>Ga0179591_1276716_pt1 | contig 10863 bp, 7 predicted proteins | sample CZOMad2_1_08_16f_FD_182891 | JGI IMG/M metagenome (GOLD analysis project Ga0179591, IMG submission 182891) | Vadose zone soil fungal communities from Angelo Coast Range Reserve, California, USA - CZOMad2_1_08_16fungal (PacBio error correction) | ecosystem: Environmental > Terrestrial > Soil >... | reverse complement strand
TGCGCGCGGGCACACACACACCTCGCACATACTCTCCCCCCTCTTGATTCTTTCCCTCGGGTGATTCTGGCTCTCGGCGAGCCAATTTTTTTCTTCTCGTTGTAGTCGGGGCCTCCCCGCTCCCGGGACTCTAGGCGAACCCTTTGTCGTCCTCGCCGTTGTTGCATTTGGAGTATTTCCCCGTAAGCTCGAAGAGTTTGTCCCGACTTTTCTCTTGTCCATTCAACATCACATTGGCGGGCTATGTGGCCCTTCTGCTCCGGGGCAGATATTTGATAAAATCGGAGCACTGACCGTCTTTATCGGAAGATTTAGCGGCCGCTCATTCACTTCCTCTACGAATTATGGCCGGCGCGACCCCCATTTCCTCCTTCCTTCCTGATCAACGCACCACAATTCCCCCATTAACCAGGAAAAGAGTAAATCGTTCCCGCCGAGGAGCTAGTCCCTCCCTTGGCGCCCTTTACCCTCCCCCTCCCCTAAGCATCTGAGCTCAAGAACCTGGTACGTTCATGCGCTAAGAGCTATTAACGGCGACTCTCACCACTGCATGTCTCCAAACGACCGCCTCTTTTTAACATAGGAACTTCCCTTTCTCTTTTGACACCTCTTTTCTCGAGGAAAACTAGCGAAGTATTTCCCCCCCAGTTAAGTCCGATTTCAGGTAACTGATATTGACTTCACCGCACTCTTTGAGACACAAGGGAACCGTGCCGCTACGCTACTAAGGTCGCCACTCAGCCTGTATTCCAATATTCTTGTTTTTCCTTTTTCCGCCCCTTATCCCACCTCCAGAATGTGAAGAACGTAAAGCCACGTCCATTGATTACTACCCCGATGCATGTGCTTGACTTTAGCATCAACACCATGGTTTTGAAGACCTCTTTTTTGTCCTCTTCCTCGTTTGACTTCCTGGTATAGAACACGATGCGCTAGCCGTCGCACAGGGAGCACCGTACGGTGGTCGATACCTCCCCTCCTCCCCACCCTTTTCCTTATGTCGTGCAATCCCATAGGATTCTGGTGGCAAACCAGAGGATGTGGGTGGCAACCAGTCTCCAGACTTCAAGTCTTGGCTCTGGGCCCCCCTGTGCACGGTTGGTCAAGGGAGAGTCCGCCATCCTTTCCTTACCGCCTAATTTTGGCTGATTAAATTCTACTTTTGACCCACGGATTCCTTATTTACCCTCTAAGTTTAGGGTCCTTCAATACCTCTCCGCCCAATCGGTTTGCAGGCGTTTGCTGGGCCGACCGTCCCGGGTTCAACAGAGCCCCCTTTTCAGGCTCCTCCCAATCCCATATACCACTAACCCCGTAGCACCGGGCCGGATACGTCAGAGGGTTTCTTGCGAAAGCGGCTCTTTGGCACCGCCACCCCCTTGTCTCTCCAACAAGTGACCCCCCCCATGGCGTCGCATCGAAGAGTTGTTTGACAGTCGGCAGCTTGCTTTATAGCGGTCACGCCGTCGCCGATCCAAAAGGTTGTATCGACGGTTCACCCCCTCTTCCCGTTTCAACGATTGCTTTTCTGTCCCGATTGCGGGACTCCTCGACGATACGCCGATCCCTGTCCTAGCCGTTTGATGCGTTTGTTTGTTATCCGCTTTTTGGTTTATAGAAGTTCATCGAAACTTCTTTTCTTTTTTTCCGGCTCTCTGCAAAACTTTTTATGTCCCCACCATTTCTCCCCTCAGGGGAAGGCTTGGTCCAGGAGCAGCCTCCCTCGCCTCCCGGCGTGTCTGGGAATACCGAAGCGCTGAGGCGGACGAGGAGCCCGCGTTTCAGGATACGCGAGTTGTTGTAAGACCCAGGCTCCAGACACCGCGCATCCCGGTCAGTGTTCCTTTGGACAGACTCTTCCTTTCCTGGATCCTTAGCCGAGGGAACTGTTATCGACTGATTAGTCCTGTCGCCGAACATGGGGCAATATTTAGCACCAACAATATTTCGTACGATCTTGCGATGTCCTCGATTCTTCCTACCTATTGAATTTGGCCTTGATCCCCGATTCAGAGCACATTGGCTTGGGCTACTTTAGATTCTGCGGGTTCTCTTGTCCTCTTCGGGTCTTCCTTCCCCAAAAGCCACTCGTGAGCCCATCCTTCCCCCTTCTTAAGACCCTTTCCGATAGTCCAGAAGAGGCCCCATAACGTGTATTCGCTCCCGCTTCTATCGATTCCCGTTAGTACTCCCACTAAACCCTGTTTTATGTTTTCGGAGGAAAAAGGATCGTATGAAAAATCCGGGAGTTTGGCCGAGTAACCCCAGCGCCCCTCCAGAGTTCACCCCCTTTCGAGGACTTTTCCCCCCAGTGCTTATCTTTTGCGGTAGATATCACGAAACGTTCGTCGTCGGATCGCTCGCTGCGCACTTCGCCTTCCGTCCTCTCCGCCCGTTAGAACCTCCCCACTGTAGCTTTCTTTTTTCCCTGTCTAAGAAGAGTGTTGCCTTCTTTGACGGGCCTTGCTCCGCCAGTTCAAAATTAGCGCTAAGGGTTATGTCAAGTCCACTTTTCTCGATAGTTCCGGGAGCTTGAAGTAGACCCAAAGTTGTAGAGCCCGGTCGGCTGGTCCGCTTGGCAAAAAAAACACCTGTTCGAACGAGGATTGTTCCTTACCCCAGGTTCCTGGTTCCTTAAAATTCTTCAGTCGTGCAGGTGAGGGAACAGGCCAAACGCGTCCTTTTATTCTCTCCCGGACTTTGACACCTGGGTTTAGTTGTTCCTCAGTTTTGTTAGACTTCTGCTCCCTTAGAGGTGTCTCAAGAATAAGTTTTGGAGATCTCCTATGGTGCTAAGTCAGACACTGCTTGACGAAAAACCTCACACAGCTTGGCACTTTACTCAAGCATAAGGCCTTTTGGTGTTTCCTGTCACTTTTTTCCCCCACAAGTTTTCCCCCAAGATGTGTAATGGACCATTCGTCCCCCCCGGTGTGTTCGCGAAAGGACCCTGACACTTTTTCTCTAAAACTTTCTCATCCGGCCTTTCTCTTTTTTGACTCTCCCCCCCCGCTCGTGAGGCCCCCTCATAACCCAGGGACTCCATGTCCTCTGCTTCCGTAAGTCGTAACTGCGCCTAAGCTGCCGCGTTTGAGAACGTAACTCTTACTAAGCCCCTGACGTAAATCCGAATTGCTCTGTTGCCGCTTATTGTGACTTAGATGAATGCGACTCCACCGAGCAGCGAAGCTTTATACTAGTACCTTTCATTCTTGTCCTTCTCTCTAGTACAAAAATATAAAGATTTGGGACGTTAAGCTTCACGAAGAGTCTGGGCTCTAGCTGGTATGACCCCTCAATGAGACCCGGGATTGACGGATGATCTATATGTTGCCCACGGCACTCCCTCAGATGATCTTCTGACTTCCTCTTTCTCATAGTCTTTCTTTTCGGGATGCTCGATATAAAGATTCGAGCCAAAGCAACGTGGCTTCTTTGGATCCTTCTCCCTCTGGCTTTCTTTTTTTCCCCCCTCAGAGAAGGAGATTCCTCATTCCCTGCGAAACTCGCAGAGAATTGATTACTTGATCAACGTGCCGGTTCCCCTCCTTCTTTCCCCTCAATTCATGATCTGATTTACCTATTGTGTGATGCCATCGTGGACCCCCAACACACCTGTTCGGCGGCCGAGATCCCGTCGCAGTTTCTTATGGCCGGAGAAGACTCCTTTCTTCCCTGAGTTGCCCTCCTCCAATGATTGTCGGATGCGATTGTGAGCGTGTCTGTTCTCACCCACAGCGCTTCTGCTGGGGCGCACCTTCTCTAAATCTAGCCCGCGCAGTTATGAATTCCGCATGTTTGGTGAGACCATTAGAGAGCTTCTCCCAAGTTGGGCATTGTTGACACCATCCGCATGTTTTTTTTCGCCTTTACTCCAACCTACATCTTACCGTCTGTTTTGAGGTTTCCTTCGCCTTTCTTCCCCCTCCCCCCCCCCCCCCCCAGCGGTAAACACCCACACTGCTCGTTGGCCGGGAATTTCGGCCCCGTTGATATAGAGTGAGCATCAGAGCACCTTTAGGTTTATCGATGAGGCCCGTCGAAAGACCCACGTTCGGGAGATTACCGTCAGCCCATTTGAGCGAAGCCTTTCCCCACACGAGGCTACGCGCCCAGTGCTTGAAAGGCGGGTGATCGACCTGGCGGGTGACGTTTTCCTTTTCTCCCTTTTTTCTTCGAAAAGCTCTGACTCGCCTGGCCCGTAATCGACTATTGTATTGATGAAGGGTTTTCGTAACTTATTAATATGGTCCCCTCCCCTTCCCTTCGTTCCCCCCGACATACGATGAGCTGATTACTAACTCCGAGAACTCGATGGAGCCGTTAGATAAATGTTTTTTTAGATTCACTACTTCCCCCCCCCTTCCCTTATCGCTTGTTTAGATAAACGCCTTCTTATCCCGCCACCGCACGCGTTGGGAAACATTGTCCCGCCAGACCTTACCTCGGCTTTCTTCTGAACCTGTACCCCCCCGTCCGGTGATGCTGCGTATTATGGAGTTCCGGACGATTGGCCCGTCGGGAAGTTACATCCTCCTTCCCTGACTTCAGAATTGAGCGGCTCGCATCGGTTCGACTACGCCAGTCGGCCCAAGGCACCTACTCGCTTCTCAATCCTTTCTTATTTTACCAAAAAAAATTTTTACTTCCCGTCCCTGCATCGCTCTAGGTCTCCACTGCCCTCCTTCGTCCATCTGACTTCTGCTCAGCTTTCCCCATCTGACAAACAGACCCCTTTAGGTTCAAAAAGTTTTGATACTTCAGTAGAACGTCCCACGCTTGGTTTTTCGACAGGACGGCCTTTCTTCCAACATCCTTTCTCCATTTAAGCTCTTAGGTTTCCTGAAATGACCTTTTTTTCTCGCGGAATAGTTGACCGAAGCTTCTGATTGCGTAGTCGATTCTTTGAACATGCCCCGGTTTTGAGGCCTTTATCGTTCAGAGTTAAATCTCTACTTCAGCACGTCAGGAAAATGGATCCTCGCCCCGCGCTGAAGAAAAAAGGGTCTTTGACGATTGCCTCGTTGCGCGACTGTCTCCTCTTTCTTTCCTCGTTTCCTCTTTGGGATTCTTGGATTTTTTTTCCTTTCTCCTCAGTGGGCAAGTAGTTCAGCCTTGCACACGAGACACACCTCTTCCCTAGAAAACCCATTAACTTCGGTCTCTTCTTTTCGATAGGCAACATTCTTTATGCCGTTCCTCCGAAGCCCTTCCCGGATTAAGTTGCTTTTCCAAACGAACCCTCCCCTGCCATGTTTCCCCTCTTCGCCTTTCTTCAAAATATGAACCCCCACGCTTCTAGAAAAAGCCAAGTTTAGCTGTTAATTCCCGCGTCGTCCTTGCCTTTTCGTCCTAGGTTGAACTGCGCACAACTTTTGAGGACGGACTCCCGGTTAAATTCATGAGCCCACCCTTCCCCCCCAGTCTTCCTTCAGAGAGAGATAGTTGCAGGGGTTGTGACCCGCGGCGCCCATCTCCTTTTTCATCTAAGAAGTTTTGTTGTTGTCGCGATTGGACGCTCGTGACCCCCAAAAAATACTCATGCCGGGGATCGCTTGGATAGTGGGCTATACGTAGCCTTCACCGTAAGTCGTTACGTTGTGCGGGGCATCCCCTTCCCCTTTCCAGTCTAACGGCTCCGCGCAGCTACCGGCAAACAAACCTGGCGTCTTTAGCTTTTTTGGGTGCCCTTCTGAGTTCCTCACATCCTCTATCAACGAGATAGACCGCCCGGCGCGGAGAGTTTACGTGTAACCCCTTCAAAAATCAAATCTCTTGGAAGGTCCCTCTTCCCAATTCTTTATTCTATCGGAGCTCTGGAGTTTCTACCACCCCGGCCTCATGCCGGGACGAGTCTTCTTAGCTCGAATCCAGTGTCTCCCTCCTTTTTTCTTTTTCCGAGCCCATCTTGACCCAAGCCCGATACTCCTCCCCAACTAAAATAATAATTTGAGGTCAGTAATCAAGCTCCCGGACTAGATCGTAAAAGCCTTTCCCGATCTAGCTCGTCGAATTGGTCCTTCCACATGTCTTTTAAACGTTCTTTGACTCTCAGGAGAGATCCTTACTACCCCCCCTAGACCACAAAGAACCCTCATTTCCTAGACCCTCGACGAATAAACATCTTACTTTTTTCGCAATATTGCCTCTCTTCCAGGACCGGTTTTAAGACTTCCCTTCTAGTGCGTATAGGTAATTTAGGTGACCCCCCCGACGTTCAGTTTCTCACCCACACCTCTTTTTAATTTTTATACGTGATAATAGGGAGAGCCCCTCATCTTATCGAAACTGTGTTGATCTATCAATATTTCCCTTCTGGCTCAGCAAGAGTAGATTACCAAACGGCCAGTGAGGACTCTCCCAGCCTTTTTATGTATAGCGGAGACGCCCCTTTTTTGTTTTCCCAATCGATGGTGTTTCCCTTCTGAGCGCTTCCTCTTTTGCCCTTGAAAGTCATCCAAACCCTTTCCATCTGAGCCCGTTCTCGTGGTCGTCTCAGGCGACTTCCCCCATTTTCCCCTTCTTTTCCGGGACCCACTGAGAGCTGTTCCGTACTTCCATGATGTGTCCAACCTTTTTCCCACCCCCGTCGAAGTCGGTGTCCCTTGGGTGTCAGCAATTCTGAGGTGGTTTCGGCAGTTGATCTTTCCCCTACGGTTTAGTTTTCACGCCCCGACCCGCTCGAGCTAGTCATGTTGGCCATTACCTTCGTGGAAACCACTGGATCTGGGATCCGTTATATCGGTCCGTGAGTGTATTCCCTCACTCCTTTGTCAAGAGTTCGGTTTTTCCTACAGTTCAATGGCTTCCAACCATAGCCCTCATCCTTGAAGAAACTCCTCATCACACTACAAAATCGTTCGACCTTCCTTCCATTCCCTATACGAGGTTTTTATGAATCCCGGGCTCTTGCACAACTCCGTTGTCCAGGGCTCTACCATCCGTTTCCACAAAAGGGAGGCGCTAAATCGGTCAAGTGTGCTGCCGCTACGACTTCTTTTGCAAGTACGACGCATCAACGTGGTGTATGCCTTTTTTGCACCAAGTTATTAAATTTACATGTGCCGTCTGACGGTCCTTAGAGAGAACGTTTCCATTCATTGCCAGCTCGCCGTTTTTGCGTCCCTTATACAGATGTCTGTCTTTCTTCTCCTCCTGTTTCGACTCCGCTTCTTTAGGTTGTCCGGGAGGGAGACTCCCCACCCCCTTGCTTCTCCGTCCCCCCTTTGAACCCAAAGTGGCTGTGTTACTGTTGCATAGGTCCCCGAAGTCATGCGTGTCTGAAATCAAGACTTGCGCTGTAAAGGCTTCGCTTGTCCTCCCCCCCGTTCTTTGCCTATTTCTTTTTTGGAGTGGTTTCGTTTCCAACGGCGCGTCCTATAACCACCGGTCCAGCATGTCTTTTCGTGCTCCCGCACTTCTTGACCTTGGATCTATAAGGCTTCTGTCATCTACCTAAGCTACGTGTCTAGTCGATGTTTTTTGTTTTTTGTACACTATGGGACCCTCCTCCCCCCTTTTTCTTTTGCCGGCACAGATAAGGGCGAGTCTTCATTACTTGATCCACATTGGCACCTCCCCATTCTTCCCACCATGTGCTTTGGAGTCCTATGAATTTCATCCTCTGATTTAGGTCTCCCCAAGTGAGACTTCTGCCAACTCGGATCCCAACGTCGTGCCTTTTTTCCCGAAGGTAGCTTTCCCTCACCTCGTCCCCTCAGTTCCCCTATCCTCCCGATTAGTAATATGGTGACGCGTGCAACATATAGATCTCTGCACCTCATACCGCGCAGGGTTCACCGCTCGCCCAGCTGCCCCCCCCTTTCAACCGTTCCTCTTAGGTCCTCTGTCCCCCCCTTCTGATATGGGGTGCGATTTCTCCACGACCCCCGAAGTTCGGTATCCGTCATATGTACCTAATTCATTTTCTAGTCACCCTCCTCCCTCCCCCTCATGATACTTGAAGTATATAGTTCTAATGTGCCCTTTGAGTACACCGGCGCGTTTCCTTGTTCCGCCGGGTTGACGGACTTTTTGAGTAAGCGCTTGTTTTAATTTTTTTTTGGTGCCGAAATCTTCTTCGGCACTAGATTATGGATTCACCATTGTACACTCGTTGTTTCCCCCCTTTTTTTTTTTTCAGAACCCCTTGAGACAGTAGAGTTCCCCTTCCCAACGTCGATGGAGTGTTGAATTGGCTTCGAAAGGACGGGAAACATGCATTTTTTCCAGGGGGGTTGATTTCTTTCTCCCTCCCAACCTCTTCTTTTTTTTCCTGTTGTTTTGGTTCTTGTGTGGATAGCCCATATTACGATCTATATTTTTCCCCTTGTCGAGGATCGTAGGATAAGGCCGACTTCTGAAACCTCCCCAATGTCCCCCTCTCCCCGACTTCCGGCAGTTGGGATGTTAAATCTAATTCTACACCCTTTTCCAACCCAGCACTCTGTCCCCTTAGCTTCTAAACCTTGGTGTTCGCGACAGGACTCTCCACTTCTCTCCCTCAGAATCCTGTTGCCGTACAACTCCTTTGTTCCCAAACCCTCTGCCCAGCTCCAAGGGACTAATGCTTAGCCGAGTCCGGAAAGGAACGACATTGCCGTTCGAGTCCGTTTGATGCAAAGATCGTACAGGGTTTCGTTAAACCTAAAGGTCAAGATCGCGTGCTCTACCCGCACTTAGATTACTGACGATTGAGCCCAGCGCTCCTCTCCTCCCGTTCTCTTTATTTTCGGGATTACCCCCCCATATACAGCTTGTTGCGCCTACCGAGAGTATTTTTGGCACGCTTGGTCTCGAGGCGTTCAAAACCCGTTTTGTTTCGGTTCGGAGATCCTAATTTTTCACTACTGTCTTCCCCTGCGTATCTCCTTGTTTCTAGATTGGGTAATGGATAAGTCTTGTCCTCTTTAGTTCCTCCCCGCTTCGGGATCCACCCACTTTTTACGAGAGTCCCATTTCCCCTCTGCTTTGGTCTGTGACCCCTCGTTCCTTAATCGACCAGAAGGCCCTTCCGCAATCGCATTTGTAGAGATTGCATTTTCCACTCTTTATCCCTCCTTTTCTTACTATCTGGAAAATAGAAATTGTTTCAGCAGAAATGTTAGCGGGTTTTCGTGGTACACCCCAAACTCTGTTACTGAGATCGTCTTTGACTCTTCTTTTCGTGCCCTCTCCTTGAGCTATACAGATAAGAGCTTTGAACCCCCCAAACATTTCTTATCGCTCTTCGAGTGCGCCTCTTCCTGTCGCACCGACCCTCTTCTGAACTATGCCTGAGGGCTCCCCCCCTCCCTCGTCTCTCTTCCCCGAGAGTATTAGTTACTGACCCACAAGTCTTGAGAATATTCTCTCTCTCGCCAGCTCAACCCTTTCCTAATTTGCGGCCCTACTATTTTGATGCGGAACCTTCCTCTGCCGCTCCCTCCTTAGATTCCCTTAGATCGGCAACCCCTCTAACTTCCGCAACGACTTCTTCCTTTGTCGATCAGGAATGCTCGGAGGAAATATCTTGAGGACCTGTAATTCCCCATTTTCTCCCTAGATGTTGATACCCTCCCCCCCCCTCCAACATGTTATCGCTGACGGGACTCCTCGCAATTGTCTCCAGCACGCCTTCCCCTTTTTTCCTTTTCCTTGTTGATGAGACGATTCCACTTTCTTTTTCACACTCTGGTGATCGACCTTGACCCGGGTGGTGCAAGCAAGAACTCCCCCCCTCTTTCTCTCTGTTCAAGTAATTTAGTCTTGGCGGGAGGTTCGAGTCTAGGTACTCTGGTTATCCTTGTACGGTTTCCCCTCAATCCCCCCCCTACTTCAATTGGCGGTCAGTTACCCCGTTCTGACCATCGAGACTCGAGCAAAGCTCGCAGCCAGTGTTTTTCTTTCTCATTAGCCCCCCAACTCGAGTATCTCTCTTTTTTTGCGTCCTTTCAAAGAATCTTAGGACTTGGCCACACTCGATAACCATCCTGTCCCTCCCCCCTCCTTTAGAAGTTTTCATTGGTTGACACCATTGATTTTTCCATCTAGAGTTTTTCCCTTCCATATTGGCCCTTGTATGGGAATCCCCGCTCGACTACGCTGCCTTGTTTGTTTCTTTCCCCCTCCTTTTCCATACTTCCCCTTGAACTCTGGAAGTCCGAGTCCCGTCAACAGTTTTGACCCACATGGTTCGGCCACGTCACGTCATGCGAGGTCTCCATGCCGTTTGGCCTCTTCGCGTTCATTCTCCTTTTCTCATGCCCGATTCTTCCAACCCAGATTCTGCGACTTCGGCTCTTTCTAGTTTCAAGTCGTAGCCTCATGACCACTCTTTTCGTGTTCTAACTTCACTTCGGTTGTCTCCACCTTCCCAGTCCTCAACTAAACCCTAATGAATGCTTTCTCCCACCTCTCCGCTTGGCCTCTCGGGGCTCTTTGAGAAAACAGACTATCAATTTTTCTTTCCTTCCCCTAGGTTAGAGGCACCCCTTCTTTTCCGTCCCTAGCCTCTAGTCCCCCGCCCAACGTGTCGGACGGCTTGATTTGCTTTGCAGAGCTCGTTCCTACCCCGGCCTGCAGGCTTGACGAGCGCCCTGCCTTGCGCGACGGGCGAAGGTTACTTAGTTATTTGGTAGTTCTCGGTTCCCGTATATGCAGGAAATCTGTCTAGCCCCTCCATGTAAGCGAGTCGGAGAACACTGCGTCGTAAGGAATTAAAGGCTCTTCTACGATTGCTCTCCCATCTGTTATATTTCCCTTCCCCTCCAGGTCCACCTCTACCGGCATTTAATTTCCCCACGTAACTCACGGCCTCTGCACGTCTTCGAGTTGTTAGTAACCCCTTATAAATGACCACCACCTCGTCGTCCCGTAACTGAC
>Ga0179591_1273161_pt1 | contig 10863 bp, 16 predicted proteins | sample CZOMad2_1_08_16f_FD_182891 | JGI IMG/M metagenome (GOLD analysis project Ga0179591, IMG submission 182891) | Vadose zone soil fungal communities from Angelo Coast Range Reserve, California, USA - CZOMad2_1_08_16fungal (PacBio error correction) | ecosystem: Environmental > Terrestrial > Soil >... | reverse complement strand
AAAGAGTCCCCTTTCTCCTTTCTCTGTTGTGTCTGCGGTACCAGACCCCCCCCCCTAGTCGGTTTGCCCAATGAATGAGCATTCTGCCGAGTACCAGATGACAAGAAGTCGTCCGGCGGAGTTTTTGATTGTGTTCTGATGACTTTTCCTCAGTCCCTAACTCCCGAAAAAGACTCCTCTGAACTACTAGTCTTTGGCAGGATCCTCCCTCTACTGAGTAGCTGCTTTGTTTTTTCCTAGAGATTTAGACTCCTCACTTCGCCTCAGTATCCTCTTCCAATCCATGTCTTTCCTTCTTAAAGGAATTTTCGTAGAGTATGTTTTTTCCTTTCTTCTTTCTTAAAGGACTCGGTTCCTCTCTTCTTTTTCCCATTTCGAAAGGATTAATGTTTCGGGACCTTCCCCCGGAAGAGAAACCCCCTTTTCCCCTCCCGGTTGAGTCCCCCCAGCTTCAGCGACGGCTTCTCTTTCTTATAAAGATGGGGTCACAGCTTTTTTGCTCAGCTGTGGCGCTCTATTCTTTTAGCCGGAGATCTCGCTCGTTTGGTAAATTCTGTCTACCGTTGAACACAATTCCTTCTTTTTTTCTGCCTTGAGTCGCTTCCGGGCCGCGACGGCGAGAACTAAGTGGGCTCTTTTTTTTTCGTTTTCGTTGGCTGCCGTATCGGAGTGTCTTTGCCTTTCTCATTCATTCTTGCGAATTGTTCCCGAATCTAGTGTGGTTGAGTCTCCTTTGAACTTGATTACTTTTTTCCTTCCTTTTTTCTGAACTCGACCGGACGCTTTTTGTGAAGATAATCCGCGGTCAATTCCTGTCCTCCATCAGTTCATCACGGATTCACGTTCACCCAAGACTCCCTTCTTCCTCTCTTCCCCGAGCCAAAAAGCGAGGTTGTGATGATTTTTTTCTTGTGGCTCGTATCTCTCTCTCGCAATTCCTAGCCCCTCCCCCACTTACGAAACAGTACCTTCCCATTGGCTTAAGCCAAACCCCGCCGCTTGGCCCCAACTCTCCCCCCTCTTCTCCCAAGCGGTCCGCTCCAGGAGACTAGATCCGGTCCCAGTTCGACAATTTCTTTCCCCATAGACACTCGGCCTATTGTAACCTGGACTCCTTCCCTGTTCTGGCCTTTAACATGGCTTGTAGCCATCCAACCCTGAAAAGCAAGACTCACGGGCGCTTTCCCCCCCCTCCTCGTAAAGTCGCGATTCAATTGCTTGGATCTCCCCGCACCCCACTCCCCCCATCCCTTTTCACTGAGACACCTACTCCCCCCACAGCCCCCCCCCCCACCCTCGATAATTAACACGCCCCCCTGTGTGTCGACGTTTCAGGGGCATAGATTCCCCTTCCTGCGGACTTTCCGTTCCGCGAAAACGCTGGTTGATTGTCCTGTCACGATCTCTCCTTGATTCTTTCTGTACATTATAAGAATGGCGACCCCGTCTCCTAGGACTTGGCTGGATCTGCGTTTCACCACTATTTGCCGATGGGTGTTCTGGCGCCCCCCCTAACCCTTTCCTTACCAACCGTTTATTTGGCTTACTATCCCTGGGACCGTTGCCCACGCTCCTCTACACCGGTTTGCGCTGGCCGCACGTTTTCCCTTTTTTTTTCCCTTCTCCTTTGAATAACGAAAAGTTGGCTGATCTTAGGGGCGGCGAGTCACTCCAGGTTCTTTCGGCCCTTTTTAATTAAGGCGGGTTATTGACAACCAAACTCGACTTCCTTATTACAGACATTTTTCTGGGGGACATGCTTTCTTTAATTTTCCTGAACTTTGTTTGTTGCGCTTCTCTTTCCTTTCCCTCCAGATCAGAGGAGCCCTTCTAATGGCCTACCCAATTACCTTCCCCCTCTCCCTCTTCTGGTCTTAATTTCCGATGGAAACCCGCTATGGCCTTTTGAATCTGACCATGCGAGCTCGGTCCCTTTTTTTGGGCATCCCTTCTCTAGTCCTTTGAAGCTCCCAGCTACGCCCATGCCGACTCCTCCTGTTAGATGCCGCTTTTTCGCTTTCCTTCTGGATATGCCTGATAGGCTTCGAATGGTCTCTTTTCTCCGTTCTCTTTCTCCTTTTCCTCCCAAAAGCAGCTTGCATCGGGGCGGTTAGTCCTATTTTTTTCCGTCTAGGAAGAAGACGTCGTGTTTCATCCTTATGGCCGAATCCCCCATACATTCTGGACGCTCCCTTAGTGCCGCGAATGCGGTTTTTCTTAAGGGATTGAACTCTCTTTGAGAGACTTTATAAGTCGATCTCTCTTTGCAGGGCCGCAATATTTAGTCTCCCTGGGGGCTTGAAGGGTAGACTATTTTTCCCCCCTTTTAGAGCTTCTCTTTTTCGTAAAAGGCCTGGTGTGTAGCATAAACTGTCCCCTTCCCCCCGTTTTCGGAATTCTTTTTGGAGATTCTTTCCTCCTCCTTTGAGCGTTAGTCCATTTCTTCTTTTATCTCTATCTTTTTCTCTGAGTTGCAGGACTTTTGATTCCTTGATGAAAGAATACGCCCTCTTGTTTGGGGGGGGGGGGTTGTGGTTTCCTTTCGTCATTGACACCTAGGTGAAGGCCGCTAGGTACCTCCCCTAACTTAATTTTCTGTTAACCTCCTGATTTTTTTTTTTTTTATCTCAGATGGACGTATTCCGTCAAGAAAAATTCTTCCTCCCTCAATTCAGATTCTCTTTCCCCTCTCGCATCTTCAAAGCGCGATACTCGTCTCAACTGCCGCCGAAACCCTTATGGAAATGACATTTCCCAGTTGCTTCTTCATTCCTCCTACCTGTATCTAAGGATCTCACAAGCTCCTTCTCTTTCCGGCTCTTTTGCAAACCCACAGATCCCGCAACCATTTCCTTCGTCCAGAGTAGAACAATTATAAGGATGTGACAGCTATCCTACCTTCCCTCCCTTTCAATTTTTCCGATTTTGTGGACATGCGCTCAGGGTCAACTCGATCGAATTTTTAGCTGGTACTCCTTCTTAGGTTCGGGTTGTCAACCCGCCTGTATCCAGAAACCCCTGGTTTTTTTCCCCCTTTTTTTTTTTTTGGTTTTGACATCGTGAGCCCTCCCCTTCGCTGGTTTTTTGGAACGCATCGATCGAATTTCACTAACTGTGATTTATTTTCCTTTTCTCCCTACTGTGGAACTTCCGTTTCCTCGATATTATGCCCCCTTCCCCGACCCCTAGACTTCAGACAGCCTTTCCTTGTTAATGGTACCGCCATTTTTTCCCTCCCTTTTAGTTATCCTACTCTTTTTTTTGATGTCCATAAAAAATTCTCCTCATGCGAACATCATGTGCCTGAACCATTTCTCCCCTTCCTTAAGTCCGCCCCAGCGCGATTTTCCACCCCTGTAGTCCCGATTTCTATGTCGATATGTTCCCCGACGGCCAGAGCACTCCCTGGTTTTTTCATCTTAGTTGAAAGTCTTCATAGTTAGCCACGGATTAGGTTTTCTCTTCCGGCTTCCTTGTTTTAAAGACGCCCAGCCTCCGTTCTAGTGGTGCCAACGACGGCCACTTCCCTCTCTCCCTTGTCGTTTTGCTCAAATGCGTGAGAATGTTCAGCGGTCTCCCACCTTCTAATTGCCCTAGTGTTCTTCCGGGAATTTTGAGAGGTACTCGGCACGAAGCATGCAGTGTAGAGACGGCTTTCCCCCCCCTCTCCCTGTTCCAAACCCCTTGTGAGGTTAAGGATCCGTTGGTGTTCGGGGAGGATTGGAGTTTCCTCACGCTTTCTTTCCGAGGTTACTTTAACTTTGTTGATTATCAATAAACTTGAGTATCGTCTTTTAACCCCCTTTTATACGCCATTGGTTCCTGGATTATCGACGGCGAGTACAGTGCTTGCCAGCGCAATTACCGTTTCTCCTCTCCTCTCCTTTAGTGTAGTTGGCGTTTAGAGCGGTTCTGGCCGATTTTTTTTTTGAGTTTGCCTGCGGACTTTTTTTTTTTCTCCCGTAGGACTTAGAAAATGGGGCGGTGTTCTCATAGCTATTTTCAATTTTCTTCAGTAAGGGATGATTTCGTGAGTTCGTCTTTCTCTCATAGACCATCACCCAAGAATTACCAGAGATTTCTCCGATTGAGATGACACTCCCTCCGTTCATTGTTGAAATTCAGCATCCGTGGACTGTATGCCTGTAATTGAATGTCAGTCTTGATTTTCCCCCCCCCCTTAGGAGAGTTTCACCGGCAATCTTTCCCCAATTTCTTAGCCTCAAATGAGAAGAACCCCTTCCATGAGAGACACTCTGCCTCCCGGAGAAGAACTCTCCCGGTCCCCAAACGACGACTCTCCCCTCGAGCAATTTCTTACCTCAGTTTTCTCGGATTGACCTTCGACTTCAGACACCAACATAATTGCATTCCAAGGCGCCAAGCCTGGCCCACAACCTCCCTCTCTTGTTCGGTTCGCGTCACGGGACTTTTGTACGATTCCCCCCCTCTATTTCAACCACGCTTTTCACTTTATCATCTGACGCTCTCCGTCTCTTTTTTCCCCGTGCTTGTTTTACCGTGGCCTCGTTCCGGAATATGTCCCGCACTTCCCCTTTCTTCTCTGTTCCAAGAACCGAAATTACCTCTTCCGGGGCAATGTCCTCCGGCACAAAGTACCTTTCATCGCTGACTCCGCCAAACACTTTGCTGAGACATTTCCCCTTTGCAGACTTTTCATGGCTTTCTCTGCTTTTCAAATCTCGCCCTTCCTATATTGGTCTTTTTTCCCTTGCCGGAACGCCTGAGTCGCTATCCAGGGTCATGGTGCTGGCTTCGGTATTGACACCGCCCCCCGAGCCACCTCTAGACGGGAGTGGCAGTTCCCTTCCCCCCCCTTCTTTTTCTTTGCAGTCATTGTTGGCAAACTGGACGATTTTTTTTTTTCCTGTTGGTCCCCGGCCCCACGAGCCTTCTCCCCTCTTCTAAGTTTCTTCTTACCTTCTGCGGCATCTAATCTTCTTTTTTGGTGTTCTACGTGTCCCGTATGCCTCCTTTTCTTCGGGTCCCTTCACGTTTTTGCGAGTCAGATTCCTTCCTTTTTGTTGTTTGGTATTTACTGAGTTCCTCGTCTAAAGGTGACCGAGGTCGTTGTATTTCATGAATATGTGGTGTGTCCCAAGGTTTTTTTGGCCTTTCCCTCTCTCTTCTTTGGTGCTCTACCCTCCGGCTTTCCATTCTTTTTTTCAGACCTGGAGACAATTTTTTCCCCTCGAAGTAGTTTCTTCTCCGACCTCACTGGTGGTCGGTACGAAATTTTTTCCCTCTTATCTTCCTCTCAGCCGGATATCTCAGAGCAGTCTTTTTCTCCCCCCCATCTCCTCTCTTCTTACTCAGTGTTGTTGAGATCTCCCTTTTCTCAGTTGATAGCGATATCTCTTCTCTCCCCTCTTCAGAGATTACCATTTTCGGCAACCCAGTGATGGTTCCCTACGGATCCCTCCCCTCCTTTCTCCATCCCTAGTTTCTTTCCAGAGAGTTTTTCACGGAGCTTTGTCGCCCAAAGTATCTCGTGGCGCTTTAAATTTCCCCTCCTTCCCACCAAATTCGTCCTATCCCCTTCGGAAGTTATTCAATCCGTCCGTCTAAAAAAAATATCGCGAGAGATCTCCCCCTTCCTTCCGTATAAAACGGGCTGCTCGACTTTTTCCACGTCCTTTTCATCTTGAATGGTTTACGCCATCGTTAGGGTCTGAGATCAATGAGTCCCTTCTCGGTTCCGGATTACCCGCAAAACCCCTATTCCCCTTTTTTTTCCCCCCCCTTGTTCCAATGCGCTAGCGGCTGTAAGGTAACGTTTTCTCCGGTCTCTTCGGTGATTTATCTTGGATGTTACTTATTCCCGACCCGCCATCCTCAGAGAGAAACTCTCCTCCCCGGTCTGGACGTATCCGCCAAACCTCCCTCTTCTCTCCTGGTCGGTTTCCTGATTGACGCATTACGCTTGACCGGTAGTCGAATTTCTCCCCTTTTTTCTTTCAACGGTGTACTTTGCCACGCACGGTCTTGTGTGCGTCTTTTTCCCTCCTCTTCCCTGAGCTGTTTTTCCCTCGGATTCCCTGCGGGACAAATCTGCCGGAACTTCAATTCCCTCCTCCGGTGTCCGCACCTCATCTCGTCCGGCTGACTCGTCGCCGGATCCCTTTGCAGTTGGAGAGCTTCATGGCTTTACTCCGGTCCCTTCGACGAAGCTGACTTCTGAGGTTTTTCCACTCGTTTTCGTTGCCCAAAGAGAGGCTGTTTTTGCGGGCGTCTCTTCCCTTTTTCCTCGATGAGATCACGCCGTGGGCTAGGTTGTGAAGTTTGGCTTTTTTTGTCCTGTGATGGTTCTGGAGGAAAGAGTGATCTTTGAGAATATAGTGGGTTTCTTTCCTTGTCAATCCTCCTGTGCCCTCGTGGATTCCTTGTTTACTCACTCACCGCATGTTGTGGGAAGTCGTTCCCTTCCCTTTCCCGGTTTGCCTACTTCATTTTTTTCTTTGTCAACAAGTCCCTGCTTTTCGATCTCATCTGCACCAGCTCCTTTTTCCTTTTTGTTTTGGATCGTATCCGACCATCTCTTTCCGCCCGAACGTGTACTCTGAACAGACGCCTTCCTTTACACACAACCGTGCGTTTTTCCTTAATCTGCTAGAGCCGAGGTCCGCTGCAGACAGCCGATCCTCTTGTTCCCATCTGCCGAAAGCCGTGGCCCCTTCTCCCCCCGCAAGTAGGGTCCATTTAGACGTGATGGTTAGGTCCCATGGCCCTCCCTCTTTCTAATCCACGGGACCTCCATCCGTACGTTTTTTCTCACCCTCTTTTTCCAGCTATCCTCTCACGTGGAGATACGCCCCCCCCAAAACGCAATTACCCGGTTCCACTGCGACCGACTTCCTAACTCCCCGCCAACCCACAAAAAAAGTCTCCTCCCCTCCCCCCACCTTTGTTTTCTTGACAGTTGTACGCAGTCGCGACCACCTGCGTTTTCCTTCTCCTTCTGAGCATTCCCGGTCTGCCCTTACGAGTAAAGATACGTAGGAGAGCAAGTTGCTGGTCCCTCTTTTCCTCCTCCTAGCACTAGTCGAAGGGTTCTGGCCCATTCCTCTTCGTGTCCAACACCTCTCCTGAGCTTTGCCTTTTCTTGATTGAGTCACCTCCAGCCTTTTCGCGAAAAAAGCTCCCCTTTCTGCATATCGCCGGTCCCCCTTCCCTCATCTCTTCACCGTGCTTTGCGCTGTGCCCGGGTGGACAAGACTCGAGCATAGAATACGACCCCCTTTTTGAGGAGAGCGCATGTTTGACGCGCAAGCAGTTGAAGTTCCCGTCCCCTTATTGTCGTCCTTTTTCTCCGCTTTGACCCACGCCGATCCCCTGTCCCAACTCCAACTGTTTACAAGGAGTATGCACATGAACAATTCCCGTCTTTTTGCTTGTTCGTATCGGGTCAGTTGATCAAGATGAGGTCTCCCCCCCCCCCCCCTTTCACACTTTTTACCTTCCTGAAAAGAGCGCTTTTAGGTGATTCCAGCTTTCGCTTTTTTTACCCGTCCTTCAGGTTTTCCATACTATTGTATTCGCTTCTTTTACATGCACCCCTCTTTTTAACATTTCTCTCCTGGCCTCACCCGCTTTTTTTTTTCCCCCCCTCCCAGTAGATCGAGTTTTACCTTTTTTTTCTTGTCCGCTTGCCAGTATTCTGGAAGATTCTCCGTTTCTTCTGTAAGAATGATCTATATGTTCACTGCGCTTTAATTCCCCTCTTCTATTTTTTCCAAACCCCCAGATTTGCCCTCCCCAACCCCCCCCCCCCCCAACCACCTTCCTTCGTGTGTATGCGGCGTATTTCAGAATACGTCTCTCTTTTATCCAGTACCTAAGTCCATTCCGGCCGTCTCCCCTTGGATCGGTTCCCTCCTCCTCTTCTTCGGGAGGCAGTCAGAGGATATTTTCTCTCCTCCCCCCGAGTTGACCTTTCCCCTAAGGCTGCACTTTACGTTGTTCGCTGAAATGGGTCCTCTTCTCCCCCCTGGGCCCGTTCCCCTCTTCCTCCTCAGGATGTGCGTACCAGTCATTTCTTTAGTTTCCCTTTTTCGCCCATGGCCAGGATCCTTCATTCCCTTCTACGTTCTTTTATCTCAATTTCTGTTCCTTTATATTTCTCTTTCTCCTCGTGGTTGTGTTCTCGAGATGGAAACCGCTCCGAAGCTGACTTACAGACTACGCCCCCCGCTAGCAGGTGACATGATCTGGTAGGAGTGAGGTGGCCTACCCTCCCCCTTTCGGGAGCCCGCTCTGCAGCACAGTCCGACTTTTCAAGTACAGCAACAGTTAGAGCTCCTCACCCGTAGACATTTTGACTGCCAGTTACAGCGCATACGCTCCTCCCCTCATTCAAGTCTTTTCGTTTCAAACGATCATTGTTGATAGGACTGCCTTCCTTTCTCAGACTTACGGATTACCCTCCCCTAATTATGGCCTTACCGACTGAACCCCCCACCCCATAGGATCCGCCCACCATAGATTTTTGTCTCTTTGATTACGGAACGGTTCACAGAATTGAATTGCTACCGCCGAGCCTTCCTCCCTCCACTTCGGAGGCCTCTCTTCCAGGTTAAATCTCGACTGAACTTCTTTTTTTCATTTCTAGGGCGTTTTGTTCGGGTTCACAGCAGGTGTGCTGATCTGACCCTTCCTTTCCCCCGCTCCCCTCTGTTGAAAGAACCCTTTTTCCTGAACTTACAAATCCCTCTTTATCCTGACCTTTTCATTGCTCTCCATGACAGTGTGAAACGTGGTTTACTTCTTCCCCTGTTATGCACCGCCAGACACAGAAATGCCGTTCTGTCTTTTTCCTACTACTGTCCCCAATACTTCTTTTATCTTATACTTACGGACTCTTCTTACAGCAACCCACATCTCTCTCCCACCTGCCCCCCCTTGCGTGCCCCCACCTTCACCGTTCCGTGCGTCCTCCCCACCGATCGACAAACTCTAGGGGCAGTAAAGAGTTATGTTGTCACAAAGTGATTCCTTTTTGACAAGCAGGTGTTTGTCTCTTTTCCTTTTCGCATCGTGAACTTTAGGATTAGTTTTGCAATCCCATTATTCCGGTGTCATCCCCTTCGGATCTTCCGGACCCTCACCGTCCCTCCTTGAAGAGGATAGTGTTTGAAACTTCTTCCTTCCCCCCTTACTTTCTTTTTTTTTGATTTTTTTCCATTGCTGCATGTCCCTCGGTTGACCCATGATATCTATACGTGCTTCGCGTATTCGACTTTTTTAAGCGAGAATCCCTCCACTGATGTGTCGATGATCTTGCACATTTCCCAATTATTCACCAAAGGGGATTTGGTCGGCCTACTTGTGGTGAGGGGGGATTATTGGTATGCCGGCGCAGTTCATTGATGGCATGGTAAAAGTTTTTTTTCTTAAGAAAATCTCCTTTGAAGAAAATGTTTTTTGCCCTTCTCAAGCTCTTTCGCCTTCTGTTTTGGCCGTGGGTATTATGACCCGGCGCGTACGTCCATTGCCAATTAATCCCGTCTGTCCGCAGAACTGCGCGTTTCTCCTTTTTCCCCTCCCTCTTTATCCTCTTTGGGGCCCGCTCTAGCGGATCTTTTTCCCCCTATTTGATCTAGTCCCCTTAGAAAGATTGTACCCATTTTTTATTCGCCTATGGATTCTTTTCCTCAGGGATAGTGCGTCTTGCGCTTCGGAAAAGTGTCCCCACTCAAAAAAATCATTCCCCCCCTCGTTTTTGGACTCTTGGAGTTTGAATAGAAGGATTGTTCTTCAATCGTGCTGTCCCCTTTTCGTTTCCTTGCCTGTCTTAGTTCATTCTTTGTTTTTGGCTTTCGTACCAACTCTTCTTTTCCCCTGAGAACCTGGAGGAGATTCCTCCCACTAGATTATTCACACTTTCCCCTCCCTTCCACCCTGCGCCTTCCTCCTGATCCGGCACGCCCGTATAACGCCTCCATCCTTATTGCCCCCAGCGTCGACTTTCGGACGAGAGAAGATTCCTCCCCCACCTCCCATCATTGGTTCACGTCCTCTTTACCCCCCCCACCGTTCTGCATGAGAGACCTTCCCGTCTTACGCGTACATCCTCGCTCTCCACCCCCTTTTTCCTCGATCCGGCGACGCCGGCTTTTTGCTAGTGTCCCGCTGCTGAAAGTTTCCTATTTCGTCCTAGGGTCCCATGAATACGGTCCCGGTCCCTTCCCCATGAACTCCTCGCCGGGACCCAGCCCTGCCGGTTCAACCTACCGAGGTCAGTACTTTTTCCCAAGGGTTCCTTTCCCTGACGCCCCCCTGTTCGATTACTTTCGCTATCTTCTGGAAATCTCCGAGTCTCTTTTTTCTAAAGGACCGGTATACGACTTCATGGACTGTAGTTTTTTTTTCGTTAGGAATGAGACCAACACCCCTCCAACCCAGCTCGGCCGGACTCGGCGTTTGGCTCTGACCTTTTCTCTTTCGGGGGGGCAAGTCTCTTTTTGTGTTCATAGGAACACGAGAAAGTCCTCCCCTTTTGCCTCGTGCATCCGCGGATCCTCCCTTCTCCTCCTGATGATGGGCACCGGTAATTTTTGGACCAGCTCTAAGCCTTTTTGAATGTGGTGTCGTTGATAGCGACATGTTTTTTCTCCTTTTTTTCAGTCTGAGCCTACGTCTTTGCAGTCTTTTGTATGTTACAGACCCCCTGTGGTTTGAAAAGGTTTGATGTGTGAGTCCGCTTTTGGTGTTTTCGCCCTCGTCGATGTGGAAGAACGGCGACAAACGTGGGTCTTCCTTTTTCTTTCCTTCCGTAGTTTTCCCATATTTGTTGCTGCCGCCCTTTTATCGTCGTAGCGCAATCTACAGCGGCTACGCGCAAGT
>Ga0179591_1257629_pt1 | contig 10863 bp, 9 predicted proteins | sample CZOMad2_1_08_16f_FD_182891 | JGI IMG/M metagenome (GOLD analysis project Ga0179591, IMG submission 182891) | Vadose zone soil fungal communities from Angelo Coast Range Reserve, California, USA - CZOMad2_1_08_16fungal (PacBio error correction) | ecosystem: Environmental > Terrestrial > Soil >... | reverse complement strand
CTCTCAGTTCCCTTTTTTGAGAGGTGTTCGTCTTCTGGCCGCGCGGATTTTTGACTTGCCTTCCCCCTTCAAGTTTCCTGGTCCTTCCTCCCCTGAAGGATCACGCCCGTCCTCTTGCTTCTGAACAGTGAGGGAAAAGCTCTCCCCGCTTCCCCTGGCCTTTTTTTTTTTGCCTCGCGGAGGGAGTGTTGACTTTCATGGTTACCCTCAGCTCATTGTATCCTTTGACTTCTTTAGCCGGTTGTGGCCATTCCAGTCAGGCCCCCCTGACGTGAGGTGTAAACGAACTTAGGCTCTGGGACCCCCTGGCCGCTTGGTTATTTCGTTCGCCACCGTGGCTTCTGGCGCTGCTTTTTTTTGGTTGTTTCTTTCTTTAAGCTTCGACCGAGTGCCCCGTTCTCTTTGACCACTGACCGTTTTTTTTTTCTCGATTAGTTTTTCGGTGAATTATGGTGCTCTCCCTCACTCCCAGTTCCGGGAGACATCTGTTTTTTCGGAGTTGTTGCTGAGCGCTACCATGACCTTCCTTCACCCTCTCTCGGGACAGGTTTTTTGGACATGAGGATTCTAGTACGCCTGCAAGTGTCGACTGCTTTCATTTCAAAGGGCCCCCGGTCGGAACTTTTTTTCCCCGGGTCCCAGCACAAGAGGCCGGCTTTGTAACGCTGCCTTTGCTCACGATCCGGGAATTCCTGCCGTTTCCTTTTTTTCGCCGAAGAGTAGCACCGCGCTAGTTCCTGTCAGGCCCGGCCCGGTGTCTCCCCCCCCCCCCCCCCCCCAACCCCATCATCGCCGATATGTTTTGCAAGCTCACCGGCCTTCGTCCCTTTTTTTTTTTTAGAGGTGGGGACGTCTTTGACCTTTTTCTTTTCTGCCAATCTTCCTGTCCCTGTTTGAGTCGACTTGCCTCCCTGTCCGTCCTTTTCCTGGTAGCCGCCCGTCCTCTTCAGATCGCCCCGATGATCCCCACCCCTTTTTCGACCAACCCCGTGGCTCGCGTCTGCTCGGAATTTTCTGGCCTTTTCCTCGGAACAAAAGACAAACACCGCTCGACACAGACCCTTTTCACACACTGGACGCGTTCGTCCCCGCGTGTCCGCTGACCTCGCTGGACCCCTTCTGCTCATGGGGACAACAAATTCGCAGCTGCGGCAGGGTTTTGCCTTACTTTCTCCGCCCATCCCCATCACTGCTATGAGCCGGTTTTTATATAACGACCACATCCTACATCTTGGGTTTTCCCCACTTGCCCCCGTTAACCCGCCACGGTTTCGGCACGACTGGCCCTTGGTCTTCTTTTTTTCAAGATGTGGCTCCCTTTTCACCCCCCTGCTCTTGCCTTCGCAAATCATCACCCGTCCATTTTGCCGGCTGTTTCCCGCTCTTTCGCCCGGTGACGGTGCTCCCCAGCTTTTCCCCCCAAGCCTTTGCGCATCGTGCTTTGGATTTATCAATCTCCCTCCTTTTTGATTGTGGAGCCCGATCAACTTTTTGGCGGAGCAAAGTGAACCAGTTCCCTTGGGCCCCCCCGTCCCACGAACGGTTTTATTGTCTCGGCCGAGCAGAGTTCCTGATGGACCCCCCCCTTTAAGACTTCCGCCTCATTCCCCTGCTGACGCTGGACTTCGCCTTAAAGCTAAACGTTCCATGGATGGCCCACCTTGTTATGTTTCCGTTTGTGGTTACTTTATGGGAGCTGCGGTCACAATTATCTAGTCCTTTTTTTTTTTTGGCGTGGTGCCCGTATAGCCGTGTTTCATTCCTCGGCCCCTTCACTGAATCGGAGTAGTTTTTTTTCTGGGGTCTTAATTTTGTTCCGCGTTTCCATTTTTTGAAATTGACGTTCCAGTGACCGCTATGAATGTCGCGGTTTACTCTGCCCGGCGTTCCTTTTAGTGCGTTCTTGCCGCCAGCTTTTCATTTTCACGTCTCCTCCCTATTCCGCTCGAAAGAGTCGCCGCAATTTCTTTCTTATGTCACCTTTTTTTTTTGCTTTATAAGTTCTTTGGAAATTTAACGATGTTTTTTCTCGCATGCGCCAGCCCCTTTCTCCATGACTTCCTCCCGCGTCACTTGGCAGACCCTTGGGAGCTTCACCAGCCCTACCTGTTCGTGCCTTTGTAAAGTCAGTACTATACCCCCCCCCACCCGCTTTTGTGTGTTGTGTTTTTTTTCCTCACGTTATGACCCGTGAACCCTCTCATTTACCGTTGAATCACGACCATCTTTTCTTTCCGTCCCCGCACGGTCCATGTCGTTGGATACACCTGAGAACCGGCATAATTTTCACCGTTGTTCCACTCGGGCTTTTCCGTTGAACTGCTTTTCTCCTTCCGTTCCCCGCTCCACGCCGTCTCTTTACCTAGGTCTTACCCAGAACTCTCCTCACTCCCGACGCTATTGGAGGCGATTCGTTTTTCCCCTTTTTTTTTTTTTTGGGCCGAGTGAACGGTCCGGACCCTTCCGGTTGAAGTCACGACTTAAGTACTTTGCCCTAGGAGGTCCTCGTAGTTTGTGGCCACCCACCGCTTTTTTTCGAACTTGCTATTCACTAGGACATCCCTTATTAGAGGCGATTCCAGGTCTTGTTCCGGAAGCCCGTCGAGGAGTCGTCTGTAACTGCCTCTTTCTTTAGCAGTTTTCCCCCAATGCGAGGGTCGTTCGATTTTTCGGTTGGTGATTGGACCCTTGACCTTTTCCAATTTTTGACCCTACGGCTCCCCCGTCTTTTCCTCCCCTTAGGGCAGGCGTGCTCCTTTCACCCCTAATCCCTTACTGTTGTTTTTTGGGGGTTGGTTCATCTCCCGCACGCCTCCCCCGTGGTATGGTGTTAAGTCCCTCCAACACAAGAAGCTTCTCGCCTTGTGGTGATTTCAGTCACGGCACCTTTTTAGTCGCTTCTCTTTTTTCGCCCTTGCGTGGTACGTGAACGCCTTCGGATTTTCGGGTCTTTCTTCAGCCGAGTCTTTTGGTGGGCTTGAGGGTCTCATCTCGTGAAAGAGACAACCCGCTTGCTCCCCTCCGTCCCTAAAAACAGTTTGCGGTTCTTGTCACAGTGCCGTATAGTCGTTGCCGTGAACTGGCCCGTCCTGTCCTCATCCAAATGACATCCCGTGAAACTTTTAGAGCGTCCTTTTACCACCTGAAATTCCGCCTTTTTTTTCTCTTTTACCGCTAGCGGCCCGTCTCGCGGTTTTTACTTTCCTGTTCACAGCCTCTCCCTTTGCAGCAGCCCCCCACTATCAGCGCTATCCCCCCGAAGGAATCACCGATTGTAATTTAGATACGTGCACAGCGTCCAGACTTTTCAAAAAGCCCCAGTTTCCTTTGTTTTCAAGAAAGCACTCCCAGATCGATGACAAGGGCGTGGAGCGCTTTGCGCGGTCTCTTACTCCAAAACTTTTAGGACTAGAATCCTAGTCTTTCCAGCATAAAGTTAAAGTCTCAGAGCTGACCATCTTTGGCGAACTCCCTGTAAATGGTAAGCATAATAGAGTCCTCCAGTCCCTCCAACGGATTGTTTACCTCTTCCGCTCTACCTGTCACGCCGGGTTTTGGGTGTGTTGGTTTTTTTGGTTTTTTTTTTTTTTTTTTGTGTGGGTTTTTTTTTGACCCTTCCTCCGATTCCCGCCCATTTAGCTCTTGTCACCATTCATTCAACCTTCATGTCAGATCGTTCTGTCCCCAATATCCCGCATACCCCTCCAGTTTGTCGAATTTGCATCCCCTATCTTGCTTCCCTTCTCCCAACCGGTCCCTTGTACCGCAGTCCTTGTCGACCATGAACGCAGTCTGGTCTTCCATCGCCCATCCCATGTCCAAAAGTCTGTTTTTCATCCGCGCCTTCAGCGCCCAAGGAACTCCGCAAATGCCACCATCCCAGAAGAGAGCCCCCCGGCCCTGGACCCTAACCTACGTCGATTCCGCCCGCTCCCGTTTCCTGTCGGGTACGCTCCCCTGGGGAAGGGTTCGTGTTATGGCAGCGCTTCCAGTCGAGATTTTCTCACTGGACCGGTCCTGTGTTCCCGCCCGCGGTCTGTTCGCCTACGGTCGTTGGCCTGATTCGATTGGAGTCGGCACGGCTGTGGGGATTGAGGGCTGCGCTTCGGCTCGTGTTGGTGTGGGTGGTTTTGGGGGTTTTTGTTTTTCCCAATTTCCCGAATAATTTTTTTGTTGATAATGGTCTGGGCTGGTTCCTGAGACCCCGGCGGTCCTTTTTTGAAGGCATACTGGGAGTGGTTTTTCCCACTGTTTTTCTCGGAGAGGGGACGCCCCCCCCTCCCTAGCTGAGGAGAGGGTCCCATCTAGGTGGTAGCTGTTTCTTTTTCCCCTTCGCGGCTTTCTATTTTTGGGCATAGAGGCACCCTCTTTGATCTGGATGATGGCCTTTGCAGACCCCCTCTTAATCGGGGGTTTGCTGTTCCTCTGGTTTTTTTTTACACTCTCCGGTTTGGGGCTGCCGTGGGGTCTGGGTATAACGTCGGCCGGCACTTTAACGAGAGGGCGCCGGGGCGTGTGCGGTCCCCGCTTGCGGAGATTTCTTATGGGGAAGGGCGGTCGGTCTTGCAGGTTCCGTCTGTGGTCGTTTTACTGCGCGTTGAAAAGTGAGCGCGTTCCTTCCCCGATTGCTGCTGGTCCCTTGCAATTTTTTGCACTGGGGGGCGGGCTGGCCCTTGTTTGCCACTCTCTACAGGCCTGGTCTCCTCGCTTTTTGTTATGCGTGCCCGGCTTCCTTCGGGTCTTTTGGTAAGTGCTTACTCTGGCCCGGAGCGGGATGGGTCTTGTTGCCTTTTTTTTTGAGGCACCGCTGGCCTTTTCTGGATTGGATGAACGGACTTCTTTGACCGTCCCTCCCAGGTGCGCTTTCTGTACGGTTGACGCTTAGAAGCTGCCTTGTTTGGCAGGTGACGTCTTTCCCTTTCCGGTGGTACAAGGAAGGGGGATGACCCTGGGCGATTTTTTGGTCTTCCGAGGATCTCTTCCCCCTTTGCCCTTTTGTTTTTTTACTCATGGATGCACTTTTTTGACAGGTCGCGGCCCACCCTGTCGGTCCAGTGAAGGCGTGTCCCACCCTGTTTCGTGTACCTTTCGATTTATTCCTTAAAAAAGTTGGTAAAAGGACCTTTCGGGTTCACCGAACGCATGACCGGAATTGCCCAATGACCCTTGCCAGTTGAAATCTCAAGTCCGCCAGTATTTGGTTGACGTTTCCGAGAAGCGATAGTCTCTCCCTTTCGTGTTTTTGTTTTGTGTGGGGACGGTCCTTGCTGAACACCCATATACCATCGGCGCTTTGTTGAGCGATTTTTCCCGTCCTGGCTTGGGCAGGCCTGGCCGCCAGCTGACTCGTGGCGGTCTTGGTCACTTTTTTTTTCACCAGGTCCTGAACCCAAAACCGAAAGAAATGGTTCCGATACCCCCGCTGGTGAATTACCCCGTCTCCGTGCCGTCCGTGCTCCCCGACGCTCCCTCTACACCAACCGGTCTCTCCTTCTTCTCTTAGTTGATTCCGGATGAGTTCCCTGCGTGAGCGTCGAGGTTCTACGCCGAGTGTGGTGAAACTTAGAGCCCTCGCCCGGACTTTACTTTATCCCGATGTCTCCTGTACTGGAGTTCACGAACTGTTGAAAGGGCATCTCCGCACTCTTCAGCCTGAGGAGTGTGATTTTAACCCCCCCCCCCTTTTTTTTGCCTTTTGTAACTCCTTATGTTGGTTTCATGCACCTTTTTGCCCCCCGGTAAGAGTTATAAGGAACTGGTCCGGGCATGTTACCGTCGCCGTCTTCGGCCTAGTCCTGTGAACACTTTGTCGGAATTGACTTAGTCTTCCTTTCTCCTGGTGAGAATTCTGGATGGACATGGACCTTCTCTGGAGAGTACTGGTCGTGGTTGATCCCCCCATTTGTCCTTGTGCGCCCTGTTATCCCGGAGCGGAGACGCGGCGGGTGTTTGCTCCCGTTTCTATTGGAGACAGTCATCGTTGCAACTTTGGGCCCTTTTTTGCACTTGTGAGCAACAGTTCAGGGATGACGTCCCTGTTCGAAGTCTCCTTCCTTACGAGATCACCGAATGATAGGTGGCGACCCCCTAGAAGTCACCGCCCCCTCCCGGGCAGTGGGTGACAATCACTCGACTCTCCCTTCTCTTTTCCATAGGAGTGCTTTTCTTGAAGATTGTGGCCGTTTTCTCCAAGGATTGAGGCCTTTTAGTCCCCCCTTTCTGCATCCCTCCTTCGCTTTCTTTCTTTCCTTACTTCAATTTAAGTTTTCCCTGGAGAATTTTTCGCAAGTCCCCTCGTGCCTCCCATCGACGTGTTTTCCCCCCGGGCCCGCGACCCTCCCCCGTAGAATTGGGCACCCCAAGACCAAACCGGCAGTCTCATGAGATCTGATCACTAAGAACCCCTCACCTTCACAGACCCTTTGCCTCAGTGTCCCTTCCGCAAGATTTTTATTCTTTTTTATTCGTTTCAGTAAGCTCCAGGGCCAGTCAGGCTCGTGCGTTTATTTCAGGCCTTTGTCGCTTTGTCGACTAACCCCACCTGGCCGTTAAGCGGGCCGTTATCCGCTTTTGGCCACTTTTTTTCTCAAAGAACAATCTTTTTAAGATCGGGGTACCCTATCAAGAGTCTCCCCGTGCGTCTTTCTCCAACTCGCTGGTCCCTCTGTTTCATCTTCTTGTGGGCATCGGGCCTTTCATGCCTGTCCTCTTGAAGAATTCCGGCGTTCCTGTGAGTTGTTTTATGCGTCGCATGTTTTGTTGAGCCACTTTGTATCGCACTCCCTTGAAGCGGGACAAGAGCGCTGGACTCCGTCTTTTTTCAGGAGGAGGCAGGGTGGAAGATACCCCCAATGGCGTGTCTTTTTGTTAAAGCAGTCCCCTCTCATAGACCTGTTGCTGGAGTGAAACCATTTATTATAGGACAAATTTTGTCTATCGTTTCACCTTCTGAGATTGACATGAAAGGTTAAAGGAACATCGGAGACGGAGGGGAAATAGGGGATCAGGGGGGGGGGGGTAGGGCGGGGGGGGAGGGGGGGGGGGGGGGGGGGGTTGTCAGTTTGGGGGTGTTTGTGGGGGGGGCGGGGTGCCGGCGGTGGGGGGGGAGCAGATGGGGAATTTTGGGTTTTGGGGGTTGGATTGTGGGTGGGGGGGGTGCGGGTGGGGGGGGCCGGGCAGGGGTTGGGGGGGGGGTGGGTGGGGGGGGTTGTTTTTTTGTGGGTGGGGTGTGTGGGGGGTTTGTGTGGGGGGGTGGTGGGGGGGGGAGCTTTGGGTGGGGGGTGTTGGGGTTTTGGGTTTTTGCGGGGGGGGGGGGAGCGTGGGGGGGCTTTTCCGAGTACAGTGGTGTATGTCAACTGTCATGTTCTCTTTTTTTCTCCCTATTGTCATCCAGGTCCAGATCTCTCTTCGCCCATTGGTCTATCAGTTGGGGGATAAGCTTCCCGCGAGGGCGGTCCTGAGTTTCCAGGTCTTTAAAGTGGCTTTCCCGTGCTCTTCTCCCCCTCGCTCGTTTCACGCTCTGCTTTGGGTAAGATCACTCATCGGTCCCCGGCGCTGGGTTTTCCAGGTGTTCTTTGTCTCCCCTTTCTTGCTCTGCAGTTAGCCCGGTTGGGCACTTGAGAGATCTCCTCTCGGAGGAGACCGCACGTCCGCTGACCTTTAAGTACTTTGTCGTATTCCCCCCCCTTTTTTTGGTTCACGTTCGTATGGTAACACGTTTTCACGGGACGAGTCCCCGGGAGGAGAATAGGCTGGTCCCGTTTTCGACTTCTCCTCTTAGAGCCCCCCCACACTGGATTTCGTGATACTGGAGGGATGTTAGCAGAGCAACCACCCGGCCGACCACGTCCCATTTCGGTTGGTCTTGTGTCAACCTGTCTGTCCTTTTAAAGAAGATCGCCAAAGGACCTTTCTGTTAGCGGTAATGGTACTGGGAGTTCTCAGCTGACTTCACAACCCCCCCGCCTCCACCCCCTCGTTTTTCTTTCCAGGTTAGAAAGTGTAAACCCGGAAAAGGAACGTCCTTTCGTGGACAACCGTCGTTCGGGTCCGCACGATTTTTTTTTCAGTTTGTAACGACCCGCCTGGCCCTTCCCCCGACCATGAAGTGAACGCAGCCTCCTTTTCCCCGGCCAGGTGGAGGACATCTCTGAAGGACCCCTCTTTTTTTTTACAGAATCCTTGCATTCCAGCGCGCCCCGGCTTTTTTAACTTTTCCCAGAACTGCCCAGCTTTATCCCTTTTCGTTTGTCTGATGTTTCTTTCTGTTCCACCCTGATTGATGACCCCTTGCACTCACGCCTCCCTTTCCTTAAGAAGACTGAGAGAGGGCAGACAGTTATCCGGCTCTCTTTTCCAGCCCTCCGTCTTTTGTTTTTGATTCTCGTTTTTTTTTTCCCGTTTTCCCCTGAGTGCGCTTGTCGGCCGGGACTTTTTCTGGTGCTTTTTTAGGTCCTCTCCGTGCTGGACGCCATCCTCCCACCGGATACCCGAAGGCATTGACGTCTCCTCTCCCCACGCCGCGCGCTGTATTGCTGTGAGTGTTCCTCGGTTCTTGTTTTTTTCACGGTCTCATTTCCCCCTCCCTCCTTTCCGGACTGCGCCCGTTCTCGTTTTTAACTTACGCGGGTTACTGTGAGGCGAAAGTCCCCACTGTACGGCCCGGGCTGATTTCCCCCCCTTTCAGCCTGCTTGCTTTTCTCCTGGCCTGCGGGCTTTTCTTGGAGTGGGTTGATTTAGTTCCTGGTTTCGAAGCACTACCCCTTCCTTCACGACCTTGTCATGGGCACTCTTCGGCTGAATTGCTCCCGCCCCGAATTGACCGGAGATGTTTGGAGGGGGTGGTTGATGCTCCAAGCCCCCAATTCCTCTCGCTACCGTTTCCCAAGGTTGGGGGTCTTTATTTGGTTAACCTTCCTCCTACCATTATCTTTCCTCAGGAAAAGGTTGTCTTCGGCCTTCCCCCTGGGTTTCAGAACAATTTTCAGGCCGCGCCTGTACCCGCAGGTCCCCCAGCGCCTTTCCCATTCCTGATGAAGGGATGTTTCTCACTCCGTGAGCTAGCCTTCCCTACTGCCGTTCCGTGTCTCACCTCCATATAGCGGAATGCTTCAGCTCACCCCGTCTTTTACGAGAATCTTGTAATTGAACATCCCGCCTTATGCCCTCCTCTCTCCGGTGAGTCGCCTGGAAGAAATTGACCTTTCAAGTTCCGCCTTGATTTCCAGCCCTTACTACCCCCTTCTTTGACCAAGCTTGCTCCATTCTCCTTTTCCGGTGTCTTGCCTCTTCGGTAACTAGAACCTGACCGTGGCCGACCCATGTCCCTCCTTGCGCGACCGCCCTTTCACTTCGTCTGTTTCGTTGGAATTGTTACCGGCATGAGCCTGGTGTCCACGATTCCGGCAGTTCTCGATTCACTTTTCGCAAAAGCCCTACTCCGGTTAAGCACTTTTTTTCCTTTTTTACCATGCCCCCCTTCACATCCCTTTTCATGAGGGAAACACCTGGACGCGATCACCAAGCGAGGCAAGCGCTCCTGGCCCTGAACACAACCAACCACAAATCACCAGTTCCCCTCAAAGTTAGTGGCTCCCCTTCAGACCCCCTGAGCAGCCCTCCCCCCCCCCCCCATCACCTCACCCTTACGGCCGGAATTCTTTTCCTCTCCGTCGTCCCTGAGGAACAGGCACGCGAACGCTTAAAAACCTTTTAACGATTGCTTTGGAGAAATCACGCGGTGTTGACTTGTTCTCCTCCCTGACCCCCCCTCTTTTTATATGTAAAGAGCAAGCGCTCGGCCCCTTATTACCTCCCCAGGTACTATGTTTCTCTTACCTCTCCTCGAAAAATACCTTTCCATCGAAGGTGGGTTCACCTCCGTCCCAGTTACCTCTTCCTGGCTCCATTTTACTAAAACGATCTTCACATGCTTAAGTTAGTTACAAGGGGTCTTGTATCGGTGTCGCCCCTTTCAAATAACTTTTTCTTCCGTTTGAATGTTTTGTCTTTGGGACGAGCCCGCTTTTCCCGCTGAGGACTTTCCAGGACTCGGACGCCGTGGGTTTCTTCTCGGGTCTTTAAGGTTCCCTTTCCTTAATTCCATTTTCTCCTATTCCTGTTTTTGAAGTTTTTTTGTAAGGTTTTTTCTCAGGCGGCCGTCCTAGCTTTGCTGTCGCCACGGCTCCTCCGCGTCATCTCAAAGATCCTGCTCGTCTGCTCTTCCGATAGTATTCCCCTGTCATCCAATGCCCAGGGATAGCTGTTTTACGTTTTTTTTTAGCACATCGGAGAGCCGTCTTTTTTTTCTTCTCTCTTTCTTTCTTTAAGTTCACCTCCCCCGTCGAACAGGAGTCCCTTTTAGACCATGTGCAGCGCAACCCGACACCTGTATTTGACTGTGTTGGCCCCTTCGCTACTCCGCCCACGGCGTCTCCTGCGCGGACCGTCTTTAAAGAAATCCTGGGGATCAATAAACATCTTGTTACGTCTCAACAGGAAGTGTCCTTGATCCCCCCTGGATAACACGTCTTACCCCTCCCGCATCCTAACTTTACCACCCGCCGGGACAAGTCTTCCGCGGGCAAATTGGCCCTCCAAGGTCTTTATCTTCGTCTGCTCACAACGCCGGTCCGAGGTCCCCCCCAGCATTTTTCCATTCACGTACTCATCTTCCGAATAGAAGTAGCTTCGAGAGCGCCCCGCCGTGGCGGGCAAGCGGCCCATTGTAAGTGTCGATTCCTCGATTCTACAGTGCAGCGCTTTTCTTCTCGATGGTCGTTTTGAAAAAGAAGTTCTGCCCCTCGCCCGAGAAAAAACCCTCGAAGGCCCCAAGAACTGGAATCCATCCCTCCGCGGTGGAGA
>Ga0179591_1374551_pt1 | contig 10865 bp, 10 predicted proteins | sample CZOMad2_1_08_16f_FD_182891 | JGI IMG/M metagenome (GOLD analysis project Ga0179591, IMG submission 182891) | Vadose zone soil fungal communities from Angelo Coast Range Reserve, California, USA - CZOMad2_1_08_16fungal (PacBio error correction) | ecosystem: Environmental > Terrestrial > Soil >... | reverse complement strand
CCATCAAAATATCGCCCCCCCCCAACCCCCATGCAAAGTCCCGTTTCCATATGCCTCGTTCTCAGTAGTTTTTTCCACTTGTGAACCTGTGTCCCCGTTGGGTTCCCACATGCCGTTAGCCCTGACCCTGACATCGCTTTTCCAAGATTTTCACCTGAGACAGGGATAGCCTGGTATCTTCTAGTCCTTTTCCGATTTCTTCAACCTTTCGCATGCAAGAGTCCATCCCCGATCCCGGTTGGCTTTCTTCAGATTTGTTTTGACCAGGTCCCTCTCTTCTTCTGTTAAGCGATGAACCCAATTTCGGCGTTGCCACCTTCTGCTGATTCAAATCTCATCGATCGCACTATTTCTTCCGGATTATCTCTTCACCGCCGGTCACTCTTTTTTTTTCTTTTTCCCTCCCCCGGCTTGATTTAAACCCTCTGAGCCACGTTTTCGCCGTCCACGGCTGAAGTCTTCCTCTCTCCCTTCTCTCCCCTGTCTCCCACGCCTCGTAACTAATGTCCTCCCTCCCCCGTCCACCCCGCATCCCATCTCTGTCTTTACCCTTCCCTTGATCCCTTTAACTGAGTGGGGTATTCTTGGGTTGGGCATGTCTATTGGTTGGCTGTTCCCCCCGGTCCTTTATTTTTTCCACTCATCGATCAGCCTCTTTAACCGTTGGACACAGTCGTACTTTCCGTTTCTTATAAATCTGGTTCGCCCCTTGCATTGGATCTGTTGAATCCCGCACTCCTCCCTACGCGTCGTTCCCCCCCATTCCATGAAATAACTTCCAATCCTTTCCCCGAATGTACTTTCTCTTCGCTTTGCCTTCGCCTACTATGTTGTCTGATATCCCTTTTTAACGTTCCCCACTCACGAACCGGACACCTCGCCAACAACTACTCCTCTTCGGGGGTCGTATTTTGACCTCTTCCCTTTGCCTCCCTCGTCCAACCTGGGCCTTGTTTCAGAGAAGGCCACACCTTTCGTCCCTGCTCGAGCGACCGACGACCTGCTGCCTGATGACCGTTTTCTGTCTTACTACTGGAGGACCTCCCTACTGATATCCTTTTTTAATTTAGAGCGATGTAATTGCAAAGGCCTACCCCGAATTCCTGGTCAAATTACAAATTTTTCCCTTCCCTTTCTACCCGTCAGGGAACCATGACCCTCTTCTTCTCCAACTATAACCACCCCGCTACTCGACATTAATATACTTCGTAAAAGTGCCTTCCTTTTGACATTTACTCCTCCCCATTCTACCCCATTTCTTCCCTACCTTTGGGTTCCCAAGTTCCCCCAAAATCAGCAAGGAACAGTATTAAAGTTTATAAGGCTAAGTCATCAATTTGCATCGACTTTTCCCCTGAGATGAAACTTTCTTGCGAATTTTTGGTGATATGAGACAGGCAAGTGTGATTTTTTTCTGCCGACCGACCACCCCATTTGAAGAACCCAAACAACTCTCTTTGACCCATTTGTTTTTTTCCTTGAAGTCCCTTTATTTTTATCAGCAATAATAAGTTCACTTTCCCAGGCTTCGGTCGTTGCCCTGTCTCTTTCTTTCCTTTTGCATCACCCCGTAAACTGAACCCCCCGTCCAGAGACCCCTTGGAAAAATCCAATTGCTACCTCTGTGAACTGATCCTTCATTTTCCCACCGTACGCTAGCCCAAGAACAACTGACTCTGTTCTTCATAATAACCCCGACGGTCCTTTGTTCGCTGAAAAGAGATGATCCCCCATTTCCGAATCACCCCTTTTTTCTCTTTCCCCCTCCTCTAATGGTTGTTTCTTGTTCTATTTTGATCGATAGTAGACTTCTAGCATCCTGCCCACGCAACTCTCCTCACCCCACCTTGTGTAGGCCCTTCTTTTTATTCCCCCCTTGAGCAGCCCCTGTTTGTCTTACTTTACCTCTCTTCCACTTGCGTGTTTACCATCTTTTTTCCTTTTTCCCTTCTGGGATTCCCCCCTGTCCCAGCATCTGACCAGTCTTAAGGTACTGCCAGTTATCAAGGACTGCCCAGCATTCCGTATTTCTGTCTATAATTCCCCCCCCCCCCCCCCCTCCTTCCTTTTTTTTATTGGTCACCTTTGTCTTTGCTCTCCCCCTTTCCTTTCGCTGCCCTTTCTAATCTTTCCCCTTTTTACACTAAGGCCGCGATCTCTTTTATACTGATGCTTACTAGCCCCCTAGACCACTTTACATGTTTCCTTTTATATTGTGAAGTTGTTTTCCCCCCATGTTTTCCCCCTTGACTTATAAAGAGTACTTTCCTCTGCTGCTGTTCCCAAGTGACTCTTCTTTCTTTCGAGTATTTCTTTTGCTCTTTTTGGGTCCCGCCGCGGCCTTGTTTTTCCAACTAAAGTAGTGTTTTTTTCTCCCTTTCCGATGAATGTGCCCATAGTTCACCTTCCTGTTTTTTTTTTAGAATATAACCTGTTCATCTGAAATTCTTTTAGCTTTCTCTACCAAAGATTCCTGAACCTTTAAGATTTTCCCCCCGGACTCCGTTTTTCCCCCTCTTCGCTCAAGGGTTCTACTTTTTTCCCGTTATCAGTCCCCACCGCTGATGGCCCCTTTTTTTTTCTTTAAAAACAAAATCCCCCACCATGCATTACCGAATGTACTGACTGAGTTTTGTTTATTTTCCCGTTTTCCGGTCGTTAAGCTTTACCCATTGCCTGAAAACAAAGTGATTTCCCCTTCCGTGAAGATTTATAAGGCCCCTCCCATGTTTCCTAGAATAGTTCTTAGGTTATCGGAAGTGTTCCTTCCTGATTAATGTTTATTAAGCACACCCCCTCCAATTTTTACGGGCCTTTTGAGGTTTTGTTCCTTAGCGGATACCCTCGGGTTAACACGAATGGTTCCAAGCCTGTCCGTATTTCTTTTTTTCCCCCGTCCCCCCCCACCATAAGCCCCTGGAAAGTACCCCACTTTTAGTCGACTTCATCGACGCTTTCTTGTCTCTTGTTTTTCCCTCTTCTTGTGATGAAACCCTTTGATCTTTCCTTCTGTTTTCGCGTGATTTGTGATCGACTTACCAAATGCTCTCGACTAACGGAAGCCTGCCGTCTCCTCTCCCCTGCGAGTTGGACCCCACGCGCTGCGTGATCCATGAGAACCCTCCTGAGGTTTTTAAGTTGAGTTGATCGGATATGCGGTTACCATCAGCCGGCTGGCCCAACCTTTCTTTTTTTCGCGCCCTTTGCGGAGCCCCTTTAGAAGACCCTTCCCCAAGAGCGTTTAGCAGCCTCCCACATAATCATGCCCCCAACAACAAAGGTCTCTTTATTTTTTCTCATTAGTCAGGGGAGGTGAGGTTTTATTCTCCCCCCCCGGCCATCTAGTAAGCCCCCTGATTCCGACTTTTTCTCTATCGGGTACCAATGTGGCTGTCAGAGTCTCTACCGTCCCCCCTTTTTTTTTTGACTACCGCAAATCTGACATCTGTTCACCAGACTTTTTTTTTCCTTTTTCGGTTTTGAAAATGACTCCTTGGAAGGCTAGGGTTGATGCCTTTTGTTATTTCCTTTTTTCTCTCCTCCTGTTGGTTTGATGATCCTCAACTCCCACACCCCCATGCCACCAGTCTCTCTTCACTATTTTGTCCTTTCGGTCCCTTCTATTCGGGAAAAACAGCCGAAGTGCTAGGAAACATTTAAAAGTTCTTCTTCCTTTTTTTCTTCCGTTATGCGATAGCTCAATACTCTTTTTCCACGAGGACCTGCCTGCAGCCCTTTGTCAGAATTTTCACCTTCCATGCCGCCTCCATCCCTCCCCTCCGTGTAATCCGTGCTGACGGTGAAAATACGACTTCTGGAGTTGTCATTCTGTCTGTTTTGTCGTCTGATATCGCTTTGCTGGTAGTGGTGATCGTCTCCTCCCCCCCCGACGAAACAGAGGTTGCTGTGGTCCCCCACAAAAATCGAGGATTGCGAATCTGCCCTCCTTCGTCGAGATTTCTCTTCCTGCTTTTTTCCCCTGATTTTATTTACATTGGGCCCCGTCCCGGACATCTTCCCCCTCCTCCCTTCTAGTGAAACTATGCCCTGCTCCGTTTCTGAATGTTTTTCTCATCTCATTCTTAGCGGCGAGACCAGATCCTTCCTCCCCCCCTGCCCTGCATAACGTTTCACTTTCCCCGCCGTCCCAGCGTACACCCTTGACTCCAATCGCGTCTTTCCCAGGATTAACTCTCGGGGGCTCGGTGTTTTGACGGTGCTTGCGTCTCTCAGGGAACTTTCTTCACCAAGCGTTCAATTCGGACTCAACTAGTGAACCTAGGATTCCTCTATCCCACCCCCCCTAAACAGGGAGCCCGTTGAGCTCCCTCCATTTTCTTGGACGCCCTACTCACCTTTTTCTCTTCGGCCATTCCTCTGACCCACCCAGTTATATGCAACAACCTCTCCAAGTTCGGTTATCTCTGTAAACCTCTTGACTACCCCCTCGTTTCGTTTTCCCTACAAAATGCAACCAATTACTATGTAACTCAACAACCCAACGAATCAATCACGCTTACATCATCCCGGGCCAGTTACCCCCCCCCCCCGAGACGAGTCCCCCAAAACGTCCCCCCTCTTCGCTTTTAGAAACCGGCCCAAACCTTATACGAGCTGCTAGATACCCTCTTAAGAAGCGGTTCTCTTCCTTTCGGTCCGATGATCTATGAAACTTCTCGGACAGCCTCCGGCTCCTTTCATCTTTAGGGAATCCACTGCGCCCCCTCTTTTACTTGAAATAACATTCTTCCCTGTCACACAAGTCTCCCACACACCCCAACTCGTCCCCTTCGTCAACACGAGCCCCACAATTGTTCCCCTCAGTCCCGTCATTTTGCGACTTAGCTCCCTTTCTTCCGATGCATCCCCTCTTTCCTGTTATCACTCCCCTTTGGACACTTTTTTCAAGGAACTCTCACACTTATTCCATGCCCCCTTTTTCTCTTTTCTCCCCCTTCTCCTTCGTCAATGAACGTTTGGCTGCTTTTCCTCATTTTGAAGATGCGATTCTCTGGGGGTGGGTTTTCCCAGATGGAATGCCCGCGTCTCCTCCCACTTTCCCCTTCAATTCAACGGCGTTCGGTTTTCAATCCGTCCTCCGTGCTCCCCAAGACTATTTTTATATGGCTAATTAGGACTTTCATGCTTCTTTCCCCTTTGTCCTGTCCAACCCGGCAAAACCATCCCCCTCAAGGGAGATTCCCCGATGAATGCCTGAATTTCCACTGTCTGGAGGGCCCCCCACCCTCCACGACCTTTCGTAATCCTTTCTTTCCCCCCCGCTAACCTGTGCATTGGGTCGATGGGACGTGCCTTTCCCTAACTCTCTTTACACTTTTCCTCCCATATTTTTTCCCCCTTCCTCCCCTCAGTTGGTTTTTGTTGCTCTGATTGAAAGATATTCTTTTAGGAATTCCCTCACCCCTCAATTCTGTCAAACCTTCACCGGGTATACCCAAATATTAGGGGTGATGTTGGAGACATCCCTAAGTTTTTCTTAATTCTCCTGCAGCGCATCTTTCGCCCCCAAATTGATTGATCTCCATCTTTCGGGTGTTTTCCAGGCCCCCGCAAGTCTCCTGCAACCTTCTAAGGCACTCCCCCTGGTAGACCCTTTCACCCCTTCCGGAATTCTGGAATTCTCATAAACCCATTTCGCGGCTTGACCAAAGGAATTCACTTTTTGCGGTACATTTCCACTTTCCCCTGCCCAGGTGAAGTTTTTTTCCTTTTCATCTCCAAACCCCCAATTAGCGTTCGATATTTATCCGCATGCGAGTAATCCCCCTCGCACGACTCCCTTGGTCAGTTCTTCTGCTTTCACGTTTGTAAACCTTCTCCAGTGATGTCCATCGAGTCATGGCCTTTCCCCTTGTTATAAAGAGCCGCGTTGCCAATGCTTTTAGAGCGTCCCTCAGTAGTTCTGGCCCCTTTCTTCCCACGTAGAAGGTGTTGGGTTCCAAGTCTACATGTTTTTGTTGTGAGGTTAAGAATTCCTGCACAAAAGAGTTTTCTCATAGTAGTGATGCATTACACTTCCATCTCCACCTCTTTAAGACTCCTCGGTGCCATCATCTGATCTCACATCAGAAGCAAGTCCCTCTTAGGGATTTAGAAGAGCGAGCGCGCAGTTAGTAGTTTGCCAGTTTACCCCTCAACCCGACTCGATTCCATTTGTCAGAGCACAAGATAGTTAGCTGAAACATTTGTGCTCCCTCTTGCTCGGTTGGGATGCATGTGTCCGATTTGTTGTTAACAATTGGCTTTATTTTCCACCGCCCCCCCTCATTTACTCTTGCCTCTCGACCAACTAGTGTCCGGCCATTTCCTTCGTGGTTGCTTATTTAGTTTAATAAATGGACACCCCCTTCTTTATTAGTGCATGTAATTACTCACACAAAATATTAGCTCAGACAACGTGGGCTCCATTCTTCGGTTTTTTTCTTTTCATCCCCCCAGTTTCACCCTTTTCCCTATATTTCTTTTACCTCTTAGATTTTCCGAATTCTTTCCACCCGACCCAAGCATCATCTACCACGAGGGGATCCTGTTCCGTTCGCCCGTCTTGATGTTTTCTCGGTTGTTTTTATTTTGTGTCAAAAACGTGATTGGCAGTGCTGGTTTCCCTAGGGATCTAGCCTGAGGTTCTACGGCAAGCCTTGCCTTTCCTTGCTCCAACCCGTCTTGTTCCCTCACGAGCCCCTCCAACCTAGGATTTTGTGCATTCTTGGGCGGCTCCCTCTCTGCAGCTGCGAATTTTTCTTGTTGGCTGTTTCGGTTTATCCGAAGTTATGTGTACGCCCCCCAAGTTTTCCGCCTTATGGTTAGGAGCCTCTCCCTCCCAATTCCAAGCCTATTAGGACTTCAAAACCTCTTCAGAAAAGATTTTCGATATTTTTTTAATAAACTCCTTCATCCGGATTCCCTGAGTGAGTGAATATATTCACCTTACTAGATACCCTTGTCTCCCCCTTAGCATTACCTTTTTCCCACAGCGAGGAGATGTATCTGTGAACCACGGACAATGTTTGATACTCCACTGGGCCCAACTATCTTAAGCCCAACTCCTTTTTTCTTTTTTTCCGAACCTAGTCACTTCCCCTAGTTCATGGGGGGTTTTCTATTTTGGATCTTTACCTCCTCCCTACCTTTTTTTGGTGTGTGAGTCTAGTCTCCCGCAAAAATCTCCCCTCACAACCCCCCACCCATGCAACTTTCTTTCCAATGCCGGCGTATATTCACCTTTTCCGGAAAGACCCAACTCTAAACTGGACCCCTTGTTTACTTTGTCCCTTTGTGGGATCACACTCCCGTTTATTTAAAATGACCCCCGCATTGTAAACTAAAGTCGAATCCCAGGTCCCCCTACTAGTGCAGGGAATTCCCCTCCCCCTAGCGCTCACGCACTTATGACTTTGTCCCCTGACCGTGGTCGTTAAATGAGGTTTTTCCGCTGCATATCGCCTGTGCCTTGCTTAAAGTTAGGAGCACCCCTTTAGGCAAAAATCTTTGATTGTTGCGAAGACCCCCCCCATAACTCCCTGTAGTCTGCCGGACCTTTATTTCTTTCTCATTTTTTCCCCCCGCCAGCAACTTCTCGTGCAAACTTTTTTTTGCTAAGGGTACGCACTTTTCCCCTGAGACGTTAGTCAGCCTGCCCCCCCCTTTGACCTATCGATCCCTGAGAACGCCCTGCCACAACCCCCCACCAACACCCCCACAATTACTTTTTTTTTTTTTTAATCCCCTGAAGCAGACGCTTTCCCCCCCAAGCCTCCTCTCTTAAGAACTCCGAACCTCCGAGTGGTTTATTCAGGGACTTGATTGTTTTTTAAAGTCTTCCTTCAAAATCCGTCTTATTTTCCAGCCCTATAGGAACGTTTTCATTTTCTAGACCCTCCCCCCACACAGCAAGACTTTCTCCACGTTGTCCTCTACCTCGGGGTGTCTTGAATACCCTGACCTAACGCCCCATCCGAGACCTTTTTTCTAAACCCCCCCACCGCCCTCCCCTTCGTCTCTCTCATGCGTGCCGTCTTGAATACCTTTTGTCGGTATAATACCCCTCATTTTAAAGCTACCCCCTCACAGACTCTTCCCCATTTCCACACTCCCCCACTACCCGCTGACCTCCATACCTTTGGGTCAGATTTTTTGCCGATCTCGAAGAATTTTTCATACCGGATAGGACCCTTCACCCTTACGTTCCCCGCGTCTTTCTCCGAAGCGCGTCCCTTACAGCCGCGACAGGTATACAAGGCTATGATTCCGTCCCCTGCCCCTCGTTCTTCACGTAAGGCAAAGGCCCTTGCCATCTTGATCGGTTACAATTTTTGCTACACCTACGGTTCGACTTGTCCACCAACCACCCCCACGCTCCCTAGTTCCCTAACAATCCAAACATCTCAAATCCGCTTCCACTGCTCCTTTTCCCATGTTCCGAGCTTATATTCTGTTTCAGTACGCCTTGTCTCACTGTAACGTCCCCCGAGCATCACACCCATGCTTTCGTTCGTTATACTTGCAGCGCTACTTTCACGGCTTCTTGGTTCCTCTTTGACTCATTAGCTTGAGAATGCACCGCTGACTGGCGAAGAGTTTCAACTCTTTGATCACCACCCCCTCTTTGACTTTCCCGCTTTATTGTTTCTTATATGCAAGAAAGTGGAAGTCCGTAACTCTGCTATTGAGGTCTTATCCTTAATGCTCTTTCGTTTTCCTTTGCCAAAACGCAGCACCTGCCTCTTGCCACCAAATCAAAAAAAATGGGGTGTTGAGCCTCCCTTTTTCGAGTCTTCTCCCTTGATTCAAAAACCGATCTGTCTCCACATCAACCTTTTTACTTTTCTCATTCCCAGTATAACTGCATTTTTCGCGTTGTTACAGAATTTGCGCTTTTCCTTGACTGAAGAGCTCTCTCTCTTTCCCAGGGTGGTTGTTGAGAGAGATGTGAAATCTCTTCCTTTCCAGCTTCGCTCAGCCCCCTTCCCGCCCCGCGCCCCCTGCCCCTCGGGTTTCCTTTTAGATCGTTTGGTCTAGATGGTCGAATGTATTACGACAAATATTCGGGTGGATGGGCCCCTCTTCTTGTTTACATTTATCATATTTTATGTCGACCATTTCTGTTTTTTATCTTGTGTTAGTTTCTTGTTGCCCCTTGCCCCCCACTTCATGACAGTTCTTCCTTCCCGCAATCAAGCGTCTTTATCACTTTCCCGTATTCCTTGGCCCAGAGATCAACCTTCGGTCGGTCACGGAATGGTTCGTCCCTTTCGGCTCTCATTTTTTCCTTCTCGGGTCGCTTAGTTAATCTTCCCTTCATCGCACACCCGCCTTCCCGTGTATTGAATTTCAGGTGCCGGGTTCTCGCACACGTGCCTTTACTAACTTTTTGTTTGTTTCAAGGGTTTCAAATATCAACCCGTTGCTGACAGCATAGTCTAATGGGCCCGCAATGTTCACCCCAGCCCTTCCGCGCGATTCTTCGAGAGTCGTTGATTGTCTAGTTTCCGTCTCTTTGAATTGTTTTTGCCACTTTTTTCTGGGGTTTTCCCCCCAAGGTACGAATGTTCATGTAGAACACCTTTTTTTCCGAAATCTTTCTGTTTTTCTCCCGTTGTGACACGTCCGCTAACCTAGGTCATGCCATTTTTTTTCTCTTGATCATTTGCCCCCATACATTGACGAACCTCCCCCCCGATCTCTTCATGCTTACGAGTATTGTCCCCCTTCGCAAGCGCCCGTTTCCGTACGGTTTCCTTTTTCTATCGAACTTTGGCTTCTTTTCCTGCCTGATTTGTTTCCCACAACTGCCCCTTTGATGATGTCCGCAGGTCTTCCCTTGTTTCTCATGTGCCGAGTTTTTTGCCCTGCCCTTTACCCAATTGGTTTTTAGCATTTATCCTTAAACGACCCCCCCAACAGAGCCATGGTCCAGTCATTCCGAGAGCGCCCATGCCTTATCGTGTTTTCGTCTTTCGAGCTTTAGGTAATAAGCGACGCGATGTTGTCTTTCCCAATTCAACCCCTCCATTTCCTTTTTTTACCTTGGTCCTCCCCCCTAGTGAGGGGGGGTTCGGGAATCCATCTTTCAACGTTTGTCCCCCTGCTCCCTAATTTCTATTTTCCGAACCTTCCTTTTGACCCTACCCCAAATCGCAATGCCTTCACTCATAACCACCACTCGAGGGGGTCTCCTTTCCAACTCCGGGGATGGGAGCGGTTTTTGACGCCCCCCCCACCCCCCCCCCCCCCAAACAACCCCCCCCCCCCACCCCCCCCCCCCCCACCTGATCCATTCCCGGCGTGAAAAGGAGGGTGGCTTATTCCTTTCTCCTTGGCTCCTCACTCGCGCGTCCCGCCTTGCGGCCTTTCTTTCTCAACCTTGTTCTTGCAAAACGTCCCGTGTAAACCGATTGTATGTTTCGTGCCTTCCGGTGTTCCAGTAGCCCAGAACCGTTTAGCACTTACCTTGGCTCTCCGAATCTGAGCTTCTTTTTTTGAAAAATTGAATGTGTCACTCGACCTTTTTTGTTCGCTGATTGTTCTTGCCTATCCCTCCCCCTACCAGCGAGCTATCCTCCTCAAAACCCCTCATGACCTGCCCCTCAAAGCTTGTATTCAACATCTTCCGTTCCTGTTCGTTACGCTCTGTGAGGGGGCTCGTCACTTGACTAGCCTATTTCACCCGGCTTATCCTTGTCTTCTTTCCTGACTATGGAGTTGTCTTCAACTGCCTTTGTTACTTCCCCCCCCCAAAGGGCATCTCGCTGTTCAACTTTTTTACCCCCCCGCCAAGTCATTTTTTCCTTTTTTCCTTCCCAAAATAGACTTACTTTCCTGCATCTTTACGCTATTTTTTGTTT
>Ga0179591_1336661_pt1 | contig 10865 bp, 10 predicted proteins | sample CZOMad2_1_08_16f_FD_182891 | JGI IMG/M metagenome (GOLD analysis project Ga0179591, IMG submission 182891) | Vadose zone soil fungal communities from Angelo Coast Range Reserve, California, USA - CZOMad2_1_08_16fungal (PacBio error correction) | ecosystem: Environmental > Terrestrial > Soil >... | reverse complement strand
CTGAGGCGTCTCGACGCGCTTTCAGATGACCCCCCCTCGCTCGTGTTTATAGGCAACCCTCCCTTCGCCGACGCTCCGCCGAATGGTTACAGTTCACGTCCAAATGAGAGATTTTCAGGAGACGACCCCTCCCACTTTTTTCTTTCCGATATTTCCCCTAGACGACTGAATCCAGAACGTTCCTCTCTCTGGACTATAGTCGAACAGAATCAGTCCTTCCCTTTATCCTTTTCCTCGATTGTTCAAAGAGTACTTTTCTAGACCGGTCTGACTGAACTTCTTTTATTTCTCCTACACCGCCCCCACGCGACCCGCTCCTCCTCTACCCGATTCCTATTGAACGATTCACCATAATAACCTTTCCCCCCTGATGAGCTTCCCTTCTGACGACTCTTTCGACTTGCTTGTGGGTTTACTCTTTCTCAAAACCGATCTCTAGCTTTCTTAGCGTCTTTTTGTCTTTTCGCCCGACGTCCCCTTCTACTCTGACAATTTCTTCCTATTCTAGAGTTGTTTTCAATCCTGCCCCTCTCTCCCGATTCTTTTTTTAACCCCCCCCCATAATTCCCCTTTTGTATGTCTTCTTTCCACCTGTAGCGTGTCCTGAAATGGTCCACTTCCCGACACCTTTTTACCCGTTTCTCGTTTCCATTGTCCAACATCCGTTTCGCTCCCCTGTCAGCTTGACTGAGACTAGCCTCTCCCCCTTTTTCTTGGATCCGCCTACCTTGGTTTCGATTTCCCCTCCTCGCCTTTACGACCCGCGCAACGCACCTTTTCTGTGTTTTTAACCGTGCCCTGCAGATCTCCTGATGGCGCGCATCTTCCTTCCCTTGCTCTTCTGCCCCCTCCTTTTCGTCGCTGTTCGGCCCATCACCCCCAGGAACTCTCGACCATCATTCTTTTCCGGAGTTAATCGATTCTTATTTTTCCCCTCTTAGAGATATTTCCCGTATTAACCCCTTCCGTTCTCGGTCATTTTTTTGATTTTTCTAGATCTCTTCTTAACGAACGAGACCCTTCTTCGCCCCGCAGCTGCGACAGACCCTCCCTCTAGAAGCGTGACTTTCCTTCTGGATTTTCCTTTTCGTCTGATCCCTGCTTCTTCTCCAGTTTTATTCTCCGAGATTTGAGTCCTGCATAGCTTTACGGAGCTTTGCCCCTTTTTTTTTTCCTTCTCAATTTTTTTGTACTGTGAGAGATAAGCATCGAGTTTTTACAGATGGGGACGTGAAGCATGTCCCCCGTACCTGTTAACCCTCTGACGTGAATTTCCCCCCCCCGAACCGAGGGTTCGCGTCCGGAGATGACAGGGGGCCAACGAAACATCAGAAGGTACTCCTATGTTTTCCCGTCTATTTTACCAAGAGCCGCCCCATTCTATTTTCGAGCCCCGGGTAGCCCCCGGTGCGGTTTTTAGCCGTCCCGAGGGTAAAGCATCTCGTTATCTCCCGTAGTTTTTCTTTCCCTTTTCCCCTCTATCTTTTTTGGTGTTTTTTTAGGTTTGACTAGGTTGATACCGGGCCTTTTTTCCTTTGAACCCAAGTATTTTTTTCATAGCTTCACTGACTTTCCCCCCCCTGTCTCGCACAAAATTCGATAATTGACAAGTCATGGTTACGAGGTCGACGTAGCTTCCTCTCGTTCAAGTGATTCCCCTTCTCTTGTTTCACCTCCCTCTAAGACCTTCTTCCTCCCCCGTCCAAGAAATATTTCCCCCATTGTTGAGATGCCGGTTTTTACAGTATTATTTTTTTCGCTAAAGGCCTTCTTGAGATTTTTCCTTCTCCCTGGTCATCTTTAGTTCTATTTGCCACGGAGTCTTTTCAGAGTCATCCTTATGCTCCCCCGTTTTCTTCTCGCTGCATCTTCTCCCCTGGCCCTCTCCTTAAAGCCTCAGAATACCTTTTTCTTTGGGCGCAACCCTTTTAAAGAAGCATCCCAACACCCAACCCCCTCCTCTTTCCACCTTTTCCTAGGACTTCTCCTTTCTTTTCTTTTTGCTGAGACCAGTCTTCACCTGAATTCCTCCTCTTTTCTAGATCTTGCTCTGTGATCCCCAAAAGTTCTTCTGTCAGAAGGTTTCCTTCCAGAATTCTTTTGAGAGTTGGTAACCGATTTAGCGACCCCCTCGATTTTATTCAGCAATTCCCCAAGATTCGAGAGTCGACTACCTTCAATCTGTTTTTTCCTTTTTCTTATTCCACCTCTCCTAGCCCCTAGTCAACATCCTTCTTACTTTCCCCCCAACCCCTTTTTGAGTCCGTTTTCCCTCTTTCCACCCTGATGCTTTTTTTGAAACACCGTGCAGATTCGACTTCGTTCCCCCCCCCCTCACTCTTTAACTTTTTTTGAGGGGCCCTGCCTGGTCTTCATCAAAATCGTTTTCTTTTTTTCCTTTCCCCTCGTGAAATTTGGCGTCACGAATATCTTTTTTTCTACTCTCTTCGTGTAACTTATCCATGTCTAAAGGGTAAGGTATCTGGAGTTGCAACCTGGCAAATATCAGTCAGAAGAGTTGTAGAAAGAATTGAAAGCCACTTACTCGAGGTCGAGGTGATGGTTCGAGATCCGCTAAAACTCTTCCGTTTTCCAAGATTACGTACGGTCACACCAGCGTATAATCTTCCTTTTGTTTTGTATTCCTTTTCCCACCCCTGCCCGACGCTTCCCCGCGCGCATTTTAGCATTCACTTTCCGGTTAACTTCCCTTGACGGCTTCATCGCCCTTTCCGGACGACAACTGGATCTCTCTCTAGTCCATTCCGGGGGTGTTGGTAGTCCCGCCCGAGTCATCCCCCCCCAAATTTTTTGCACGACGCGCCAGTCAGTCTTTTCAGTTTTCCCTTATCCTTCCACCCCTTTTTCTCCTTTAGAACATTCGATTTTTTTTTTCCTCCCCTTCTCTTTCGTGAAGATTCACGAGTTTTATTTTCCGTTCGCAATCCCTTTCTGTTTTTTTCCTTACCCCCCCGTCCGCCTCCTTTTTCGTTTTTCCCCCTCCCCCCGTCCCCCTTTTCGGTCCTGTGTATTGCGCCTTGTTGGGCCCTCCTCTCTTTTTATTGTTTTTTTTCCGATATCGGTGTATTCCCCCTCTCTGCAATCCCGTGCGTCTTCTCTCTTCTCTTCTCCACTTTCCCAACCCATGTTTTTCCATCCATAACCTCCCCATCTTTCAACAGAATTTAGATGTGAGAGTCTTTCCCTCCCTCCGCTTGAAGCATTCAACGTTGTCCGTCAATCTCTGGAACCGATAGAAACTTTGTTTATAACCTTCACTCCTGTCCTCTTCTCCTACTTTTCTCCTTGTATTCTCCCCCACTTAGGTATTCCCATTTTACTGACGGGCGTGTTTACGGCCCCATTATATCTCCGCTCTTTCACGATTTCCCAAAGCCCTTTTTTCCCCCTCCCCCTAGCCTTTAATTGAACAAGATTATTGTATTTAGAACCTTCTAGAATCTTGTTACCCACCACTATACTTCCTCGAGCCCTCTCTGGTATGGAATGTCGTATCTCTACCACGGCTGCTCTCCTCCCTCTGACCCTGTTCTTTCTTCTCTTATAAGATCCCAGGGAATTCGAGTTCTTTATCATTATCCTAGTCATGGTTTTGTTGGTTCCCCGATGACTCGGCCCCCCCCCCCTCCACCCGGCCCCTTTATCACCCTTGATTCTTTTCTTCTCCACCTCATTTTTTAGCTCAAGAACCTCGCCTTCCTTCACTATTCCGGTTTTGAGCCAGATTTTTCTTTTTACTTTTGCTAAATTTTAGTTTTCCACTCTCTATTCCCCGTTACCCCTCGTGGCTCCCCACAGAACTTTACGCTTAATGTTTTTCCCTCCCCCCGATCCTCCGCGAGAGTTGAAGGCATAGACCTCTCCCTTATGGTTTCTGAATCCCTCTCTTTCCCCCTCATTTTCTTCCCACCCCCCTTTACCTCGTCGATCCCCCTCCGGAAGATAGTCGACACGAAGACTTCCTCGAAGGATGCTAATTCTTCTTCGTCCGTGGCTTCCCCAAGCTCCTTTTCTTTTCAGGACCGGGTAGTGCACATCTTTCCAAAGGCAGGATTGCTCCATCATAAAGTTCCCCTTCTGGAAAGCCCGGTCCCCGAGTTTTACTCAACTATCATAAACCTTGAATTATTCGATTCTCTTGACTTGTCTAAAACGATGAGATTGTATTCTTTTACGCCTGTCCCAGACCATTGAGGTTGATTTTCCCAACCGAGATGTGTTCCGGCTTATGTTGACGATCCCTTGCCTTTCCCAGTTTCGATCCCCCTAACCGCTCGACTCCGTTACCCCACTCCTTTATTGTACCCCCGACGGTCTCAGATCTCCCCCCCCTCTGTGTCTAGCCTGCGTGATCACTAAGGTAATCTTCCTTGGGAACTCTTTAACCTTTTTCCTTCCCCCCCGCTTTCTTGACGTTTCTATGATCTCCGACGCCGACAATTCCCCCTCCTATTCCTCCCTGATTTAGTGCATATTTTCTTAATAATTAGGACCTTTAGATTAACCTACCTAGCTATCCCTCCTAGGACTCTCTCCATAGACCCTCCCGAAGCCCTGACTCAGCCTTCCTCCCCCAGAAAACCTGTGTGTACTCCTTCGAATACCTGCGATGACCGGTAGGACGAGGATCCTTAATAACCTTTATCGACCTCTATATGATTTTCCTCTTTATCAAACCCCCTCTTCCATTTCCCATCTATAGCTGCGGGGAGGTTTATCACTCTTCACTCTATGTTGTTTTTCCTCCTCTTTTTCTGAACTTATTTCCGTTTAAGGACGTCGGAGTTAAACTCACTTTTCATCTTTCTTGCATATTACCTTTTCTATTCAACCTCCTAGGGTCACATCTCAAGCTTTTTCAGAGGGCTTCCTTTTCTCTATCTCTCGTCTAGTATGCCTTTGTTATCCGGTTTCCCTTCATGACCCCTCCCTAATTATTTTTTCTCTCCGGACTCCCAAGTTCTTCCCCCAGTCCCTTTTAGTCGATAAAAACGTCTCTCCTTTCGAGTCTCCTGTACTTCTCTTCAGGCCCTTTTTGTTTTTCCGTCCTAATCAATGAAACCGTTACCATGTCTAGCCAGCCCTACCCCTCTGCTCTTCACCTTCCGGTGCCGTGACGTTGAGCAAACTATATTAAGAAGATTAGAAAAGTATGCTCGGCTAGACTCCGTCCACAAGCAGTCGAATTTTTAAATAGTTAGTGTGTTCCCCATTCAACCAACCCCCTCATCTAGCGATCGTTTTACGTCCGTACCTCCCATCATCTTCCCTCCCAATTTTCCATTTCTTCCACATCTGAGTCGATCTTTCTCAGTTTTCGTCTTTTTCTCAGGTTTCGCCATGCTTTTTGCCATGTTTATTCTCCCCCCCTTATGCCAAGCCTCCGTTTTGCGCCATATTTTCAATTACCCTATATCCACTGCTTTTTCCGAGTTTCTCCGTAGTATCTGCTCATTTCCCGGCCTTACTTTGCGTCGGGTCTTTTAAATTTCCAAAGCTCCTGATAACACCTACAGGTGTTCGCTGTGGTTTCAAAATTTCAGCTTTCGTTGTTCTTCGTAGCACGTTCGACAGCGTCGTCCCCGGAAACTTTTGCTTTTGTGGACGTTTTCGGCCCGAAACCCCCGGGTCAGCGTTTGAGTCTTGACAACTCCGCTTCTTGGACGCCCTGTAATGATTCTTTGGGTTTGGTTACACCTCGCCAACTTCCCCAGGTCTTCCGCTCGCCGACGCTTTTGATTTGTCCCCCCCCCCTACACCCCATCACCCCCCCATCCTTATTATCGGAACCCTGCCCCAAATTGATTGCCTGCCTTTATCATTTGCGAACTAGCTTTATTCGGCGTCGTTCTATCCTTTCAGAACCCGTCCTTCCCACAGTTTCGCTTCCCTCTATCCTTCCATCCTTCCGTAGAGTTTTTTAGCCTTTACTGAGCTGATTGATTTTTCAGGCGTGACCCATCCTTCTCATGATGTTACTTTCCCTTTTTCGATTTTCTCCCCCCCCTAAATGTTTTTTTTTTTCGCAATCTCACGCAGTACTACGTTTCTACCCTCCGCCTTCCCCCCCCAAAACCAACCACACTGCCGGTAAAAAACGTTCGGTAGTACCCCCTGACTGCCCCTCCACGTGCTCCTTTTTTCTTTGGCGTTCTTCCAAAGTTTTGTTTTTCTCTTAACAACACAATTGACGCTTTCCTGCCCCTGCTTATTTTTTGACTCCTAAACTCCTTCAATTTCCTTCCGTTTCTTTAGTGATTCCATACCACCAGCGAAGTTTTTTCTTCCCCCTATCTATACCCCCTTCTTTTCGCTTTTCCCGTCCTTTCCCCCACCAGTAGAGATCCCAGTGAAGATCCCTCTCCGACGATCCCCCCCCCCACCTTTTTTTCGATCTCCCCCTTTTTTCCAATCCCCTTTGAACATCTTTGAGATATTTACCTCGATCCCCGATAGCCTCCCCGAGTCTTTCTCTCGCCTTGAAGTCCTCTGAACCTCCCCGCGATCCTTTTATACCTCGCCTTCGATCTTTCCAACCTAATTTCCCAAGTCCCTTTTGGCCTTCCAATCGTGAGTGCCCATGCGCTCTTTTGCGCCTTCAACGATTACCCTTACTCCCTCCTCAGTTTGTGGTTATGATTCCGTTTATTTTGCTGTCCCCTGCTGCTCCCGCTTTTTAGTAAGTGTTCCCCCCCTAAAGGCGCCCCAGCCGTGTGATACCCACTCTCGATTCAACTCTTTTCGAGGAATTACAGATCATTGGGGGCTCCACTCTTCCTTTCTGACAGATTCTGAGTAATGAATAACCAGTTAGGGGAAGGAACGTCGTAACAGTCTGGAGCGGTCACCCAGAGTATGATCTTTTTTGAGGCCGCCGCGTTCTCCTTCTGATCCTGTAGTTTAGAAAGGAACTTTCCCGTTTCCCTCTGGTTTTTTCAAGCCTTTAGTTTTTTTTCGGTTTAACGCTCTTAAACCTCATTACGGTTCACGTTTCCCCCTGCCCATTTCCCCCAGGTTTCCCCCCCGCCCCCCCCCTTTATTGTTTTGATATGTTCCCTCCACTTTTCTGAGACCTTTGCTTGCCTTGTCCTCCCCTCTTTTTCCTGACTTCTCACCCCGACCAATGAAGCAATACTTCCTTCTTTAATTCTGTATTTCAATAATACATTTTGCGTTGCAGTGTCGTTACTTGTTCTGAGGTAACTATGTGCGCATTTAAGTTTTTCTTCTTTCCCTCCCCCCCAGTCACTGGATCCCTTCCACGATCGAATCTTTGACCTGTGTATCACTCCCAGTCTAGTTTTTCTCAGCCACCTTTTTTTCCCCCCTCGATTGCTTCCGTGTGCGAACGTTTTGAACGGCTGGGTCTCTCCTGTTAGATGCTAACCCTGCCGACATCCCCCCCCCCGCGGTTTCTTTTTGTTGCAACGACGACTTAGTTGCTGCTCCGAGTCATGGTCCTGTTGCACATACCTGATCAGGTTCTATTTTTTCTTTTGCTCTCGTGCTTTTCTCTCACCTTTTCTGCGTGTCTTCGGCTACCTGGGCAATTCTAAATGCTGCCCCGAGTGGTACAACGAATAGCTCCTTGAATCCCTTAGATTAGCTCGTTGAGGTGTACGATGACCTCACCTCGGGTTCCCCGCACCCGTGAGTTCCCCTTCACCAAGAATTTTTACCTCAATACGCGAGCTAGCGCGTTTACGTTCTTTCTAAACTCTGACAACTTTTTGCCCCTTACGGCGGGTTCACCCAGCCACTCATTGTTCGTTTGAAGGTGCGCACTTCACCATACACCCGTTTCCCTGAATGGTCTCAGACCTTTCTTTTACTTTCAAAAGGTCCTCCTTTTGGATTAAACAGGTGGATGCCCCCGCCCTATTCTTCATTTGTCATCCCTTCCCGAGTTTCTTACTCCTGTTTCCCCTTTGCCTATTTCTCGAATACCTCACCAATAAAGCAGAAGTATCGACGTCCTGTTTTTCCTTTCGTATCCCCCCACCCCGACCCCAATTTTTAACGTGTGAGCAAGATGAGCTTAGAGGTTAACTTCCTTGGGTGAGTTCCCCCCCCAAACTCTCCCTGGATTTTTTTGAGAGAAGATAGTCTGAGCCCGGTACTTATACTTGTCGTTTGGTCCCCTTCCTGCTGACCTCTTCCATTTTCCCGACGATAATGCGCCCTCATGAGATCAGCGTTGGTGTGGTGCTTCCCCCGTCCAGTGGCTCCCTTCGGGATATAAACCGTAGACAAACTCTTTACCCGAGAGATGTCCCCCCGGTCGCGCGTCGTTTGACTCCTTTCGCTTGTCGAGTTCCGGACGCTTGACGTTCGCTCCTTGACATCTTCTTTCCTTCTCCAAATGAGTCCCTTTTTCTTTTCAATCTTTCTCCCCTGGCGCGATGTTTCGAGTCAAATGAGGGGCGTCCCTTTTTTCTCGTACCGACGATGTACACCTACTGCATTGCCGTCCGACACGATGTCTCCTTATTGCTTTCATCCATATGCCCCTCTTTTATGAGAGTCCCTTTTTGGTAGAATCTAAGTACAGTCTGGTACTTCACCTAGCCGATCTTACTGGTCTCCTTTCTTATTTTCCTCCTCCTTTTTGGTTTTTTTCTTCCCTTCGAGCTTTCTCCCCCCTCGATGTTCATTAGTTTCTACCCTGTGCAGCGCTCCCTGCGCTATGCATCGCGATTTATGGGATCAATCCGTCATGCTCTCCAGAGCGTGATGCAGTTCCCATGTCTGTTTCTTTGGATCATGTGTGCCTCCGATCGTTCTCAGTTCTCTTCACCCCGAGATAGGCTGATTTATTGATTTCCTGTCTCAGTACACTTTCCTTACAAGTCGTTTGGCCTCGTCGTCGAACTCTCGACCGCTAACGGGCAGGTAATTGACGTTTCGTTCCGCGATCTGCCTGCAGCACCAGCCAGACACCGCTGATTTCTTAGAACTCGTCCATCTCTTGGACCCTTCGGTTTCCCCAGCCCTGAACTTCACCGAGCCTCAAGTCGTGCTCTCCTCAACGCTCGCACTCCCCTCTTCTCCGAACCTATAGATTTTCGGCGCTTTTAGCTTTTTGAAAAACCTACCTCCCTCGGGGCGCAGTCCTTAAGCTCAGTCCCATGATTTTTTTCTTTCAGTAAATTAGGTATTCGATTAGGTTGGTATGGGTTGCTCGTTGAATCCGCTTTGATGCACACAGCGTGTTAAACGGTAAGCCTCCACTCCTCTTCCTTTCCCCCACACTCCCGTCTCCTAGCCCGCTTTGCTTATCGCTTCCGAAGAGATTCCTTCCGATGATCTCGCTCTGACTTCCTACCTCGCACTTTTCTCGCCCCTTTGTCAAATCCTCCGAACCCCCGGTAAAAGGTGTAGATGGCCCGGCCCATTAGCTTATTTTCGTCCAATCTGCGCGCCGTAGTTCCCATTTCTGAAAGGTAGACTCTACCCAAATGACGGTGCTTGAACTGAGTCAACTCTTTCCAACCCCCTCCGAACCCCCTCCCCGGTTCTTTCCCTTTTCCATAATCTCCGGTCTTGTCTCCTTCTGCCCCCCGAACTTTTATCGTCTCCCTCTTCCGGTGAGGCCCGTCGTCATTCGGCAGTCCCCCCCAAAACCCTCCCCTTTCTCATCCGGACATTCGAGCTTCCTGGTTTTTTGGAAGACTTTCGAACAGTCTGAAGTTTCTGTTCTTGGTGATTTTCTTCCTTGTCCACAGGCTCCAGGCTGCAGTTCGACCGTTTGTGATCGAGTTTTAAAGTTTGAGCGACTTCGAGTTTCTTCTCCCGTAGTCCCCCTCTCGAGCTGTGCAGACTTGATCCCCCTTTTCTGTTGCATCTCACACGTACCGACCCCGCGACCATCTCCCGCCTTCCCCACGTTCCCCTCTTTATTATCCGATCCTCACTTTCTCCTTTCTGCTTTGGAGGCTTGTTGAACCCGGCTTATGGCCGTGCGCACCCACCTTTTCCCTTCCATGGCCGAGTTTTTTTTTCGCATATACAAAGATCTGCGGTTCCTTGCACGCCCCCCTCCTTTATGGGCGAACCCTTTCTTTTTCGAATCATTGGTTCCCGTTGCCGGGAAAGTCTCTATAGAAAGTCACCGTGTCCCCTTTTCGCAAGGTTCACTTCTATTCGCTTCACCTCTCGCAGAGCTCCCTACATAGGGCGGTTTCGGAACGCCTTGCTCCACTACCCCTCGCTTTTTCCTCTTAAGTAAAGTCGCGCTTTTCTCCTAAGGAACTATTTGAAAGTCGGTTTATTGACTTCCATTGTCCCCCCCTCGTAGCGCGATATTTACGAGATCGGAGCCCAAAACTTCCTTCTCGAATTGGAATCCCCCGAACTGAGTTGAGGTTCCTTCTCAATTCGGACCTTCCAGATTTCCCTGACCCTTCTTTTTCATCGATTTCTTCCTAACTCAAGTAGTATATCTCTCCTCCATAATCCCTGAATATGTTTGTTTGAGAGCTTTTCCGATGACGTTTATACCTTCCTTAGAGATCCTAGAACGCTTTTATTGGCCTACGCTCTAGATTTCCTATTCATTTCCGAGTAATTATGAGTAGTGAGAGATTTTTCTTAGTTGGTGGCGCTCCCCCTTTCGCGGATCTCACCGCGAGCGGTGTCCCTGTCCCCCCCGTCTCGTGCTGTTGGCCGGGCCCCCGCTCGCGACTCTTCTGAGCCGTCTCTCAGAATGGTTCCTGCCAGCGGGTCGGGGGTCTCTTAGGTCTCTCCCGTGGGGGTGGGCTTTGGACTCCTCAGGCGAGTGTGATTCTCTGCTCGATCCTTTACTGGATAGTCGTATGAAGGGGACGAAATACGAGACAAGTGGT
>Ga0179591_1287862_pt1 | contig 10865 bp, 6 predicted proteins | sample CZOMad2_1_08_16f_FD_182891 | JGI IMG/M metagenome (GOLD analysis project Ga0179591, IMG submission 182891) | Vadose zone soil fungal communities from Angelo Coast Range Reserve, California, USA - CZOMad2_1_08_16fungal (PacBio error correction) | ecosystem: Environmental > Terrestrial > Soil >... | reverse complement strand
CCCCTTTCCCCCATGTTTCAGCGTTTTGCCTTGGCGCGGGTTCAGTGGGGTTTTTTTTGTCCCTTTCACATAGACCGTGCCAAACCCATTTACCTGACTCGGATCTCGGACTGACGCCTTTTGCTGATTTTCTGAAGACGATCTGTCGCTCGTGAATGGGAGTATTGTCTTGGCAAATTTGCGTCGTAACTGTGTTTTCGACCCTCCCAACTACTGGAACGGCCTTTCATGACCCCCACATAAATAAACCCGCCAAACCCCGCCGCCCTCCCCCCCCCTCTTCAGGCTTTTGTTTTTTTTTTTGTGCGGCCAGTCTTCCCTCTTTTTGGGGAGATTGCATTCCCCTTGAGTTAAGTTGTTAGAGAGGTTCTTCAGTTCCACCGAGTCCTTGCACTTTACGGTTGGTTTTATGGCTTTATTATACGTGGGTACCCTTTGACCACCTCCTCTTCGCTGTCTTCACAAGTATTCGCCATCGGTAACTCCCCCGCGACTCCCTCCTCCGACAGAAAGTATGGGAAGCTGGCCCAACCCCCCCAAACGCCCTTTGTCTGTTTTCCCGTACCAGATCCTTCCAGTAGTCTTCGGTGAATTTTCAGAACATTCAAGACGGGAGTCACAGCACTTTTCGCCTTCCGATTTTGTTTTTTTTTTTTTTTTTTTTTTTTAGTAACAGGTGACTCCCTCCGGACAGCGTTCCGCCCGGATAATGGTTTTTCCCCCAGTCCGAATGACTCCCCCCAAATGATATTATAGTTCCTGACTTCTGGGACAAGTTTTACTTACCCTCCCCCCCAAATGTGCTGAATCGGTTAACCCTTCTCTCCGGCCCATCCCCTCGTCCCCCCTCCAACTCTGGATAAATTAGAACTTTCCTTTATCGGTTCGCGCTTCAAAGGATGTAAACCAGATCGGCAAGTTTGACTGCATGACGCATACTTTCCTCCTTGTGAACGCACAGACTGTCGGATCTCTTTTTTCTCCCTCATGCGTTCACTAAAAAACTCCGTCTTTTTTTTCATACCCTTCGCCCTGAGTCCACCCGTGGGTATATCTGTAGTTCCCCCCCCCTTGCGCCACTTTTTACCCCTCCTTCACTGCCACAGTTCGATTTCGTCGCTTTCCCTTTCCTGCATTGAGAAAAGAAGAACCTTTCTAAACCCCCCTCGAGAATGGATGATGACTCAGTTCCTGAATCCCTCTCCCTTCCCCTCTGGGTTTGGGGGGGCGTTTTTTAACTTTTCCCCCCCCCCCACCAGTACGAGCCGTTTCCTTATATTGCGGAAACTCTTCTCATAGGTTGGTTAATCTGATAGGCTTTTTTTTTTTTTTCGAGTCTTCTACCCCACCCCATCTGCCCCTATCTCCGCTCCCTTTCGCACCAGGGTGATCCCTCCGTTGTTTGTTGAGTTCTCCGATCGATGAGGACATCCTCTTTTCTGCGCCCTTCGAGATTCTCTTGCGTGTGGGGTTTCTCCCCAATGGTACTTGCGGGTAAACCCGACTGCGAATTCCTCACTTACGCCCCTGTGACGCTCCAACTGTCGTGCGCTTCCTTTTCCTCGCCGGTGTTCATCGCGCATTTCCTTTGAGTGGGTCGATTCTTCCATTAGTAGGAGGGGGTTCTTTCGGGGACGCTTTAATCCTGTTCCCCCCGCTTCCCAATTCGGCATTCGGGGACTGTCAGACTCCCCTCAGAGGAGGTACACATGGCGCCTTTCCCTAAGTTAACGAAACTCCGCGTCATTTTTTTCCTCAGGGCTCTTCGACCTCCCTACGCGTTGTCTCCTCTGGGCCTCGCGCCCATAGTCGTTCTGTCTTCTCTCGTCTTTTATGATTAGTCATTCGTCCCATGGTTGCCTTGGACTGATGGCCCCTTCGTTGAAGAGGGCAAGCCGAGGGCCCTATTTCCCGCACTCCGAGGGATAATTTGACGTTTCGCCCTAGTTACTTTGTGAGAGGGAGGTTTTTCCCTCGCGCTTTGCTTGGTTTTCCTTCCCCCTCGCAGGCTCCCATTTTTATCCTTGGTATTGGCGTATACCAATTTCCCCCCCGTAAGTTTGTTTAGGAAGATCCATTCGGGAGTAGAGTTTGGTGCTTTTCCTCCGTCTACTCACCGCTCCACCGTTCTATGATCAGCCCCACACTTCCCCACGTCTGACATCGACTGGTGACATATAAGCCGCATCTTCGTAATAAGGCAAGAAAGGTGACCTCGATTGGGCTTTAACCCCTCAACTTTCCCCGGTGTGGTTGCCCAGGCTGCCCATCCCCCTTTGCGCTAGTTTCCATTTTTTCCAGTGGAGCTATTTGGGAGTTTTCTCCGAGGGTGATCTGTGGCCTCCTCTGCCAAAAGGCTTTTTTTTTGTCCAACTGTTTAACTCGCTTGACCAGCGTGAGACTCCCTAATCTGGGTCCAATTCCGTGCCAGCCCCCCCCTGCCATTTCCTGCTGACTTTACCTTCGTGGATCTTTGTCGGAGGCTCTCCCCCCTCCCCTAGCTGGCACCTCGACCCCTGACAGGTTTTTTGGGGAGGGGTAGTTTCAGCCTGCGTTTTTTTTCATTTGACATTTGCTCCCTCTTTCATGATTTTTTCTTTTTCCTGCAACTCCGGCGCATGCACCACCGCCCACCATGCCGCCTCTCTGACCTTCACTGGGGCTTGCTGAAACGAAGCTGGGTCCAAGTTCGATTATTTTCCCCCCTTTGGCCCTGATTTTCTTTGATGGCAACGGTCTATTCACGTCTCAACCATTCGCCAGTGCACTCGTGTGCCCCCGGCAAACCCTTCTGCAGCCGGTCTTTGCTGAACTGCCACTTTCCGCCCGGCCGCCGTTTTTCCAGATGGCCGTGACCAAAGGCTATTTCAAATGACCCTGTTCCCCCCCCCCCGGTACAACTTTCCGTAGTCGCCAGCCCCTCGGATGATTTTTTTTTTCCGGTAGGGGCATTACGTTTGCCTGGGTTTTTAAAATCTCGCAGAACTCCTGTCCGCCCGTCTCCCCTTTTTCGGCTTGTCGTTACGTCGCTGCATTACCCCCCCCCCCCCCCCTGCCACTCGTGGAGACTTTTTGACACCACCAGCCCGCATCATGGAATGGATGGAACGAAGCGGAGTCACGATGCGTCCCAACTCCGCCAGGATATTACCCACTCCTTTTGACCATCGCCGATTGACTTCGGTTCAAGCCGCGAGAGACATTGTGGTGACTTGGCACTTTACGGTCTCCTGGGTCCTGTATGCGGATCCTGGGGTGGCTTCCTTTTTGTTTTAGGTGATATTTCTGTCATCCATTCGTCTGGTGTTGGCCGCATTACGTTGGGTTCAGTCTTTTAATATGACCCCAGCACCGAGCACCATGCTCCGGATTTTTTCTTGATTTAGCTCTGGTTGACCAGTTCATCAATGGAGCATAGTCGTATGCTCCGGTCTCCGGATTCCCCAAGATCCCTCCCACACCAGACCCATGCCTGGCGTCCCCGTTCTTCCTCACTTGGATCTTGGAGACGACCTTCTCCCCTTTTGCTAGGAAACGCCTTCAGGGATTCGAACTCTAAACTGACTTCGGGCCTGTCATGAGTCAGTCGCCCTTGCGCAGGATACGAGGGAACTTTTCCGGAGTTCCTTCAACGGATCCCTAGGACTTGCTCCCAGGCGCTTTTTCTGCTGGCCACTGTGCTTGCCCATGCCCTGTTGTCAGCAGTTCAGGTTAGGTGTGCTGATTATTTTCTCTAACGGAAAATAGGGGAGTTCTATTCCCCCCTTTTACCGAACCCCTTTTGACCCGTTCCGACCGCCAACCTCAGCTTTGATTTTTCTCGGCTTGATGAAACTTTCGGCGCTTCCGTCTCAACTGGGTCACCATCTTTTGAGGTCCGTGCGCCTTTTGGTGGAGCAGGATTGCAGTGTTCGCGTTCATCTACATGGCTTTCCTTCTAGTTCGGATTTGAATATAAGATTTTCCACACGGTCTTACTGTGAAAGCAGTTCTCTGTTTCAGTTTTCTTGCCAGACTCCTTTCTCAGAAACACATGACTCTTTCCTGGATTTGTTTGCTCTGAAGGCTGTTCCCTTCCCCTGCAGAGTGCGCGGACCGTTCGTTGAGCTGGTTCATCTCCCCGAAATGATCGTAGCCGCTTTTAAGTAGATGCTCTCTTCGTGCCCCCTCCCCTTTGACCTTGAAAGCTTTAAGAAGGGCTCACGGACATCTCCCTTCCCCTCTTACGAGAAGTAAACGCTCTCTTTTTGGTCGTGGCTTTCGGCCCCTCCCCCTGTGAATGTTGATATTGGCACCTCCCTCCCTGACTAAAAAATTTCAAAAAATGTCACCCGCCTTTCATTGCATGGTTGCTGTACTTTTTCTCACTCCTTTTCAGGCACCCATCCCTCCAGGAACTGCACAAGCGTTCCACGAGTTTGCGCGTTCGGCATAGACTGTTCGTAAATTCTCTCGGCCTCGCTTGGGCTCCTCCTGGGAAGGTTTTTTCTTCGAGTCGCCTCGTCTCCCTCCGTAATATAAAGAGATCGACGTCCGGCCTCTCACCCCCCCTTCCCCATTCACATTATGCACTGAAATCTGGTGCTCCAGCTTCTTCTTCCTCTTTTTATGTTGTCCCCTTTTTCTTTTAGGTCCTTTTCAAGCACTCTTAAGTGAAGGATTAACCCGGGTGCTTCCCCCTTTTTAGTGATTTTTCTCTCTTCTTGAGATTACTTCCTTTCTCGCCTTATCGACTATTTTTGCTGGACACCCCCTACGACGATGGTTTGTGAGCGATGTTTACACGGCGCACCTCGTGGCACTCGGCTTGCAGGGAGGTGGGGTTTCCCTACTTTCGACCTATGTCTTTCCCCCCCTCAGCACCCCTTCCATCAAAGCGACCGCTTTCCTTTGAGCATTTCTTTTCTCCTTTGACCCTAGCCGGATCTTCACTTTCTTTGAGAGAACCGGCCCAAACCGCGGTTCCGTCTTTTCCCAGTCCCCCCTGTTGCTCTTCAGAATGTCCTTCAGCTGGTCCGACTTTCTTTTCCCGGTGGTTTTCTTTTACGTCCTTCTACGTTCCCTTGCCGTACCACATGGTTCTGGTTATGGGTATGACCAGCTCCGGCCCCTTACCCATCTTTCCCCACCTTCGTTGCCGCGACGTGTTAATTTCTTCAGCCTCCCTCCCCTTTCCCAATGCCTGTGCGTTACAATCGCCCCGACGAAGTACCGGAGCGACGATCGTGACCCTTGATTTCTTCCCCCTTAACTACCGGTGCAGCCGGTCAACTGTATCCCGGCCTTCTTCCTCCCGAGCAAAAGCACGCCGCTTTTTTACACCCACTTCCCGCCACGTACCCGCCAACTCTTGCCTTCCCCTTTACGATGTTCCATCTTTTTCGAATAGCCTGCCTTTCCGAAAGCCGCCATCGGATTTTTCCGTCTCCCCCTTCCCAATTTGGCGGTCAAACTGAACCCCTCTAATTTCAAAAGTTTGCTTCCGTTTCTAACCCTATCCGCCCCAATCAAGGATTTGAGGGAGGCCCAGTTTGTGGTAAGACCCTTTGCAAGTTCCGGGAACCTCATGGGGGAGCCGCAGGAAAGCCATCTTGTTTCCTCCCTTCTTATAGTCCGGCGAGTTTTTCCCACCGGCAAGAGGTTTTGACAATTGATTTCAGACCCAGGCACAGCAAGCATCCCCCCTTTTCGATTCTCCGCACAGGAAGTAGACGATTCCCCCTGTCCGTCCGTATCACCAGTCAGGCAAGGTGTTAAGGATACGGTGCCGCATTTTCGGATCGTTTTCCCCCCGTCAGTAATTACTCTGACGGGAGAAAGTATGCTTCCCCCCGCAGTGACACGACCCACGGACGTTTTATCGGTGTTTGCTCCCAGACCACGATCGGCCCTCCCGGAAAAGTGGCCGACTTTCTTTTTCTATCGAGCCTCGCACCAGCTGAACAGTCACCCCCCCCCCCCCCCCCCCCCCAACCCCCCCCCCCCCCCCGGCCAAAACGGAGTTGCCCTCCTCTCCCGTTCTATTCTCACAATGTTAGTTCTGTGCTTTACGCCTCCATCACCTTGTAGCGTCCCCCGCTAAAACCTCCTCTATTGTAACTGTCCGCGTGACGCACATTACTCTCTTTTTCTTTGACATCCCCTAACGGGCATTTTGGCTTTTGGTTGGCTCCAGTGCACCCATTGTTGGGAGACCCTTTTCCTTGGTTTTTGTAGAGGTCGGTCTTTGCCTCAAAAGCTCCGAGAGCGTGAGTTGCCGAGATTCTCACCCACACCTCGGTCCAGATTTCATCGATCGCCCTTCTTTCCTCAAAAAAACCCCTTCTTTGCGACGCAGGCGGTTCCCACGTGGGAAAGATGATGCCCTAGGACCTTCCCTTCCCCTCTTTGACTTGTGGCGGGCTTGACCTTGTACCCTTCAAAGCACGAGGTGTGCCCGGTGAAGTGTTATTCGACCCCCTGTTGTCTGTATCGGTCCCCCTCGCACTTTTGCCATCCTGACTTCCCAAGAGGAAGGATACGCCCCTTTACTCCTTCTTTCATTGATGATGTTCCCCGCCAGCAAAACCGCCCGACCTCTGCATTTCCTCTAGTCTGCGGCAGGTGATGTGAACTTTTTTTCACTTGTTTTTGTCATGCGATCCGCACCATCATTCGGGAACGGTCCTGTCATGAACGTCCCGTTACTTTTTTATCCCTATAAAAGTCCCCCCCTCCGCCGCCCTTCTTCCTTTTCTGCTATGCCTCTCTTATCCATTGCTTGCCGTTCTGCGGATTCCTTTTCGTGAAAATAAGTTGTGCCCAGATGACGGTCTTCTCCACATTGGTCCCCCCTTTTTTGAGGGCCAGTTGTCCAACGCCGCTTTTGCTGTCTCCCCTCTCCTCCCCGCCAAGTCGGCCTGATTACGCATTCCCTGCCGCAATGGGTTCTTTTTCCTGGCAAAAAAACTCTTGTCTTTTGATCACTCTTTCTCTTCCTTTCCTTGCGGAATGTTACCAGCATGCGTTTACGTTTGTTTTTTCAGCTAGTCTATGAACATTGTCTACCCTTGGCCCTTAAGAGGTAAGCGGTTGGAGTCGGCGGCCTCCCACCTATCTTTTCCTCCACTCGCCTGGACTTTCTCGTCCACCTCCTCCATTTGTCGTACAATCCCAGTTCTGCCGCTTTCCGCGCCAGCGCCCTTGAGAGACGAGAAAAGACTATGGCGGTCACTTCATTTTCCCCTCTCTCCAAGCAATAGGAGTTCATCTTGGTCTTCCCTCGATGCACGTCCTTCCCGCCTCCTTTTCCCCCACTGGTGGAATCGCTTCCGCTCCCGCCCAACTTGAGAGAGGCCGTGCTACTCATGCGGCACCCCGCCGCACACAACGCGTCTTGCGGTCTAATGTCCTCTTCCCCCTCTCGGGAGGTAACCTGGCTTCTGCTTGAGGGCCACCACTCATGCCCACCCTTCCCCAGAGGGCGATTGCAGCTTCTTGGGCCCTTTCCCCTACTGCACAGGTACAGCCTTTTTTTTAAGTTCCCCGAAACTCCCCTAGAAGAAGTGAAATCTCCTCTTTCTTCATTCTCTAATGAACCGCTGCGGCTCCCCAATTTACTCTCGCCCCGGTTGTCTTAAAAGAACTTTTTCCGTATTCAATTTCGCTGGGGTAAAGACGCAGGCCCTTTTGATTCTCCCTCCAACAAACCCAGCGCCAGCTCTCCACTTTCTGCAAATATCCTTCCTCATCCTTCTAGTCAAGATAGTCTGTGCTTTTTTCTTCATTCGTCTTTTCATCTCTTGGCTCTTTTTTGGGCCTATTCACCTTCCCTTTTCTCATTCTTTACAAAAAATCGCAGAATCACGGGACATTTTCAGGTGACGACCCAACTTGTCGTCTACTTGTTCCTCTCTCGGTCGATAAGAAGGTGTCTTTGCTCTAAACTAGTAGGACGGTTTTCGAGGGACGTTTTTTCCTTTTTCCTACACACTTCAGTCGAAATTCTTTACTGGGACTCCTCTGACCCGATACGGGCCATCGTGTCCCCCGAGTTGCCCGAACTTTCGAGATTTCCCTGAAGTTAGGGTTTGACTGCATTCTCCCCCCGTCGCTACGCGTGTATACCGCATTTGCAGTGCACGATAGCTTATTCTCCCTGAGGAGTACCCTACCCCCCCCCCTGACTTTGTGTTCGATGTTCTTCGCTGCTCACAGAGAAAGCCTAGTGTACCGATGACCAGCAGATCCCTAGGAGGTCCTTTGACCGTTCGTGTCCCATCGTTTCCTGCGGTTTTCTCTTCTGTAGCTGGCGAGGTTCTTCTCCGCATTCGCAAGGTGGCCGGACGACAACCTTTTTCCGATTGTTCCCCTTTGTGGTAGTCTGGACCTATCCGTGCTCTCTGTTCATCTGGTTGATTTTCCGCCGATACTATCCCCGATAAGGACGTCTGACTCCCCCCGTAGACAAATTTAGGCGGCATTAGACGTGTGTGAGCCAGCCGTTCTTGCGGTGAAAGTTTGCCTTCGAGCGTGTCCCGAGACTGGCCGTACCTCAAAGGGCCGGTGGCTTCCCCTTTTCCCAACTTTGGTCTTTTTTTTCGTCTTTTTCTCCTTGCCGCGCGGGTTTGCGGTTTCCTCTCTGCGGTTTTTTGAGTGCCTACTCCTCACAAGCTTTTTGTGGTAAACTTCTACATGGCAAAGATGCCGCCAGACAGCTTGGTCAAACCATTTATAGTGGCCCCCTTCCTTGGCCACTCCCTTCTCCGCCCCTGCTCGCTTCCTTCTAATTTCGTAGAAATTGTTTTTCCGCGCTCCCCTCGTCCGACCTGGAACCTGACCTTAATGGGCTCGCTTCGTTTTATTTCTTCTGCGTCAGCTGCTTTTCATGAGATCGATTGACATGACGAAACAACACCCATCGATTTGCCTTTCCCCACCCAGACTCTTGCGGCCTCCTCTCTTCTTCGGTTTCTGTTCGACATCATCCCCAGGAATGCGTAAAAGTTCCGGATCCGTAATGTTTTTAGCAGGCAGGGGTGGGCAAAACCCTTTTTCCTGTGTTCCTCGAACGACTTGCTGGCACCGGCCACCATGCTGTGACCTTACCGTCCACGGTCAGCCTTCCCAATGGCCAGCTGGTTTGAAGGCAAATGTCAAGGTACAATCTCTTAGTAACCGGTCGTCTAATCCCTTTTCGTTTTCGGGACAGTAAATAAGGTTCCATAGCCCCTTCAAGATTTGACGATTTTTGACTCTGCGTAAAAGCAGGCCTCGTTCTTTGTTCTTTACTCGCTGCCCCTAACCGGCCAACACTTCCCCCTTTGTCTCCACCGTTTGCACCCCTGCGCTCACACTCGCAAAATTCATTTTTGGACTGGATTCACTGAATACACTAGTTCCAAATCGCCTTTCCCCTTTTCACACGGCGGTGTTTAGCTCTTCCGACTAATGCCTGCTGCTTGGCGTCCTCCCTCTTCACAGCCGGGTTGCATACGGTATGCCGGGTACTGTATAGGCGTCTCCTCCTTTTGGAGGATTTCACTGCACCTCCCTTTTTTTTAAGTGTTTGCTCGAGGAATCAGGCCCATGGTTCGTCTAGGTTCTTTCCGCATAAGTTGTAAGTCTTGCTTTTTAATAGGCCCAACCAGAACCCTTCACAGAGTCGAGCTTTTTCTTTTTTCTATGAGGGTTCGCCCCTTGAAGAGTATTCTAAGGAAGTCCCCCCCTAAGCTTCATCACCAACGAAATGTCTTCTACCCTTTTCTTTCTTCCCCTGGCTTAGACCAAGTTTCTCTCTATGGCTCCTCCGTTAGTGGCGGGACCGCGCCCGGGTTTCTTTTCTGTTCCTGTCCTAGCTTCTTCTTTGCGGGCTTTTTTCATTCCCCCACGGTTATTCCGACTGACCCATCCCCATCTGCTTTTCCGCGGCGCCCAGGCGATGGTCTTTTTTTTTTTTGTTTTTTTTTGCCCGTGATTCGAGGTAGATTCAAGCTTGATGACAGGTGTGCTTCTTCTTTTGACTTTCCCTCCCCTCCCCCCCTTTTCTTGATCTAGGGTTCAGTTGACCGCCCCCTTTGGACGTTTTTCCTCCCAACATAATACCGTTGGGGATTTTCCTATGCGACTCGACGTTTATTTTAACATTGGCGGCTCTTGGACCCTGTCCCCCCCGTTTCTGTCCGTTTCAGTGGTTGCTACAAATGAGGGGAATCGTTTTGAGGCCGTTCATAGCATGTTCGGTATCCGTCCTTCTTTTTACTCCCCTCTTCTTGTCGGGGAAACTGCCCGCTACGGCGGCTTTCATTCCTTCTCTAGTTGGCCGCTGCTCGCTCCGAACCCTCTAACTTGAGCGAATTTGACCTCTTCTTTCCCCCCGATTCTTTTTTTGAGGCGGGGAATTAGTGCTTTTTATCCATCAACCCTCCAACCCTCTCGCGCGACTTCCAAAGTTGGACTACGCGGATTCACTCCGCACCGTGAAGTTTCTCCCCCTACCTTCTCGACCTTTACGAGGAAACGTACTGTTTAGACCTCCTTCGTCCTCCTTTTTTTTCGGGGCCTGCGTCGCAACCTGTCCTTTCCTTGCGATCCTTCATGGGCAACACGAACCTGAGCCCCCACAGCTCCTACGCCACCAAATGTCAGGGATACTTGGGAAACCTTCCCTTTTGTGTGTTGCTTACTAGGGTCTCATTTTCACCTTCTTCCGTACCTACAACTTGCCAAGATGAGTTTCTCTCCTCTATTTTCTCATCAACCTCACGGAGTATTGGGCGTTGAAGGTTCCGCAGCAATCGGTACCGATTTCGAGACCGCCTAATTCCGAGATCGACCCGCCTCCTCCCCATCCCCTTCCCCCCCCTGACCTGCACATGAAATGGGGC
>Ga0179591_1148484_pt1 | contig 10865 bp, 10 predicted proteins | sample CZOMad2_1_08_16f_FD_182891 | JGI IMG/M metagenome (GOLD analysis project Ga0179591, IMG submission 182891) | Vadose zone soil fungal communities from Angelo Coast Range Reserve, California, USA - CZOMad2_1_08_16fungal (PacBio error correction) | ecosystem: Environmental > Terrestrial > Soil >... | reverse complement strand
TCAATTCCCCGTGCTTTCCCCGCTCGTCTCGCACAGCAAGAGTTGAGTTTCCCGTTCTGAGTTCCCTCACGACAGTCCCCCTCGGTCCTTACATGTCTAGACCGCGCCGCTGTCTCTCCCTCGCGTTGTACCGCCAGATATTATAACCCACTCTGTACCCTTCCCCAAATCCTCGTCTATGCCTGAACGACTTCCCGGAAAGATGGCGTAAGCTCGCCTATTACTCCTTCCTGGCTGATTCGCCAGCCTTTCTTTCCATGCTGAATTTTCGGCCTGTCCCTCATAGGCCTCTTTACCGCTTCGCCTTACCAATGTTCGGAGAAGACAGGGCCTCGTTGGCCCTTCTTTACCCCCGGAAGCAGCCTCGCTCCGCCTGAGCCCCGCGTTTGCGCAACGCGCGAGACTCTTCCTAGCGCAAGCCTTCTCTACCTTTTAACCCAGCATCTTTGCACGTCCTGTAAAGACTCGCTTCTCCCGGTTTTTAATTTATACTGGGTGACGTTTCTTTTTTCCTCTATCGAAACATCGTCGCCTTGCCTGTCTGCTTTGCCAGCGGTCAGCTCCATCGTTTCCTTTTTTTGCGCGTGATCCTTACACGCGACCCCGGAAGAGCTCGTGTCCTTTTTCCGGAGGTCTCCGCCAGCTGTTTTGCTGAAAAAACTGTTCTTGCCGACCCTCCTTGTTCGCCTCATTGTCTCAGCAGTATAGTTTTGATCTGGGCTACACGGTCGATGCTGCGTCTAGTAAGTGACGTTTCGTAAGTTGTTTTCTTCGGCGTCCCCAAGATCTGACCGTCACGACCGCTCCAGCGCTCGGTCCCCCCGCCTTTTGTTGAACCAAGGAGTAGAGGTCATATCTTTTTTCTTAGACTTGAGCATCTTCCTTCGCCTGATTTAAAAATTCCCTCTTCGCTTCCTGTCTGCGAGCAGAATCTACCCTTTTTATCTCTTTTTAGTTAGGCCTCCCCTCGACGAGAGGGTAAGTCTCCTACCGCTAGTCGATAGTAGGAGTGCGCCCTTTGTTTCCTAATGCTCGAGATCCCTTCGATCTTAATCCGGTCACTAAGACAATGCCGTGGTCCTAGCGCTAGATCGTTTTGCGTTTATTTCGTCAAGTTCGTGCCTTCGTCAACTCAGGTATCTTCTCCGATCGCCAGAGAAGGAAGAAGGCATTTCCCCTGTCTTCGAGAGCCTATTGATTGGTTGCGCCCCCCAGCTCTTCAGGGACTTCTTTGTTTCACCAAGCTCCTTTAATCCCAGTTTTAGGCAGCACTTTTCCCTCGGTCCCAAGCCCTATTAACAGGGCCCCATTTGGTCCGATTTTTCCTTCTCCCTGATCGCCTTTGTGAGACAAGTTTGAAGCTGCCCTGTGATGCGCTCCACGCACTGGTTTGTTGCGATTTTTTCAGTCCCATAAATGGGGCCCGGCTTGTCTTAAAGCAGCGTTTTATAGCATAGTTCCTGCTGACCTGAGACTTTTCGAGTTGCTGGAGGGTCGACTATTCTCGTTGCCTCGCCGGGACTCCCCTCCTCTTTGAGAATTTCTGATTTACCCTCGCTTCTGATTCGAAGAGTTGGCGAATATGCGCCGACTTTCATCGGCCTGTTTTTGCTGCGCGAGTCTCAGCACTTTCCTTGTCGCAAGAGATACTCGGCGGTTCTTTTGCCCCTCTCGCCCAATCTTCGCTGTTTTTTATTTGACGCCCGTTCTATTTCTTATGAGGCGCGCTTTTTTTGAGCCAGCTTACCGAGCGCACCGCTTGTCCTCACTCCCTTCGAGGATTTTTTTTTCTTTTTCGCGAATTTCCGCCGCTGAGCGACAGCACGTCTGCGAGCTCCTCCCCTTTAAGGCGATCAGCAGGACGATGAAAGCAGACTCCGTCGTACGGATCTTATCGCCCCCAATCCGGCAAAACGTCTTTTTTTTTTTCGCCCCCAAATTAACGTATCATGCTCCGGTTCTCCTCCTCTGGACTGAGCTGAGTTTTTCTTAGTAAGCTCGCCACCTCCCCCACCAGACAGGAGGCTGCTTCAAGACCCTCCTTCACCGGTCGGCACGTTCTCGTCCCGTCTTCTATCCTTCCGTGTTCGACGTATAAAAGTCAATCTATTCCTCTTGTGTGTGAGTCTCTTTTGTTATACTTCGAGAGAAGAGGTTCAATGCTTTCGACGTTGGACGCAGGTTTGACGCTTTTCTTTTGTTCAGTGATGCTGGTCGAATTGCTCCTTTTGTAATGGGGTTAGGATGTAGCGACGTCTCTTCGCGCCTCCAAATCCTATCTGCCTGACCGGCGCTGTTCTCTGGCCCTGGCTCGCCGCCTTTTCCGCGGTGGGGACTTCCTTTTTTTATTTGCGGAGGTTGAATCGTACGGCTTCCCTTTGGACTCTAGAAGGTGCTTCGTCTTGACGCTTTCCGCAGCTTGGCCGTTTTTCGCCATTTTTAGCTGCGGATGTCCTCTCTTTTTCGTGATAAGAGGCTCTCCTTGGCTTCTCTCAACTGGAGCTTGAAAAAATTTTCTCTCCGCCTCCTCTCCTTCGCGCAGCTCTTATTTGTGATTCCGTAAGTAAGATTCGAGAGCAGTCCTTTTTTTAAACCTGTAACGAGCCCCCCCCAACAACCTTCGTTTGTCTCAAACATGCGGTCCTCCCTCTTCGTGCGCCGTTGTCCTACGGGCATCGTGCTGATCTCACGACTCTCTCGTTTTTTTATTACGGCTATGCACCCGATTTTTTCCGATCGGGCCTGGCGCTCCTTTTTTTCTCGGTCCTGGCTCCCTTGATCACTGATTGTCTTATGCCCGCCGCTGTTGTGTCCTTTTCCTTCTCCCTCCGCCAGAAGACCGTGCGCTTTTTCTTCAAAGGTTCATCTTCACTGCGCCCCATTTTAATCTTCCTCGGCTCCCGCTGTACCCCTTTCTTCTTTAGCGTTCCAGCTTGGCCTGAGTTTTTTCTTTTTCTCTTTTTTGCTTTACACATCTCGTCCTGTTTTCAGACACGTCGTCGCGGGTCATCTCGCGATTCCCCGTCGTTTTGTACTTCTTTTGAAGAGTTCCTATTCTGCCATCGAGGCAACGTGGTTTTTCCCGAGCGCATTTTCCTTGTCAGAAGCTTTTGCGTGTCGGTCGAGAGTCTTGAGATGATGGAGCTATCGACTGAAGCTCCTCCGTTTTTGTGCGCAAGCTCTTTTCTCGTCGTTTCGTGCTTGCGGGTACGCTTCTAATTTGGCTGACGACCACGCGTCCTTCCTCTTGCTCTTGGCGCGCCGACGCCGACGGCTATTTTCCGTTTCGAGAGCCGCCTGGTCGCCTTTTCGCCTTTCTTCGCACGGTTAGCTTTGAGAAACGCCTGTTTCCTGCGCGTGGTCCTTCTGCTTTTCGGCTTATGAGCGTCCCTTCTCCTCGGCGTGAAGGCAAAGCTTTACTTGGAAGCCACCGTTCCTTTCCCCGATCTTTTCGGTAGTCCGAGCCTTGCCCAGGAGAAGGCGATCTGCCAGAAATTCTCCAGTCTGCCTTTCCTTCTTGATGCAGCACTCGTTCGCCTACGGGGTACGAGTTTCTATCATCTGCTCCCTCGGCATTAGTGCGCGTGTGCCCTCGCCCCTCCGTGAGGCATGACCCCGACGTTTCTCCTCTGTGCTTCTTCATTTGCGTGGGCATTTTTTTTGGTTGTGTTCAACGACTGGCCCTCGCACACCTTTCCCTATTCCCTTTTGAGAAGCGCCCTTCTCGATTTTGTCGTTAATTGCGTGCGTGCCGGCGTGTGTCTGGTTGGTTTTCCTTGCGCTGGTCTCCCTTTCGCGCTGTCGCCCGGGTCTCCTTCCGAGATCTGCTTTCTCCCACTGACGCTTGGGCGTTTACATTTTTGTCTTCTCTTAAATGCATTATTGGACGGCTCTGATTTTCAGCTGCAAACTAAGCCCGCCGGCTCCTGTTCCTCTGCGCGCTCTTAGTTCGCATTTTTTTTCGTAAGGGCATTCGCTGTCAGTTTCTCTGTTGCGGCTGAATACATCCTCTCATGGCGGCGATTTCTCCTTTTCCTTGAGTTAGGAGAAATATTGAGAATTTTTTTTGTTTGCGCGCGGCGGCCCTTTTAGGTCAAGGCGGCGACGTGCTTTACCCTCGGCTTTCCGCACCTCCATATGTTATCACGTTTTGGTGGTCGCAGTCCTTTTGAAGCTTTCTTGAGCATGGATCTTTTCTTTTTTTTTTTTTGTTGTGCGCTCTTTCCATGGATCAAGTCGCGCTTGTTTTTTCCCGCATTACGACGCGCAAGAAGCTTCTTACTCTCGTGTGCTGTCGTTAAGAAGTACATTATCCGTTCTTGACCTGAGCCAGCATCCCCCCCCTCTTTTTCCGCAATAGACCTGAACTTTCCTGATCGATGAATCGTTGCACCTTTTTTTTTTCCACTCGCCGTTGGCCTTGGACCTCCAGAGTGACCCTCCTCTTTAGTGAGTAACTGTCTGAAGACCCGCCCATTGTCGCAGACTCTTTCGCGCTGCCCTCCAGCTGAACTTTCCTCCGGAGGTAGACCTTCTCCTCCTGTGACACTTGAAATCTCCCCAATGCTAGGAAGGTGTCTCCGATCCGGGTCCACGCTCGCACGCTCAGTAAGTTTTTCAGAACGCCGTTGTCCTTTCTACTCGTGACCGTCCGAGAGACCCCGCTGTCTCGCCGCCCCCTCATTTTTCCCTAAAAAAGGACAATTAGCGACTGACAGCCTGGAGATCATGCTTGTCTCCGTGCGTATGGTGACTCTTTTCCTTTCAGTTTTAGTTAAACTTCGCCCCTCCCCTAGCGAAGATGAAAGAGTATCGCTTTCAGGTCAGTGAAAGAATGTCCGCGTTCTTTTTTTTTTTTTTCCAATTTCCCGATTTCCAGGCGCGCCTTTGCAGCAGGTCCTCGTTTTCTTTTTCTCTTGAAGAAGGAGTTTTCCTTTCCGTACGATCGTGCTACCATGGCGTTCCTTCTGTGCGGTTTTCAGATTCGTTTTTGAGCCTCTCAGCAGTGTTGCCCACTCTTTCTCCCCTTTGCGCGCAGTGGTCCCGTGCTCTCTATAGACCGCTAAGCCTTCCTTGCCAGACTCGATTCGCCTTCTGGCCCCATTTTCTAGCGCTCTAGTAAAGTGCTCGATCAGTTCTCTTCTCCTTCGGAGGCGTAGGAAACCATTGCATCCTGTCCGTCTGTGTCGGTGAGCAGTGTTTATGAGTTTCAGAGTGGGTGTAGGCCCTTTGTTTCAGTATGTACAGGGAGCACGACCCTTCTCTAGCTTCCGTTAGCTTCTTTCGCACCACGAGCTTCTTTGTTTAGCTAGACGAGATCAGCTCAGTCACCCTCCTCCCCCGATTTTGCGGCCTCATCTCTCTTACTTTCCGTTTATACTTTGTACTCTCAGTACCCACAAAGCCCCCGTCCTTCGACGCTCCCAGTTTTAGAGACAGTGCCTTTCGGTTCGTGCCTGATTCTTTCTTTTTTCCAGCATTTCTCTGTTTACATTCTTTTTACAGCAGGCCAGCTCTTCCTCTTTCCCTCCTAGGAAAACGTGCGAATTCGCATTGCCTGCAAACCCTTTTCCTTGTGACTATTCCTTGAGTCGCTCAAGCATTTCCGTCTCTCTTTACCGAGCAGGATCACGCCCAAGGAGGGACCCGTTCTATCATTGTTTCTCGACATAGAGCCGCTTTCCCCATGTACGAGCTTCGATCCCCTTCCTTTTTTTCGGTCGCGCTTTAGCATCTTTTCCCTCCGATGCTGTGTCGAGTAGTGTCTCCATTGCCGCTTGTATGAAGCGGTCTTCTTTTGCCGACTTGTGCTCTTTCCCTGGTTGTTCCTGGTCGAGCGGCAGATGACTTAGCTCTTTCCATCCTCTTCGGACGGCGACGATCTTGACGTAGTCACTGCCTCGAGCCGCCTTGTCTCTTTTTGCAGAGCGAGACTTTGAGCAATCCGTTACACAGCGCGGTTACATCCCATGAGGTTTTTCCTTCTTTTTTATGAGAGACAGAATTGATGACTTGCCAGCACCGTCTTCAGATCCTATTCTTTCCTTCGAGCTTTTTTCCCTTAACCGCCTTTATCGCGATTAAAAACGTACTGCGCCCCCTTTTCCCAAACGTCGCTCGACCCAAGGCCCCCTCCTGTTGAATCTTTGCTTCTTGTTTCTAGTCGGAGCAATTTTGCGTCCTCCCCTCCAGACCCCCCCCTTCTAAAGTCTTAGAAAAGTCCTGCACGCAGTCCCTCGTTTAACCAGGTCGGCCTGATAGTCCGTCTCAGTCGACGATTTCGCAAGTCTACACTTCCTCCCCCTCTTTTCCTATTATCCGTTGTTGTTTTAGTTTTTTGATCGATAGCTTGACTTTTAGCATTCGAGTGCGCCGTCATGTCTGCTCTGGGGACGATCATTTGCCGACTGGTTTTTTTGAGGTGTGCTTTTGGTCGGTTTTTTTCCCATTTGTCCTCCTGGTCTTCCTGGGGTTCATGGACGTAGGAAGTAGAAAGACGCGAACCCCCCCCTTCAAATCGGCTTAGAGGAGAAGCTCTGTTTATCTCCGGACGTGTTTTTGGCCGCTGGTGTCTGCCTAAATTCCCTTGATGTGGCGATCGCTTTTTTTCTTTTATCTACTGCTTCTTCCGTCGCAGTAGGAGATATACGACGCCTTTTTGTTAGCGGCTCTTTTCCTTTTCGAGACCTAAATTGAGTGAATTTTATGGGCGGTCGCGTCGGCTGTGCGTGATCGTGCTCTTTTGTTCCTCGGTCTAGCTGCTTTTTTTTATCTCTTTGCTCGGATTTAAAAAAGAGAAGATTGTTTTCAGCTCGTCGCGAATGTAGTTTCTCTTCCCACCCCCCCCCCCCCCCCCCCCCCCCCCCCCCCCCCCCCCCCCCCCCCCCCCCCCCCCCCCCCCCCCTCCCCCCCCCCCCCCCCCCCCCCCCCCCCCCCCCCCCCCCCCCCCCCCCCCCCCCCCCCTCCTCCCCCCCCACCCCCCCCCCCTGGCGGCTCGTACAGTCCGTTGCTGCGGCCTCTGGTCCCGAGCACGTCGTGCGCGAACTCTTCCCTCTCTTTCGCTCGGAACTTCTGATTACCGAATTATTTAACGCATCGGATGTTCTTCCGTCTAGTCAACGAGATCGACCTAAGCAAGCTGGGCCTGGGCGAGCATTAGATTCAGCTCTTTTCTAGCTCTTTCCCCTTTCTGCTTTGGCTAAGGACCGCTCCTTTTTTTTTCATGATCGGAGTTCATGCGTAGCCGTTCTGCTCTCCTCACGGCATCTCCGGCGTCCCTTCTGTTGCATACGTTACCTAGGACCTCTGTCTACTAACTTTTGTGTGGCCGCGGTCAAGCGTTTCCCCCTGGCTTTTGTATGCTGACCTTTTCTGGCCGTGTAACAGTATTGGATGCGCGGTCTCATACGGCGCGCGAACCAGTTTCGCCCTGCGCTGCGCGGGCTTTTTCCGACGCGTATTTTCCCTACAGTCCGACGCCTTTCCCCTCTTGAAAAGTTTTTGCTGTAGAGACCTCTTTTGTTGCGCCGCAGACTCTCTGTTGTTGGAGAGCGTTTATCGAGGCGGTCCCTATTCCTTATCCCTAGTGTTTCTCCACGCGGACCTCGCTCGCGGTGTCGGAGCTTGTCCGTCGTTCCCCCTTTTCCTCTCACCCAAAGAGTACCAGTTCCCTTTTACCTTTCCTAGTCCCGAAGAAGTAAGCGTTGGGCAATTTTTTAAGAGCGGCGCAGTTTTTCGCTCTCTTCCTCGCCCTCCGGGAGCTAGCTTTTTTTCTCCCTTGGTTAACTCAGGTTTGGCGATCGCGGATGGAACTATTTCTGATCTTTCATCTTTTTTAGGCGTTGCCTTCACTCCTTCCATGGATTCTTCGTACCCAAATGCTTCATCTCCCCTCTTGTTTTAGCGATGCGTGCCTAGACTTCCTGCTTTCCCACTGTGACCCCAGCAGCTGAGCGTCGGCCGACTCCCGTTTCCCGACCGACGGTCTGTTACGCTAGGGGTTTACCTTTTTTTGAGCTTTTTTCCTGTCACAGTCGTTCAGCTTTTTTGTCTGATTCTTTTGGACGTGAGAGGACCCGACTCGTTGAGCTTCTTTTACTTTTTTCGCCGATGCGGTTTTGATGAGATCTGATCGTCGAGCACCACTTTTTTTTTGTGAATACCTCTCCTTTTTTTCCTACGGCCTTTCCAGTGTTGGCATTTCCTTTCATTGTTTTTTGTGTTCCTTGGGGTCTTTTCTTGTCGTACGAGATGTTCCGAGCCGCTTTTAGCAAGGTTTTTAAGGACTTTCCCTTCTCTTCCTTTTGAACACTTGAGGTCGCCTCACTTTTGGACCTTTCTTCTACTTGAACTGCCCTGCATTTCATGAGCGCATTGTGGACCCCTTTTTCCATTCTGAGATGTTTTTTCTCTTCCATTTCTCCTCTAGTAGTTTTTCTCGACTTCTTCTCATCTTTGTGTAGCGCTTTTTCTCAGTTTAATCTGGGGTTCCTTCTCTCGCTCCCTTCCCTCGTGGTTGCATTGTGACACGATTCGTATTCTCTTATGTTTGCACCTTACGGTGAAGGGCGTTACCTTTTCTGTTTGAAGGTTTTACCTTTGTTTCGTCACGTCGTTGCTAGACTGATTCGGTTTCATCTGCTGGTGCGCTCGTCCTGGCTTGAACGGAGTTCCAGAGCGATTGTTTCATGGGAAATCTTTCTTCCTTCCTTTGTGTTAGCTGATAGCTGCCATGCACCCTCCGCGCTTTCGTTTTCCCTAGAACTACTGTCACGCAAGCGTGGAAATCTTTAGAGCACGCAGTTCTCCCCCTCGCCTTGCTGTCCCACTGAGACGCAGCGCCTCAGGCGAGACCCTCGACGTGCACCCTTCGCGACTCTTAGAACATCGGCCATCCGCCCTCCTGGGGCGCATAGGACATCCATATCAAATGAAATCGCGTAATTCGGCAGTCAACTCACTCCTGATTCTGAAGCCGACGAGTTTGCGGCCAGCTTGAACCCCTTTTTTTTGCGGTCCTCCTCTTTAGACTGTTTCAATGAAGAGCTCCCCTTTCTATGCAGGTCTTTGATACTTAAGGTTCACTTGTTTCACTTAGACCGTATTTTCCCCCCCCCCCAGCACTCCAGCGCGAGTCTTCCTGCGAACCCGGCAGGACAATGCTTTACTCCCTCTGCTCGACGCACTCCTCTTTCTCCAGAAACACGCCTCTATGGTCACGCCCTGCACCGGACCTTACCCCTTTAGAAGGCTTTTCCTCATTGTCCGACTCATTTTTTTCCGTCTTCCTTTTTTCCCCCTTCTCATAGCCAAAGAACCCCTTTTGCCCTCTCTGAGCGCCGCTTTAAGGCTGTAAAGCCTTTCCCTAGCATGCCAGAGTACCCCGGCAGAGACGGTTAAGCCTATATTTCCCCCTCTATCCCAGGTAGGCCGCATGACTTCCTTCTTTCCCGTTTCTCTTTGACGCTCGCTTGCTTGTTTTTCTTATCCAGCATCTCTTTCTCAGGCTAGCGGCTAGGCTGAGCGATGTTTTGACGACGTTTTTTTCGCCTCACTTTCTCCAGACGACTCTCATTTAAAGATCAGACGTCTTCAGAAGAGCGACCCCTTTTTTTGGTCCCAGGTCCTCATCTAAAGTTTTCTTTCGACGCCCACGTTGGCCTCGCTCGTGAAACTTCAACCCGCGTCGTCGTTTCTAGGTTTGGAGAATCCTTTCTTTCTACTATTGTTTCTCTTTCCTGTTTGACGAGCGGGTAGTTCGAAAAACGCGCCGCTATCTTCGATGTTTCGTGCCAACACGAGGTTTATGAAGCTCTATCTTACTCCCCTCCGCTTGACTTCTCAATGCTCCGTCCCTGAGGATCCCGGACAGGCGCTTACTTCCCGGTCCGATCTGCATTACGTATTTATGATCGGCAAAGTCTGCCCGGCGACGATCTCCTCTTCTCGCAGGATTCTCGGTTGCTCTAACGAAGTTGATGCCGTTTCCCTCAGGAGACCTTTCAACTGAAAGCTTTAAGCCAGTTTCGTCGCGCTTTGTTCCCAGATTCACTCGTTTTCCGTGGAGATGTGCAGATGGCCGGCTTTCCACCGAATGGGACTCCGTGTCTGAACCAGTGAATTTGCCTTATCCCCTTTCTTTTTGCCGCGTGCTAAGAGCATTTGCTCAAAGACGGCGGGCCTTAGTCCATCCGCAGGGCCTTCTTCGAGATCACTCTTGCGCCCCGCTAAAAGTCACCTTCCGAGGAGGTAGCTCTCGTGCATTTTTTTTTACGAAACAGCACGAGTCGAGTCAGTTTTTTTGTTGTCTCCCCCCCCCCCCCCCCCTGATTCGTCTTGCGCTCCTCCCCGCGGATGCGCTGTCCGAAGTGAGTTTCCTGGTTTGTCTCCGGCGGCTCTGATTTGACTACTGCGCTCGCCCGTTGCCTTGTTCCCGGTCCTCTATTTACCCTATCTTCTCCCCGGACTGGGCTCTCCGCCACTTTTCTGCGATCGCAAGCGCCCTCGCCCTGATCACAGTCCTCTCAGAGAGAGTTTCGTCCTTCTACGATTCCCACGGCCGTTCTTGAGCTGAACTTTCAGATGTTTTTCAGCGCCACCTTTTCTAGATCTACTTGCCGGGTTTAGCTTAAGGACCTTCCCCTCCTCGCCCCAACCGTATGCTTCTGTCAAAACAGTCGGCTCTTCCCCCCCCCCTGCCCTCGCATGCGCCTTGGATCACTCCGTTGAGGCTCGTTTTCGCGTCGAAGATATAAACCCCAGTCCCTTCCCTTCCATTGGAGCAAATGTCAGCACTCTGCACGTACCCGGTAGGCACCGTGATCGTCCCGTCTCATCTCAGGACGCGGTAGGCCTGTATACACGGC
>Ga0179591_1301723_pt1 | contig 10866 bp, 15 predicted proteins | sample CZOMad2_1_08_16f_FD_182891 | JGI IMG/M metagenome (GOLD analysis project Ga0179591, IMG submission 182891) | Vadose zone soil fungal communities from Angelo Coast Range Reserve, California, USA - CZOMad2_1_08_16fungal (PacBio error correction) | ecosystem: Environmental > Terrestrial > Soil >... | reverse complement strand
CGTCCATCCCCCCCTCTCGATTCATTTCCCCCCCCCTCTTTTCCCAACTTAATTCTTCCCCCTTCTTTTTTCAGGGAAGCACGGTCGCAGCTGCAAACATCTCCTATCCTTAACCCACGTCGACCCACAGATTTCCACAGTTTCAGTTTTTTCTCCCTCAAAGACCCATCCCTTTCCCCTCTTCCTCTAGTATTCTCGGCTTACCCCCTGTCCTATCGAGTAAAGGCCTCCTAGTTCTCCCCGATCAGCATGGCGATCCACACCGCGGCAGCACAAGCCTTTCTCCCTAAGCCCGAGTGTAAGTCCAGTAGACCTTCAGAGACCAAAGAATCAATTTTCAGAATGTTATGCCTCTTTAGTGCTAGAACTTTACGAGCATTTTTTTATCCAATTCTTCTCCCCGTTGCGTTTCTTCGTGTCCTGGCGTCTTACACTCAGGAATAGCTCTTTCCAATAGGAGGACATCTTCTTGGCCCATCGATTTTCCAGACACACAGTCTCAGAATTCTTCCCGTAATCTCTTTCTGAGTATCTGTCTTGGTGATTGGAAAACCTGTAAGCCCCGTTTGACCCTTTTCTGAGGCGACCAGACAATACGGCCGGTATGTAGACCAATATCTCCCTTCCTGTTCTATGCCTTTGATTGGAACTTGAGTGTGCACTTCTGCAGGCGTGGGGCTTTTGGCCTTTTTTTGTTTCATACTTTTTTTCTTTGTTTGAGGCCTCATTGTGCTGGAACCTCTTCCGATCCCCCAAACCTGTCTCCCCGTCTTCATCTCACCCGCTCTCGTCAAAGGTTGGGAGGTCTTTTTACAATTGCCTTTATGACTCGTTTAATGGATTTCCCTTCCCCAATTTTTGTGTTCTTCTTTGCCATTTTCGGGGGATCCCATAACAGAAAGTTTTCCTCCTATCCCATCTTTTGATACTCTCCTTTTTTTCGTGCAGTTCGCCGAATTCTTGGATCGCTTACTCTGCGAACAGCCGTCCCCACTTCCCTATGTTATTCCCTTATACCTTATGCCGAAGATATCCCAGCTCTTTTTAGTCATAGTAATTGTTTCGCCTGCACTGCAAGAGCCCTTGATAACCAAACACCTACCCCCCCCCCCACATTTTTTTTGCCTAGCTATAATAAAGAGGGGGATTTGTCCCTTCTTTTATCCCTTCTGAAAGCAGCTCTCTCTGGATTATGTCGCTTGAACGGCATTTTACCCCTCCCCGGTCGCGACCTTCCCTCCTACCTTGAGATATACAGATCAGTTTCTTGTTCCTCCCGTCTCACTGTCGCTATCGCGGCCGACTAGAAGCAACGCCTGTCCTCCCCCCCCACCCGCTCGACGAGCGCTAAAAGCACTTTTTTTTCCCCCTGAGACTGGCCTATTTTTTCGGCATTTTGGGGGTTCTTGGGTTAGGATCCCGTAGCTTTTTCCTGTACGCGGATCACTTGTCCTCCTTTTTCCACCCATGTCTATTCGGACGATGGATCTTAGTCGACTAGAAAAATTCTCACGTAATGGCCTAAATTTCTGCTTTTCCCTTTCCTCTTAGTGACCCCTTCTTGCCGCAAATCTTCGTGAACTCCCGACCTATATCTAGAGTTTTACAATGGCTCTCGACCGAATCCATGAATCCCTCCTTCTTACTTGACGATTCCGTCCTCTCGTCCTCCCCTGTAATTCTTTCCCCTCGGAGTACCTCACCTAGTTTTTTTTTTTGTTGCCTCGCACTGGCTCTGTTCATTTCCTTTTCTTGTTCACCAGATGTACCATGTTGTAACCACCTCCTTAGACCCACGTGACCTTTTTTTTGCCGACCCCTTCTGAGCTGCCTCTCTTTTCCTCCCAACCCGTTTACATTTACAAGGAGCTCGTGTTTTTTTCCGCATGAGATGTGCTGCAATACCGTACTCCTATTAATCCCAGTGCACCTTTCTGATGAGCTTACCTAAGTTAATTTTTTTTGTCTAGGTTGACGCTGACTCTGTTTATGGGGTTGGTCTTTAACAGGGCCTCAGCGGCAATTTAATTGTAACCTTATCCAATTTTCTCTTATTCTTAGACTCAGCCGGTCAGAACTTTGCCCGAAGTCTGAGCATAGATCCCTCCTTTCTAGCGCTCGTGATCTTTCCATATGTAATTTTTTGTTCTTTCCCTTTACATACGTCTTTTAGTAGGGCGCTACGCGCCCGGCTGTCGAGATCCGCGATGAGGGCCAGTTTAATTTTACCACATCATGATCCTCCTTCACCCTCACAATCCTGGTTTTTACATCAAGTTTTTTGAGCGTGATTGGAGTTTTACCTTGTCCCCGATCTAACCTCCAGGGATGCCCTCGGGATCGGTTCTGACCCCGTGTGTCCACCATCCAGTTCCTTTTGTCCCCTTTCCTTTTCTTTTTTCTTTCACTCCTCGTGGCTTATCAAGTCAACAAACACGAATCTACCGGTTCAGGTGGCTTTCCTGACTCGGCAGCAGTGCTTCCTGATCCCGCTGGCGCTGGCCTCATGGTTAGTTTATAATAATCCCCGACCTTCCCCTCTTCCCTTAGATCGTTTTCTGCTTGTCTGGATCAACACTTCTTTACTTTATATTCGTTATCCAGCTCTCTTTCCTCCTCGAGCGCGCGCGAGCTCCAGTCGGGTTTATCACTATTCTCTTTTCCCCGGTCCCCCTCCTCTCCCCCCTTACCCCTCGCCAGGCAAGCCACACTGGCACTCCTCAATGCAGCCTCTTCCCTCGACCTCAGACCGGTCACCTGCACAGTTTCCCTGATTGATTATAAGGCGACTTTTCTTTTATTAAGGCTCCAGCCCTCGATGGTGTGTGGAATAGAGGCTACAGTGAATCGGTTTCCACCCACGTGGTGGCCACCCCCACAAATCCCGTCCTGGACTTTCCTCCTCCCACCTGAGCGCGCGGCGAAGAATGCAACCCCAGTTCCACATTTACGGCCTGTGTAAGGACTTCAGGCCAGCCTGATTTAGAGGAAGATTTTTTCTCTTAGCGTTTTTTTTCCCCTCTTCGCCCTCCTCGCTAATATCATTAGTTAATATTAAGATCCTGATAGTATTTGCTGTTCGGACGTTCATTAAGTACCCTTTTTGCACCAAGCCTTCTTTTTATAGTTTCGACGTCTGTATGAATGCACTGGTGAATTTTCGTAGCGTCCCGCTATGCTGTTCGTGATCCCTCTTGTCCCTTCCTCCTCCTTTACAGGTTTGAACACGAAACCGATTTGGTTTTCTCTAAATTCACGTCATAGCACAATATGTTAAACCGATGCCGCCGCCCTACGTTTCGTGCCCTCCCGCACTTCGGACCCTTGCGGGAGCTTTTCCCTCTTATTAATGAGAGGGCGGTGAGGCGAGTCTATCGAGGCATCTTTCCCTTCTCTCTCACGGTTGTACGGTGTCAGTTCGGTTTTGCACTCTCATCATCTTTCATAATCCTCCTTTGGTTTAGCGCGAAGATCTTTCTTCCCCCCCCCCCTACCAAGTTCCTCCAAACATTTTTCCGCTTTTCACTAGCCTTTAGAGGCCGCTCCAACCGACCTCTCCCGACTCCCTTTCCGACCGATGCCCCATACTGATACGATTTTCGGCTTTGACCGCACCTATGTGGGCGGCTGCGGTTGTAAATTCTTTCTTTGTTCACCTCTCCTCGTACCTTTCAACGCGAGTCGGAGCTTTTTATCAAACCTTGTCGCGATACGGGTCCCTTCCGTGGTAACCCCAATAGAGCTCTCTCCTCCCCCAATTTTTTGGCATCACCTTTAGAAATACCCTCCTAAGCCATGCAGGGAGCGAAATGGTCTTCCATTTTACCCTTACCCCCTACTAGCATGGCTGAACACTATCGGCCTCCCGAGTGACGACCACCGCTAAATATGGCTCCTCTGAAGTCTCTCCTACTCCATCACCTTCCGTTATGACCCACTGGTGCCTTCCCGTGGTCACATATATGTGGATATGCGCCGTACCCTCACGTGGGGGTTTATTCGAATTCTCCCTTCCCCTTTAGTTGTATTACCCGTCCCCCAGTGGGGGGGAGGTAAAATCAATCTCCTCGTAAAACAAAACAGGGAGGGTCTATGGAGTCATGCCACTACGGACATTCGCGGTTTTCTTTTTTTCACCGTCGGCCGTACTTTTCACCCCAGTTGTTCTTGTAATGCCTTTTTTCTTTTCCTCTGCTGCGGATGTTTCCTCGTTCTGTTCATGGCATGTAGAGGTTCTGGATTTGTCGCGCGGGTCTGGTTCCAGCCCATCCTCTCCCCCCTTATTGGAGTTCGGTGGGATCGAGTTTTTCTTAGTCTCCTCCAGAGGAAGTGATTCATTGCCTGAGGTGTTCCGAGCCACAGCAGGAATGACGATCCCAGGGTCGAGTGAATTCCTTTCTTCCTAGGCGTAGGAGTGAATTAGAAAGTAGAAGCCGTACCTCAGTGAGGCCAACGCGACTCGCTGAGCACGCACCGATGCTGATCCACGGAAACCGTTTTTTTTTTTTAAGTTGGTTTCTCTGCCAGAACCCTTTTTCCTCTTGAGACCCACAGCAGCTCCCGGGCCCCCCCTTGAAGTCTGGCAGAATGATTCCGCCTGTTTTCGAACCGCGCCTATTTCGCCGATGGCTATTTCGATAGGGCAGTGCCCTGCATAACGATCCCAAGGCCCATTCTTCCCCTTATGTCGGTCAGTTCTTAGCATAGTGTTCCGAAGCTCAAGATAGGAATCTTCTCGCGTATCTCAGTTTCATCCTCCCTTTCAACTACACCCCTCCTTACGTGCCGCAAGAGAACCAGTGTCAAAGAGATAAAGTTGACAAGAGCGAGAGGAACGGCGGCTGTTCATAGAAGCATCTTGTTCTCCTTTTTATTGTACCCCTCGACGTTCGACGAAGGAAGGACCGAGGGATTTTCAGGATTGAAATGCCCCTTGTCTCCTTTTGCTGTTTCCCCCCTTGAAGACAACCCTTTCATAGGTCCCCTCGCGATTCCCCCAATCGGGCCCCCACTGCCCATACTGAGGAGTAAGTAAGCGCGAAGGCCAGGTCGTTTTCCCATGTTAGCTTTTCCCCTCGGCGCCTTCAACACTTTGTCCCCAAAAGTCGTTCTGTCGTTGATGTATGTGGGCGAGAAATTCTAGCTCCTTTGACGTTCCCGGACATTGTCGCGGTAACCCATGATGTTTGTGTTGTTTGTTCCCTTCCCTGTAACATTGGGCCCCTCCCCGACCCGGCAACTTCAGATAAGGTGCCTGCAACAAGACAACCCCTTGGGTGAGTAATTGTTCTTCGAGTAACAGGGCGACAGTTGGGAGGCTGCGTACCGGAAAGCTGTCCACCCCCACTCTTATGTACGCGCGCCCTTCGAGAGCTCGGAGATAAGATGTTTTTCTTTCTATCCCAGGCTTGGAAGTGTCGCCGCGTGTTACCATCAAAAGGAAGGGACGGCATCAGGGTCTCGCGGGCATCTCGACTACCTCCGGTTCTTTTTCTTACCAGTTGTGGCGCAGTATCCGTCGGAACTTCTATGCCAGGCAGGCTGACCGCCCAGCAGCGGACGATGAACCCCTCGTGATGTTTCTTCGAGATTTCTTTATTTTTTTCTCTTACAATTTATTAGGTCGGCCCTGATGAGAGAAATGTAGGTCTGTCTACTCTAAGTATCTGGATATTTCCCACCTATGGCTCCCCCTTTGACTGTCTATATTCCCCCTCTGACCCCACTACTTCCCCACGAGACGAGATATCCAGAGCGGCGGAGTTCGTTCCCTGAACCTCCTTGGGCCCCCCTCACCCTCTATGTTTTCCTTCTTCGGCAAACAGTAAGCAGAGTAGCCGCCTGTGGCTCATTTCTTCTCCACCAGGATTATTCCCCGGTACGCGCTGGGGATGGCTTGCCGACGGCAGGTGGCGATCAGCCTCCCCTCGAGGTGCCGTGCACAGTCCATAACTTTCTTCCCCACTCCAACCTGTCTTTCTTCTCCCTTCCCGGAACCTGTCTACGTTTCCCGGATGCGTTTAGGTTTCCCTTGCTCGGAGTCCGCCCGAAAACATGGCAGGCGAAAGCCCCACCGGACCGTTCCTCAGCCTCAATGCCTCACACCCGTGTCCTTTCCTGAGGCCGTCCAACGTTGACGGAGCTGGGACGCAGAAGGAGATGTGGCCCTCGACGATGCACAGCAATGATTACTGAATTCCCCCCAAATTAAATGATTCCACACTCTACGCCGGCCCCCGATTGATCTTTAACGCCCCTCACATGCCGATCTAGGATTGCAGTGGAGCATGCGGGACTCTTGCCTCCCCGTACCCCATTGAATTTTTTTTTGTCTTGGAAAGTATACGGTGTGTGTACCCGGTGTTACCTCCAGAATACGATCTATGCCGAGCGATTTTCACAGTTCACGCATTTTTTGTCGCGCGGTGTATAGCGAGAGCCGATCAACCTCCCCGCTGCAGACTATTTACGCTCTTCCCTCGACGAGTTTCCCTCCGTCCCTTTCACGCAGAGCAGATTTTTAGATCTTCTTGGATCTCAGTACGGCGCGTCGGGCTCGCCCTTCGATTGACAGACGACTTCTGCCCCACCGGCAGTTCGTATCGCATTAGAGCAAGCACGACAGCAGCGGATGGGGCGACGTGCGGGCTGTCAGCTTATTAGGTGTTGGATTATCTGAGTGTATCGCATCGGGCCGTCTTTCACCCCGGCTCACCTTTAAATTGGTTCAGGCCCGCTATCCGCGGAGGTAGCTTGCTCAGGAGTTTTTGGTTTTCTCCCCCCAACCCCCTTCCCCGTTTCTTGCGTGACGGGCGTTCGCGCCGATGGTGTCCGACGCGACCGGGTGTTCCCTGCGGTCCGCATCCTTCCACTGATGGTGTACCCCCCTTTTATATCCCCCTCCCCCCCTTTTTTTTTTTTGTGTGTATAACGAGACACGTCCCCCCAATTGACCACCGACACCACACCAACACTTTTTTTTCTCCCCACCCTTTTATGTTTGGTTTTGACGCTCTCTCTCTTAATTTACCTCTCCTCTTCTCTCAGGGCGATCATGGCTTACCACAGGAGTCTCCAGAACTCACTTTCCCTCTTCGGACACGAGCACGACGCCCCCCCGCTTCTTCCACCAGCGAGACTGGTTTAGACCCCACCCCCCAGAAACTCACCCGCGCTCCTAATTTTAGTGGCTCCCTTTCCACGTTGACGTCACAGTAAGCCGTTTGAACTGCGTCCCCGCACGTTCACACAACGGTGTGATGAACGACCATTCCTCCCCTCATAACGCCCACGATGTCTCGCGTGGACCGTCTAATGATCGAACCCGACGATGTGGACGCTTTTTTTTCGGTCCCATAGCCTTTCTGGCATCTCCCCAGCACAGTAGAATTGTCTACGCCCCTGCAGTGATACTTTCGTCTGCGTCGCGTGAAGGGCAAGTCGACCCTACCCGTCCCCCCTTCTTTTGTCGTAGGCCGATTCCCCGCTATCTGAACGTGAGGGTTCGAACAAGCTCGTCGCCATTGAAAATTTCTGCACCTGTCTATGTGTCGAGATAGGTTCTTTTGAGTTACACTTGGTACGAATCAAAGTCCTTAGAAAGGCACCCCAGCCACATGCTTGACAGGTTCCTTTATCCTTCGACCGTAGATACACGGCATGTCTTCTACTAGGATCGGGACCCTTTGATGTCCTTAAGGGGTAATTTGCTTTTAAGTTGAGTTGTTTCTTGGAATTTTTATACTTGAGGTGGGTATGCCCCCCCTCCTAGTGCTTTCACAAGTCACTAGTTGACCATCTGAAGTTCGTGCGAAAGCCCTACTAGTCAATTTGTTTCTTTTCCCCCCCCTTTTTACATGGTAGAGTGATCCTGAGGAGGTTTTTATTTTCCACTTTCCTGGGTGGTGTAGCACATTCAGGTTTATTGCGGCCACCCAATCCCCGCCATGTGGCCTTTCCCGGTGCTACGTTAATGTTTTTAGTTGAAAGGTGAGAAGTTTCCGGTCTGGATGATCTGTTAACTTCAAAAATAGATGCGTGAGGCATGATCCCCTCCAACCCAACTCAATTTCGGCACCTCTATACCCAGAGATTAGTTTCACTCGTACTGTTTCTCTGAACTACAAAGCCGCTCTACTTAGCCCAATTTTGGTGTTCCTAGCACCAATAGCGGTTTCTTTTCACCGCATGTTTTACGGTCGACTAACAAAACCCAGACCTTTTCCTAGGATATAAGTGCCCGAGTTTTCAAGGCCGTTTCAGTTTCGCTCTTAGCCCTGCCAAGCTGATAAGCTAAGATCTGAAGAGTAGAACTCCTGACATTGCGCTTCCCGAATCCGCTGGCCAGTCCCCCCCTCAAAGCATAGCAATCCACTTGACGAATTCAAACCTGAGAACTCTCGTAACGCACTGGGTCTCCGATATGTCCTGGTATTGCTCCCTGTCTCCGACTTGGCTGTCCTATGCTTTTTCACATTTATAAGAAAATTTTCCTAGTCTGACCGCGTGATCTCGCGATGCGATAACACGCGCTTCTTGCCCTGAAGACCCTTAATGGGTCACGTACCTCTGAGCAAGGATGCACCTCCCAGTTGAGGTGGTATCTTTCAATACACCTATCTCTTTTCTTAGCACACTGTCAGAAAAGCCACTCACCGGGCAGCTGAGCGGTCGGGTTGGACGTCCACCTCTGGTAGTCCCTTTTTCCCCTTCCCTCTCTCCCCCCCAGTATTTAGACTCACCTATTTTTCTTGAAGTTAGCCCCAATTCTAGCCATTTGACCGGGGTCGGGGAGTGGGCTAATTCTGTTTAAAACCTCCGTTTCCCCCAAATCGACCCTCTCCCGTTTACAAAAACCCCCCCAGTAGCGCCGAGACGTTCGCCCCCACCACATACTAACCAATAGTCTTTTTGTTTCCTACTTGATTCGCCAGTCCGCCTCGGGAGTCAGCTCAGTGCCACCTACCTGTCTGCTTCCTCATACCCCTTACGGCAGTTCTTTAGCTTTCCGGAACTTTTGGATCGACTGCTGACCCTCTTCTGGGGGTAGGAACGGACCTCACGGTCGTATCCATTTCCGTCAACTCCTTGACCGAACTCGGTTTCCCCCCCCGTCCCGTCGTCGAATCAGACTTTAAGCCACACGAATCTTCGCTGTCGCAGTACCGATGTCCCTCCCCCGCCTTCGTTCTCTTGACCTGCCTTCCGCCTTTTTTTCCCCTTTTTTCCTACACGGGGGTGTGCGTCGATGCATGGCGTATTGATCCTCCTCGAGTTCCGGCCCCTCTTTGGCCCTCTCTGCCCAACATGCTCGCACGCACACATCGTGGGCCTCGGCCGTGCTTTCTGATGAGTGGTGGTTACCCTTCCCCCTCTCCAAGTTCATACATTCCAGGCCTTTTGATTAAATAGGGCTCTGTCTGAAACCCCCGTTGATTCCTTATTCGCCCATATTTAAGTGCCTAGATTGCTGGATGTGCGAGTCCTCGTAGGCCCTTTCCGACTCCTCACCCCCACCTAAAGCAGCCCCCCGTTTTCCCGCGTATAGTCTGAGCTCGCCCCTTCTTTGATACGTCTGTTTTTGTCTGTTTGGCCTTCTCGTAACGGCCGTATAGTGAACCTTCCTCCTCCTCACACCCCCTCCCCAGAATTACAGCTCGGAGTCTTTCCTCTTGTCTTTGCTCGGATACCACCTCGCACCGTCGGAGCCTCTCTCTTATCACGGACCCACTCTCGCGAAGTTCGCTACAGGTCAGGGATCGAGTCCAGTTTTTGCACCCCAGCTCAGACGAGACACCGGACATACATGACTCTTTCCAAGGAACCGAGTCCCCCCTACCTAGACGAGTCGCCCATCATCCTTCATGACTCCACGGCCGAACATGATCTTCTGGGTTACTCACGGCACCCCGAAGGGGTAGGGTCTAGTCCGGCCCAAATGACCCTAGAACTTTTTGGATGGGGGCCTGAGAGTTGCTAAGTGGCCCCGGTTACTTTTCACCCCACCCCCCCGTTGCCAGGTTACCGACCACCGTTACTACGCGTTACCCGGCGGCGAAATACCCCCACTGATTTCCCGGCGAGCAAACTAATTTTTACAAAGTTTCTTATACTGTGTAGCAGGAAGGGAAGCTCCTGTACAGTGGAGGACTTCGTGCTTCTGTATTATGAACGGCGCTTGATATTATCTCGCAAGAAGCACTTTTTCTTGCCGCTGCTTAGTTGGGGCGATGTGACCTCCTTATTTAACACACTTCCACCGCCTGCTTAGTCGAGGCTTTTTATGATCTCCCAAGTGGTTTTCCATTTTCCTGTCAAAGTCATCTCTTGGTAGGTAACAGACGGGCAACGTCTCACGTTCCGTTTCACCCTCTCCCAGAGGGGGAGTTCGTTAATATCCGCTCGAACACTATGTTACCGATTCTCCTACTCCCCAGCACTGGTTTTTCTCCCCAAAGTTTTTTGATGCTTTTATTCCACTTTAGCTCCCCGATATTCTTTCTTAATCTTTTCCTTGTTTGTTGGCGGTATCTACCGGACAGGTGACACTTCTTGAGAATTTTACTCTTGCTCCTTTTGGCCGATTTTTTTTCGTTCTTCTCTATCATTTTCCCTTTCATTTTTTTGTGTTAGAGCAGATGTTCCCCTCCCAGGACGCCCCACCTTCTTTACTCAATTCCTTCTTTTCCTAGTCCTACCCGCCCCTCTCCTCCTGATCTTACTCTTTGTTTGTAGGGTACCCGCACTTATCCTCTGTTGATTTTCTCCGGTAAGGGATCTCGGTCACTAAAGTGCAACACCAATACTCTGAGCCCTGCAGCCCCTTACCCTCCCTTCCGAACTCCACCCTTGGTAGTCGCCCTAAAC
>Ga0179591_1236043_pt1 | contig 10866 bp, 17 predicted proteins | sample CZOMad2_1_08_16f_FD_182891 | JGI IMG/M metagenome (GOLD analysis project Ga0179591, IMG submission 182891) | Vadose zone soil fungal communities from Angelo Coast Range Reserve, California, USA - CZOMad2_1_08_16fungal (PacBio error correction) | ecosystem: Environmental > Terrestrial > Soil >... | reverse complement strand
TGATGTCCCTGCTCGCTTTTTTTCAGATGTCGCTGTTGTTGCGGCTGTCGCAAGCCTTAGTCCACCGCTGGATTTTAGTTTCTTGGTTGCCGTTTTTGCGCATTTTCTTCTGCGGCACGGCCCAAAAGCGGGCCGGGCGACACTTTTTTCCTGCGCTTTTCCCCCCTTTGGCGCCTCTGGGCCCCCGTCCATTCTCGCCGCTCTAGCTGGCCGTCTTTTTTTTTTTTTTTTGGCTTGCCTTCGGTTCTGGCTGAATGTGTTTTTGTTAGCTGTCGGATTCCCACCCGATTGTTCTAAAACCACTCTTCGAAGCGACCCAGCGTGTGTTTTCCAGCGGTACGCCCGTTCTTTACTTTTTTTTTCTTTTCAATTGCCCTTTTTCGTTGCGATTTTCTGTTGTTGAGGTAACCCCCTTCTTGAACCTTGCTTGTTCTTGTCCCGTTCTTCTTCTCTTATTGCTTTGATGAACGTGGTATTGTTCTTCCCGCAAGCGTTTGCCCGAACGCACGTTTTCCTCCCTCGATTTTTATCAATATTCGCCTCTTGAACCACTTGAACCTTTTTTAGAGGTTTTCCGTTTTTTTTTTTTGCCAGGGTGTTTTTTTCCGGGGAGGACTTGTGTTCGAAAAACAAGAAGTGTTGACCCTTTTGTCCGGCTTTTCTGGCTTTTCAGCGTCTTTTTCGGGCCTCTTACTCCCCTTTTTTTTCGGAACTGTCTGGGCCCAACAATCTTTTGGGCGGCGGTCCTTTCTTGAGGCCTTGCGTTGCGAGGCGGCCGCCGTTTTTGCCAAATGTTATGTCTTTTCTGTCGTCAGGGAAGAATAAAGAATCAACCCTGGCTTGTCAGGTCTGAACCCTGTTCGCCAACTCCCTATCGAATTCCCACCCGCGCAGGCTGCGATTTTGAAGTTTAAAATGGTAATTACTTTTTTATGTGTTTGCCGGTCCGATTTTTCCTTTTCTGCTGGGGGCCATTGGGTGTCGGGTTTTCGTTCGGAATCCCCATTTTCGGTTGATTATGTGACCATTTTCCGCACTCCGACCGCGTGTTCTGTCCCACGCGCCTCGACCCCTTGGCCGTTCGAACCTCCTTCCCACAACGTTTGTATCACTTTTTACCCCTCAGTGCATTCCCTTGCGCCGCGACTCCAAACCCCTTTCCGATTGATTATACAAGTCATGACCCCCCTTTTTTGATGTTCTAGTTCTCCTCTGTCCGAATTCGATTTTTCGCCCAACTTTTTCTTCTTTTTCCGGATCCCTGGCGAGGCCCGATCGATTCGTTTGTGCTGTTTCCATTTTCGTTCCAGTGTTTGAGAGTTGTTTCCTATCTCTTCGTCCTCGAAGTACGGCCCTTTTTTGGCTTACGGCTTCGGTTTTCCTCACCCTGGTTCCGGCAACTTCCACTCCTTGTCGTTTTCCCTCTCCTTTTTTGACGTCCGACCCTTTTGAGCTTATTTCGCCCTGCTGGCGCTTGAAGCCCCTCGCGGCTTCTGACACCTTCCCCCCAGCCCGTGGTCATCCGACTTCCAACCCCATCCCTTTTTTTTATTCGAAGTCCGGCAAGGCTCCGTCACAATTTTTTTTTGGCGTCGAGTTCGTCGTTAATTGAGAACTTTTTGCAATCCGCTGCGTTGCCAGGGTTCTCTAAAAGCCTCTGAAAATCGGTCCCCTTTTGGAAATAGTTCGACTCCTTGCCCCGGGGGCCTCGCCTTTGCTGGGCTGTTGTGTCGTATTTTTCACGCCTCTGGTGCTTCCGTTTTTGTTCAAGTCTTGAGGCGGCCCCTTGTGTCAAAACCTTCACTCTGCCCACCCCCCCCTCCCTTGTTTTCTTCGTGCTTCAACTGGTGGGCCTCACCCAAGATTCTTTTTCCAACCTGTTCTTTTCCTGACAACAATAACCCCTGGCAACCCTCAGGGCCAGTTGTTGACACAGCGACTTTCTTGACTCGGGTCTCGATCTTCATGTTGGTCTCCCATCAAATGATTTGCCAGAGCCTCTGGTCGGGTTCTCCCTGAACTTTCTCCGGACCCATCTCAAAGGCGCCTTCTCCGGTAAGGATCGTTTTGTTTTCTTCGTTCTCTTTCGTTTAATAATCATCCGTTGTGTTGTTTTTGGTTTTTGCGAGTTTGAGATCTCCTGCACTCGTCTATCCTTATTTGAACCGGCGGCGCTTTCCCTTTGGTCTGTCCGGCTTTCCATGTTTCACGTCCTCCCTTCTTGCCCAGACTAGGGAGATGCCCCCCTCTTTTTTTCCCCAAGGGGTTTTTGTCACAACTTGTGGTTGGGCGTTGATTCCGGCCGAAAGGTTTCCTCTTTGTCGTCTCTTTTCGGCCCCTTGAAAACTCTCCCCCCCCGTGATTTGGTCCGTTCACTCTTTTAGTCACGAGTGTCCCCCTTCCAAAGTCGTTACCGCATGGAAGTCTTTCGATCCCAGTTGGTCCGCCCAGTTCGCGGGGCCTTTTGGCCTTTCGTCAGGAACTCTTTTCATTGCGTTGCTTAGTGTATGAAGTCCAGGTGGCATGTGCAGCGGTGTTTTGCTAGGTGGGCCGTACATTTCCGTTCTTCCTCGAACCTTCGAACTCCCTGAACTGTTTGTTGACTTTTTCCCCTACGCTGATGGTTGAAGGCTTTTCCCCCCCGGTGCTTTGTGCCGTACCTTAATTCATCGATCGTTGTTGTTTTTCCTTTAGCGTCGAATCGCTGTGTTTTCCCCCGCTCGGTACCTCCCCTTCTACGAGGGAGTGGAAGTTGCTTTTGGACCGTTGTCTCTTGCCTTTTAGTTGCTGAGACCTTCCCTTTTTCCCTAATGACGCCTCCCCCTTTTTGCACTCCCCCCCCCGACTCTCTCTGGTCCTCCTTCATCCAGACGTTGGACCCCTCGCTATCTTGTTCCATTTTTGCGCCCAGACTTTTCTGCATTTTATATTTTTTTTCGGGGGGCGGTTTATAGTTGTTCGATTGCGGGTCTGCCGGCAGGTCGCACTTTTTTTCTCTCCGGGTCGGTTATTCCCCCAGTCCTTTTTTTTCCTGGTTTTTCGTCCCCCTCCCTTTTTTTCCAAGTGCCGCTGTCCGGCTGGTCCTGGGATTTTTTCCCATCCCTTTCCCTAATGATGACCGACTCCCACGCCGGCACAGCGGTTTCCTTCTCTTCCCCCAGCGCCACTTACTGCGAACGGGTAAGGACCCCGGACCACTTAAAGCCCTGGCGGCCTTGTTGCTGCAGGGCTTCTCCTGGTGGCCCCCCTTCTCTTGATTTTGGCGTACTTCAAGACCCACACGCCCCCCCGTTTTTTTGTCGGGATTTTCTTTTAAATTGTTCCTGGCGCGAAAGTTCGATTTATTCCTTTGTCATGCTGCGTTTTGCTCGCCTTCCCGGCGCGCCCCTTTCTGTCAGGCTGCCTTTCCGGCTGAATTCAGGGTTTTTGATAACACGCCGTGTTTAAAGCCGCGGCCCCCCGACAGTCAAAACCAACTTATTCATACCTCATCCCCTACGTCCCCCAAATGCCAGACATTTCGTTATTTTTCCCTTAGCGATTTAGGCTTATTGAGTTTCTTCTTTAGTGCCTGGGGCCGATCTGTAGGTTTTTTTGTTTGACCCTACCGACTTTCAGGGTCGCTGGTGTGCGCAGACTCTCTGACGGCCGGTGGTTCCCAAAGAATTGACTCCGCCCAGACCCCACTAATCCCCCCCTCTTCAGCACCGTAAGTTGTCGTTCTTCTTGTGGCGAACCGCACTCGCTTCTTTCTTTATCCCCCCCTTTTTCGGGGTGAGCCCCCCGCTCCACCTCCATCTTTCCCTCCTCTTTGTTCATTTCTTTGTGTAGATGTCCTCCCTGCTCGTTTTGAGCGAATTTGAGGGGGTCCGAGAAGGCTGCCACCAACGTTTTCAGTTTCGCCAGCTTCTCGCGACTTCCGCTTCCCCGTGATTTTTATTATTACCTCCCAACAGTTTTTTGGGTTGGGTGACCGACCAGCCAAGGTTGATTTTCCCCGGCTTGGCTGAGCCCCCCTTCACCCCCAAGCGACTCTCCCTCCCTGAAAGGTAATTACTTCTCTCTGTAATAGCCTCCTTTGTGTTTTTTTTTTGCGTAGGATGTACCATTGTCTCGATCAGATTTCGCCGTGGTGCCGTTTCTCAAGCTTCTCTTCCCCCACGTTTTTTATTTGAGTTTTTTGTTGCTGTGGGGCGAATTTTTATTGCGGCCCGAACTTTCGCCCCTGGTCGGAGAATCTTGTTTCTACTGAAAAAGTTTTTTTCGCCCTCGCGTTCCTCCATTCTCGCGCTCTCTTTCGTTGAGATTTAGTTCTCTCTTTCCTGAGCTGGTTCGCGGGGCCTGTGGCATGTGTTCTTTTTTTCTTGCGGGCTCCACCCTCTTTTTGCCTACAACCTTCTTCTCCGCCTGTGGCTAGCATCTCACCGGGTTTTGAAAAGTTACTTAATTGGGTTTTTTGGATCTCCTTCACCATGCAGTGGATCGGCCCCCTCTTCCCGTGTTGCCCCCCTTCTTGATTTTTTGTGTTTCTTTTTGACCTTTCCCACGGCCAGGTCGCGCGTTTTCTTTTGCTCCGGCCTGAACGTCGTTTGGTCGGCCCCGTTTGTCCCGCGTCGGCCCGTTTTGGCCTTCCCTAGAGCCGACTTCAACATTAGGGACGTTCCCCCTTTCAAACTTTTCCGGACCGTCCGTGTCGTTCTTCAGGTGTTTTTTGGCGTACGGGGAGTTCTTATCTCCGTCTTTTGACTTTCCTGGTCTGGTCCGTATGTTCGCGTGTCTGGGACCGATGTCCTCGTCCTGTCGCCTGACCAAGCCTTTTGCTGCCTTCTCCCCTTCGGCCTTTTCCGCGGCTTCCCCAAAACTTGTTTTACCTTGCTTCCTGGACGGACATTGAACCCCCGTTTTTTTGGGGCAGGTTTGCCTCTGCCCCACACTCCTCCTCGAGTCCCCCCCCCCCCAACAGGGTTTCAGGTTCATTTGTGATTGGCAGTTTTTCGGAGCATGGTCCCCCCCTTTTATTTTCCTGTCCGGTTGGTGTTTTTTGTAGTGTCCTGGGGGGCCATATGCTATTTACCGGCTGGCCGTTCCCTTTTTAGTTCCCCCTCCCTTCATGTGCGATGGTTTCAACCCCCCCCTTAAAGTACACGAATTTTTTTCCGGCGCTTTTTATAAAACCCTCTGTTGAAGGAAGGGCTCCCGTGATCAACCCTCTACCCGGTCCACCATTGATACATGGTCTTTGCACCGCTGCGCCAAAACTACATTTCCCTGTCCCTTCCAGCCCATGTTCCGACAGCTCTCCTTTTTCCTCGTGGATTTGCCTGTTATCAACGTTCCTTTTTTCAACCTGGATCCCCGTTCTCGCCCGACGATTATTTTGGGGCTGGCCAGTCCTGTCCTGTTCACATTTGGGAATGTCCGACCCCCTCTTCGTCCTCGACGTCCCCCGGGTCCAAATGGTCGACGGATGGCACTTTTTTTTCACAGGGGTGACGGCAAACCATATCGTCTCTTCCGGTGACCGAGCGGTGGGTTACGCCCCGGACCATTTTTCGATTTTTCCCGCCCCCTGCCGTGCTTCTCTGATCCTGAGGTTTTTTTTCAAACCTCCCCCCCCTTCGTTTTTAATCGCCTTCCCCAAAAGGCTCCCCTTGCGGATTTTCAGACGTCCTCTCAGGCCGTTCACCTTTTTCCCCCTCTGTCTATCGAACTTTGGTGAGAATGTTCCCTTCACGCGCCCAACACAAACCCCCCTCTGCGGGCCGTCGGCTCGCACTTCCCACGTGACCCCAAAGTTTTGCCCCGTTTGACTCGGTCAATTTGAATAGTTTTTCTGACGTACTTTCCCCCCCCCCCACTCGTTTCTGGGAACCCCGGTTTTGCGTCGCCGTGCCTTTTGTTCCCTTTGGTTTTTTTTTTTGTTTTTCCGTTTCGTTTTTTTTTTACAGGTTTTAGTTTCAACATTGTTTGTTTACCCCGACTGTTGGCCCCCCCCCAAAATCCCTGTTTCCCTCGCCCGTTTTTCACGGGGGTCCGTGAATTAGTAGATGTTTCCTCCCCCCCCAAAAGGTAGGAAACTCCGGCGGGTGATTGGGTAACAGGTTGGTTTTATTGGCGATCCCGAGTATATAGACCCCAGAATAAATCTCAGACCCAATTAAACACCTTCCCGCTCAAGTGTTTTGTGACCCCAACTTCGGACCCCCCTTGATGACGGGCCCTCTCCGACCAGTGTTCTGGGACATGGAAAGTTGCAATGGTTTGTCTTGTTTGTGGTTCCGTACCGCCCCTCAAACCTTCCCTCTTCCCCCCATTTCCCCCCGGCTCCGCGGTTAATAACTTATAGGGTTGATTCTTGTTTTTTTTTTTTCTTTTTTTTCCATCTCTCTTTTCCCCTTTCCCTAATTTTTGTGTTTGATCTCCGACCTGCACTCGCCGATCGGATGTCCCCTTCGGCGATTTCCCTTTTTTTCTTTTTTCCGGCTTTTTCCCTTCTGTTCCGGGTCCCCCGCACCCCCCATTATGCTTCCCTTGCCAAATCTAACCCCTGAGGCGTTTTGCAAGATTGATAGCATAGGGTTTGCTGTTTCAAGCTCCTTCGGCTGTTGATTTTTTTCGGCCAGCCCCTGTTCCCCCCCCTTTTTTCTTCTTTTTCCCTCTGTCCCGACCCCCCTGGATGGACCCCGGCGACTATTTCCGGTTCCACATGAACTTAGGACAATCTTTTTCTTTAACCAGTCCCGCATTTTTTCAGGTGTATCCCCTTCCCCTGCCCCACGGAGTTGGCAGGGCGTTACGGTTCCATAACACTATCCCCTGCCTAGTTTCCTGCTCTTTTTTCCCGAGCGTTCCTTTCCCCCGGCCCCCAGGCTTTGCTTTGATTTTTTTCCGTGGACGTACTTTTTCAGTTTCTTCCTGACGGGAACCTCTTTACTTCACTGCTGTCTGCCTTCTCCTTTTTCGTCCTTTTTCTCTGTTTGCTTTTTCTTCTTTCCCCCATTTTTTTGTACAAGGTTTTTTCCCCCTCCCATCTCTCAGCTTTCTAGCGCCGGTTTCCGAATTCCTTGGTCTCTGTCTCCCCCTCTTTCTCCCCCATCGTTTCTAGGTCTTTGGTAAGTTGCGTTTGCCGTTCTTTAAGTCCGTTTTGTTGTTTACTTCGATGACACCCAAGCTCGCCCCATCCCAACTTGCTTGAAGGACTGGCCCACCCCACTCCCCTCGACTTCTTTCCTCCGCCCGGTTCCCCATCATAACGTTCCAACGGCGTTAAGTTACTCGGCGCAATGCGGCTTTTTCGGAATGATATTTGAAAGGTCCATCCTTTCTTCCTTTGTCCCTCGTCTGGTCGTCCAGGTCTCAGAAAGCTACTACTCGTTAATTTGTGTGCTCCTTTCTTCCCGGTTTTCGTTTTTTTGGGTTTACAGCCCTCTTCCTTCTTTGTCCCCTTATTCACCAATATACATGTGGCCTCTAAAGTTCGTTAAGCCCTGGCACAAGCATGCCGATGGCCCCCCCGTTTTGCAAATCCTGCGTATCTTCCTTCACGTGTGACCCCTTCTTTTTCCGGGGGACTGATATATATCAATTGCATGTCCGAGGGTGGTCCTCTATCTTTTCGTTGTTTTTTGTTCCCGAATTGCACCCGTCTTGCTGTTGTTTAGGTGAGCTTCATGTCCCCCAGGTCCTCTCGGGAACTCGACACAGTTTACATCTGTTTTCAGATGCGCTCGCGTTTCACTCCACTTCTCGCTTCGTTTGTTTCCGTTCTCCCTCCCTCTCGCCCTCCCTGTTTGCTTCAGCCTCCCCTCCCCGATGCTGACCCTTCCCCCTTACAACAAGCTTCTTCAACTCCTTCCCGTTAGCCAAAACACCCTGCCTCCCCCTCCCTTTTCCCCTCCAGTTTTCCTTCGTAGGCCTTTATTCTTTCCCTGAGTATCGTCGTTCGTTGCGTGCTTGCGTTGGTGGTTTTTTTGAACATACCGTTCCTTTTATTCCCTCTGCGCCCCCTCCTGGTCGCTCTTTTTTTGGGTCACACCATTACCAGCAACCAAGAGCGCAGCTATTTTCGTCAGCCCTTCACTTCCATGAGTCGGACCGTACTTACGGGCGTCGCTGCGCCCCACCCTCCCCCCCTTTTTTTCTTCTTTCTTTGTTATTTTCCCACAATTTCTTCGCTGCTCTCCCCCCTGCATGACAATTGTTTTGCCGCCTGCAATTTTTCCCCGCGAGATCCGTCCCTTCCGACCCCCGCACTTCTGCCCTCTAGTTCCCCTTTGGGCCGTCTCTTTTTACTCCCCCACCACTTAATTTTTTTCTTTAGACCCCTAGGGTCCGTTTCTTTTAGTCCGTCCTTTGTATGGCCCCCCCCATCCCCTGTTTTTTCCGGTTTGCCCCTCCCATGTCGTGACGACGTCCTTTTTTTCCCCCGAGCAAAACACCCCACGTCCCAGCGAATCTGTCTCGAGAAGTTTCATCTCTCTTGTCCCTCCCCTCCTCCCTTTTTGTTCTTTTTTTGTTGTTTTTTTTTTTTTTCCTGACGTCTCTTTCATGCTCGCTCAGATTCTTCTTTTGTGTTGGACCGGTTTTTTTGGCTTTCAGAAATCGTCTTCCCAAGCTGTTTTTGTCTTTCTTTGCCTGTTGTTTTCGTCCAATCGTCATCTGTGTCACCGACCTCGCCGGTCTTCCCCTCTTCTGTGCTCTTTTCAACCCCTGTTGGCGTTTGGTTGAGCTGTCCCCCCCTTTTCCTCCTTTGATTCTCCTTTTATGTTTCGGTTCGCTTCGGATTGTCCCGCTGCGGGCCGCTGGGCTTTTTTTTTCATTTTTTTTTTTTTTTTACCTGTTTTGTCTTTCCACATTTTTGGCGAGAAAAAATCATCCAAGCCAGTTTTTTTTTTTTTTTTTTCTTGGTTTTTGGCGGTCCTCCAATCGTTGTTTACGCAACGTCACGGTTTTTGTTTTCTCTCCTTTTCCCCTCTTTTCCCTTGATAGTTATTTCCTTCTTCTTTTTTGAGGCTGTCTCTGTGTCCTTTCTCCTTGTCCCCACTTCCTGACCGCTTTTTTTTGATCTTACGGTTTTAAATGTTTATTAGGTCGGAGAACGCAGAGTAGGTTCCCGCCTTACTCCTTCCTCCTTCCTCCTCTCCTACCCACTTTTTACCACTCAGAGACTTTGAAAACGGAAACCTTCCCGTAGGGACGTCTCATTGTGTTTGTTTTTTGTTTCTGTTTTTTCGCATTTACGGGGAGTGGGGTTGGTGAGTATGGACAGCTTGTTTTGAATTTTTTTCGTTTTTCTCCTTCCCTTTATTTTCGGTCCCTTTTTCCTGCCGTCTGACGGCGGTTTTTGCCCCTTGCCGCTGCGAACCCCCCGACCCTTGCGTTGCGTTCTTCAGGCTTTCTTCTTTGGCAGATTTTTACTGCCCTCTTTTTTTTCTGTCCCCTTCCTCCCTTCCCCCCCCCCCCCGTCCTTTTAATCTCACTCCTCAACGGTTTTGGTACGGCTTGTTCACGTCAAACCCCATATTCGTCCCCCCGGCTGAATGCCTTCCCCGACAGCTGCGCCGGTTCCTTTTCTTTTCCTGTTTTCCGTTTTTTTTCCCGCCTTCCCTAGTTGGGGTCTCTGGGGCATCCCCTTCCGCATGCCTTTGGGGCAGGCCGGATTTGGGTTCCAAATTCCGTACATTGTCCCTCCTCTTTTCCAAACCCTTCCCCTCACTGATTTCTCCCCCAGCAACCGTTCTTCACCTGGACAAACATCGACCCGTTCCGTGCTTACCTGCGTCCTCCCGCGCTTTCCCCCCCCCCCTACCCTTTCCCCTCTCGATTGCCTTTCCGCTCTCCAGTCCGGTCATAGTTCTTCGTTTTTTTTTGTTCGTTTACCGTTACGCAGGTGTTTTTTCCCCTTCTTTCCAAGTTTTCCCCTCTGGCCCCCGTTTTTTGTTTTTTCAATCTCTTTTTTGTATGTTGCCAGTCTTTGGCAAGTGGGGCGCTACTTCTTTTTTTCATTGACGTCCTCCCGCTCCATGGGGCGACTTTTTCTTCCCTCGACTTTCCCTGAACAATTCCACTCCTTTTCGATAAGGTGACCGCAGATGTGGTTCAGCCACCCAGGCGATTCCCCCCCGGGGGACCTTCTTCCTGCTATTTTCCCCCTCACTCATTCGGGGATCTCTTCCGCTTCACAAGCCGTGGTAACATTTTCTTTCCACCCCTATCCCCCCCAAAGCACCCTTTGGAGGGCCCACTACTTGCCTCTGTCATCCTTTTCCCAAGCGCCTCTTTGCCCGAAGAACCCCCCTTGTACTCCCCCCCACTTCGCAACCAAACCAAACAACGTCCCCGGGGCCCTGTCTCTAGGAAAGACAACAAGATTTTTGACCCCTTTCCCCCCCGGCACATTTCCCCCTTCGGACGGGACTTCCCTTTCCCCCCCCCATGTTCATTTTGGGCTTGCTTGGCGGTTGTTTGCTTTCCCCGTTGGACTTCCCCTGCTTTTCTGAACGTTAATTTTTTACCCCTTTTCCTTTCAGGCGAAGTTTGTTCACCTGGTGAGGCCACACCCCCTTTGTTCAGCGGGTTTTCAATTTCCTCTCAAACTTCATTGATCTCAAGACGGGTGACTGACGGTAAACGGTCTGTCCCCCTTCCCAATTCCCCTGCCCCAGGGTTTTGTTTCCACCCCTCCCTTTCCCACCCCTTGATGCTCGGGGCAACTCTCCGATCATTTGGGGATAATCAAAATTAAATTTGTCCAACGTCGCTCTTGTCGTGGCCGACCTACGCCCTCTTTTGATCCCCCCCCCCCGGGCATGCCCTCCTTCCTTTTTTTTCAATCTTTATTGGAGAGTTGCCTTAGTGTGCTGTGCT
>Ga0179591_1305285_pt1 | contig 10868 bp, 15 predicted proteins | sample CZOMad2_1_08_16f_FD_182891 | JGI IMG/M metagenome (GOLD analysis project Ga0179591, IMG submission 182891) | Vadose zone soil fungal communities from Angelo Coast Range Reserve, California, USA - CZOMad2_1_08_16fungal (PacBio error correction) | ecosystem: Environmental > Terrestrial > Soil >... | reverse complement strand
TTGTGTCTCAATGGGATACTGCTCGGGACTCTGCAACATATCTTCGAGTTCCTAGAGCCCCGTTTAGCTCTGAGATCATAGAACTCTTTTACTGCTTTTTTGTTCTTTTCTTTTCCTTACCAGGGTTTTTCAGGCATTTTCTTTCTTTTTTGACCCCTCTGTTCTTAAGATTATTTGCCATCTGCGCACCGACGTTTGTCTTTTCCCCCCCCATTTAGCTGCTCCGTTCCCTTAAAGGAGCTCTATGATTCTTTAATCTACTCCCCCTCTTTCCACCTTTACTGCAATCCCGAACGAGTCCCCCGGTCCCCCTCAATATTGTCCCAGTTGTCCCACCCTCTCTTTTCCGTCCCCGTCCTTTTTTCTACTCCCCCCCCTTTTCCTCCCCCCACTCTCAAGTTTTTTTTTCCCTCACATTGGTAATCTTTATCTCCATCATCGTTTTAATTATAACAAAGCAGGTTCGCTCTCCCTGGACTTCCCGGCAGATCTGTAGGAACATCCTGGTCTTCTTTTTCCCCCCCCTGAGCCCTCCCATATGGCGGCATAGATGTCACTGAGAGTTAGGTGTAAGGCCCAAGCCTCCTCCGGTAATCGAAGACGTCTTTAGCTAAGGACAGTATCTCTTCCAACGGTTTTCCTCTTTTTCTCCCCTTCCTAGCGGCCTCCGACAAATTACTTGTCTCCTTTCCCCCTACTATTTCTCCCGCATTCCCTTCGTAGTTCCCCCTTCCTTCTGGCTGGTGCATCTAAACTTTAGAGGCCTGTTTGTAGGTGCCTCTTTTGTATGTGGTGGTACTCAATCAAGGAGTTTTCCCTGATGGTCGGCTTCCCCTCAACAAAAAGAATTGCTTTGCCCAAATTAGCGGATTTTCAGCTGTTTGCAAATACGGCTTGCCCAACCTCCCCCCCCAGGTTTTTTCTTCCCTTCTCTTGCTAGAAGGTTTTTTTCTTCCTCCGCTGTCCTACTCGGTGCTCCGGTGGGTCCATCTAATTTTCAAACCTTTGAGTAAGAAACGAGGCTGCGTCCCCACCTCCCAAGGTAGTTTAAAGCGATTCAGATTTTGGGAATTCCTGATAATCTTTTTCCCTTTTTTCCTCCGCCTTTTTCCGTTGTCCCCCTCCTAACGTCTTTACCCTCAGGGCCCCTTGGAACAGGCTCCCCGTGATCTATATCCCTCCTCCTTGTTGGTGTTGATAGATTTATCACAGTTGATAGACGGGACGGCGGCGGATTCTTTGTCCGTTTGTCGGACCCCAACTGCCTCCCTCTCTACTATAGAATTTTTAAACCCATCTTGCCCAATTCAAAAAAGCCCTCTCGGGAAGGAAAGCCGTGTTCTTTCTGGGCGCTGTTCTGATTTGACATGTCTGCTCAGGATGAAAATAGTTCTCAGCGCCTTTCCTTTTTCCCTCCTCTATTTAGATTTTCTTTTGGGATCTCCGAAGGGAGTGTTATTACTGACGACCGTCTTCTTGAGAATTCTTGTTCTTGCCCTTTTAATGAGACCCAGGCGGAACCCCAGGCCCTTCCCCCTCTTTCTTCCATCCCCACACAGCTTTCCATACACCCCTTTTTTGTCCCGCCTTCCTTTCCGATGCCATCAAGGCCGTTGGTATTCAGTAGAAATGCGTCTCCCTGCCTTCCCCTTCCCCTGGTTGATCCTCTGATTTTGTCTTAAACTGGCGGCACCCCCCCTGCATTCTTCCCTTCTTCCTCAAGCTTTCCCTGTGAAAGCTTCAAAAACCGTGAATTCTTCATTGGCCGAAAGAAGGCTAGTTTCGAGATTCCTTTCCCATTCTCCATGATCGATAGGTTTTTCCCTAGGTCTCTTCTCATTCCCTTCTTTTTCTGACCTTTCCGGTTCCCCATTTATGAGTCTCATGGTCATTTGACGTCGTCCTCCGGATTATTATTTCGACTGCGTGTGTTCCCCTTTATCACTCCGATCCTCGCAGCATGTCTTCCAATTCCGCGCCTGCTTTCTCTTTGTAATTCTTTCTCTTCTGACTTTCTTCTGTTTTTCCTCAGAAGGTCCCCAAGCTGGATCTCACGCCTGGGTCACCTTCTACTGTAGTTTTTCGTATGGTATCCACTGGCCATATTTTCTCTCTTCGAGTCAAAGCTGAGAGCCTTGAATGGCGTAGATACTTCCCTATCCGCCTTGTTAATCCCGCCAGCCCTTCTTTACCTATAAATCTCCCCCCCCTCCTCGTCTCAGGTCAGTTCTAAAAATCCTCCTGTCCTCCTATTCTTCCCCTAATTGATCCCTTCTAACATCTTTAATTTTAGCTCCCCTCTTTGCCGGATTTTGAGCTTCCTGCGCGCGCCCCCCTTTTTCCAAGTATCCCCCGTAGAATTTTTACCTCTGATTTTTGTGGTTCTCTCTCTTTTTTTTTTTCCCTTTTTACTTTTTTCCCTTTTTTTTCCCTTTCTGCCTATTTTTTTTTTTCCCGAATTAGAAGTACCCCTCAGATAGAGTGACGTCGCTTTTTCCCGAGATATAATGGCTGTTCATTGTCAGAGGATCTTCTTGCGTTAGGTTTCCCCCCTTCCGTGTATTTTTTTGAACTGCTTCTTGAGTAACCGAAGGCTGGGCGTTCTTTTGCCACATTTGGCTCCTTCTTCCTTCGCTTCCAGATCAAGCTTTTCTTTTTTTTCGTCTGAGTTTCTCGACGACCCCCCAGACGTTTTTTTTTTTTTCCCGAAGGACTGCCACTTACACACGGTGGTCAACCGGTAACCCAGTCTTTGTCAATTTAAGGAAAATTGATCCCCCCTTTTTTGACCCCCCTTCCCCGACACTTTCTTTTTTTCTCAGTTCCCTATCCTCTGAGCTCCTTCATCCCCCTGTTGCCCTTTAGTTGAAAGTTATCCTGCAAACCCCGCCGGTCCCTATCTTCCGGCAATCGCCGATGGTTTCTCGCATGATCTTTCCTCCCTCCTCATAGATTTTTTCCAGTCAACTCGATCCGGGTTTCATTTCCCGGCTATACGTAAAAGGTCTGTAGTAAGTCAGTCTTTCCGGTCGTGTTTTCCCACGTTTGAGGTTCCTCTTCCATATACGTTAGGTGTCTAGTTTAAACCATTCCCTTTATCCATGGCTTCCTGCGCATTTCTTTTTGCACATAGTGATGTGAATACATTAAAGTGGGAGGCGTGCTGTTTTTCGTTTCATTTCCTTTTCTGATGATGTTAACTTCCTACTTGAAGGAGTTTTAATCCCTGGTCTCCTGGCAGCTGTTTTTTTTCCAAGAGGAGAAAGATCTCTTTTCCGCGTCTTCCTGCCTCAAATTTTGGCTTGTTGATGCCTTATGTGATAGCCATGCTTTTTCAGTCTCTCCCCCTCTGTATTCTTTTTTGACATCCCGGTCTCATTGCTCCTGTCAGCCCCAGATTCTTGCTAACACCCAGGTTTTTAATCGAATGTGCAGAGGTTTGAACTTCAGTTTAGCCAGCCTCCCCCGCCCTTCCTTTTCCACTCGTACAAACTCCCATTCCGGACATTACAGTTTCTTCCCCCCTTCATCCCTTAGTAAGAATACCTCCGTTGGTGTTGTTGAGTCTTCCCTGGTTTCCTTTTTACTGAGGTCTTTTTGTGATGAGGTTTCACCTTCCGGCTTCGCCCACCTGGTCCTCCCTCTCCTCGAGATAACCTCAAAACCCGCTTCAACACTTTTTTGATGCTTGAAGGAAAGATTTAGTGGTCTTTTCTTTATCCCTGGATGTCCCCCAACAATCTTGTATGGGAGAAGCTCCGGCGAACCAGCCCTCCTTCCCTCTAATTCAACCTTTTGGGTTGGATGGCCCCGACTGGAGTGTTCTAAATGCCTGAGAGCTTCAATCTTTTTCTGGCGTGCAACTGCCCTACGCACTTTTCAGACAAAATGCTTCCTGATTTCGGCCCGCCCCCCCCCCCTGAAATCCCCCCCCCCTTGACGCCTCCCGCCGGTCCATCGATTCATGACGGTTGCCTGAGAATGCGCTTGAACGCTTTCATTGTCGGCCCATAGTGAGGCAACTTTTCCCCAAATTATCGGAGACTTTCACTCTTTTCCCTTCTTACTCTTTCACACCGTGAAAGCTACGGGAATGTTCTTGTGATTATTCTTCCATTCCTTTCTTGACAGCGTATGATGAACCCTCACCATCCATAACTGTTACGATTTATCATGTTCCCATGACCTTGCTCAGAGGTTCCTCCCATTCTCTTATTTCTAGTCCTTTTCTCTAGTTCGCTAGTGATGAAGAACCTTGTTACCTTCCCGATCTCTTATCTACCGTTCGACTGTGCCCCGGGTGTGGTAGAACCAGATGTTATTTGTTCGATATTCTTATCCCCAGGGGTGTCCCTAAGTGAGCAATTCCGTTCATTTATAAGACTGTGTAACTCGCTTCCTTGGCTTCCCTTCTCGGATTGCAGCTGTGATCCTCCTGTTATCAGTAGAAGTATCTCTGAATTTTTTCTTTACATTGTCCTCCTGCCTACTTTGTGACCGCATAAAGCTGGTCCGTCGCCAGAAAACGGTGGACCGTTTGAGCAAACATACCCCTTATTCCCCCCTCCCTTTCCCTTCCCTGTCACATGTACTAACTCCTTTCTTGCTTTCTTTCAGCTCTATTTTTTGATGTTTCCCTCTTTTTTTCTTAGAGCAAGATATGTTTTTCCTTCCTTCACCTTTCAAAAGATCCCCCTGAGTTCCCAGATATGATAATCCTCTTTTTGTTGTTTGAGAGATATTTGTCTCCCTTGTTTTGGATCCTTTTGCCCTTCCTGGACGCGGGACATACGCCAGAAGTGCGTTGGCCATCCGATAGCCTTCCCTCCGCCCCCAAAATCTGAAACATGATTTCTTCTTTTTGCTCATTTCGTCTCCCTTTCGTTCCCCTTTATTGCTCAACTAACCGCTGTGTTTTCTTCTTTTGTTTTTCTTCGCCCGCGAGTGGATTTCACCATTTGTGGAGAGGATGTCCCAGGCGATGCCTATCCCTTTCACCTGATGAGGTTTCTTCTTTCCTTCCGAATACCTTTCCACGTTTTTCTTCTAGGAATGACTTTCCCAAGTTACCCAGTATTGCGGACTCGTAAGGTCATTTCTCCAACTGCGTGCCACCCCTGTCCCTCCGATTTTTTCCCTTTAGCAAAAAACCCCCTGCTCCTCTTTTCCGCTTCGTCCTCCCTTTAGTCTTTTTAGAGTCGGCCGGTTTCTCCCCCTTCCACCCCCCGCATGTCGGCATCAAGCGTGAGCCTGAGGACCTGACCTGAGATCTAACTCTCTTCTCTTTTCCCTCCCCCCTCTGGCACCATCAAGCCGTGGCGGTCTACTCGCCTAGGAGCCGTGAACGCATCGCTTCTCCCTTAATGCGACTTGTTTAAGCTTTTCCCCAAGTTTTTTTGGAAAGGCTCTCCGTCCGCTGCGTTCCTTCTGCCTAAGTATTTCTTTTTTGCACCAGTTTAACGCCATAAGCTTTTCTCCCCCTTTATCAGTAGTAGTCGTAGTTTCCGTGCCCTTGAGTCGCATCGGCCAATGTAGTTTCCAGTTCACCGTTTGCGGTATTGCGCTCTTTCTGTTTTTTGGCCCTAAGGCCTTCCCTTTTTTCGTTTCCCGCCTTTCCTGTCCCCCTCATGCGGTTCCGTTTTTTTGACAAAAAAACCCTCAGAGCTATTTAAGCAGCCGTCCCCCATCGAACTGAATTGGTTTCCATTCCCAGGCTGGATGCCTTTATGTCCCTTCTTCCTGTTGAGCGGCTGTCTCCCCCTGAGTTTTTCTTATTTTTTAACCCCTTGCCCCACCGCCGGTTTTACCCCGGCTTCTTTGTCCCACCTCCCCCAATTTTTAGCCACCCCCAAATTTTTGTCCCTTTTTTTCCTCCTCTGCTATTCCTTTCCCCGGTGGCGACCGCTTCCGTTTGACACCTCCCCCCCAACGAGACAAAGCCGGCAGGCGAGCCCCTTGATCTTCTCTCTCCTTTTTCCCAGTTTGTCTGAGACTCTACTATCACGGGGTCTCGCTTGTCACTTTTTTATTCTTTTGTTGTCGATGTTTTGAAAGTAAGGCCCCCCCGGATTTCGTCTTCCTACATGCTGATCTCTCCAAATTCCCAATATGCACACCCCGCTTCCACTCTTGGTAGACAAGCCTCGTTTTTCTGCTCCCTCTCTTTGCTTTTTACCCAGACTCAAACGTGGTAGTCTCCTTTCCCGCCGGGCCTCCCTCTTTTCCTTCCCCTTGGCGCCCCACTTTGGGGTTACCCTTTTTCCTTTGCCTTAAAATATCTTTTCTCCCCCCCATCTTGGTTTTTCCCTGCCGTCTTTTTTCCATTTCGGAAACGAACTTTTCCATCCCATCCTCGAGCCACCACGGACCTCACCTTCTTTTTCCAGGCCCTGATTTCCAGCCCCTTCCTGTGTTTTAATAGAAACTCGGCCATTTTTTTCAGTTTTCCCCGCTTGAGTGCTCTTTAAACTCTTCACCACCGAGCCGCTGAACGCTCTTTTGACTGCGAATCCCAACTTTTCCCCTCTACTTTTCCCCTCTCTCGGTTACTACTTCTTCATTCTTTTCTTCGCTAGATTCATGTAAATGTGAAAGGAATCGCCCCCGGTGCTCTTTTGTCTACTTCTCCACGGATGTCTCGGTCCTATTCATTTATGAGTCCAGTCCTTTGGAGTTCATTCCGTCTCTCTTTCGACCCTTCGTTTTTTTTCTTGATAATAGATTATTATGGCTCAGCGTCTTTTTGGGAGTGAAACGTCTTGGTCTTTATTCGGGCTTTCTTTTCTGTTCCCAGGGTGGCCCTTTTTTTGAGCATCCCCTCTTGATCTCCAAGACTTTTTTTAACCGTCCTTTTTGACTTTTTTCGAGATTCACTGTTTTCGCTTTTATTTCAAAGCCTCATATCGCTCGTCTCCTGGTCTCTTACCCGGAAAAACTTGTCCCCCTTTCCTGTTGACCTCAACCCCTATTTCCACTTCAAAAGCGGTTTTTCCTTTTTATCAACATACGCACTCCTGCACTCCCTAGAAGGCCTCGCCCCATGAGCCCCCCCCCCCAACCCTTTCCTCCCCTCATTTCTATGCTTTTCACGCTACTGTTATAAGGAGATCTTTTCGCCTCAAGAATGTTGATTCCTTGGCACCATTTCACCCCGCTAACCGTCAACCAGAAATCTCCCTCCTCCCCCCGTTGTTGAGAGAGATCTTCTTTGAAGTTTCTTGGACTGAGGGACCCCCTTTCTTTTTGCGCGAAAAGCTTCGGCTTCCATCGCCTGAGATGATAGAATAGAAATGCTTGTTCTGGCTGGTTTTTCTCCTTGGGGATGTTACTTGCCTGGTGGGATGAATCTTATGTTCACTCAATGCAGAATCTTATGTTGCTTTAGCTGGTCACCGACTTCTTGCCCCCGAACCATTGTTGGAGAGTCATTCTCTCCTGGCGATACATTCGACTGCGATGTTTTTTTCAGTGCTCTACGTCCCCTTTTTTCCCAAGTTCCTTTTCTCATAAGCCTATCCCCACTCGGTACAACCTGTAAAAGTATTTTTTTTCTTACTTTTGTATGAAAACTTCTTTCCACCTCCTAATGAAATCCTATATCCCCCCAATGATATCTGATGATCCTGGCTGCTAGACTTAGCTATCTTCGTTTTTGGTAAACACACCAGACATTTTCTCTCCACGACCTCTCATAGGCGTCCCATGACCCCTTCTCTCACATATTTCCGCAGGCGAGCACTTGGCAGGCATAGCCCTCTGTTTTTCACTTTGTAGCCTTTTTTTATTGACTTGCATCTACGTAATCTCCTCCATTATCGCAGTCGATTGACCAACGGTTTGAAAGGCTTCGCGCACCTGAGCTCACCTCTAAGTGCATTTCTCCCATTGTCCTTTCCTTCCCTCCACTATTTTCCTTTTGTCAGAGCTTCTTTGTGCCAATCTTCCTTGGCTGGACTCCATTCTTCTGGCTTCGGCAACGTTTTGCGTATTTCGGGATGTTCCCCCCCGACATCTCCTTGCAGTTTAGGGAAGAAATGATGCCTCTCTCTTGGGCCTTTTTGCAACCCCCAATATTGATTGAAATCTTTTTAATTTGCATGTCTCCCGTCTTGGTCCACACGGTCTTCACTGTGATAGAATTGCGTTTACTCCTCCCCGTCTCTGCCTCAATGTTGAGGACCTTTTTTGGACATCCCCACGAACCCAGTTCTGTTTAGTCCTCTTTGAGTGACCTGTCCCACCCCCCAATTAGTTGAAGTCATAGTTGTGAATGACATTTTGGATCGCGTTTGCCGGTGCGCCTCCCGTCCTGTTTCCCCCCTCTGACACAAACTAAGGTGCACGCCTAGACCATTTATCCTTGATCTTTATCTCTCTATTTCCTTACGAAGTGCTGTTTGTGAGAGCAGAGATTCCTGCTAAATCTGGCGGAAGGGAAGGATTCGTGCTGTCGGTTTCCCAATTGATTTCCGCTCCCACCCCTTTGACCACTTATCCTTTCGGTCATTCCCGTAACTCTTCCAAACACCCAAATTGATGTGGGAGATTCCCAATCCTCTTCTTCTCAAGCCCTTCCTTTTTCTTGGGGATGGCTTTCCCCCCATCAGGAAGCAAACTTTTCTGAAGTCCCGGCTCCCCCCCCCGCATCCCACTCTTAATGGAATCCCAATGCTTTGGTTTTTTTCGCCTTCACTCTTCAAAACCGTTCTTTGAGAAACTGTTTTTACTTCGCACATGAATTCCCAGCATGTTATTTCACCTCCAACTGCATCTTGAAAGCCCATCCAAGAGAGAATCCGCCACGGACTTCAACACCAGGGACATGGCGATCCATCCATGCCTTCTGGTTCAGAAGGAACTCGAGTTCAATGAAAGTGTTATCAAATATGCGTGCAGTTCCTCCCCTTTTTCTTCCCTGCATACTTCGGCCGTCGTCCGTGAAGCCAGACCGCTTTTACCGTCTCAAGAACTGCCTATTGCTCCGATGTTTTTCCTGAGTCCCCTTTTTGGAGCTGACTCCCTTCCAACGAGACTATCTCCTCCCCCACTTGTTGAATCTGTATTATTGAATCTGCTTCGTGCTCTCTCGAGGGAAGGAGGTCTCAGTTTCATTTACTAATCACCTCCCTCTGCCTGCTTAGAGAGGAAGTGTACACTGTTTATTTTTCTCCCTTTTCTTCCCGCCCCGACCTTTCTCTTTTGCTTGTCTCAATCGCGATGAGCAGGGTTGCAGCTTTCTTCTTTCCCTCTTTCACCATTGTGGCGTTCTTCTCCCACTCACCTTTGAAGAGTGGAGCAACTGATTGCGCTTTTTTTAGTCGGGTGTACGATTGTTTCTCTGAGAGCCCTGGCCGATTTTCTAGGGTCTATCCGTTTCCTGGTAGCTCTTCATCTCCGGACCGCTACCCACTTTCACTTCCTCCCCCCCCAGACTTAAGTTTTTAAAGTAGCCCCTCATGCTCGTTCCAATTAACCTTTTATTTTGCTCAAATACGCAGACTGCCCATAAAGACTCATGAGTCCCTGCCTAACTAATAGATGGAGTCTCATCTGATGGCCATCCCCCCGGCGATGCTGTTCTTGATATGTGCCTCTTTTCCTATACCTAACCTCTTCTGGTTCCCAGTCTATCTCTTTGAATCTATAGCTCTCTTCTGTTCCCATTGGCGATACCTTTTTTTCCTTTTGTCCGTCCTTTTCCTATCTTGCGTGAAGCCTTATGGGCCCCTCTATAGCGACGCGCCACATAGCTTCAGGGTTTTTTTGCTCGCCTTGAAATTCTTCTTTCTTCATTGAGTATGTTTCTCCCACTTCCCTGCTTCTGGCGACAGCCAAGACTTATCCGGTACACCTCCTTTTTCTTTTCTCCACATGGTTTTCGTTCTTCATTCTCTGCTCCTTCCCCTTTCTCTGAGCTTTGCTCGAGCCACACTCTTTCCCCCCCCCCCTTTTCTCATAAGCACTCTGTCAAACGACGAGTCCCTATTTCTATTCACTGTACTTACCCTTTTTTCTCACCTTTTTTTTTTCCCCTGCACGTTTTTTAATTCGGTCCGACTCCCTCCCTTTCTCCAAACCTGATAAGCGATTGTGTACTCCCTTTTTTCTAGCTCCTTAATTCCTATAGGGGAGGGATAACCGAGCCAAGGTCTTCTCGACTTCCTTCTAGCGGCGCTCGACAAGTCCTCCTAATTATCTTCCTCCGCCTCGAGAAAATACGGACTCTATACCTCTTCAAAGGTTCTCGATCGGGCGCCTGACCGGGCTATCCACTACTACATTCGTCTCATAAGGCCATCTCTTTCAAAGCTTGTTTGGAAATCTTCGTCCTTACTCTATCCGTCTCGGCCTCCCGAAGTCAGGAGAACATGACCTTTCCCTTCTAATTCCACTCTCCTTTTCGTGACATCTGCATTGGTGGAACTTCGCCATGTGGTTTTCCCTGTTTGCCCGGTTTCTATCGTGATGGGCGTCTCAAATTCTTTTTTTTTCTGGTTTCCCTACATGGCTTCCTCCGGCAGTGTTTTTTGCGCCCGGAAAACACACTTCGGAAGACTGAGATGTGAGCAGGGTCATTGCTAACCCCACACTCAGTTTGTCCCCTAGTTTGATTTGCTGCCCCATCTTTTAGTGCTAGACCTCGTTTTACGCCTCGCTGCTCACTAGTGTGCTTCCTTATTTGTTGAACACCGTAATCAGACTGTTCCGAGCAGTCCCCTGGTTCCCTTTCCACACATAAGCCTTTTTGAAGGGACTGTGACAGATGGTTTTTTTCGCCTTGAAGCAAGGCCCTCTTTCTGCAGTTGCGCCTGCCGCTTTAAAAGCTCAAAGAAATCCGGCCCAGCCGGACCAGTCGGCCCCTTTTCTCT
>Ga0179591_1389703_pt1 | contig 10869 bp, 10 predicted proteins | sample CZOMad2_1_08_16f_FD_182891 | JGI IMG/M metagenome (GOLD analysis project Ga0179591, IMG submission 182891) | Vadose zone soil fungal communities from Angelo Coast Range Reserve, California, USA - CZOMad2_1_08_16fungal (PacBio error correction) | ecosystem: Environmental > Terrestrial > Soil >... | reverse complement strand
ACCCCTCCCGTAGTCAAGTTGCTCTTACTCCCCCTTCGAGCTTTATCTCGACGCCCCCACCTCTGTGCCTCGAGCTCCCCTCCTCCTTGCTGAACCGATTGAAGAGTCCCTCTTTTTGCCGGAGTTCCTTCTTCTTCCTCTCTCTTTCCTCTCCCCTGAGAGACTAGCCGGACGATGTAACGGAAACCCATTTAACCAGCACTCTTCGTCTTTTGTTCCATTCCCTCCCTTTGCTATTCTTCTAAAATTTTCTTTTCGTTTCTTCTAGCTCAACCCCGGGGTTCCTTTAGGGTGTATCTAAGTATTCCGGTACATTTTTAACCCCCTCCCTTACTTATGTGTTGGGTCGTGTTTGATTATTTTCTCTTGTGGTGATCAGCGATCCTGGACCACTCGTCCCTCTTTTTTTCCGTCATCTCCCCCCCTTCCTACGGTTCTTGACTATCTCCGAATTTTGTGCGAATTTCCTCTAGATTTTCCGAATAGGATAAGACTTCCGACCAACCGCCCGGTTCCATTCCCTCCCCTGCCTTTTAGTTCTCCGTCCCGGCCCCCCCTGCACAGACTTGGCGCGGCATTCCGTTCAAATTCCAAAAGCCTACGATCCTTCTCCTTTTTCTTTCCCATTTAGAGCCCTCACAAGTAGCTTTCCACAGGGTTTCTCCTTTTATAAATATCTAGGGAGCGCTCTACGAACTCCGACGACCACGGTTGTCCCCTTACAATTTTTCGTCCGCCCTTATTTTGCCCCCAACGTCTCACCGATAATGATGAAAATAACGGATCCCTCCAGTGATTTTGTACTGAGCCCTTTTCTGATTTTTTTTTGCTTTCACACCTCTTAATATTTCCCCCACCAAAACCCCAATGGAACCTTTATACCATTCGCAGAGCTACTTCTCCCCCAACCCCCCCCCTTGGTTTACTTTCCCCTGTGTACCTTCTTTCCCATGTAAACACTGAATTGTTTCTTTTGATTACTCCCAACAGGAGGCCAGCGTTTTATTCCTTCGAGCCCCACCCCAATCGATGTTCCAGCAGATTTGTTAATGTTTCCTTCTTCCTTTCTCCGATGCTGTCGAGTCCCCCCCTTCGCATAACATTCCCCCTCCTCTGGTAATTTTCCCCCTGTTATCCCCCTATTTCTTTTACTCGCGGAACCCTCTCCCCGGAATCCTGGGCAAATGAAAATTTTTCCTATTTAGGTCGGGCTGCTTCTCCTTTTTGATTGTCCCCCTTGGGCTAGTTGTTAGGAAATCTACGAGGTTTTTGAGCCACTTCACCACCGGGTGCCTTGGTTACCCCCCCCTCTCGCCTCGTTATTCCCTATAGCCCCTCGCTCACGAAAACGTTTTGACCCTTTTGCAAGAACCTGCTAAGGAGAGGTCCGAATACACCTGCTTTACTTCAGGTTTTCCCTCTAGCCTTCTTTCCCCTTCAGCCCCATTTTTGATCATCTTTTTTCTGCTTCGGGTGATCCTCCATTTTTCCTCTCCAGAAGCGCGTACGGAGGAACGGGCTTCGGGTTCCTTTTTGTTAATACGGATTCTTTCTCCTTTCTCTTGTTCTGAGTTCTGCGTTTTGTTTCCTTCAACGAGCCCCAACTCCTAAACCTTCCCCCCCTGTAACGGATTAGGCGTTCAGCAGGTCACCCCCCCCTCTGTTAATTTCTTTGTTTTTCTCTTTTTCCCTTCAATTCTTTGTGCGCTAGAAAATGAGCCCTCCCCAATTCTTCAATTGGCTGGGCCCACAACCTCCTCTTTTCCACTCTTCCCATTGAGTTTGAGCCGACCCTCCTCTTCGTAAGGCAAAGTCTGAGCGTACAGTTCCTTCTTCAATCAATCAATTCTCATCTTCTTTTTAATAGTATTCCCTTCTACGAAATTGCTCAAACAATGATACAAAGGCCTCTGTTTCCTCGTTTGCTGTCCTCTCCCTGAACCTCTGAGAGTTAACTTCGGGCCCTTTTCCCTTTTGGAGTTTTTCTCCACCTAAGGCTGTTCTCCTTTTTTTTCCCTCTTTAGGGCCACGGATCTTTCCTGCAATAGTGGTAGAAACTCCTCTCCCAGCTTTGAATTTGCTTCTTCGCTTGGAGTCCCTTGTTTTCCTGAACTCCTTTGCCCCAGGTGATCGGCCCAGCGCTCCCTCTAAACAAACGTTGTAATTTTTTAGTATTGCCCCTACTTGCTCTTTGTGACCCTCCCCCGGTGTGTGTTCGTTCCCTTCCTCCCCCCCGTGAGGCCAAACTCCCCCCTTTCCTCAAAGTTTCTTTCTTAATCCTCCGTTTGTGTTCTCGCGATTGACTACTAAAAGGGGAAGTTCATTTGTTTTCCTTGTTTTTTGAAACGGTCGGCCCGTTCCCCCCCCACACCTTCATCTGGTTCCTCTCTTTTCAAACCGTTCCCTTAATCCCCTCGCGTGACGCTCTCCCTCTGCTGCGGGCAATCCTCAACAAGAGAGTAAGACTTCCCCCCCCTCCCAAAACCACCTAACGCTTTCTCCCCCTTTTTCTCAGGAGTTTTTTATTTCGTTTTCCCAAGCTGTTTTTCTGAAAAATTTTACTCCAACCTTTCCCAAGGGCTACTACCCTCCCTTTTATGACCCGACCCCAACTCGCTACAGACGACTCTTCCCCTCTGCAAAAAGTTTGATCCCCCAACCCCCCCCCCTCCTCCCAACTTGTAATGGCTCCCCTTTCCGCCTGCATCCCGCAGTAGACACTTTGTGATGGGAACAACGCACTCCTGGCTACGCTCTCCCCTTTTTTCCATTCAATGATAATTTCCCTTTTGGGAATGTCCACGCCTTTGAGCTTTTCTGTTTCCATGGTGCCCTCCCGGGTTTCCTTGATTCTTTCGGACGGCGAAAGCTCCTTCTTTCAAGAACTCCTCACAAGGAAAGCTGTCCCCCATTGGTTACCCCTTTCCTGATACTTTTTTGCGCCCCTGTTCCTGAGGGTTCTGAAACGTTCTCACTCAGCCCCTTCATTTCCGTCACGAACTAAAAATTTCTGATCTACGACAGCAATCCTAACCCGCCAGCTCTTACTTTTCTCCTTCGGAGTCCAACCCTTAGCCCCCACCCTTTTGATATGTTCTTTTCAATAGTTGTTAAAATTTGCCAATAACTTTTACTGCAACGGCCTCCCCATTCTTCCCTGTATTTTCCCCTTCGCAGCCCCACCACCAAACCCCCCAAAAAACAAAAAACCACAACACACCCATTCTGTTCGACTTCCTGTGATTTTTTTCTTGGTGCATGTTCTCTCCTATTGCCTCTTCGATTCCGATGGTTTCATTACCCCTTTTTTCTCATTTTTTTTAATCTTCTTCTCCCATCACTTTCTTCAATCGGAGAAAATCTGTTCCCCCCCCCCCCCCTTCCTCTGGACCCCTCCAGAATGGGATAACAAGTCCCCTTGGACCGAGGTCGCCGGCTCACGCGAAACAGACTTCACCCTTTTTCCAAATCTGTTTTTCTTTTAGTCTAACCTTTTCATCCCTACAGACTCCTGCCCTTATCGTTAGACCCCAAACCCTTTTTTTCCCCATTTATGTTTTTTTCCTTTTTTGTTTAAGTTTTCTGTTTTAACAGGTGAAACTCCCAGGTGATTTACGATGTTTTAAAACGGGGTCATCCAGATTCTATTACACCGGTTTTTTTTCCTTTCTAGCCTTCGCTTTTTTCTTTTTTGGTCTCTTATCTTTTTGAAGGAGTTCCTTTTTCTCGAAAGTTTGAGTATAAGGGATCAATTCCCCGTCCCCCCAACTTTCCCCTTACTTTCCTTTTTTCTCTTTATCCTCTTCTTCTTTTCTCTCAGTTCCCCAGGAACTGGGCCAGATTGTTTCCCTGAATGGCCAACTTAGGTTAGTGGATCTGATCCTTGTTACCAGATGAGTCTTTTTTTTCCCCTCAATTGTGACCCCCGTTTCTGGCTATGCATTTCGCGCTTGTGCTCCCTGAGCGCTGGCTCGCCGAAGGGATTAGGATTTTAATCGAAGAAGGCGCATTCTTTTTTTTTGCCTTCCCCCCTAGTAACTCTCCTTCTGACCTTTTTTATGTTCTCCGCTCTTCCTATCGTTCCTCCCTGCTGCCCCCCCTTCCCAAGGCGTAGGTTCAGAAGGTAACCCCCCACCCCGGCTCACTTTTCTTTCACTTTTAGTGCTGGCTGACTCACTTTACAAAACCTCCTAAACATAAGACCCTCTCTCCCCCCGAAGTTTCCAGCCTATAGTTTTACGGAGACCACCTCTTGGTGCAAAATTCCGTAACACTTTTTGTCCTCCTCCCATTTCCCAGAGTCTCAAGTTTAGCCCCGACACGGTAGAAACAGCTTTGGTTTAAAAGAGTCTTTCCCCTCTCCTCCTTTTTACATCGCTGACTTCCCCCCTCTAATATCTATCTCTACCTCCGTTGTGTGAGGATAATACTACTCGACGCGAAGATTAAATGAACCCCCTTCTCAAATCTATTCCCCTTTCTTTCCTTTTCCCCAATTTAATCTTTTTTTTGATCTCCTATATTATTTGGTGTCTCGAGCCCCCGTGGATATTTAGGGTTCTAGAAATTTTTTGTTCTGGGATTTCTTTTCCCTCCGTCCCCCCTTCCCTTCCTTCCCTCGAGCCCCTTCCCCTCCCCTTTGTATGCCTCATAGTTCCTGGTGAACCCTTTTTTCCTCCCATCCAACTTTGAATAAGGGGGGTTTTTTTTAGTTGAATTCATACTCCTTTCCTTTTTCATTTCCCTCTTTTCCGCTCGGCCTCGTCTTGATCCATAACTGAGCCCTTTTAATAGTTCTGGGAGCTTCACTTCCATTTTCCCCATTAAGTCCCCTCCCCCTTCCCCGATGTCTCCCCCTATCAGCAGTGATTACGGACCTGGACCACTTCCTCCGAAAGCCCTCCCTCACCACGATGAGCTTGGTCTCCGCCACTCCCCTTTTCATCAAATAGCTTTTGCCCCCTTCAGATCAATTTTTTCCTTCCTGAGTGACTTTCAAGTCGACCAACTTCCTCCCCCAAGATCCCCCCTCCTCCTCCTATTCCTTTTGCTATGTTGGCTTGCGTCTCCCAGCTCTTCTCGCCTTCACTCGGCCCCCCCCCCCGCGGGACTCTCCACCAAAAAAAAAAACATTGCCTTCCCCCGTACGATCTCCTGATCCTTTTTCACCCGTGGTTTCCCAGACATCCCCCGGGGGGCCCCCCCGTCCAAGGAACATTTCCAAAGAATGGTTAGACGGCCCTTACCAGGAGATTACCCTAGGATTCAAAATCCTCGTTACTTAGGAATGGCCCAAGAGAAGTATAAGCTCTTGTGCTTTCCTCCTGCTCCTGAACCCCCCCTTCCTTTGGTATTTTTCTGACATAGTCTTTCCTTCCCCTTTTAACCCCCTTCTCATGAAACCCTAGGCCGTTCCTGATGAGTTCCCGATTGTCTAACTTATCTCGGGCTCAGTGAGACACAGTGAGGAAATCGTTCTGCTTTCACCGCGGCCACATCTTTTCAACTTCCTTTTTCTTTAATTTCTTCTCTCCCACGCTCGCGTTCCCCATGTCCGGTTTAGACCACTCCCTGAGCAAGGATCTTCCGAATACCTGGGTGTGGTCCTTCTTCCACTGGAGACTGTGAGCCCGCGCCAGAACTCACTGGTGGTTTCCCGGTCCTTATTATCCGTCCCCTCTGAGGGGTATTGCGGAACGTGATTCTTTTCATGGTGATGGAGTAATATTCTTTTTTTATGCTTTCCTTGGACCTTCGCATCTCCCCTTCTTCGTATTTACTTCCCCCCCCCACCCATACACAGGTCCGGAATTCTCGTTCAAGCAGTTTCCCCCGATGTTTTTACCGTAATGTTCCCTGTTTCTTCCCCTCTATGTCCGCTCGGTCTTTCCCTTCGAAATCACGGGAGTTTCTCGTCCCGTTTGCTGGCTCCTTTACACCTACCCTCGATGCCCTTTTCAGGGCACTAGTTTGATTTAAATCTCACATTATCTCCCTTGAATATCTCTTACCTTCTGGCGTAGTCTTCCCCCCCCTCCCCCTCTTTTTACCCTAACCCCTCCGTCGCTGCCGTAACGGTAACCTTTCCACTGTTACAATTAAATTCAAAGGCGCTTGTTCGTGAGGGTCTTTTTTTTTCTGCCGATGGGCATTTTCGTCCCGATCATTTTCTGTCCCTAAGCGCCGTGAGAACAAGTGACGGTTTTGTTCCGGTTCGCAAGAACTGGTCCTTCCTGATTCGGGCCAGGCTAGTTTTCCCCCCTCCCCTCGTGCCCCGAACGACCTTTCCTATGACTTTTTTTCCGTTTTTTTACCTCTCTTGCGGTACCCTTGAACGAAGGCGCTTTTTTTCTCTTGAACCTGCCGTAACCAACTTGCATTTTAGTAATTGCCTTTTTCTTCCTTCGTTCGTTTCCAAGAAGGTCAAGCGTGAAAAATTTTTTCGTTCAGCGATCCCGAAACTCACGGGGACCTTCTTTACCAACTTCCCTCCCGTCTTTCCTCCTCTGTGCGCCGCGATGGTCTTTTTGCAGGTTTCCCTTTGGTCGTGAAAGTTCTCCTTTCCTTTTAGCGACCCCCCCTTTCTTCAGTCCGAGATCCACCCTGCTGCAATGACCACATTAAAACTTTTTTTCCCCCTTCCACTCGCTGTTGTCTTTTGCACCTCTTCCTGCGGGAAAGGTCTTCACCTCTCCTTTAACTGGCCAAACCTCTCCCCCCCCCCTCTTCCCCCTTAATTTCTCTCGATCTCCCGCCCGGTGGCTTCTGAAAAGCCGAGACCCGGGCCCCCCCCCCTCATGGGATCTCCGACCTTAGGACAAGAAACCCCCCCCCCCAGACGTCGTTGCTCTCTCCTTCCCCCCCTCCCAAACACTCTCTGGGCATGATAATGGGGTAATGTATTTTTCTTCCCGTTCGGTACGCCCTTCCCACTCCGCTAGATCGACTTCCTATTTCCCCCCCCAGCCGTCTTCATCCACTTTCCTGTCCTTAGTTCGCCTCCCTTTTCCACAAAGACCGGTTCCATCGAAGTAGTTTCGTTTGGTTGCTACCCAGGCCAGCCCCCTTTTCCTCTTGGCAGTTTTTTTCTCCTTCCTCTTCTAGGCGCTCACGTTTCATCGTCAATGCTTTTTCTCCCTCCGCAAGTACGTGACTTTTGTATTTTTTCTCGGAGGGGTTTTCTTTTCAAATCTCCCCCCTCCTTGACTTCTCTCTCTCGCCCCTTTAAGTACATTACCGAAGACCTCCCCCAGTCGAGTCGTTCCTCGGGATCCACCCTTCCTCCCTGGCGACAAAACTATGATATTGAAATCGGAACACTTTCCCCCCCTTTATTTTTTGGCACCTGTTTCTTTCTTTCCTCGAGTTAAGGGAGAACCCCCGTAATATTTTGCGCTAGAGGATGGTGATCTCCGTTAGAGTACTATGGGCCTATGAAGAGGACATCTGATCTTCTGGCTATGTTATGCGCCATTCCCCGCCTAACCACCCCCCCCCCCAACCCCAAAACCCCAAAACAAAACCCAACCCCCCCCCCCCCCCCCCCCCACACCCCCCCCCCCCCCCCAACCCCCCCCCCCCCCCCCCCCCCCCCCCCCCCCCCCCCCCCCCCCCCCCCCCCCCCCACCCCACAAAACACACCCCCCCCCAACCCACCCCCCACCCACCCCCCCCCCCCCCCCCCCCCCCCCCCCCCCCCCCCCCCACCCCACCCCCCCCCACCCAACCAACCCCCCCCCTCCCCCCCACTTTTCGACCCCCGCCATTTGCCCAATTTTTCCACCTACCATTGTATCCTTCCTCGTTAATTTTTCGTTGATGTCCCAGGTCGCCCTTTCTCTCCAAAGAAATATTTCCTTAAAAACGTGACTGACCCTTCTCCTTATGTTGCCCCCTTTCGTACTGGACTCTCCCTCTTCCCCTTGCGACCCGATTCTTCCGATTTTTTGATGCCTTCTCCAGGTGCCGGAAGCATTTGAACGCGCGCCTTTTCTTTTTCCTCGGCGTTTTGCTCGCTGTTCCCGGGGCCGATCCCTTCTTTCTTCTTGGAGTTGACCCCCCCACACGTGGGTTTTTCCCCTAAGTTCCCTTCTCCTTCCCATGTTGGGCTTCTTCTTTTTTTTTACTGCCCCCTGCTCCCCAACAGATACGGAGTATCCTCCAATGACAAACCTAGCAATCCACCCGGGACTGTTTTTCATCCTTTCTTTGTCTCTTCCTTACGTTTGTGCTCCCCTTAACCCATGGTTCCCTGAGTTGGTTTACTCTGCCATTGAGTTCATTGGAGAGTTATCCTTCCTTAGACAAGGTTCAATGTGATGTTCTTTCTCTCCCTCCCTTTCACTCACTTCCTATTTCGGACTTTCCCCTGCTCCCCTCCGTTCCTTTAGACAGTACCATAGCTCTTTCTTCCAGTCGATTAGGTTTCCGAGTGTAGACGACCTGATGCTTCTTTAATTTCCATTTCATGCCCCTTTTTTTACCTCCTCCGTCCACATTGGACTTTTTTCCCTCCCCAAGTTGCCCGGCGATCCATTCCGGCACTCCCCTCCCAAGAAGTCTATCAGAAGGACGAGAGAGAAGTCTCTATGTCGATTATATGAATGGCGGCCCCCCCTCCTGCGGTCATCCCGGGGTCCTTTCCTCCTAGTACTCTCTCCAGTTTGTGAAATTGCCCTCTTTCCTCTAAGAATTTCTGAATCGCCTCGATTTTTACGCTTCCCCTCCTCTTCCCCTCTCCTTTCGTCCGAGAGCTCTCATAACCTCGTAAATGAACACTCGCTTAAGAGATTCCTCCCCTTAGTAGATGATCTCTTTGCACAAATTTAACTCGGTCTGTGTCACGGAATTTTACTTCTTTTTCTCTTTCCTGGCTTATTCTCGTGGTCCTTACCTTAGTTTACCCAGTAAAGCAGGAAGCTCCTTCCTTTGAAATTAGATTAGTCCTTATGATGTTGTCTGTTGCGGCCTTTTTTCTCCCGCCCGCTCCAACTTTGTGCGATCAACTTCGGATTAATCCCGGAATGGGAGATCCTTCCCTTCTCTCGCATGAATTTTTTTTTCCTAAGGTCCCAAAATAGATCCCCCCCCCATAATCAAACTTTTGCTACATTGGATAGCTTTCGCTCACGCGCCTCCTCTTGTTACCATTCTTCGCAGCCTCCTTTAAAGTCTCTCTTCCAAGCGTGATTTCTTTCAGGAAACCATTGCTCCGAAAGCCATAGCCTCACGCGATGACACCTTGGTCCTAACTTCTCCCCCAACCTTTTCTGCATTTTTCCACTCGTTTGGACCGCGCAATGTTTTCCTTCTTTTATTGCAATTACGAATAACCGGATGTGCCCCAACCGCGTAACCCCCGCAAATCTTTCTCCTTTCCCTTTCTTTCCGAGGTTGCCGGCGACTGCTATCGCTACCAGTAACTCCTCAAAAAAGAGTCTCAGTGCCACAAACTTCCCCCTCCTCCTCAGCCAAGCTACTTTAAACATTTTTTTTCAGATCAACCCACTTTTGAGTTTGACCCCCTACCCCTCAGTCAAAAGATGGGTAGACTTGTTTTGTCAAAGTCTAGTCGCGTTCGCCCCGCATTTTTTTCATTCCCCCTCCCCCCCTGTCCTGAAGATCCGTTTCTGAGAAGTCTACGATTTGTGATTGACAGTTTCCTATTCCCTAAAATCGAAGATTGGTAATCTACATTGTTGTCACATTTTCTTTTTCTCCTCCTTTTCTCCTTGCTCTTTTCATGAAAAAGTCCCCATCGAATTAGGAATTTTGTGATGTCCGAAATTATCTTGGGACGAAGTCTTCCAGATTCCCCTGTCCCCTCCCGCAAGTTCGTCCACCCCCCCTCGGATCGTAAGAGGAAAATACCTATATCTCCCCTTCCCACTCCCCTTGACACAGAGTTCTGAACCGAACTCTGCTCAAGGCTCCTTCGGAGAATTACCCTGGGTGACTCTTTACTGTAGGCGGGGGCTTTTAACATTAGATGAGTCCAATTTCTCTCATCCCCAAGCTAAATCTGTGGCGTGATCTTATTTCACCCAGATAGAATTTTCTTGAGGACGGTTCTCCCATTTCTTTTCTACCTTCTTAGTTTTTTTCTTGAGGACCCTTTCTTCTTTCCTTGGTGTTGTTCTTTTTCCTCATGATTCTCGGGAAGCAATCGTAGACAGTAGTTTTTTTGTTTGATTCCATAAAAGAGAACACCCCCCTCCCCTCCCCCCTTCTTCCGTCCCTTTGTTTTTAACTTTTCCCTTCGGCTCCCTTCATATATGTTTTCTGTCAGAACTCCCCTTAGAAATGATCCCTCTCGGGAATTGGATGGGCGCTGCTCCCCATGTCTGTCCCCCCCCTCCCCTTTTCCCCCTTCTTTTGGTTTTCTCCCGACAATTCATGCTGGCTAGTTCCAGTATTTGAAGGTTTGTTCAAAAGACACCCACACTTCCCTCTTTTACCATCTCGCTTTTTTGTAAATCTCCCCCTCACCGATAACATTTTAATCTTGGTTTTCTGCATGAGAAAGATCACTCCCCCCCCTGATGGAGGCTGGAGCCTTTTTGGTTTCTGGTAAGGCTTTCGAGGTCATTTTTTTTCTCGTTTCGAACCTGGCCTAGGGGCCTCTTTTTCGACGAACTTTTTTCTCCTTGGAAGAGGAAACACCTTCTCTCAATGGGTATTCTGTTTTTCGTCTACTCTCTTCCTCCCTCCCCTGCGATAGCCCCCCTGCGATTTGCCCCCCCACAAAAGGGTTTGAATTTAGTTCCCGCCTTTTAGGCTCTCTCCTTCGACCACTCCTTTTCCTCGGTTTTTTTCGGGAAGCTTCCCAAGGAGCCCCTTCCCCAACTGCCCTTACCGCCAAACAGCCAA
>Ga0179591_1334537_pt1 | contig 10869 bp, 14 predicted proteins | sample CZOMad2_1_08_16f_FD_182891 | JGI IMG/M metagenome (GOLD analysis project Ga0179591, IMG submission 182891) | Vadose zone soil fungal communities from Angelo Coast Range Reserve, California, USA - CZOMad2_1_08_16fungal (PacBio error correction) | ecosystem: Environmental > Terrestrial > Soil >... | reverse complement strand
GAGTCAGTGCGTACGATCCTAAAGAAGGTTCGTCCCGTCGACATCTGCCTTTTCCCCAGGGGATTTTTCTCGCCTAGCTCCTGCACGACCTGGCTTTTCCAATTCGCTTGGTTGTTTGGTGTTTGGTCCCCCCCGATTCGATTAGTCTTCGGGCGGTCGGACATGGGCGTGACTTCATCCTTTTTTAGATCTTCAATATTTGTATCCCCTATTTCTCTTCGGGGCTTAGGTGTATAGGCGTTATTTGTTCCTCCTCCAGGGATTCACCGATGGTGGGCTCCCCCCCACGTCGGAAACGTTGGTCTACCGCCCGCGTCTAGGGCTTTTTTTTCCTCCCCTCGGTTTCACTGTCTCATTTTTCATCTCACTGCTGTTTGAACATTTTTTTTCTTTTTTTTAACTTTAGGGACTTTGTTTTGCGGTTAGGAATGATCATGACCCGCGAAACAAGGGAGAGCCCTGTCCAAAAACGTTTTTTCCAGAACGTCGGACCTCGGAGCCCCCTGTGGAGGAGACTTTTGTGAATTCGGTCCCCTCCACGGAGTCCTCTCCATCCCCAGAATCACAATTCGGGAGACAGCCATTTCCCCTCCAGCCGGTCTTTGACCTAGGACTTTCTTTTTGCACTCCTAGGGGAATGGATCCCTGCGTTTTTTGCGGATTTTCCTTTTTCGCGCCCGAGGAGTGATGGACGGCGGGATGCGACGGATTTTTGACTTTAGGGCGGCGGGAGAATGACTGCCTCATCTTGGGGGTGGCTTGATCCCGTTTTGAGCCCTGATGAGGGCCATTTGTTAATCTTGGCCTTTGCCCGTCCATTTGGATACGGGCAGACTCTCGGTATTCGTGGCCTCTCTCCGCATTGGGATGGAGCTGCGCTGATGACCGGTCCCCCTTGACGCTTCCGTCCCCCTAGCTACACCGAATTGCGGCAGATTTTTTTTCCATTTGGTGCCTCCCCTGACGTCAGGTCGCCCTGACAGTTATCGGGTTCTGCCACTGGGAGTAAGTCTCCTCCTTTTTTCTCTAGCCCACGCTTTTCGGTCAAGATGCCTCTGCCGATTTCAAAGGCCGATTTGGTCTCTCTCCCACAGCGAATCTACAGAGAAGACCTTTTTTTGACTTCGGCTTCGTGGTACCCCCCCCCTCCCGCCCCTCCGTGTTCTCCGTTCACCGGCCGTCGGACAACTTTTTCCCCTTTCACCTTGCGCTAAAACTGGTTTCTCTGAACCGGTTAAACGTATTGCATGTCCTTTAATGACCGCCCAAAGCACCGGGAATGGTCCCCCCCCCGGTCGCTGCGCCTGCACCCCACCGTTTTCTTAGCGAAGGGTTTTAGGGTTTCGGGTAGAACGGCCTCTCTTTCGTCCAAAGGCTGTTAAAACTGTTCGCTCCCGTCGTACAACGGTTGTCGTTTTTAGCAAGTCCCCCCCGTTTTCCACCCGGTTAAACTCTCAAGACAGTCTTGTAGTTCCTGGCGCCGCCTCAATCCGTGCTCTCCCTGCCTTCTGGCCTCGTTTCGTCTCGCGCGGCAATTGGGCAAATTCCCATTATGGATCTGGGGGGCCGGGGGTGTATCCACTGCGCAACAAGTTAGTTTCTTTCCGGTTTTGCACGTATCCACGCGTAAACTACGCTTTTCTCTCTACTGTACGCAGCGCCGATTTAAGTTCTCGCGCGTAGGCTTCCCCCCCCCCCCCCACAGGAGATTTTTTTCTCGCACGCCTGAATTTATTTTTTCTTTCGAGGTTGTTCTTCACCCCTTAGAGCCCTTTTCTTGGACGATGCGCGCCAGTTACCCGCCATGGCTGGCTTCGGTAAGAACACTTCTGGGAGGGTGATTTAATCCTGCGAATATGCTAGAAGACCGTCTCCCTCCGCGTTTCGTCATTGAGGCATATTGCTCATCTCCGTGCGAGCCGGCGCCCCCAAAGACTCTTCTCAACAGAAAAGACGCCCCAGGATAATCAAGAAAGTACCTATCATTGATTGACCCAACTTCCGCCTCCACATCCATAGCCATCTTTTCCCAAGCTCTTCCGAAGAGCGCCCCCGGTTGGACATCGTACATACCAGTCCGACACACGCTCACGGTTCCCAACTCCTTTATCCTTCACTCCGCAAGGTTCGAGATCTCCAAGCACGGTGGCGGAAAACTCAGTTTGAGTTTTTTCCTGTTGTATTTTCCTGTTTGCTTTCGTTTGCCAAGGAGGTGTTTCCACCGTGCAAATCACAACTACCCTAGATGGGCTGATTCCTGCGTTGGACGGGGGAATTTTCAAGGCTAAGGTTTTTCGTTCTAAATTATATTATCGCATTTGTAGAAGGTCGTTCTCGCTGGTGTGACGTGTGCCGAATCCGCCCCTGTAGATATGTACGAGTTTTTCCTTCTTTCCTTTTTTTATCCGGTCCCATAGCGGAGGAGAGACTCTTCCAGGGCAGGTCCCCCCAAACAAGCCTTTGCTTTTTTCTAGGGCCACAACACTGGTTTTTTTAGTTTCGCTCCCACGGCCAAACCCACGGGTTTTGACGAGCTTTTCTTTCCTCCAACCGCGCCCCTCCCTTCGGAGCCCGGCGCCGTTTTTGGGTGGAAGCCTACCCGGCTTACGCTTACACGGCTGACAGGTCATGCCAGAAGCCCCTGTCCCCGCGTCGTATTACGTGGTCTAATAGTGCCCTTTTTCCCATCTTTTTCATGTATGTCATGAAACCACTGCCACCGATGGCGCGTTACCCCAAGTCATCTCGTTTCCCCCGTTGCTCTGGCCGAGAACGACCTAGCACACGCCAGTCTTCCAAGCGGGTGAGGCGTTCCCCCCCATTAAGAAGTTGACGTTTTTCCTTTCCAAATGTTTCGCGGGTCACCCCTAGAACTTTACTGACTTGCTCGGCCCCCTTTTTAGAAAGTACATACCGCCGGTTTAACGTCGAAGAGGACGTTCGTCCCACCCTCCCTCCCCCCTCCCCCACCCTCTCCCGTCCGTAACCCGGGAGATGCTGCCCAAACTGGTGTGTGCTTCAGTTTGCAGAGACCTTTACTATTCCTGTTAGAGCCTTCTTTGCTTTCGCAACTCAGATCCCCTCCTTCCACCTTTCTGCGCCCCCAAGTTGTCGCGCGTTTTCACGTTCGTGGTCCCATGTACTGGTGTTTTTTTCGACCCCCCCGAGCTTGCTGTCGCCACCAGTCATTTTTTTCGCGCCCTTCTCCGGAGATTACCCGTTATTCTTTGGGCGCTCCCCCATCGCCGTTGCAGGCCCGCTTTATCTTTACCTCACCGGGTCTCTTTGATTCGGCGCACCCGGGGAGCTCAAACCGTCTTCGGGTGTCTCTGTCTCGATGATAGTCAGGGCGTCCACTTGACAGATTACAAACAAGAAAGATCATTTTGGTTCCTCATGTGCGATTAGGATCTGACCTTCTTGATTTTTTTCCTCCCCTAAGCAATCCCAGGAGGATCTCCCTCAGCACCAAGTGTCGGCGACAAATAGGTTGAACTTGACACCGAAGGGACAGTCAAGTGATTACGCCAAATAATGTCTTTTCCCACCACCTCCTCCGCTTCAGGGTTCCGGCGTCCGGCGCCTCAGAGTCTTCCTCTTTCTAGAGAAGTATTCCAGACTCAATACTTTCCCACTCGAAGCTTCGTTCCTGGTAATAGACCGCCCCCTCCGGCGTTACAATTTCAACCCTTCGGCTCCGCAGTTATTCCGAAATAGTTTCCGACGTTATTCCCTCTACTGGATGTGATGTAGAGACGGCTGATGACGAAGTCCCCAAGCTAAACCTCGTGTGTCTCCGTTGGTAATTCGAAGATGACCCCTTGTTGGTTTAAGCTTCTTATCCTTGCGTTTCTGCAATGATCGCCTTCCACCCCCTTGAACGTACTTTCACAGCAGTTTGCCGCACGAGGTTAAAAAATTTTTTTTTTCCCTCAGGAGGCGGCCCCTCTTGAGAGTTATTCCTCCGTCGGTTTTAAAACCGCCTAGCCGCGTGATGGTAGTAGTACTCCCGTGTAAGTCTTATTTAGGGGAGAATGGTCGTTTATAAGAAGACTCTGTGCCCTAACCCAATACAGACTGAATTCTCCCCACCGAATCCCCGGTCTTCGACTTTTTTGGCTTCCGGATCGCACCCCGGCTAAAAATGGAAAATTCACCTTTCACTCCCTTACTATCGTCCGGAAAACCATTTCCCCCCCCACCAACTCCCTCTGCGCGGTTTTTGTGAAGCAGAAATATGCTGATTCCTTCCCAAATTTCTTTTCAAGATTGTTAGACTTGCAGGCTAAGTCTCCCCTAGTATTACAAACCCGCTTTCGTCGTCCGATGGAAGGCCCCCCCCTTGGCAGCCGGCCTTCCTCAAATGTCCCTTTTTGAATACCCCCCTTTTTTCTTCCTGGCGACTTTCCCTTCAAGAGAACTGCTGTCAGTTCCCTGAGAGCTGAAGAAATTGTTTTTTTATTTGCCTTTCGGGTTCGGCGTATCGCTCCTTTAACCCCAGTGTCTCTACGAAAAGAGCTCTCCGGATCGCGTCTCACTCGGTTGAAGGCCACCGTCTTCTCCCCCTGGGCCGCCCGGACGGAGCAAGCGACGAGTCGGTGACCCTCTCCTTTTCCTTTGATTCAATCTGCGGCTCAGACACTTTTGAACGGCCGTTTTCCGTATCCCCCCTTGTTTCTTTGCCTGCCGATGGAGTCTTTTTTTTTCCTTCCCCCATTGAGGCCTGGTCATTTTTTTAGCATTTTTTCTGGAAGACAACCACGCGATCGCGGCTGTGGACGTCAACAGCCATCCCCCGAGCGTTACTATCAAATTGCGTGGATCTTTCTGATCTTTGTCTGTGATCGTAGTGGTCATGACTCCGCCCGTGAAGGCTTAGTTCCATCACTACCCCCTCCGCCGGCTTTTCCGTTAGCCCTTCCTTTCGCGCAAGACTGGACCAATATTGCCCCTAAAGGCCCCGGCTTTTGTTGACCCTGATCTTTTCCCCCAAAGAGTCCCGTCTCCTCCGTGGCTTTCGAGGTAAATTCCCCTCTAGATTTTCTCGTAGGCCTCCCCCAGCGGTTCCAAGATCTTTTAGAGCGATGATCCGCTTGGTTTTATGAGACCCCCTTCGCGGAGAATTCCTCCCTCTTTGTGCATGACTGACATCCCCCGGGTGGCGTCTTTTTTGAGCATCCCGTTTCCCGGCCTTTCTTCGGTTGGAGCATAACATCTGTTCGAATGCGGGCGAGCAACTACGGTCGCGATTTCTTACTTTTGCGGGCTCGCGGCTGTGATTTCTTTCTCTTCCTCTTCTTTATCGTCGCCTTCCCTCCCCGATAGCAGAGCCCTGTGCGCGCAACCCACGCCTTGATCGGCGGTCGGCGAAGGTACGTCACCCCTGCCGATCGGCCCTTGGCTTCCTCCCCCCCCTTCCTGTGCTCCCAGCTGCCTCGAAGAACCCCCCTTTTGCATCATTCTCCTACGTCCAAGGCGGATGTGGATCGCGGCTGGCTCAAAGAGCCCGGTGGGGGTCTGGTGACAGCGCCGGCAACGCGGTGAAGCCTCTTTCACCTCCGTCGCAGCTAGTCGATGCCTTGGCGTTCTCCTTTTTGTCTTCTTCAACCGAGGGGGTCTCTGATCAGGAATAGTGTGTCTTGAGGTATCTCCCACCAAGCCATCTGCAGCTTGACGGAGATGAGCCAACATCTCTTTCCGATGAAACTTCTCAGGTCTTTTCAATCTCTCCTTGGAACGGGTCCGATGACGTATTTTTTTTTTTCCCGGGCACGAGCCTTGTATCGGGCAGGTGTTTAAAGGCCGAGTACGCACCCCCTCCTTTTGGATTTCTCTCCCCATCGGGTGAGTGGAGGCGCGCTCCGATTGCGCGAAGACTTCCGTTAAGTTCTGTCTTCCACCCCCCTCGGCCTCCAGTTCTGGCTCGATGTGGATGCTGATTAACGCACATAGAATGTGGTTTTTTGGCGGTTGCCCCTGACGATGTTTAGATAGTTTTCTTTCCCCTTGTTGGAGTTTCCTTCTGGGGTGCTACGCTATTGGGAGCACCGCATGAGCAGCTGTTTTTCTTGTAAGTGAGCGCAAATGAAACCCTCCCACCGTCTGGAACGGTTTGCTTTTCTTGAAACGCCCTGTTGGGCGGCGTTTTTTCCTATTTCGTATTTTCTTAAGACTTTCTCCCTGCTGGTCAACGATTTGGATCTTCGCCCACTTCTGATTTTTTTTCCGGTTTCCGGTTTCATTAGTGCTGATCATGAATCACAGCGTTAACCTGTGAGACTGCTCTGGCCACAACCGTTTTGGTACTTCTCTCTTCGTGAACGACCTTACGCGGGCGGGGTTGAACCTTAGGCTCAGCCGGTCTCCATCAGACTAATCCGTAAATTTTTCTGTCTCCGGCAGAGAGCGATTTCCTTGACTCACTACGTTGTGAAGAACAGCCTGGTTCCTGTTTCTTGGGCTTATTCAGCATTAGGTGTGTCACCGGATGCCGAAGGGCGGGATGTCCCCGATTTCCGATGAAATCAGGTCTTCTTCGAGCCTTTTGGCGTCCTGGCGGCGACTCGGCTTTTGCAGTTTCCGTTGGTTCCCTGATGGGCCTGTTCTCCCGGCCTGGGCCCGTGCTTGGGATCCGGTGTATGCGGCACCCTTCTCGGCGGCGTCGTTTTTTTGTTATAGCTTGCGTAAGAGTTATGCCCGGGTGTCATCCTCTCTAACATCACACGCGTGTTTGCGAGTTGGGGTTTTTTTTTTTTCTCGTCTTGACCGGAATCGCGCCAATTTTACTCCGCCTTGTTGAGCGGCAGGGTAGGACTCGAAGTCTTCCCAGCGCGGTGCGGCAGATTCGTCCGATACAACGGAGATGTTTTTATTCCCCCCCTTCAATGACGACATCGCAGATCGTGGACCTGCGCCTTTACTTGTTTTTCAAGGTCTCCCCCCCCCAAGCCCCGCGCTGGGAGCGAGCCCCCCCTTTTCCTTGGTACGCCAAGCTAACACCACGCGCGCACCCCACCCTGGGCGGGCCCGAACCGGTTTTTCCCCTTTCGTATTTTTCCTTTACCGCTGAAGCTGTCGCCCCCATTTATCGGGCATGTCTGCGAAACCGTTTGGTCCTCGCCCGGTCCCATTCTTTTTATGTTCTGAAGAGTTTCTAGGTTACTCGAAGAAACACCAGGAGTGTTCCCGCCTGCTAATGTTTTGGGCGTTTCTCACCTTTTACATTTCGTCGGGTTCCGCAAGTTCCACTTCCCCTTAGAGTGCAAACTAGTCAGCGTCGTCCTTGGCAGCCCCTTATTGAGATCGTGCTCCTGACGGGTGTATCCCTGAGATTCCCCTTTTCCACTTTCTTTTTTTCCTAGGGGGGAATGGGGATTCCCCACAGCGCAAACCAGGCGTGCGGTTTTTTCTTTTTTCTTGTTCCCCTGGCTAGCCAGCGTAAAATTATTTTGTTCATCCGCATGATCCGCCTAAGATTTCGTCGTAGCTTCACCCAACTTCTCTGGCTCGCGCCTTAAGGGAGTTGGTTTTTTTTTTGCCACACACACACTAGAGAAACCGGGTTTTCCGAAGCGCCAGCCACGCGTCGTTTTTTCCCCTCTGATTGGCATGCCCCTGTACGAACCCTCCCCGTGGGGTTTTTTTTTCCGAAGCCCTCTGCCTATGGTCTCGCAGCCCATCAGCTTTTCTCTTTCCCGGCCATGAGACTCACCGTATCTCCCGCCGTTTCTACGCGCCCCCCCAAGTCCCCCAGACTTGCTCCACCGAACATGCGAATTGATTATCTTCGGCTAGACCAGGCCGATGACCACGTTTACCCCGCCAGCCGTGATCTAAACATCGCCTAGTTGTTAGCATTAAAGACCCTGCGCCGGTGAAATCGTACATAAAAATGAAAGCTTACCTCCCTAGGCTCTCGTTTCGCCAAAAAGTCATCTTTCCTCTTCTTCCCCCTCCCTCCTGTGTGGGGGTGGAGTAGACAGGCGTTGGCCAGGCCCAGATTAGGAAGGTAGTGTCGGGTGATTTAAGAGTTATTTTTTTGCCGATACTTTCGGTTTCCGGGTACCCCAGAGTCCCCTACTTCTTCCTTTGGCTTCGCGTCGTTCTTTAATTTCTCTTCTCCTTTAGGTCGACCTGATTTATCCCCAAATTGTAATGTTCTGTGAGACAAGGTTTCTTTGGGTCCTACCCCCCCCGGGCGATCACTCACTTCTCTATGTAACGATGAGTTTCATTTGGGCGAGGAGGCGTGAGCGGCTGCGAGCAATATTAGTTTCTTTTTCCTCCACACCCCTCCCCCGTGCGTTGATGCCCCTTCAAACTGTTGTGACGCGTTTCTAGTCTAGGAAAACCCCCCAGTTTTTCTCCTTGACGTTCTTACCTCTAAAAATACCTTCAGGTATCTCCCCGGCGCCTTTGTGGTGACGCCACTGCAGGATCTTCGTGAAAGGGCATGGATCGAAACTTAAGAAGTGCCCGGCTGGTCTCACGGACACCTCTATTTTACGATTATTTTCCAGTGTAAACAGCACCAGGCAACCTAGAGACAATGAGTCTCCTTCTCCCCCAAAGTGTCGGCGCGATCCCCCCGCTCACAGCCCCCTGAACCCCCAGAGAAACTTTTTCTTCCGGCAGGTGCACCCTATGGTACGATGGAATTCGAGCGCAATGTTTAGATTTGACGGGATCATCCGCCATTTTTTCCATTTCCCCCGAAATTTACAACGGCGTCCCCCAAACGGGTCCCCCAAGTATCTCTCTCAGTTTTAAAATTCAAATATTAACACCACCTCTCCCGGCATACCGGGCGATTCTTCACTTGGTGTTGTTCTCCCTCGCCCAGTTACGATTACTCGTTATTGCTTCCCTGACACAACTAGTCGCCCGCTCCAGGTGAGAGATTTCTTTCGTGTCACCTTTTGGTGGTTGATAATATCTTGAGGGTTGGGCGTTTTCACAATTATACGTTCTTTTCCCTGCCTAGAGCCGCCAGATGATCGATGTAGTATTCGATTTTCCTTCTTCTTTTCCTCCGAGAAGTTGTAGTCCCATTCTGCCGCCAACTCGTGGGATCCGCTCTTAAGTTCTGTCCCGCAACGTGGCCCCCCTTCCTCAAAAAGGCTTTGCGCTTCTTTTTTTGATCTTTTCTATGGCAATCACGGCACCCATTGTCACCGCCGCATTCTTCGGTTGTATCTTTTTTGATTTTCCTTATTTCACTCAACATTCGAGAAGAAATAAAACCCTGGCCGATAGCGTAAGAAGAAAGCTCCCCTCCCCTCGGATCTTTTTCCATTAAGATACCTTTGAGATTTTCCCTGCGAAAAGGCCCAGGCTTTATAAACCGCCCCCCTCTCCAGACGGAGCCGGCCCGAAGTACTCAGGAGCATTCACCAATTCTTTCATCATCACAGTATCCTACCGCCTTCGGACCTGATTCCCTATTCTGACGGCTTCTTTATCGTTGCATCCCGTGCGGACCCCATGCCACATGTCTTCCAAATATCTTCCTTGTAGAGATGATAACTCGGGTACGGATGATTCTTTTTCTTACGGATGTCACTACTTCCACAGCTACCCCACCGTCTCTTAAATCCCCCCCTGCCCAGAGGGAAACCGGTTTTGCCATAGCGGTCCCTTGTTTCGAGTCTTCCGAGAACCTGAGCAAACGCCCTGTGCGTCCCCGAAGAAATTGTGTCCCCGGTTTCCCCAAAGAAGGCTTCCCAAGCTGATCAGCGAGTCTTTGAAGATCCTTAAGCGTAACCGCAGCCCGAGCCTTTTTCGTGTCTGTCCTCCGTTCCCCCGTGGGTTTTGAGTGAAGGCATTTTAGCCGCGCCAGGCAATCCAATACTTACTCCTCCCCAACGAGTCCCGCATGCGCGGGCTAACTCCTTCGACCCCCCTTCTTTAAACCACCTCTGTCCTGACCGCCTCGATTTCACGTCGGTACAAACAGACCCCCCCATCCAATTTCTTTTGAGAGAGTGACCCAGCTCTATGCGTTTTATCCAGCCCACTGGCCCATTGCCGATTTTGATTTTTTACCTATGAAAAGTTTCTTGCACCGCGGTAGGATAAGCCCCCCTGGCACCCCATTGTCGACCAATGAGCAGCTGTAGTTTCCTTCCCTTCGACCGAAACAACCTTCTTATTCCCCTGGCTTTCCGTACTTCATAGACCTTCCCGTTTTAACTGAGAGATACGTCTTTCAACCTTAGCCTTCTTTCCTTTTTCATAGGGAGGGGTTTACAGCACCAGCCCTCCCTTCATTATATTAAAAAGCCTGACCAACCGCGTTACCCCTTCTGCGGCTCTTCCCCATACACGACCTCCCCCACCTTTAAACTTCCCAATATCAGGCTATACGTAGGCTAACAGTCCCCCGGTGAAGGAATGAAGGAAGCTTGCTGCCTCCTCGACGAGCGGTTACGAGTACCCGGCTCCTACTGTGTTTAGACGGCAGCGTGGTCTGCGAGTGCACTTATGTTTGAATCTTCTCTTTACTATGTCCCCCGTGTTTTCTTCTTCGGTTTGGGAATTTTCTTCCTCGATTTTCGATGGATCTTCCACCCCCCTGACTTGTTGCTGACTCATGCCCTAGCGATTTTTTTTTTTTCCCTTGCGATGCCCTTTCGTTGGAGAGCGGGCATCGTTTTTTGGTACTGTCCAATCAGCCTCAATTCCGTAAGCTTAATCAAACCATCAAAGCCGAGCTCCCTACTGCGCCGCCTTTCTCTAATTGAACCCGGGACATTTTAGCTTCCCACCTCAGCCCACGGCTACTTCCCGACAGTTCCTTTGATGTGGTTTTCTTTCCTTCAGAAATAGACGTTCTGCTCCTCCGCGGCGCGTTTCATAATCAGAATTTGG
>Ga0179591_1334396_pt1 | contig 10869 bp, 9 predicted proteins | sample CZOMad2_1_08_16f_FD_182891 | JGI IMG/M metagenome (GOLD analysis project Ga0179591, IMG submission 182891) | Vadose zone soil fungal communities from Angelo Coast Range Reserve, California, USA - CZOMad2_1_08_16fungal (PacBio error correction) | ecosystem: Environmental > Terrestrial > Soil >... | reverse complement strand
TTTTTCCCTTTTTGGTCTTTCTTGTCCCCTGATTTTCTGACAGATTAGTCCAAATTCCTCCCTGGTGACTTCTTGAACCCCGAGGATGCTCCCCGTCACCCGTTCCCCTTACCAAGCACCCGGCGCCCGTCTCCCTTTTTCTTGGATTATTACATGGTTCGATTTGTTTTCCTTTTCATTCTCTATATGTAAGCAACCCGTAAGAATATATTTCACCTCTTCTACTCTCGACATCTCCCCAGAGAGTTTACACTTCTTTTTTCCTTAAACGCCTGTTTCTTCAGTCCCCTTGTCCACCACCCGTGGGAGTGTAAAGAAGACAAATGCTGACGGCAGCTTTGGTGCAGCGTTTCGTGGTCCTTCACGGATTAAAACCCAGAGGCCCGTGAGGGCTATTCTTTCTCTTCCTCTCCCCATCACTTTTTTTTATTCTCTGCCTCTCCCCATGTCGGGAAGGAAAGTAAATTTCCGAGCCGATTTGCTGAGACCCTTCTATGACCCCATGACCATTTTTGAGCCCACCCGCCATTCTCCATTCTCAGCTGTATACCTCTCCAGTTATGTTTTGATAAGAAATTCTTCTCGGCCGGAAACCCAACGCTAGAGCTCCACAGGGGCGGTTTTTTGTGGGGGGATTTTGCCGCGCGGGAGGTTTGGGGTTGAGGATCCGGTGTTCTTGGTTTGCGCGCGCCGCGGGTTCGGAGTGAGGCGTGTCTGGGTGGGTTTGTTTATTCGGCTTTTTTGTTGGGTCAGGGTGGGGCGACTGAGGCGTTATCTGCCGTCTTTAGCGTTTTTTTTTGTGCGTCCTTTTCTGCGAGTTGGGGGGTGGGCGTGTTCTCAGTTTGGGGTTTGGCTTTGTTTGGACGCAGTGTGCTAGCTAGTCTTTTTTTTTGGTCCCATTTTCTGGGTTTGGAAATGGTTTACAAAGTTTTTTTTTTCTGTGGGGGGGGGCTACGTAAACGTGGGGAAGGGTGGGTTTGGAGTGTGGGTTGTTTTGGTTTGCATGAGGTGTGCATGCTGGGGGGGGGAGATGGCGGTATGGGCATTTGTTTGGGGGGGGGGGGGTGGCGTGGGGTCCGCGCGCGAGTCTCTTGCCCCACCTTGTTGAGGCACGTGGGAGGTGGAGCTGGGTGTGGGAGGGGGGGGTTTGTGGTGGGTTTGGTTGTTTTTTCTTGCATTACAGCGGGTTCACGCCGTATGTCTTTGGGGGAGGTGGTTTGGAGGGGGTATCGGTCATCGGCGCTGGCGGGAATCGGGGGAAGGTGGATTTTGGGGGGTTTTACGTTTGTGGGGTGTTGGTGCGGGGGGATAGCGGGTTTTGGGGGTCGGGTTTTTGGGTTTTTTGTTGGGGGGGGGGTGGGGGGGGGGCGTGGTGGTGTGGGGGGTGTCATGATTTCGGTTGCAAACGCCCACTGCCCCGAAGGTGTGAGGCAACCTGCGAGTATCCAGGTCGTATTGCCCCAGTGCCTGCTTATTTTCTGCGATTATTCCCCTACTCGTTGGCTTTATTCCGAGGCTCTCTCTTTCTCCCAGTTCAAGAAAATCCTTGAGGCTTGCTCAAGATTCCAAATCATTTCGCGTTCCGAGACGTACTCTCACTCCTCCTTGCTTTTCCCTTCCTTTAAAGGATTCCCGAAAACAACTCCTTCCCTCTGCCGATTTATGAGGTGAAATAGAATCCTCACACGTTCTTTTCGCCGCATAAGGGTTTCAGGGGTATCAGTCGTCGTCTCCTCCTTTTCGAACTACGGTTCATAGAAAAAATGCCTTTTCTTGATTGAACTTCGCTGTCTTAAAATTACAGCCGGAGAAGAAGAAAATCCCCGTTTTTTTCGCAGTTCCTTGCCCTTGTTTTTGCCTTATTTTCCTTTGGGTCCCTGCCCTCAGATGGGTGATTCCCTGCGGTATTTTAAAAGAAGACCTCGCTTTTTTTCTCGTCCCCCTCCTCATTATTCCCTGCGTCCGTAACTCCTTTGATCCCACCAACCCCCAGGATGTCGGTGCCCTTGTTCGGTTGTTTCGTATATACGGTCCTTTTTGGCCGGTTTGTGTCCCTCCCCCCGAGCTCCCTTCGTAACTTTCTTTCGCCCTTCTTTCTCAAGGACTAGGGCTCCATTAAACTTTCGTGAAAGGCCTTTCCTCCTGTACGAACGCACTCTCCTTTACTTTTAAGGCATCGACCCTTCGCCCCCTGACCCCCCTTTACCTAGAAGCACCTTCTGACGTTATACTGGTTTCTCTGTTTAGAAGTTTTTCTTCCAGTCACTTTCTGTGGCTTTCCCCCGGTCCGAAGCTCTCTTTTTTTCCATGTTTCCCTTTCCTTCCTTGCGGAAGAACTGGAGGCGTTTTAGCAACGTCACACATCTTGGGGAACTTTAATCACCATTTTCCTAGGGTCTTTAATAACTCGTGACTCGCTTTTTTGTCGACCGAAAGCTTGTCTTTTTGAATTCCCTAGGGGGCCACGAGCAGCTCACCATGCCGGCAGTTGTGCCTTAATCTGTAGCACTTTCTTGACCTTCCAGGCATTTTGCCCCCTTGATCTGCATTTCTCACCCCCCTTCCCCCTGAGACGTCCTGGGGAACTTTTACGCTTTATTTTCTCCTCAGTTTTGAGTCGGTCTCTCTCACTTCTCTGTTCTAAAACCCTTTCCCTGTTTTTTCATTTTAGATCTTAGCCCGCGCTTTTCTCCGCCACTGCCTTTCACTCCCCAGACTTACCCGAAATTTCCCTTCCCCCCCAGCGGACGTGATCTCCTCACTTGCTACAAAGAAGGTTGCCGGTCCCCCGTGCCTTCCCCGCAATTCGCTTCCTTTGATTCCACTCTCACTCCTGAAATTTTTGCCCCGTTCACACGGACTTTCGGCCCCCCCCCCCCCCAGTGACGGCGCCCGCAGAACGAGGGAGGGTCAATGTCCCCTGACTTGCCCACCCCAGTGGGGGTGTCTTCGAAACCCTCCTCGGCCCCTTTCCATTCGCCAAATAAGCAGGAAAAAGACGGTTCACTTCCCCCGATATTTTTTTTCACCTTACTCTTTAGTGTTACCCCTTTGGTTATGAGACCTACAGGTTCGTTTTGTCAAGAGATTTGTTCTAACAAAGTGCTCTTTCCTTTGACACGGACTGTGACTCATTCGACCCTTGCGACTCCCCCTTTCTACCCTTCTACGCTCCCCCCTGGGCAACTGAGTAGATAATCTCTTGCCTGCGGACCCCGACCGCACATCGATTACCCGACCCCCCCCCGCGCCCCATGGCATCCCTGGGCGTTTTTTCGTCCCTCCTTTAGCCTTCCCTTTCTTTTACGCTAATTCGAATGCCTTTATACCATCCGTACTTTTCTAATCCGTTAATCTTGCTTCGGACCAAAGAGATTCCAGAGTTCCCCAAGTACCCCCCCAATGTCCGTCCTTCCCTTTTTTCACAGCTCTATTTTCTTTTTCAATTGATTTGAAAGACGATATCCCCCCAGTCGAGGATTGTGGCTTTAGCACCTCGGTTCCAATGGAGTTGCGTCCAACTCGGTTTTCAAGCCCCCTTCGACTAGGTTTTTCCCATTCCCCGCTTTGGGACCATCGGCGACTAATAGGACTCTGGCCTCTTCGATTTGCGGTAGATTGCCACTGAGAATATGTCCCGCCAAGTCTCGAGAAGCTCTTCTCACCCTCCCCCTTCCCGGCTGACTCTCCGCTTTAGAAGAATGCATGTGAAACTTTTCTGAAGCCTTTTGATTTTATCTCTTTTCCATCTATTTCACACGAGTATTCCAAGTCATTTCCCATCGTTCTGGGGAAAGAAAAGATTGATCTCTCACCTCGGCTGAGAGGCACCCCTGCTGTCGGGTTGTTTTTCGCCCTTCCCAACCCTCCTCTCCTTGCCGCCGGGAAGAAGCATTCTAAAACAGACCAAAATGATAGGCTTAGTCTTTCCCCGAGAGCCATGTTCCCGACCAGCCTTATAGGTCCCAGTCACATTCGGTTTCACATCACCAGGCTCTGAATGATTTCCTCTCCCCCCCCCAGCCTCGCCCTTTTCACGTCCAACCCAGTTAGTTATACCGACGCGACTCCTCACCCGTAACGGTCTAACTCCAATCCATCGCTCCGTTGTTTGAGAGTGGAACCCAGCTTGCGCTGTGGCTGCTCCCCTCCAATGGTGAAACTGGTCTCCCACCTTTCCTTTTCCCTCTAGGGGTTTTAAAGTTTTACTCCTGTCTGGACTTGCGTAAAATCGACTTGTGGGCTTATCTTTGGACATCTGCTCCCAGATCTCTTTTTCTTTTTTCCTCCGCCCCCGTCAAACGGGCTGACTCTGTGAGCCCCTGTAGGGAAACTGGGGTTTCCGGTTACCGAGTCTCCCCACACGAGATCCTTTCCTTCCTTTTTCTAACTCCTTCGTTTTTCTGCCGTCGCCCACTTACTCCCCTCGCCTAAAGATAAAAGACCAATTCAAAAAGGCTGTTCTGCGAACTCCTTTGCGTGGCAGCAACCCGCATTCGCGTCTTGTCTCTCCCCCCCCCTTTCTTCCCTTGTTTTTGCCTAAGAAGACCGGAAAGTCTGCGTGGACGCCTCTTCCTTTTCTTGGTTGCCAATTATTTTCTTGTCTTGCCGTCCCATTTTTTTTCGCTTCGATTTTCACGGATTCCATAGTTGACCCTTCCGTTCGCTAATTTTGGCTTTCGCGAATAGAAAAAGAGTAAGTTCCCCCCTTCTCATTTTTCCCACTCTCTCTTCCTCTCGTAAATCTCGTTTCCCCCCCCCCCCCTTCGCCCACCCCCGCCGCCACGACCGCTCCTCCCCCAGGGCACACCTCAGCGGATTTCCCCCCCCCTCTCAGACCTTCTATAGGTCCTTTTTGCGTTCGACCGGAAAAGATCGTGAACTGAGACGTTTTGGCATTCTGTATATATATCTGTGACTCCATCATTTTTTGTTGAGTCTTCTTGCCTTGATGTCCTTATTCGGTCTTCTTTTCGAAACCCAGATAATGTTCTAATCTCGCCAACTCTAGAGATCGATGGAGCTTTTATTCCTCCTGGCCCGGATCTTGGGCCCCCGTATCTTATCCGCCCCAATGTTTTCGTCCATTCTACGACTCTTCTTTTCCAGGCGCAAATAGTCCGTCCTCCCCCTTTATCGTCCTCCTGCCCTCCACCTCTCCCCCTAGCTTTTCCCCCCCGGTAGTAGAAGAAGTTCTCAAGATCCCTTGACTTCAATCCCCCTCACATTACGGGCGACAAATTTCTCTGAGTCCCCTCCTGTTGTGAAATTTATTTCGCCAACTTTCTCCTTGTAGCTTCTTTTTTTCCCCCCCCCCGAGTTGAGCATGACAAGTCGTTGAATTTTTTTTCGTTCTCTTGGGGTGGGTAGGTTGTCAGTCGCTGCTCCCTCCTTTGTTCGAAATTCCTAGCCATTTACTATTTTTTCCACCTACTACGCCCTCCCAGTTTACCCCTTGACCCCCAATACGGAGGAGTAGTCTTTCTGGTCAGAGGAGATTTGCATCCAGCATCTTCATATTACCTCTTTTTTCCCCCACTCGAGTACTCTTCTTTAAGTCCTCCCCTGCCTTCACCCGAAAGAAAACTAAGAGATCATAATTTTTCTCAAAGGGAGTGTACTCATCCCAGTTTCGCTCTCGGTTAAGACTCTTTGGTATACCTTCCCAATTCCCCCTTTTCTGCTCATTTATCTCGGAGAGTCTTTCACCCTCCTGGGCCACGGCGGTGCCTTCACTCCTGGTTTCGCAAGGAGCGTGACTTTACCTCTCGGTGCTCCTTTTGGCCCTCTAACCCTCCCTACAGTTCTTCTTCCTCAATTCGTCTTTTTCCCTGGCCCCCCCCGGATCTTTGTTTGAGTCTCAAAAAGAAACGGTTTAGGCCCGATTTGGTTTTCTGATTCTTGACCAGAATCTGCTTTTTATCGTCGGCCCACTGTGCTTCCCCGGGCAAAGAGATTCTCCCCCAGGTATGATGTCCTACCAACGGCATGTTTATTGACTTCTAGTTCCCTCCGTCAAAATTCCGCCGTCGACCCTCTTACCTGGCGGCCGGAAGGAATCACGTTCCCCCCCTCAAATTTGATTGAATCCGGCCCGCCTCTTGTTCCACTGTCTGGAGTTTCGCCTCTCATTTGGTTCTTTCTCGTGTCTGGGCCTTGCCCTTTTTTCCCTGTTTTGCACCGTCCCAAGGTTTTGAGTTTTATTAAATAGAGTCAATTCAGTCATGGATTTTCTCAACTCGTGACAGTTTTTGTTTGCCCGACTTCAGTATTTGACGATGTTGAGTGTCTGGCCGCTGGCTGGGTTTCTTTTGTCCTTCCAGGCGAAGCAGTGAGCCTTCGTCCCATTTATGAGTCCTTTCCTCTAGTGGTTAAGTTGAACGACCAAACCCCTTGTACTTGGTTTTTTTTGTGAGGTTAGCGGTTTGCTTGGGCCTGCGTTGCTCCATTTCAGCGAGTCTGATTCCTCTTGCCCCCCTTGCTTTGCAGCGGGGATTTTTCCTTGTAGAAGCTGGGCGCACCGTCTTTTCCCTGCCTTGGTCCCCCCTAACAGGCACGCCTTTTCCTGAAGGTTTTCCTGCCGGATCGTCCCAATTGAACCACCCTGGACTCCCCTCCCCCGCTGGGAATGTTTGCAGACGGTGCTTATGCAGGACCAGTCTTTTTTTCGTCCGTCACTGATGGGTCTTGCCCTTCACTAGGCAGCGTCGTTGTCCCAGAAGACATTTTTTTAACTTCGTCTAAGGCGAAATGTACGCCACTTACGGGTTTTTTCTGCACCCGGCCTCTATGGTGAAAGTGTTTCACCCCATCGCCTTAGTGCCGATCCCTGCCCCTTCGGGACCCCTGGTATTTTGTCCCCCTGACATGATAGCCAGTCTCCTTCTCCAACACACTTCTTCTTGGTGACGTTTTTTTGTCAATTCTGAGTCTTTGGAAGTAGGGCTTCCCCGCTTCTCGAATCTGGCAAACATTACATTTTTACCACATGATGGAACGACTTGTTGATCTATACCTCCTCCTCCCGTTTTTTTTGATCCTTTTCTGACCCCGGACCGGTGCTTACTTGTGTTCTCCCCTGGACCGAGGTCTGCTCCAGCCTCGTTTCCTACCGCCGGAAGGTTCGCAAAGCAGTTGTGCCCGTCCCCCTGCCTCCTGTTTTCGTTTTAGTGCCCTTCAGGTGCCGTGGTGAAGGAGTTTCACAGGCGTAGCTCACTATGCGAACTTTGAACTTCCCTTTCCCCAAAGATCGTACCTTTTGCGTTTTTTCCGACACGGACTCCTTTCTTTTCCTAAAGGGACAGGTACGACTTGCCACCATTTCTCAACCCCTTTTCTCTCTTTGCTTTTGGATCGTTGCATCATTCACTCCAAGACGTTTTCCCCCTCCCAGCCTCCCCCATTCGCAAAACCAAGTCCACGATTATAGGTTTTCGTCGCAGGTAAACTTTTTGGTTCATTCGCAAGGTCGTTTGCCTTCTTCCACATGGCTTTTCACCCCTGCGATGGTTACAAACGGGGTTGCGCCTGCCACAATTCGCCCCAGCCGTACCTCCTCCTTGCGGGAACCCACTTTTAACCCCCTTCTGTCCTCTTATCGTGTTTGAGGCCTCCCTTACCGCAAGCCACGACCCCGATATCCGACCCAAACAACCGCGCCCCCTTCCCCGAAAGCGCTTTTCAGCTGTCCCAAAGAGGCCAATGAATCATCGCCTCACGCTTATTCGATTCTGCTTTCTCTCAGGAAGGTCATAATGAACTGATTTCGACCAGATCCAGAGGCCATCAAGCCCCTTATGTAACGTCCTGAAATAGTCTGTCCACCACACTTAGACTGATTTTTTAGCACCTTCCGATTGACTCGACTTCCCCTCCGCTCATTGGGGTCTTTGCGTGAGTTAGACAGGGGGTAGTCCCCCTTGCCTTATAATACAAGATTGAAAAGGGCCCTGATCGTAACGCTTCCTCCCTCTGGGTTTTAACAGGGCCTTTTCCCTCTGAACGTCCCTTATCCCGGCTAGATATGCCTTGAGCCTTGCACCCCCATGATGCTGACTATATACCCTCGGGGAAAGCGGGTGTCTCGGAATACATCTGCTGAATGAACTATTGTGTTACATTTGGGGGGGGCACTCTCGCGTCCCGTTGGCCAAAATCCCTTTTTCCGTCTGGAAAATATCTTTGGTCCCATCCCTCTCACCTGATCAACCGTCCTTGGCGACCCAGGCTTGGGTGGAGGGGAATACTCGCGACGGTCGAGTCCGGGTTCCGGTCCCCCTTCCAATCCTCCTGAGGTTCCTGGACGCGTCTCAGGGTTCCCGGTCTCTTCTTAGTCGGTCGTCCCCCGACCCCCGCTATAAGGGGAGGATACCTCTTTCTCTCAAACTTTCCTGACATACTGCTGGGCTCCCCGCGCTTTCATAATAGCGTTAGTGTAGATCCAGTGTGGCTCGTTGGTTCTCTTCTTCCCAGAAAGACAATGACGAAGTGCGGACGCCCAGCGGATGACGTACTCATTAATTCTGCCGTACCCGCACAGGGGTGAGAAACCCTTCCCGTTGCGCTCATTTTCTTATTTCGATTCTTTTCCTCTTTGTTCTTAGTCGAAACGATTTATGAGGTCGGAACTCCTCAATTAATTCACCTAGCTTGACACCCTGCTCCGACGGCTATTCCCTTTTTCTTTCCCTTTTGGCCAGGTTATCGAGGACGCTTAGCCTGTCACCACTCGAGTAGGGATATTCTCCTCCTTATTGAATCGAAAAGACAGCAACCGTCCTCCGCTATGATTTACCCCCCTTTCACGTTTTTCTTCTCTACGCTTTTCTCAAACCAGGTCTTCCTCTTCCCTGCCTTTGGGTCTCGCGACACTCACTCGCGCTCTCTCCTCACCCCTTCCACAGACCCCCCCCATATGTTCGGCTTCTTGGACGACTTACACGGCTGCGACTGGTTGCCCTCGCTCTCCCTCCCCCGGCACATCGATGGCACGGAGTACTCCCCGTCGTTCAGACTCATCCCCCCCCACCATACGCACAGTGGTAAGAACTCGTAGGCTTGACCAACACAGCTCCTTGTTTGTATGATTGTGTTTTTGGTGTCCTTTGACTGGATCCCCCTCTCTTTTTTCCCTGCCTTGTTCGCTTCGTCGAGATTCCTGATAACCCCATGTGGGTTTTATTTTTTCTGGATTTTTTTTGTTCCCTTTGATGGGGCCTTCTTTCCTTTTGTTGGCAGGACTTCTTCCCTTTTGGTGGGTGTGGTGTGGTTTTTTTTTTGGTTGTGATTTTTCTGCACTTTTCCAGTGCCCCACATACATTTCGGGGATCCTTTCCTTGATCCCGGTACTTTTTCCCGACCCTTTTTTCTTTTTGCTATGCTACGCGAGGATTGCTTCCTTTGCTTCGAATTCGCCCTTGTCATGCGGGGCAACAAGTACGTAGGACAGCCGGCATCTCCGCCTTGTCGTTGGACATGAAACTCTTTCGTACTTCTGTTTCTACGCCCCACTCGGAATACGCTCCTCTTCACCTTTCCCCCTTACAGACCTAATCTTAAGAGACGAACCCCCTGTTTGCAAAATGCCTGTAGCAAACGCAATTTGGGTTTGGGGGCGTGCAATTTCTTTTTTCTCCGACCCCAATGTCTGCTAGTTGACAATCAGAGACGTTAGAAAAATCGACTTTCACCCAGGCGATTTCCTTTGGTGTATAGTGCCCCGCTTTGAGTTGAGCCGGTTTAGGCGAGTCGCTGCTGTCCCGCGTAAGATCCACTCCGCTCCCTTTGACTCCGATTGGGTGAGATGAGCCAATATATAAAGTCAACAACCAAATTAAGTTGTCTCCTTTCATTTCTCGTCCAGTTTGTTCTAGACTATCTTGAATTAATCTCTCGCTTATGTAGCCGTCCCAACCACTCCATGATTATATGAGATTAGAAGAAAGAAGCCAAGTAACAACCCTCGTCACCACTCCCCGAGCTTCCCCCTTAGGTTTTCTCCCCCCGTCGGACCCAGCGTGGTGCGTGTACTGCATCCAACAGTATGAGGTTTTTCCTCGTTTTCTGCGTAGACCGGATCGGTTTGATTAATTTAACAATTTTTTGCAAGTTGGAGCTGTCGTGTTTTCTCACTAGCTTTTCCCCACTCCGAGAAGCCTCCCACGGCGTTGTGATTGCACCTTAACTGGACATCTCTTTTATGAGTTTCATCTTCTGTAAGACTGACTCCTGGTCTCCCCCAGTAACATGGCGGCGCTCTAGAAGTCCTTCATTTCTTGTTTCAAGCACTTATAGAGGAGGCCGTGGAACACCGGCACTCGAGTTTAGATCGTGATTGTCCCCTCCACCCCTTGCCCCTCCAACGCCTTGGATCAAAAAGAGCTTTATTTCCCCCCGTTTGAGGTGTATCAGCTGAGTTCATTGTACCTCATTCTATTTCCTGCTCTTTTTGTCGAGTCTGACTGACCCAGTTTAACGCCCTAAGGCTTCTTGCCTAATAGGTAGTCCGCGACCCCTTCTTTCCGAGTTACGTAGAATCTCAGTTTGCATCTTTTGGTGACTAACTTTTCAGGGCCTCTCTACCCGTCAAGACCAGACCGCCCTGCGTCTGAGGTCCTAAGAGGTGCCAATCGTTATGGCCGCCTCAGTTGACGATTGTGCATGTTGTCTGTACCACTGCAATGAGCCCCAGGTGCGAAATCCCCGCCCCAAAACACCGTGCCGCTTTGCCCGTTTTTTGCTCCCTGACGTTACACATTCCTCCTTTCAATTTTATAGCACTTTTCTTAACCTTTTTTTCCTTCCCTAGTCCTGGAATTCTTTGTTATCGTACGTAATATGGATAGGTTTCGCTCAGTCCGACAGGAGGTT
>Ga0179591_1305368_pt1 | contig 10869 bp, 11 predicted proteins | sample CZOMad2_1_08_16f_FD_182891 | JGI IMG/M metagenome (GOLD analysis project Ga0179591, IMG submission 182891) | Vadose zone soil fungal communities from Angelo Coast Range Reserve, California, USA - CZOMad2_1_08_16fungal (PacBio error correction) | ecosystem: Environmental > Terrestrial > Soil >... | reverse complement strand
CTTTGACCGGAATCATTTTCGTGGAAATCGTCCCGCAGTATGTTTGTGTTCTTTCTCGTGTAACAAACGTGTCGTTTCGCGCCCCCCCCCTTGTGCTAACTCGTCGACTTCTTGATTTCCTCCTATCTATTTTCTTCCACCCCCTCTCTTTTTTGAAACACATCGGGCTCGTCCCTGCCCCCGTTCTGGTATTTCGTCCCGTCTTCCTCTTCTCCTCTTTACAGGATTTCGACGGTGGGTCTGGTTCCTGGTGAATTCTCTGGTTAGACTTTAAAATTTCCGCGATATTTCTTCAGATCACCAGCCATCGTTAGTCTTTCTTGGTGCCATCACCCATGCCCGCATTCTTCTACATGGCCGGATCCTTCAAGTTAGCCTTACACAAACCCTGACTCCTCGACCGTCACCTCCCCCTCCGTATTTAACCGGCATGTCTAGTTCTCTTACCTCCTTTTTCCAGGTTCTCCTTTGACTCCGGGCTTTGATTTTTTTTACGTCTCTTATACGGGAACTACCCCCCCCGAGAAAGACGTCCCTCTGTTCATTTTTTAATTTGCCAAGGAGCTTTCAGGTACGTTACTTTTTTTCTATCTTTCACACCGTAAATCCTAATACCCCTGACCTATCCCTCCCAAGCGACCCCATCCTTGGTCCTTTTTGAATTAGTCCATCCTATGTTTTCATGCCCCTTTCACGTACGTTCCACTCCCTTGCGTCCACCGTTTATTTCCCGAGGTTGAAGGATTTCCTCTTCCCTCGTCCCCGAGTAGAATATTTGCCTTTTCCATGGGGTCTAAGTTTCCCTTAATAGCGCGGATCTCTCTCGTCTGTGCTTGATTTGACTATGCATTCGCCACTTAGAACTTGAGTCTTTCTGCTAGCTCATTGGCATTAGGCCTTTTTAACGACGCTTTAATGGGCTGTTAATAACCCTAGCGACACTTCAGTGAATGGTCTCCTTTCTTTTAGGCTGTGTACCCTGTGTGTCGCTGCCTGAACATTTTACAGTGATCCTTTATAGTGTGGTTTCTCAATTTGCCCCTGATACCTATCTCGTACCTTCGAGGTCGTGCGCATTTTTCGTCAAATTACCGTCTTTACAAATCCTGTGTTTATTGATTTCGGGCAAGACCCTTTTTCCCCCCCTAATCCTGACTGGCTTTGAGGATTGTTTACAGCATTCGCTTTTCATCCCAAATATTTGTTGGGTATGCTAGGCCGGTGTTTTACGGCAATTGTTGAATCCCTGGATGCCCCATTTTCCGACACTTCCCGCGCAATCTCTTCCTATTTTTGCCATGCCCCCCCTTCATTTTTCCCCCCAACCAACCACGGTGTCTTCTTCAGTAACCTACCGAGGCATAGTCCTTTACCATATCCCTTCAACCACACTAGTAAGAATAGTCTTTGTCCATTGTGCCCGTTTTCGACTGTGGATATTCAACCACTTGATTCTCCTTGTATCTCTTTTCCCGTACCAGACCGCTAATGGTTCAGCTTTCCTCACCTTTACTCGTGCCTTGATTTCCGTCTGAAAATATCCTTTACGTTAAGCCTTCTTCTCATCTTTTCTTTTGCCTTGATTGTACTTCTCTTCCCCACCATACTTATTCGGCACTTTGACCCCTTCTTTCCCTTCTTAAGTTTTGTTGGTTCCTATGCCCCCGAACTCTAGTCTCCATTTCTTCCCTTTTATCTGTTGGCTGGTTTTTCACCCCGTCCCCTGTGCCCATTGGCTTTTTCCCCCTGGAATTATTCGCCCGTGGGTGGCCGGGACTGTTTTTCGCTAGTCTTCGTATTTTGCAAGACTCGGACCTACCCAGTCCGCCCCCCGGGACACCCCAGACCTTCGAGCGAGGGATTTCTCCTTTTTACCTCAGCGATCCCTGAAAGTCAAGGATCATTTCCCAATGTGTCTTACTTTCTTCAACCAAAGATTTGTGATTCATTTTTTCCCATACAGTCTGAGTTACGTAAGTCAATTTATTCCCCTTTTCCAACCCGGCTCTTTTTTTTAGTGCATTCCGGCAATTTCCCTAGGTATTATTCTTCCTTCGCGGGTCTGGCTCGTTTCGTTTCTTGGATCTTCCGGACCCCCCCCCTAGATTCCCCCTTCGTATCTTATCCTATGACCTTTTTTTGTTTTTCCTTCACATCAATGTTCGTCGATTGAACGTGTCTTTGAATTAAAAGTTTTCCTGATCGTCCGTCTGACTTTTCCCGCGAGGGTTTTTGTGTTTAAGGTGTTGTTGTGCGGTTGGATTTACCCACCTCCTTTAAGAGTTACTTGTTCCCGTATTTTTTCATCCCTCCCACCTATGTCAGTGCTGAAGAACCTAACTTCCTTTGTCCCCTTTTCCATATCCCGGCCCTGGGGTACGTCTTACGCTTCGGATATTTTAAACTTGTAAGAGATGTAAGTGTCTCCGCACCATGTTTTACCACCTCCCTTACAATATTTTTTATTTCTCTACAGAGATTTAGATTTTTATGGAACCCATGATTCCTTTCTGGCCTATGCGTTTTTTTGAAGGTTTTTTTCCAATAGTTTCAGTCTTCTTGTCCTCTCCGGTCGATTACATTGGAACAGGCTCTATAATCCTCGTAAGACTAACGACACTCTTAGACTCTCCCCCCCTCTACCTACCTTCCTCCTCAAGTTTGTCCTTTGTTGTAGCTGTTAAGGTATCTAGTGATAGGAGGGGTGTTTTAGATTTGTTTCTTTTGTCCTCTCTTTCCCCTTCTACCGTCTCCTTACATTTGGATGAGCTTCGGACTTTTGTCATCAGTTTAGCGTATATTTTGATTCCCATTATCCCCGCGACCCCCCAATGGCAGGTGGGATATTTTTTTTCTTTCCCAATTTTAAACCTTTTATTTATCTCTCAACACGGGGTTCGTTATCCTTTTTTTCCACTGTGGCCGTTCTCCCTTGTTTTGTTTTTTTCCACGCCTTGTTTTTGGTGCTCTCTTCAGTTTGATCCTCTTTTCTGATTTTCTTTTTCCTCTCCCATCCGGATCCCCGATCTTTTTCTTTTCGCTTATTTTTAAACGGGCCTTGCCGATTCCCCCAGTTTCTGAAATCTCCTTGTCCTCTTCCCCTGGACTTCTTCCCTGGTTCCTTCGATTTAAGTTTTTTTGTTTCTCTATCCATGTTCCGTCCTATCTCCCTTTGTTTTGCAAACACCCCCACCCATCCCTTCGGTTAGTCTTCTCCCATTTTATGCAGTTCCTCCTCGATCATTGTTTCACCGCCTCCTTATTTTCGTGTCTATATCTCCTGCTTTATCTCTTCCCCAATACATTCTTATTTCTTTGTCAATAGAATGCTTTCCATATGGGTTCCTGGTCCGTTCCGTTGCTTTTTATTCAGCGTTACCCTTCCCCCGTTCTTTACGATTCTATTACGGAAATGGGCCTTCTTATCATGTTCATCCGCCCAAGAACATGTCTCATTATTCGTATCATCCGGCTCCTATTTTTCTCGGTTTTGAGTACATGTCCTTTCTGATGATTTTGTTTTAATTTTATTTTTATTCCTCTTCTTGATTTTTGTTTCTACGTCGTAGCTTACCTGACTTCATATTCCTTTTCTTTATCTACTTTTCTAGGTAAATCGTATTTGTTTGTGTTTCATTCAGCTCTGTAGCCTTGCCGATTTCTCCTTAATCTGCTTCCTTTGCCGATCCCGGTCCTCGCCCACACCATCCTAAATAACTTTCTAAAGCACTTTGCCAACTTTAAGGCAACAGGTCCAAACCATCCCTGAACGGTGCGTTCGCCACGATTTTCATTTCCTCTCCGGATTAATGTCTACCAAAGTTTCTCCCTTGTTCCACTTTCTTTTTTCCGGAAAAGTACATGATGGAGTTTCAGAGCTGCTTTCTCGCCCGCACCTTTCTACCCGGTCCGCCCCGGAAGTCTTTTCTTACATCTTTGCATTTCTCATCTTTCCCCCCTTCCTTCCTTTTTCTGGTCTTCCTTTGTTCCGTTCGAATTCTTCCCCACTCCCCCAGACCGTCCCCCGGTAGTATCTTCCTTAGCTGATCCAGCCTCTTCCCCCATTGCCTTGTTATTTGCCAGCTCTCAAGAAATTCCTTCAGCGCTCTTTCCTCGCACACAAGCTGAATACTCTTTTTTTCGGTTTGCGCTTCGAGGTTTCTGTTCATTTCCCGTTTATTCTTCGTCGGAGCCCCTCGGATTGAACCCTTTTTGTGCCTTCTTGTTGGTCTCCTGTTCTCTCCTTTTTTGGTTCTAGGTTCTATAATTTTCCCGGTCCGGGTTTCCTTTCCCCTTATCTAGCCTCGATTTTTCCTTACCACACCTGCCCTCCTGATCACAGATCTTCGTTTATCCTCCTTCTGTCAAACTCCCCTCCCGAAAAGGCCAACAATCTGCTATGGCCCTATTCCATAAGTACGTACCCCCAAAATCTTTGCCCCTTGTCTGTGTTAGTGTAAAGCCATGGTCTACGGCGCTTTTTATTTATTTGCTTGCAGGCTTTGCGATCCGCCCCTCATTTCCCTTTTTTTCCACTTTCCCTTCCAATCGGTCTTTCCTTAAATTTTCCGCTGGAAAGTATGATTTATGGTCGCGTTTGTGGGTTTGTGAAATCCCCCAATTTTCCTCCAGTATCGGTATCTCCCGATTCCAAGCTTTCGTGCATTGCGTCTCCATTTATTTGTACGGCAATCATCCAACATTCCGATTTTGTCTAGTTCCTTTGTTTCCTTTTTTTCCCCTTCTCCTCGATGTCGGCCCCCAGTTCTCCGTTTAGCGTATCTGTTCTACCTTATGTATTCCCTACCGTCCTTTTTTTTCATCCCGTTTCCCCACCAAACCGGTGATTTCGTTCGGTATCGTCTTTCCGTGGAAACGGTGAAATGTCGATTGCCTTCCTCCCCCTCCCGTTGCCCCCCGGTCGCTGGTGCAACTCGCCTCGCCTTCGTTGTGCTACTTTGACCTGTCTTTTTTTTTTTCTAGTACATACTAATATTTGACCGTCTTTTGCTTTCGCCCCGCTGACCTCCTTCCTCCTTTTCGCTTTTTTTTTTTTAGTATTGCTTGCGACTTCATTTCCCGTACTAACGGCACCTTTTTAAGCCCTTTCAGCCTTTCTCTCCTACAAATGTTTCCCATCTCCTGAAATGGATAGTTGTTTCCTCAGCTTTCCCTGTGCGTCCCCTTCTTCTTCCCCCTCTGTTTGATTCTCCCCGCTTCGTCCTTGAGCATTTTGCCAGTCGGTCATTTGCTGAGATTCGGATCCGGTCGTCACCTCTGTGCAGACTTATTTTGTCGCCCCTTTTTTCCATTACTTTTCCCCCCACGAAACCGGTTCCTGCCTTGCTATGCTCTCTTTCGGCCTCCTTTTTCTGTGAGCCTCTCTCTCGGCCCATGTCATTGCCTCTGTCCTTTCTTTGAATTTTGATTTAGGGAAATTTCCTAGATACCTTTCTTTCGATTTAGCCCTTTTGGTTCGGGATAACCTTTGTTGTGTTTTTCTTCCCCCCGTCACTTCACACCGCTTGCCCCACGAATGAAGTCCCCGTTCGCTTCCCTCTTTTTTCCTCCTCCTTTTTGTTTTTCCGATTTTCGATCCTGTTCAATGAGCGACCTTCCTTCATTCGTGAATTTGTCCAGCGACGGGTTGCGGACTGTTGCCCCCGAAATAATTCAAACTTTCTGTCCCTTTCCAAACATTTCTCCCGGCTCCCGCTATTTATTCTTTCCTACATGTCGGCGTAAATCTTTCTGCCTTTCCCCTTTCTTTCCAGGTCGTTTCTCCCGAGGCTTCTCTTCTTTGCTACTCGCCCGTATGAGAACTTTGTTCGTTTTTGTTTCGGTTTTTTACTACCTAAATCGTAGTCCGCCTCGCTTGCTCACTCTCCCCCGTCCCTTTGTCGAATGGGCGTTTCCAGCCCAAAAAATTAACTTTGTCTCCTTCCCTTTCGAGATCTTTTCTTTACCCCAAAGCTTCCTCGTTACACCCGTGCCACATGCTTCCCAAATTGGTCCAGTTCTTTCTATGGTGCCCGACATTTTTCCCGGAGTGCCCCTTTCGGTCCGCAGGCTTTCTTTCCGTCTTTACTCCTGCAATACGCAGACAAATCCATGATCCACTGAAGCTTCAGCGGTCCTCCTTTTAATTACTACTTGAGGGGCAGACTGTTCTCCTTTCTACTCGCAACCATCACCGTTAGCACTTCCGAGATTTGCCTTGGAGATCCCAAAGTATTTCATAGGGAGTGGATTATTATTCTTCTCTCGTTTTCCACATTACGGGCAACCCCTCCTTCATCTTTGTTTTCGGTCGTAGGTCCGGTTGACTTCCCCCCTGTTATCCCGTTATCGAACACGTTCTCGTTTCCATGACAAATGTTCGATCACCTCCGCAGAGGAATATGATTTTTTGGTTTTTATGCCTCTCATCCTGCTCATGCTGCTCTCTCTCTGCTGCTGAGTTTTTTTTTTCTTCGGCCAAGCATCTCTTGGAGGTTCATTTTCCTTTTGTTCAGACCAGGATACTTCTCGCTTCTCTACTTTTCTTCTTTGTCATTTTAGCTGACGAACCTTTGTTTTCTTATTGTACTATCTTCGTTTTGATTTTTGTTGTTTCGCGCCTCTCTGCAATCCCCCACCTGATTCTTTATATGACTTTGTTGTCCGTTTCCCTCCCTTCTTCGGGTTTGATTTCCCCCCCCTACACTTGGTAAAGCCGTTTTTCTTCTTTTTATGTTTTGAGTCGAATTAGATTTCTTCCCTCAATCAGGGCATGATCTAAGGCCCTTTTGTTCCGGCATATATGATAGTCCGTAGATCTTAAGGAGAAGTCCCCTCGAACTTATGCCAGCACGTTCAAGACCACAGACGGTCCCCGCTCGACTATATTACGGACGGTCTATCCCCTCTTTCGTCAATCCTTCACTCGTCCTGTCTGTGCTGCGTCTTGCCCAGGCAGGTGGTCACCCTGTTGTCCAACATGGTCACATGATTCAGCGTAATGCTGAAAGGACTATGCTTTTCGCGATCATCCCTCACCTGCCCTGGCCTTACCCTTTTTTTTATCACATATTTCCCGGTTGTACTTTTCAGAATTTTGTAACCCTTTTTGTCCTTTTTTAGTCTCCTTATTTTATTCCCTCACTTGTCTTCTTTGCCTCTTTGCCTTTCCCCCATCTTGTTTTGCCTTTCCCTCAACTTCTCCCTTTTTTCGCCCCCCATGCACCTAGTTCTGACATTCCTGTTGACAGCTGGTTTTGCCAAACATTTGTGTGTTGCCAGTCCCCCTTTCTTTGCTTTTTCCAATTATGGCTTCGCTTTTTTTTTTTGCGTACCAGTCCTAGTTCTGATCAGTATTACGCTGACTTCTTGCTGCGCTCGTCCCACTTTTAATTTAAAGACCCGCTTTTCCCGTATTTGTCCTTTCCTAGGAATTCCTCTCCCTAGTTGGCCGCCTTTTGTTTTCGCGTTCGCCTTTACGTCTCTCCTCCCTTTTCCCTCCCCCGCTCCTAATTTTTCACTCTGAAAGCATTCACAATTACCGTGCAGGAAGTCATCCCAGTCTCGTTCTTCCATCGATTTTCCCATTTTTTCTTTCTGATATCGGCTTTCATTTTGCACATTTCCCCCTTGTTTCCTCGTCTTTCTTTACGAGGTATATGATGTTGATGGCCTATTCGTTGGAAAATCGCATTGCCCTTCTATTTCGCAATGGTTTTTTTTCCCTTTTCTCACCCCAACTCTTTCAGGCTCTTTTCTTTCAGTTTGAGTGCTCCCCCCCACTATTTCTGGTATCTTTAACTTTTGTCGTAATTTCTTTCAATCTCGGCCAGGTCTTGTGGTGTTTACCTGTTTGGTTTTTTGTTTTTTTCGCTCTCTTTTGAGTCTTCTATCCCCAATAACTAGCTTACTTTTTCCGTTTCCCAGCAGCGGAAAGAGTTTTCGTTCATTTTTGTACTTTTTCTTTGGAACAACTTCAGACATCGAATCTGGTCTGGTATGTCTCCTATCTCTCATTCGGGTTTGTACTTTTTTTTTCATCCTCCAATCGACGAAACATCCGCGTTCTGCACCCTGTGTCCCCCCCGTTTCAGACTCTTTCTTTCCTTCTCTATCTCGATTGGATACTTAGAGTTTTCTCCCGGTTTTCTTTCAGCGGCACCCTCCCTTGCCCTCGTCGTTTGGCTTTGCTCTGTGTTACGACACTCCCTTAGGTGTCTAGAGTACCGAGCTTATTTGATTTCTGGCCTTAAGGCTCCCCCTTTTGCCGGGATCATCTTCTGTTCACCTCGCGAACACGTCACCTCTAGTTTTATCTAACCATCTTCCCGTCTTTCTCTTTCTTCAGTCTTGTTTTGCGCTATGTTAATCCGTTAGGTCTTGTCGCCCGTTATCTCCGTTGTCGTTTGTTGCTAAATTTTTTTTTGCGCATGCTCCTTGGAGAGCTCTGCCTCTTCCTATTTTGTTACCTAACGATTTTGCTTTTTTAACTTGGTCAAGTTCTTTTTTTTTCCCCCCCTTATTTTTTGCATGCTTTCCACACGAGCGCACCCCTCCCATTTGGTCTTCTTTGCCAGTGTTTCTGAAACTCTCTTAAAGCCTTATTTCTACTTAACTTCTTCCAAAGTTGGTCCCTTCTGTCTGGTTGTCCCCCTATCCTAACAGGTTCGCTTTTTTCTTTCCTTCTGGTTTGATTCAGGTATCAGTTTAACTTACTGCTTTCTCCCCCCCTTCTTTTTTTTTTTTTCTCCCCCTATTGATTTCTGTATGAAGCACCTTTCCTTCTTTTCTTTCTTCTTATTTTCCCTAACCCACCTGTGCCCATTCCGCCTTTCTTAGGGAAGTACTCCCTTCCTATTTTCAATTTCCCCCTTCCCAGTCGCGTTCCACACTGCACCCCCCTATTTATCTTATCTGACAATTCCTACGGGGCCCTTCCTCCCCTGCTTCCCAGATCTTGTTCAAGTCCCCTACCACTCTCCTGCTTTTTGGTAGGAAACCCACATTTCAATCACCGGAAATGCGTCTGGCTAAGTTGAATACATTAATTAATATTCCGAGCATGACCCCTACTGACGAACTCAGTTCTCCGGGGCACCAATTTTTCCTCGACGTGGACGACTACAACTCCTTACTCATCCCTTTCTGCCTCTTCCGCCACGTTTTCTCTTTTTACTCCTTAATTTGAACTCCGCCTGGATTCCTGATCGGTACGCGCTCACCCTGCTCCAATCGTCTGGCTTTGTCTGTCTCCCTCCCCGGTAAACCCGTATTTGGTAAGCGTGTAATTCCGACCCCTCCAAGATTGATTATTTTCCACGCCATAATTTCCCAATGCCCCCCCATGTTTCTGCGTAATATTCCCCTTCCAACCATCCGTTCCCTTTTCCTTCCGAACTGTCCCGCTGTAGTTCCCTTTTCGGCACTCGGTGTGCTCGTAGAGTACCCTTATTATGTTTTTTACTGAGCATCGACGGCCCCGGAATGCGAATGAAGGCGGAGACTGTTTTAGTTCTTTCTTTGTCGACATCTTTTCGGTGGCAGACTCCCTCGAATCCCCCCGCGTCTCCTCCTTGAGATGAAGGAAGTCCTATTTTGTGATGCCAGGATCGCCCCTTAACGGCCTGTAGGCACTCCCGGAACGAGTGACGGTTGCTGAGTTTGTAGAACGATTGTCGTTTCTCCTCTGTCGGCGACCATGGAAGGTGTGTGGTGTGTTTTATTTTTTTTAAGTTCGTCCCGGTTTAGTCATACTGTTATATCCCTCTATAGCTTTTCCACGGCCCTCTCTCCTTCAGCTTCTAGTGGAGTTGAGATCTGATCTGTACTCGCCTCAATCCTTCCTCGAAAAACCTGTGTCCCAGTGTATGGCCAGCCAATAAGTTTTCAGGCCCCCCCAATTTAATGAGTTCGCCGACCACCACCCTCCGAACCCTGATCTTTTTTATGGAGTCCGAGACCCGAACGATTTCACCCCCTGTCCATAAATCTTTATTGCAAGACAAATCGACCATTTGTTTGCCCCCTAGTTTCTCCCTACGATTTTCTGTGTGTTGTACTTTTTTTTCTAAACGTATTCCTCTCGGCGTTCCGTCTGACGCAGTACCTGCATAATAGCGCGGTCCAAGCCCCCGATCTCCTATCTCTCATGCGGTCCATCCATGCCCTGGCTGATATATTTTGTTCCGCTTTCCAAGGGCAATACCTTCCCTTCGGTCAAAGTAGTAGGTTTTGGCATTGACGTCCCCTGTGCCAATCTCGGTTAGAATCACCATTGACTCCGTTGGGTCCTCTGGTCGACCCTCCTTTCCCATTATGAGTTGCTAACGGTGACGTTGTTTCTTAGACCCCAAGTCTGTCCCCATCCTTTTCCTTCTGGCCTGTTACCGATGCGTTTTTAGCGTTCCTGGTCTTAGTGAAAAACCCCGCAACTTCACGACATTTTTAACGACTTCATCCGACCATTCTTCATGCCGATCCCTTGACCCGTGCCGTTGTTGGTGACGGGCGAGGACTTTTTTTTGTTGAGAGTCCCGGACTTGAGAATTTCCCCATTTCGGGAATTTCTTTGTTTGTCCCATTCGACTATACGTAGGGTAGTGGATTTGTGAATACGATTCCTTTCCACCCCCACAGCCACAAGAAACCCCCGGCCGCTTCCTGTTTTGAGGCCTTCTCTTCTCCATAGTTTTTCCCTTATTGAATTTCCGGCCAATATGACAAGAAATTTCCTTCAGACCCTTTTTCAATGTACTCACATCCTACGATAGCTTCTTGTCTCCCTTGCAAAGAAGAAGTTTTTGTGTCTCTATGCAGGTCCCTAACCCAGTAAGATGGACTCTTTCCACAATGACCCTTTCTCTTGACGCC
>Ga0179591_1351142_pt1 | contig 10870 bp, 8 predicted proteins | sample CZOMad2_1_08_16f_FD_182891 | JGI IMG/M metagenome (GOLD analysis project Ga0179591, IMG submission 182891) | Vadose zone soil fungal communities from Angelo Coast Range Reserve, California, USA - CZOMad2_1_08_16fungal (PacBio error correction) | ecosystem: Environmental > Terrestrial > Soil >... | reverse complement strand
CTCATACGGTGTTCGTCGCGGAGGTATTTTCGACTGGATGAATAAATGATCTAGTTTATTTTCTCGGATACGGGCGTCAGGAAAGAAAAGACGGCAACATAACTTTTCCCTCAACTACCGCAGTTTTTTTCGTAAAGTATTGGGCTGGCTTTCTGCTTGTCGTGTATCGTTTCGGAGCCATCCTGAGTTCTCTCGACCCGATATGGCATGTTCGCAAACCTCCCCCTTCGCGACACTTCGGTAGAAGCGTCCACCCCGTTTGTCTTTAGTACCTCATCTATCTCCTTCTCTTTCTATCGGAACCTCCCTGATAGGCGCCCTCTTGTTTCTTCGCAGGCGGCGACATCCTCCACCCTTAAGCGTGAACCTCTTTCTACCTAATTACGTCATTGGCGGATCTTCCTGGATATTTGTTCCCCTCGTCCTCGCGCACTTGTTGTTTTATTTTGCTTTTGACCGCCTCTCTTTTCTGCTCTGTATAATAATGATCGGTGTCCATTCCGCTTTCTTTCGGCCAAAGGGCTGGGCTTCTCTCTTTCGGGTTTTTCCCTGTCTTCGAAGGAGCTTTTCTCTTTGCGCTGGATGAAACCACAAATGAATACTCCACAAAAAGCAGTAGCTCTGTCTTTTTAACAATGTGATGAGAGTACAAGCGCAAATGACAGACCCCTCCTCAATTCGTGATTCTATGCCGGTCCTCCCTGGACTGCGCCATGAGTACTCGGTTGAGGATGCCTAGAGTGCTCCCCCCCGAGACGAAATCCGGCATACCTACCGGCTACCCCCCCAAGTGTTCCGGCAGTTTCTGTAAGCAGAATCATGCCGGATCCCCCCTGATGTCTTGGTGACATCCAGGAGGATACTTGATGAACTTCTGAGGCCCCGCCTCTCCCGCGTGCGCTGCCTATTTCTTTCCTGACCTTTAGTCCCCACATGGGCTTTAAATGGTGCGCTCCCCCCTTTGCAGTCCGCGTTCAGAATTCATCTCTTGGTAGAAGTCATCTGCCTCCTCCTAATATACTTTTCCTCCACACAGTAGAGAAATCGAGAATTTTTTCTCTCCCCCCCCTCTCATTGGAGGGGGCACCCTCATAGGAAAGAATGACTTCCCCCTACAATGTGCCCCTGCGTTTATCGTTCACTCCGCCTGATAGTTTAACATGATCTCGTTTTCTAATTTCCCCAGGCGATCGGCCCTATTCTTGTTTCTAAAAGAGGGAACAGCTCCGTGATTCCTCATTATATCATGTTTTTGGGGGCGGGTTCAGACTCCCAATTCTCTCAAAAGGAATTTGATTGCTTTTTTGGCACCTGTGAGGTCTTCTGGATCCCATCCTTTCTCCCCCCCCCCCCCTGCCAAGATGCCCCCAAAGATCATTAGCGAAGATTCTCGACCCTCCTCGAGGATATGGGTACGCGACTACACTTCATGCTCCTGTTTCTCTCCTGCTCCACATGGATCGCGTAAAGTTTGATGCTGTCCCAGGGAGAGGATGTTCTCACCAATACGCCTCTCCCTGTCCACTACCGGCTCCTTTTCCTCTTTAGAACCTCTCAAGAGAATATGGAATATAGGGATGCGAGGCTACCCCCCCCCCATTTATGTTCCTTCTGCCCCTTCTAGACGTGGGACCCTTTAGTCCCTCTTCATCGCGGACCTTTCTATCTAGAGATTCTCCGACTAAAATTCGAGATTTCTCTCGATTTGGTCGGATAATCTAGGCGAGCGGCACTGACCCCATTGCGGCGCTTTGTCGATTTTTTCTCCCCCCCCCTGAGACCAGGACACACCTTCCTTTACTCCCTAAATCAAAATTTTAGGTGCTCTGAGGGTCGTCCTCCGTGCCGTCCCCAGGAGACTTTGGCGCTTTCTTCGTGAAGATATTCCACCAACCTCTTCTTTTCCTCCTAAAAGTTGTGGTGCTAGAGTGTTTGGTGTTTTGAACAGATGCACTCCCCGCGCCAAAAACTTGACGGCCCAGGTCGTGCATCTGAAGAGCAACCCGCCAACTTTTCCCCTTTTAGTTTCTTGGTCGATGGAGAACAACTTGACGCCTGCTGTCTCCGGACACATCAAATCGTCTTCATTGCCCCCCCCAGAGCCGAGTTTTATCCACCCCCCTAGCGTTTGAACAATAGCTTCCTTGAGATCAGTTCAGCCCCCCAGAGATACGATAATCTGCCGAGAAATGGTCCATAGATTCCCCTCTTCTTCGAGAGAGCGCCCCTATGTGTGATGCCTGTCCTCCCCCCCCGCTACTCCGTATGGAGGCTCGTCGGTTTCATTCTGTAAGATAAGAAGGGAAGATGCAGTCGAGTAGTAGTTCCTGCTTCCCCCCCTTTCCTAATCATAAACCTTTCCTCCTATCGCGACTTCTTAAGGACATCTCACGAGCCCCTCCCCTTTGGTCCGCAGATGCAACCGAGACATACTTTTCGGCGTCATATAGTCGAAACCCCCCTCTTGCTCTTTGGCCAGGGTCGCCCACTGACCCTATCGAGTGTGGACTACAAGTCCCTACCTTTCCGGCCCCATAAGCTCCTCGAGACTTTTATTCCACCCTCACACCAAACGCCTTGATAGTTCAGTCCTAACATCCTTTTCCCGCAGGTGCGCTTTCTCTGGAGATTTTACTCCTAGCACCCGGTACCGCTTTTCCCCCCTGACGACCGATCAGCTGGTGATCAGAATTTTTCTTTTTGAAAAGGCCATATCTTTTCATTTTTTGGGGTCAAGAATTGCCCTTCGGTTTCGTCTTCTTCTTTGGTGCCCAGTTCCCCTCACAACCGGGAGATCTGATACATTTTCGCGTACTGGTTTTTGTCCCGCTGTCTCTGAGTAGCGCATGCCCCCCCCCATCTATTTCCCCCCATTTTCCTCTCCATGTATTATAGCTCCTCATTGAGCCCTTTTGGCAGAGACATCATGGCGCGATGACTCTTCCGCGGCTTCAGTCTCCCATCCTCGACCTCATGATAAAGGGCCGGGAAGTTTTTCCCTCTAGAACCATCCTTTTCGTCCGTCTTCCCTTCTCCCTCGTGACCCATCGTTTTAGCAGGTCGGTTTTTTGAGGAGCTCCGGTGTCCGCCCTGCCCTTCTCGGCCTCCCCCCTCACTCACTAGTCGCTGGCGCCCCTTCGGTAGGTTTGTACGGCGCCCAACTTCTTCGTTTGTCGTCGCCGGGTTCTTTATGCGTTATTCCTCCTTTCGGCTTCATCGCAGCATTGTTTCTCCGGACCTTTCCCTCTGTTGTCTGTTAAGTTTGTTCAGCGTCAAAGCGAGAGCGCCTACTGGCCTCTGTCACACCGAAACGTCAACGAAAGCCCCCTCTGCCCTTTGGTGAATCTACCCCCCTCATGTTCCCCGGAAAAGCCAATGATGATTTCCCATTCTGCCGTCGATAGGAGATGGTTCTCTCCTCCACAAATCGTGCGATGTCGGTCCCCCCCCCCCCCATAGATCCCCCCTAGATACTACTTATAAGATGAAGTAGGCGGTCCACGTCTCCCCCCCTTCCGGGCGGTTTCAAGGATATTCTCAGCCTGAGACCCCTGGTTATCATGGTCCCTTGCCTGCAGCGCAACGGCTATTCCTCTCTCTATCCTTTTTCTGCGCCAGACATAGTACGCCGTTGATCGTACTAATTGTAGGAATTGCGGCTCCCCCCCATCATAGCGAGAGACCCGCCGCCCTATCGCGCAGAGTAAAGATCACGGCCCTGCCCTTTTCCGCCCCCACAAAATTTAGAACTCTGTGCCTTCTAAGAGGTGTATAAATGTCGTTCCCGACCCCCCCCCCCCCCGAGGGCAGGCTGATGCCCCTTTGACAGACCCCCCTATATCTGGATGAAAGACTGCCGAAGGCCCCCCACGATCCTCCCCAAGTGACGTCATAGAAATATATATTTCCTCCCTCCGTGTTTGTTGATTAGCGACTTTCACATTCCCTTTCGCTATCCTCTAATGGATTGGCCCAGATTTACCTGGGCTTATCCGGGCCTTCATGAAGCAAAATTTTATTAACCAATTTTCCGCAATCGGTCTTCAGTTAGAAATGTCGATTGCTCCTATCTGATCGGGTTTCTGTGCTAGTCCCCTCTATGTTGCTTTGCACACCCGCAATTCGCTTTCCCCCCCCCCATGATCCTCTCTCTCAAAGGACGTACAGATGTGCTCTGGCTCATCCACGCTCTACCTCCATAAGCCCTTTCCTCCTTCCACCCGCATCAGGCCCCCTCAGTTTTCTGATCTTTTCGCATCTCGCGAAAAAGAAAGCTTTCCAACCCCTCCTGGACCTAAGTACTTCTCACACCTCTTCTAATGAATGCGCCCTCCCTCCGCCTCCTTCAACCCCCTTTGTTTTTTTCTTCTGTTTTCCCCTAATCTTCTCGTCTCTTGTAAATCATGATGGTTGTCCACCTTTTCATGTTCCTGAGGGCTTTTTTGCTTTCTGGTTTGTTTGCCGATTTTGGTTTCGCGGGTTCTATTCCCGACTTTTGAAGCACAACTGAAGCCGCCCCCCCCCCCCCCCCCCAGTCAGGAGCCCCAACCCTTTTTTTTTTTCCCGAGATACTCCACAGGTAGTCCTCCACTCGCACGTTCGATCCAACGATGGCCCTGTCCGGATGCGCTGGAAAATAACTACTCGCCCGGAGATAGAGGATCGGATGGGCCCCCAGGAGACGCCCCCCATTCTTCCACTTTCCTTTCGCTAAATAAGCCGTTACGGCACTACGACCTTCCGACCGCAGTGTTAATTCATTCCTGACTCCCTCTATATTTCAGGGCACGATCCGTACACTCACCACTTAGGCTCTTTGCCCATTCGTAGGGAGCGTTATTTTCCCTTTGCCCCTCCTCCCTATATATACCGAAATGTGCAGTTTCTCAAGGCTTTCCGCTCTATAAGTAGCCAAGTTATTTAACCGCTTTATTAGCAGATGTCCTCCCCTTCTCATAACCTTTTAGCCTCGTCTCTGACAGAGAAGATACAGCTTCCATGGTTTCTTTGGGCACCCGGAATCTCTGAGCTTGCTAAGACCTTTGACACCTTCCACAATCTTCCCCAACTTAGTCTCCCCTCCCGTTCTTCTTCAATAGAGATAGTTACTCATATGATCTTCTGGTCTCTTCTTCTATAGTGTATCTACTTCCCCCTTTCATGTACAAGACCTCTTTTTGCCACCCAGATTTACTCACCACTGGTCCGGTGGTTCTTGAGGGCCCCTCTCCAATCAAGTTACTCTCCCAATCCTTTTGATGGGCTGGCCCCGTGAGTGTAGGCTGCTCTCACCCCCCCCCTTCCTTGGCCGGCCACTTCAACGCGGCGCCTCTCCTTTTCCGCAGCATATCTGAGCCCCTTTTCTCTATAAGATAACTAGTCTTGACATCCTGGGCCCCCGTTTCCTTCCGTATCCTCGTCAGTTTTCCTTCGCTCCCCGCATTAAAAACATCTCTACCTCTAATTCAAAATTTATTCTATCTTCACCACGATCCCCTGTTCCGCGCCCTGCAATATCGCCGTTTCTTCCGAGGAGTAAAAAGTCCTTTCTCAACTTACGATCGATTTATATCACATACTGGCCTGATTATCTTTCGTGCTCTCCTCATCCCGAACAGAAGCCCCTCTGGATCTCTCCATTCCGAGGTGGGGACAACTCCTCTCCTTATCCACGGTCCCCTGAAAAATGTTTCAAAACCACCACCCCCCCCCCCAGTGCTGCGTTTTAACACGCTTCTTCCCCCCCTTTTCGCAGACTCTCCCTTGACTAGGTCTCGGCCGGGAGGCACGCCGTCGCCCGGGGAGCGTCGGCGTGCCCTCTTCCACCCCTCTCTTTTCCTCTGTTGTTCTCTCCTTTGGTGAAACGTCACCCCCCTTCCCACACCCCTTCTCCCCCTTGCACGGCCCTCCGGCTAGATAGACACCTGGAGAGAGTGAGAAAACGGTTTGGGAATTTTCTGTTTTCGGATTCGCACTTCCCCCTCCCATTGCTAATGCGCCTCTCTACCGAGTTCCTTTTTTTTTCCTCACTGATCGTCCGTATTCGGCCTCGATTGATTCCCTGACTCTCCCCTTCCTTCAATTTCATCGCGAGGAATCGCTTCTCTATGAAATTTTTTGCCGAAGTCGCGACTGAGACGGCAGCGAGTTTATTCCCTGGAAGAATGCCCCCCATCATTTGGTTGATCCTCGATGTTTCCTGTCCCCGCAATCGACGTCATTTCAAAAATTGACGACTAGGCCGCGTTGCCCTTTTTCCCCCTTTTCTCTTTTTTTTTTTTTTCTGATAACCGAGCCCCCTACTCTTTTCCTTCATCTCTCGTCCTTGAACTCCTCGCTCTTCAAGTTGGCCAGAGACCCCCTCTATGTCCTTCCCAAGCGTGCCCCCTCACTGTCCCTTTTTTCATCCCAGGACTTCTTTCGAGAACTTGCTCGAGGAAGAGACCCCCTCCCACCAGACCCCGACCGTTGTTTTAGTAATGCCGCCCCTTTTTGTAACGGTTTTGCGTCTCCTTTCCCACATGAGATCGCCATCCCGATTGTCCGCCTGTTACTCAGTGGTCTCCTATCTGCGTTGAACTCCCCTCCCGATAGACGAATTCCGATTTCTTAGATTCTGTTTTGTAGAATTCGTCTAGAACTTGTTACCTAACCAATGAGATGGCACTCTCTCCCCCCCATGTCCTTTTTTTTCAAAGGTTTTTTTGCTTCCTTCTCGGCTGATCTCTGATACTTGCTCATACCCCCCCATTTTCGCCCCCTTTTTTGAAATCAGACATTTCGAGCAAAACATTCGCCCATGTTTTCCCTCAAATGTGGAGAGCATTCCCCGCGGAAGTTCGCCCGCTTTCCCCCCTGATAACCCCTGACTAAGAATGTTTCGTATTCAATGCATAGGCTTTGCTTCTTCCCTGGGCCTGCTTTAAAAATGGCGGCGGTGTGTTCTTTCTTTCGTTTCTGAGGAAATTCCGGGTTGGAGCCCTGCCGGCTCCTGCAAAGTCTTCGTCCTTTGACTTCTCGTTGGAACGTGCACTCTCATCGACCTCCTTTTGGTTTTTTAGCTCCAGTTGCTGGCTTCCGGTTGATGCCTGCCTTGTCGGATCTTGTCTACCGGATCCTTACTGAGTTTCTGTCTCAGTTTGTGTTTTTCTCGGGTCACAAAGCCCCCCTCCGCTCCTCGCCAGACTTCCGGCAAGGCCCAGCCCTGCGGCGAAGCATACTTTCGTCTCCACGAGATCTACGCGACAGTAGATTAGGCGGTCCGGTCCGACTCCCCGAACACCCCCCACGGTGAGATGATTTTTATTAAGAGTGCCGCCCCCTCCCTTTGCCCATGCTAGTTTCCTTCTTTCCCCCTGAAGATGGTCTCTGGCTCCCGACTTCTCAGAAACATGAGGGAGAATCTATTTGTCCCTTTGAAGCCTGCAACTTTCGATTTCTATCCGGAGCCCTCCCTGAAATTCCTTTTCCGCGTTTACCTCCCTCTTCAGAGAATGGCCTTGCCATCCGCCTTAGCGCCCAGAGAAAGATAGAGCCCTTAGCCCCTCGAAGTCCTCCCCCCCTTTTCTCACGCTTGATCTGACCCTCTTGCGGGCATTGGAGGCTCTGTTTTTTTCCCCTAGGCGTCTCCGCCAGAACGAGATCTTTCTTCTGTCCCGACTTTTCCGCGACTACCTTTAGATACTCTACCTCTCTATATTTTCTCTCCAACCTTTTACTGAGATTTAAGAGATATTCTTTTTTCTCTTCTCGCAAAAATCGGGACTGCTGGAATACCATCATCTCGGTTGGGAGGATTCCTCAGAATGCCCCTATCCTTTAACATACCATAAGCAGTTTCCCGTTCATGTATTTTCTTGCTCTTTTTTTCGTGATAGTGACCCTGATATCGTCTTGGTGATGGGGTCTCCTTATTTTTGATTGTGCACCCCCTCATTCGCGTACATGACCCCCCAGACCGAACACCTTCTTCTATGTGGGTTAATTACGACCTATAATCTCTCTCTCTCCCCGCCCCTCTAGGAAATAATCTGTCATGGACGTAATCTGCCTGAAAACCTCCTGCATGATTTCAACTTCCTCATATACCTCACCGTAATTGGAAATATCCTCCCGATTAGATAACAGGCAACTTCTTTTTTTTATGTTTGAGAGGCCCCTCCCCCCTCCTATTTAATGTCCTTACGGTAAGTGGCCTTCCGTCATGATGACTTGATACAGGGGGCTCTTCCCTTACTTTTCTGGCTCTTTCCTCTTCTCTTGACATTCAGAGGAGCCAGCAACACCCCCTTCCGACCCACCCCCGCCCCCCTGAATTTACTTTTTACATGTTCGCTCCGACCAGTTTCCTGCGCCCCATAAAGCTTTCCCCACCTTTTAACAGATGCGATGACTTTTCCCGACAGATCGTGTTGGCAGGAGATCGAGGATTTTGTACGCCCAAGTCCTCCACCTCCCCATGCGCTTCACTTATCCCCTGCCCGGAGACTCCCCAGTGTCTGCCGTAATGGTAACCACAGACCGCCTGTGCCCTCCCAATTTCTTGATCTGAACGTCGAGGAGCGTGGCTTCGTTTCCCTCCCGCCTTTGAAATGTCCCGAAAAATGGGAATCACATGATTTTGCCTATATCCCATTTCCCCTTCTTCAAAATGGTTCGACCTCCCCCTATTGGGAGGATCCACTTATCCCCCTCTCCTCCGCCTCCTACCTCCGCAACATTTCGCGACACTTGAGTCCTCTCCCCAATGGTGGAGGGCAAGGAAAACTCCTGATGAAAGAATTTAAGGGTCCCCGTTCACACCCTGAACCCTGACGTCGATCTGCTTTTCCCCTCATGTTCATCTGTCTCAGCTCCCTCCCCTTGCATACTGTTCTACAGCATACAGACCTCAGCATCGCCCCCCTCTGATTAGGATACTATCAGGTCTCTTGCTGAGATTCTTTTTCCTTCCCGACCTTCCTGCTCATGTTCTGCATGCTGGGTCTTGAGTTTTCCCCCCCTCCTATATACGGTAGCGTCCCCGACCCAAGAGTCCCGGTTTCTTCCTATATTCTCCTTCCTCTCTTCTCCCCTCGGGTATAGATAGAAGACCCCCCTTATGCGGCAGAGAATGTCCCATTTCCAAGGCCGCCTCTCGTCCATTTTTCTTCTCCAGGAGCGTAACAATCTTGAAAATCTATCCCCTCTTTCAGATGAACGCATCGTCCTGAGGAACTTATTTGGCGCCCTCCTGCTCGGCGTCACCCCCCCAGCGTTCGATCTCGAAGGACTCCTCGCGAGGACAGTTGTTATTATAATACGAATCCTCCCTCCCTAATTTCCACCACCGTCAGTTCTGTGGTCCCTCTCGTGCCGGCAATACATGGGCGTGTCCGTATCCAGCCCCGGCTACCCAATTTGTTACTATCTCTGAACGTGTTCCTCTTTTTCGGCCGGGCGCAAGACGTTTCCGTAAAGGCTTGCCCTGCTACGCGGGCGTGTCTTCCAGATCTTCAAAAATCTCTCTCTTCCTCCTCCTTCTTGTTTTTTTTCTCTTCTTCTTTGATCTATGGTTTGTGCCTGTGAAGATTAAAGCCGCCCCCGCGCCCGTACGGCAGGCGTGCTCCCGGCCGAGCCAAAATCGGTCCCTGTATAGTTCTCGGCGACCAACCGTGGGAAGCGCGCCGTGTATGCCGGGCACAGATCCGCACATTTTTCGTCATGTCCGCTACGCGCGTTGAGTCTAGCCCCCTGTTTGGCTCAGAAGTTCCTTTGATTCCCAGCTCTCTTCCAATCTCATAACCGAACTGTTCCCCTCTCTTCAACAGATCAGTACGTCGATTCCCCAAAGCTTTTTGCGCTTCGCAGGCTCGCGACCTGGCGCCCTCTCTCTTCTATCTAGGAACCGCATCTGTCAGATGTGACGCGTGTTTTAATTGATTGTTTTCCTTCTCCATAGGGCTATACTCCCCACCCTTCCGCTATAGGAGTCCCCTGAGGCCCTCGGATTCTCTTTTATGTTTGGTAGAATATATACCCGATATAGATGCTGAGGCTCCATTCTTTCTTCCCGACCGTTTTTCCCTTCTTTTCCCCCCCCTGTTGGCACGACGATATATCTTTTTTCCCTCCCACAACCTCACATTCCCCTAATCATCACGTCCCTGTTTGCGAATTCCTGGAGCCAAGCACCCAGCCCGCCCATTCTCTCCTTTTACAGCCTTCCGCGTTTGTGTCTCCCCCATGTTTCTTCGTAAATCCGTTCCCCCGCCCCGAGTATTATCCTGAAGATCAGTTTCGAGGAGCAGATCTCGGCTTGAAACAGGCCCAAGAGAGCCCGTTCCCATTGTAGACGTGACTTTTGTTATTTTTTCCGCTTTCTTACCCTCCCCCTTATCGGCGAGATCTGATCCGATTGCGCCCTTTGGCAAATGTGTTTTTACTTCTTCTCTAGATCCGCTAATACCACCCTTATTTATTTCCCCGAGCCATGGGCTAGATATCTCTAAAACTTGAGCCACTGGACCCTGAGTTTTGAGAGAAGTAGTCCCCCGGTTTAGGCCGCTCTTCTTACCGTCACCAGTGAGCCGCGGGGGTCATGCCACACGGTACCCCGGAGACGCGTTTTTCCTTTTACTGCCGAACCCGTTGTTTCGCGTTTTTTTCGCGATGCTTCCCATTACTTTCTCAACTTGCCGTGCGAAGGCCTTCCCTCTGAAGATAGCATTGTGCCGTGCGCCCGTGTGATTGAGGGTGACCGGACTTTTTCTGACAGTTATTGTTTTCTCGAGGTGGCGATTCTCTCTCTGCTGAACTCCCCAATTTTGGTAGTCTGATATTTCTTAGATTAATGCTTTTTCGCTTCATGTTTGTGAGCCCTATAAGGGAA
>Ga0179591_1227866_pt1 | contig 10870 bp, 12 predicted proteins | sample CZOMad2_1_08_16f_FD_182891 | JGI IMG/M metagenome (GOLD analysis project Ga0179591, IMG submission 182891) | Vadose zone soil fungal communities from Angelo Coast Range Reserve, California, USA - CZOMad2_1_08_16fungal (PacBio error correction) | ecosystem: Environmental > Terrestrial > Soil >... | reverse complement strand
GTGGGAGGTTGCCATGAACTCCCGCTTCCTGCCTTTTCCCCCCTGGTCTTTTAGCTTCTTGTTTCTTTCACCGGGTATGCTTCTTTTGGGGGGGGGGGCGTTCCTCTCCTCTAGGCCTTTGTCGTAGTTTTGGAGGCCGCTGTCCCGATCCATTCCTTAACCCGTTTTCTCGTCTTGAGGTGGGACAACAATTTTTTACTGGGGCTTCTGCGACTTCCCTTCCTCCCTCTTGTGGTTTTTGACGATATAGAGCGTCTCTTGGTGAGAAATGGTCCCCCCCTCTTTTTTCCCCCCGGTGGACTTTCCCCCTCCGTTTGTGCTTTACCTAATTTTTCCGGTGGATTGTCCTTCCTTTGCGGTGTAAACTCAATGCTCGTTTTTTCACATCAGTTAATGGGTGCCCGGCGTCTTTGCCTGGTGTCCTCCCCCTTTTGAGCCTCCCGTTTTTTTTTGTGTTTTAAAAGGCCTTCCTTTTCCTTGACGCCTTGCCGTGAGTTTTTTTGTATTGTTTGTGCTCACACCTGTTTCTTGTTCATCCCCTCTTGCCCTTTTCGGCTTTTTGCCGGATGTCGGCCACCGCTGATTTTTCCCCCCAGAAGTTTGGCTAATTTTGCAGGCTTCCCCTGGCTGCGTCTCGCATTGTCCCTGCGTCATCTCGGGTAAGCTGATTCTTTTACAAGTTTTTATTTGAGTTTGCGCGATTCCCTGTTTCCTTTTTTGGTCTATTTCGTTTTCATTTTTTTTCGGCTTTTCGTAGGTCCTCCTTTTTTCTTATTTTCTCCCGACCCCCTTTTTTATTTTCTGGTGCCCGTGCCTTATGCTTTAACCCCGGTCCTTCCCCCTTGGGAGCCCAATCTTAATTCACAATTGGCATCTGTATGACCCCCTTTTTTGAGGTGGTTACGGTGTCGTGTGATTAGTCTTTTTGTAGTTTGTGATGTTCTTTTGCTTATGGGAGTCGCCCACCGCTATGGCCGTTTCGAGGCTCGTTGGCCTAAAGTAGTAGCGTCCCCCCCTCGACGCCCATACTACTTTTGGTGTTCCCACGACGGGTCCCATCCTCCGTGGCGTCTTTTTTCCCTGTACACCCTTTGGAGGAACCGTCTGAAATTTGGTTTTCGGGGTTTTGCTCCCCATCTCCCCCCCCCTGTCCATCCACTCCACTGAGTTTGAACTTCATTAGGTATTTTCCCTTTATCCCCTGCCAATGGTCTCGGAGTTCCTTTGCATGCCCCTGCCACTGTCACGTCCCCCCCCCTCCCCATAGTTTTTTGTCGTGGCCGTGAATCGACTATGACAAAGGGCCACGCTTTCGCTGCCTGTCGTCCCCCTTCCGGTGCCCTCATCGGTAGATGTAGTCTTTCTTCTCCACCGAGCATTTTCGTGTTGGAGTTTATTTCCTTGAAGAGCCCCTCATGCTACCCCCCCCGCACGGGTTTTTCAATCCCCTTCCCCTACTCGTCGTCGTATCTCCTCCCTTTTGCGGCGCTGAAACATGTTCCCGAGGTTCCTCCCAATGACGGTCTGCTGGCCCTTTTCGCGCCTCTTGATGTTGGTATTTCTGCGCACTAATTGTGCTTGACACCGGATGATTTCTCCTGGGTGATCTGGTCCCCTTATTTAACCCACTTTCCATTGGCCTTCCTAAGTAGCGCAACGGAGGGTCTCTGGGAATGTTTTGAGTTTCCCTCTGGCTTTATGTACAGTCGGGCCTTCCCCCCCCCCCCCCCCCCCCCCCCCCCCCCCCCCCCCCCCCCCCCCCCCCCCTCGGGATTAAGTTTGTCGAAGGTGGTGTTATATAAGTGCTTTTCTCCTTTGGGCGTGCTCGGGAGGGGGTTTTTTTTCTTCTTTCTTACGGATGTTTGTCACTTGTGATAGTCCCCGTGTGTCCTTTCTCTTGCACCCCTTTTTCGCAATTCGTTGAGTGTCTTCAGTTAAGTGGAAGGTTCTGGTTCCTCCCACCCCCCCCCCCCCCCCCCCCCCCCCCCCCCCCCCCCCCCCCCCCCCCCCCCCCCCCCCCTTTTGCTCGCGACGTAAAGTTCCCCCCCCTGAAAAAAAACTGGATTTTGGCTGTGCTCGCGTTATTCTTCCTTTTTTTCACCCTGGTGTTTTTTTCCATCTGGCCCCCCTTCGCCGCTGTTCTTCGGCATTAGCTGACACCCACTGATCCCTGCAAAAAAGCCCCCCGGTTCTGGCGCCTCTTCCGGCTACTGTATTCCTTCTTGTTTTCTTTTTCTCGAGCTGTTTTTCGCGGCCTTTATCCCTGGTTCCTCCCCACCATGGATTACCCCGTTGTTCGGTCACACCTCTCGTCGCGCGAATTGCTCGGTTGAACTTTCGTCCTACCACCCCGCTGATAGACCTTCTTTAACCTGCAAAATGTCGTGTTTCTGGCGGCACCACTTTTCGACCCCTGTTTTTCTACGCGTTTCGACCTGGTCGTCCCTTTTCCCCCTCTCCCCTTCTGTTTCAGCAGGGTTCTCGAGTGGTATCGCGTGATGGACATGGCATTCGGGCCCAGCATCTTTCTTTCGGGCGGTCTCCGCCCAAACTTTACGGGTGGAAGACAAGCTACTGGCGAAGTTTCGCTGGCCCTGGTTTTTTCACCTCGGTTCCATGCCTCTTTTTTCTCTATTGCTGGGAAAGCCAAGGTTGCCGACCTTCGGAACCCCCCCTTTGCTTTGCCCCTCAAATTCTCTCGATGTCCTGTCCGCCCGTTTTAAATTACCACTCCCTTTTTCCTTTGTTTCCCCTCGGTGGAGCTCTCTCCCTCACCTACATGATTGGTTATCGTTTTTGCGTGTTTTTTGACTTTTTCCCATTAGTTCTGGCGGTCCGAAGTTCGCAGCTGTTGCTAATCTTTCTTTGTCTTCTTTTTTTGGCTGTCGTCCCTCCTTCCCCTCCCCTGAATGTGTGCTACCAAAGTCGTTATTTTTCCCCCGACGGTTTCCGCCGCCCAACTGAGTCCGGTGCCGACACCTCCCCCCCCCTTCGGAGGCCTATGGTTGACCCCCATTTTCCCTAAAACACACCTTCCCTAAGTTTTTTCAGGTCGGCATCTCCACCCCCCCTCTGCGCCCCCCCCCCTCAAACCCCTTTTTTCCCCGACTCCAAGCCAAAGAGATTCCGCCTGCCAAATACCCCTTCCCGGATATTTCCGTACGACCCCCTCCCCTTTTCGCATGGCTCCCCCCTCTTCCTTTTGTTTTTATCCAAATCCGATTTGTGTGTCGCTTGTTTTGGAGGTCTGCAAGCGTCACCACTTCTACCCCCTTCTCCTTTCGCCTCACCCACCGCTCGTCCCCTTATTTTACCTCCCTCGCTTCTCCCCTTCTTCCCTCTCCCCCTCCCTCCCTCTTCATCATCTGCTCTCCTTATCATTCTCAACACCTTTGGCCCCTTCTTTTTCTACTCCTCACCCTCATCTCCGCGTCCTTCTATCTTAGCTCTTTCCCCCCGCCCGATCTCCTTCCCTTTTTGCTATCCCCTCCCCGCCCACTCTCCATATCCTCCTCTTCTTACACGGATCTCACTCCCCCAAAAAATCACCTTGCCTCCTCCTTCTCTCCCTTCTTACTTCCCTCCCCCCCCCCTCCCTCCTTCCTTATTATTGTCCCTCGCCTTCGCCTCTCCATTTCTTCCCTTTTTTGCCTGTCCCGACCCTTCCCGCCGCACCCTCCACTTCTTCTCCCTCCCTCTAACCCCTACTTTCTTCGTAAGCATTTCCTTCCCTTTTCACCCCGCAGCTCCCACCCCCTCCCGTCACTTTTCATTCCCCCCCTCCACCCTACTTCATTCCTCCTGCCCTCCCCGTTAACCTTTCTTACCTCTCCCCCCCCTTACCCTTCTTTTTCCCGCGCTTCCCCTTTTCCCCCCCTTGTTCCTTTACCCATCTACCGTATTACCCCTCCTTGCCTCGTCGCTGCTTCGTAACGTTTCACCCCACCCCGCCACCGCCGCATCTTTACTTCCCTTCCCATCTCCCTTTATCATTATGTTTTTTCTGCGATTTCCTCCTCGCCCCCTCATCCCTTCTCTTCCTTACCTCCACTCGACAACCCTCTTCCCACTCCATCTCCGCGCGCCCTGTGCTTCCTCCCTCCCCCTCCTTCCTTCTAACCGTCCTTTCCCCCCTCTTCTCATTTGCCTCTTCTCCTTCCTTTTTAACCTCCCCCCTTTCTAAGCTTTTCCTTATCTGCACCCTCCCCCTTCCCCCTCTTTCGTCATCCTTCTCCCGGCCTCTTTTCTCATCGCTTCCTCTCCCCATTCCCTTTTCTCTCAACTCTCCATTCTTACCCCGCTCCTCCCCTCCGCTTCCTCCTCTGCTCTCTCTTTCCCTCCATTTGAGTTTCTTCTTCCACATCCATCCCGGCCCTTTTCACCGCACCTTCTCCGCCCCCCTTCCACTTTGACACCCCCCCTCCTCTACCCCCTCTAACCTCTCCTCCCCAACCCCCCTTCACCCTGACTGTCCTCCCTCTATTCCCCGCTGCCGATCCACCCTCGCCTCCTCCTTCTTCCTTCTCAACCCTGAAGTCTCCCTCTGTCCACTCCTACCTTTTACCCTCGTTCCAAATATCTCCACGCCTCCTCCCCATCCCCTTCTTTGCCCCTTTGCTTTCCCTTTTTTGCCATTCTTATCCTTCCAGCCTCCTTTTTTTTCCTCCAGCACCCCATCCCGCTCTCCGTGCTCTCTTTTTGCGTCGAGAAATATCCGTTTTTCCTTTTACAGTGATCGGCCTTTTCTTGTCCCACATCCTTCCTGTCGACCTTCGTTGTGATCAGTCCATACAACCAGACGACCGCCCCGCCTCCAATCCTTTCCCTGCCCGATCCCTGCAGTTCACCCCGGTGGTGCAGGACTTCTTATCACTCCCCACCCCCCCCCTTCCAACTTAACCTGATGTCCCCAATTTTCCTGATGGACAAGGTCATTTGGGAGTTCACGTGCCTTAGCGTTTGCTGGCGCTGCCGGTTCCCCTCGGCGTTGCTGCTTCCCCAGTCGTGGCTTGACAAACCCTTCCCGCACATTTTTTTTGGTGTCGATTTTGTACCGGTTTCCCCGCCGTTTTTGTGCAGGCCCGATAGTCAATTGACCATGCGTGTTTTTTTTCCCCCCTCTTCCGCGGTGTTTTGTTTTTTGGGATAAACCGCGGCACGTACGATCCCACCCCAGTGAGGACATTTACCGTATCGCCAATTGGGTCTCCCCGTCCCATATACCCCCCCTGCTGGTCCCCCCCTTCCCCACTGTTTTGATGTTCCCAGCTTTTTAGCTTTCCTTTCTGCCTTATAGCTAAATTTCCAACCGGGCATCGTCACGACTGATGTTCCCTCATTTACCACCATCCACCTGTCTTAGACATACTGTTTTCTCGTCCCCAGTGGCATTCCAATGTTTCCTCCACTGCCTCCCTAGCAGTGTACCTGGTCCTTTTTCTGTGGTGTTGTGTTCACCGGCGCCGTTCCCCAATCTTTTTTCTTTTCCCTGTGTCCCCCTGCCCGCCTTCTAGGCGTTTTTCGTCGGGAGTCCTTTTTTATGACCCTTTTCGATTTCTTGGCATGTTTTTGCCAGCTATCCTTTTTATCCCCCGCCTTCGATCTTCCAGCTAATATTTCAAACTGTCCCTTGACGTAGGCGTTGATCTTTGCTTGATTTTGTACTGCTTTCACTCCTTGGTATCCAACACCGATCGAGAACCTCTTTTTGTACAAGCTGGGTCTTCCCCGGTCCCTTTCCTTTTCCCCCACCCCAAAACTCACGACCCCTGCGTGGAAACCGTATCCACGCTCATCTTTCGGGTTATGGGCTTGAAGTGCGGATTCTTTTTGCGTGGGATCCGTAAGATTTTTCCAGTCTTCCTGGGAACCCTTTCCTGTCTCGTGGTGCGAAGTTCCCCGCGTCTGTAACCCGTAGCGCTCGACTTGTTCCTTCCCTGGTGGCGGGCACCTGTTCCCCCCCCGAGAGTGGATTTCTTTTCATCCCTCTAGAGGGTCCTCACCTGTTTTGTTGTTGTGTGATGCCTTCCTTCTCCCCGCAGCCCCCCAAACCCCCCCTTTTTTGCCCCCTTTCATTATCCACCTCTAACTTGTTCTTAACGTTAAATGCCCCTTCGTTGCGACTAGTTCGCTCACCCCACCCCCCTCTCCACTTTCCACTTTTCGTTCGTTTTGGACCCCCAACGCTACTCTCGGCCGACACTATCCTGCCAGTAATTTCCCCTCGTACCCCATCACCCGTCCAACCAAACACCTTAACATAGTGCCATTCTGAATTCCTTTGTTTATGGGACTTTCTTTGGGTTTTGGTTTCGTTTCTTTCCAGGGCCAATGATCAATCATCTGGTTTGTTTCGGTCAAAGCTTTGTTCGTTGGGTCGATCCCCCCCCTTTCCAGTAAGAGGAGATAGTGTCACCGACCCCCTTCCCCCAAGTCTTCCGCTACCCTTCCCCCGTAGCCTTTTTTTTTCCCGCATGCTTGGCCCACCGTCCCTACTGACGGAGGTTTTCCTTCTTGTAATTAATCCTTGCAAACCGGCAGACCCGGGTGCACCGTTTCAAGGGTTAGGGTATATTCCTCCTTTCCCCCTTCCACGTCTCCCGTTGATTTTTTTGGGTGAGTCCCCTTTGTTTTTGGGACCACGGCGCAGTTTGTAGTTTTCCGTGGGTCTGTGTGTCAAAAACTTCCCCCTCCAGGCAGTCCCGGGGACTTTTTCTTGGTCCTGTGGTTGATGCCGTTTTTTGGAAATCACAGTTTGGATTTTCCCCTTCTCCTAGCACATGGCCTTACCCGGCTGGACGTGCGTCGCTGGCTGCGGGTGGCGCTTCCCCTTCCCCATTGTGGCAATTTTTCTCTTTCCCATGGAACCTTTTCCCTGTGTTCAGTGGTAAAACAATAGTGTTTTTGATTGTACAAATTTTTCTTTTGCTTTTTCTTTTTTCTAGTGGGGGTTGTTAGACCAGTGGGACGTTCTGGTCTGTAATTTAATCGGTGTTTTTTATGTTAGGACGGGTTCCCTATTGATCCACACCCCTCTCCCCCCCCCACCTGAGCGCTTTATCTGAACCAACTTTAACCCCCCGCAGCTTCTTCATTCCCCCCCTTTTGCTTTCCATACTCGTTCTGTTAACTGAATTTTCCCCACTAGGAACCGCGCCCTTTTGTGATTTACCACATTTTTGCGCTAGAATTACCTCCCCTGACCGCACGTGTGTTGGAATCCAACCCCGGTGCGCATCCTCCTCGCGCCTTCACTTCCTGAAAAAGGAAGTTCCATTCTCTGGGAGCTGGTGGTTCCTGCTCCTGTAGTTTGTTCGGGGGTGGATGTTTTTTTAAATCTCCCCCTGTGATAGTCGTCCCTTTTCTTTGCGCTTTTTGCTCTGCCGTTTTCTGATCATCACTGACCTGTCTCCAGGTTGTGTTTTTGGGAACGTCGGGAGCCCCGGGCTCTTCTTCCTCCCCCGTCCCGAAGGGCTCTTCTTGATCCCCCCCTCCGAGTTTGAACCTTCTACATCGTCGAAACAGACTGATGATTTTGATATTCCCCCCGAACCACTTCAATCGATTTTTTTTTTCCCTGCTGAAGATCTGTTCTCGTGTCTTTTCGTTACGGCTACTTTACTCCAGAGTTGGGCGGTGGCCGATTTTGTTTTCCTCTTTTCCTCTGCGTGCGCTCTTTTCCCTTCGGTTGTCCAGGGGTTGGGGTCCCCATTTTTGGAAGACTGTGTTCTTTCAACGTTTTTAAGTTTGGACCCTTGTCACCATTTTTTCGACTTTTTTTTTGCTTCCCCTTGTGTTGTGGGACCATTTCGTTAACCTTTTTTTCAAGGGAATGTTGTTTCCACAGGCAACCTTCTTCTCCCATTTTTAGTCTGAGCCCCCCCTCCCCCGGCCCATCCCCCAGAGCCCTTACTCCCCGACTTGCTTCCGGCGACCGTTCCTTAATTTTCCCCTTTTGGGGTTTTCAAAGCCCACTCCCATTGCCTTTCGCCGCTGATCGGTTAGCCCCTTGACAACCAAAACCTCAATAGTCAGACGGGACTCTTTTGCGGGGGGCGGCCAGTGAGGCCGTGCGTTCTGCAAGTCGGCCCTGGTTGGACATACCTTTTGAGGTTCCCCATATAGCCTGTTTCTCTCCTGTTTTGTTTGTGGTTTTCTTCAAAGTGTTGGTGAACGTGGCGTTCAACACCCCGGTAGTGCCAGCGGACCGAGGGTGTGGCAAAAACGGGCAGCTTCCAACTTTTCCTAAATCGGTTTGTGTTTCCCCCAATTTTTTCTTCGTTGGGAGCTTTCATTTTTCACGTCCGAATTTGGATATTGGGACGAGCCTGTTTTTTTTTTTTTTTTATTGGAGATCTCTTTAGGGCGGCTATTCCAGTCATTTTTCGGGACTTTTGGTTCCGTTAAAGTACCAGTTTTGTGACCCTTTGGGAACAGTGCTTCCCTAATTTTCCGTGCCCTCCCCCCCACACCCATCCCTTGGTGTTCTTGTCTAGATTCCCGTTTTTAGATCTGCGATAGTACTTTGCTTTTTTGGTCCCCCGTAAGTCCTTTGTTCCCTGTCGCAGTTTATGTCTCCTACTTTTGAGTAAGTCTTTTTGCTTTTTTTTTTTCCCAAGATGTAGAGTTGCCGCGCTTTTTTTTAGACGGGTTTTTTATTTTCCTCAGGTGGACCGCCACTCTCTCTGCTCTTGAGCGTCCCCATTTTTTCCCGCTGTTTCATGGTGGCGTTTTTGGGGGCCTTTTTGAATTGCCTTGTTTATGCTGTCTTCTGATCAAGCTGCTCCAGGTTTCTGGAATAAGACCGTGTCGCTTTTGTGTTTCTCGGGTTTCGGTTTTTGCTTGACGCTTGACCCAGTAGCGAATTTGTTCGGTGGTTTTGGTTCTTTTTTTACCCGGTTTCCTTTTGTTTTTTCTTCGCCAAACGACTGTGATGAACGTGACTTTTAATGACAAGACTTTGAATTCCCCATTTGTGAGCCCCCTTCGTATTCCCCCTCCTTTCAGGGACCTTCCTTTTTAATTCCTAGCGCCCTCTTCTCATTATTTCCCGTTCTTTTGAGACCCTGAAACCATTTTTTTTTTTACCGCCCCACCCCCTTTGAACCTACCTATTTTGCGCGTTACACTCCAGCACCAAGATGAACCCTCCCGTTGGTGCCATATTCAAGCCGTTTTTCTACTTTCCTTCTTTTTTTTTCATTTTTGCCTTTGGCGCGTCGATTCCAAATGGACCCCACCGTGTTTGCCGTGTTGTACGTTTCCATTCCGTGTTTTTTGTCGGCCTTCGTGCCAGCATTCGGAGTGCCCACGTGGTTGGCGCTTTCCGTACCGTCTTTTTGGCGTTTACAATAGCACTGTTTCCCTCCCCCGCCGGCTTCGCAGCCGCCTGAACGTCTTCCTCGGCCAAACCGATCGTCACCTCTTTTTGGAGGTTTGGCGTTTTATTGAGGGTTCTTCACTTTTTTTATTCCTTTTCCCCTGACCCTTCTTCCCCCCATTCTTGCGCTCCCCCTGATCTTGTGGTTGACTTGGTTTTTGACCATCCCCCGATTTTAAATGCCCCTCTTGGCATTTGTTCCCCTTCCCCCCAACTACGACTTTTTTGGTTCTTTGTTTTCGTTTCTTCTTTTTTTTGCCCCGAGAAGTAAAGTATTGGTACACCCCCTGGAGTTGGAGATTTGATACTTAATTCGTCTTTTTAGGCATCCCTCTTTCTCTTTCTTTTTTATTTTTGCTCCTTTTAGTCCCACAAACCTGGCACCCCGCGGTTTTTTCAGAAACCGTTTTTTATGGTGTCTTACCGTGCCCTCGTGTCCACCGCCCCCCCCCCCCCCCCCCCCAGTCTTGATTTTCTTTGGGGCGTTTTACCTCCAGTTCACGTGGGCTCCCGCCTCTCTTTCGACTCCCAGCCCCGCTCCGCCCCCCTGTCTCCCGTCTTCCCATTGAACGTCCCTTTTTTTCCCCCTGGTTCGTTTTTGTTACAGATCATGTGCTTCTTTGAGTGTTTTTTTTCCCCCCCACTTATGTTGGCAGAAGCAAAAATCCGTTGGGCACGGGCCTCCCCCCCTTTTTTTTCGGGTTTCACTTTTTTCCCCCTCTTTAGGGACCCTTTGTTTTGAACTCCCGACCCCTTTTGTCCTTTGCTTTACCATACCGAGTTTTGCCCCCGACAAAAACCGGGGTGCTTTCCCCTGCTTTTCAGAGCAACTTAATTTTTTCCCTTTTGGGCACCCGCCTATTCGGCTTTGGCGTCCTTTTTCGACTACCGTTCGTTTTTGATTGCCCCCCCCTTGACTGCTTTTTTTCCCTATTTGGTGTCTCCTTTCTTGGCGTAGCGCTGTTTCTTTTGTCACCCAAAGGCACTTGTCGCCCCCTTGCCAAGTTCCCCCCTTCCCTTATCTTTTGGTTGAATTGGATTAAGACTGGTTTATACACCTGCCCCGTCGAAGGCTGTCTCCCCCCCCCCCCCCCGATTTCTGACCGGGGCGCCGTTTCCCCCCTGGCTGGAGCCCCCCGAGAAAATGGTTCGAGCCAGTGATTTTTTTCATCCGGCCACTCACTGTTTGGCTTCCTCTGCGTTTCAGCACACCACGAAGGATTCTTTTGGTAAACATAGGTCTTCGTGCTCTTCACCCCCCCCCCTGGGACTGGTTTGAGATTCTCATCTCCCCATTTCGGTCGTGCATCGTCTTTCACAAGTCACTTTGGGTCCCCGTACTCTCCCTCGAGTGGGGTCATAGGTCTTCGTCCCTTTGATAGTTCGGCCTTCCCTTTCTCCCTGACCGGTGAACGGGGTAAGTTTTTTCCCTGTTTCAAGACGCTTCCTTTTCCCCCGGGCGAGGGGCCGGTGATTGTCTTTTCCCCCCAC
>Ga0179591_1196261_pt1 | contig 10870 bp, 7 predicted proteins | sample CZOMad2_1_08_16f_FD_182891 | JGI IMG/M metagenome (GOLD analysis project Ga0179591, IMG submission 182891) | Vadose zone soil fungal communities from Angelo Coast Range Reserve, California, USA - CZOMad2_1_08_16fungal (PacBio error correction) | ecosystem: Environmental > Terrestrial > Soil >... | reverse complement strand
CTTGCTTTCTTGGAGACGCCGCTGCCCCCTCCCGGTTGGCGGCGCTGCCGAGAATACTTTTTTCGTCGGTCTTCTTCTGCGGAGGAGTCGTCGTTCACAGAAAGTCCAACATGGAGCTGCCTCACTGCTCCCGGGATGATGCGACATCTTGTCTATGAAATGGTTTTCGGTTGGGGTGTTTTTTGTGGTGGGGCGGAGACGCGAATCTTAGAACAGACCCCCTCTCGCGGATTGAATACCACGAGTCTTTGGCGCTCCAGTGTCAGAGTTTTGAGAGTGAACTCCCCTTTTGTGGAGACGACTGCTTCTGGTGTGAAAACCTTTAGATCGAAGTTCTCCCAAACACCCCATTTTCCCCCACCCCCGCCCCCCCACTAGACCCTTCTCTTCTTCTTCGATCTGGCAAGAGAGTTAAACTTCTCGTTCTTTGTAGGCTTTCCCGCTTCGATCGGCTGAATGGCCTGTTCTAGTAAGCGCTTTTTGGATAGTGTCTTTCTCGGGAGAAGTGCTCCTTCTTCTTTTTTGTGCTTGAGACGTTTTGGTCTCTTTGGAGGCTAGGTGCGGCTGCGGCCTTTTTTTTCCCTGAGCCATTGGGGTTATGGTTTGAAAGATGTTGGCAGATGGTTTAATCTGTGTTCTTCCGCGACGATGCCTAGTGTCTTCCTTTTTTTCTTCTTTGTGCTCTAGTGAAGCCTTGTGAATGCCAGCCGGCGGATTTTTAGCTTGTTTAGTCTCTGGTCTTATTTTTTGTCTCCCCAAAGTATTAGTTTCTCCTGATGATTTCTCTTCTTTTGAATGGAGGACTCAACGCATCTTCGGCTTCCAGGTAGAAGCCTTCCCCTTTTCGCTCTGAGGTGTTGGCGGGCAATTTTCATCCGCCTTCAGTTCAGGTCTCTTTTGCTTGAAGCTATTTGATCGACCGTGTCGTTTCTTGATAATGTGCAGGAGTTTTCCTCTCGATGTGGCCGATCAGGAGAAGATGATGGACGAATATTTCCGGATGTCGCATAGATTTTAGGCTCCGTCTTTTCGTGATACGGCAGTTTGTGGCCCTCCCTTCCCTTATACTTCGTGTCATTCCCTCGGCAGACTACAATTAAGAACGATGCTTCACCATGTCTACCACACTTGCATGTACAGTCCGAAGAAGTAGCTTTCTCCGACACTTATCTTCAGTTCCTCGCTCGTGACGCCCCTTACCCAAAGTCTTTTTTGCGAACACTGCCACTTATATGATTTTCTACGCGTAGCATCCTTGAAGGGCTGGTTCGGGTTTCTTTCTTTTCCGCCCATTTTGGCTCTTTTTCCCCACGTTATCGAGAAGAACATCCTCGAGACTCCACTGACTCCTTTTCATCGGAAGTGTCCCCCTGCTCCCGTTCTTTTTTTTTTTTTTTTGGGACGGGGGCACTAATCTGATTTCTCCGAGGAAAAGTTCAGCCGACGATCGGTGACCTTGCGTCTGCGTTATTGACTTTCGAATTTTCCGTTCGTGTGCCCTCGGCTGATATGTCTCACTTTTTGTGGAAGGACCGGTGGCTCTTTATTAGTACCCCGGAAGAAAGGCCTTCCGTTACTTTTGTCGGGTGCTGATCTGAGCTGCGCGGGCCTGAGTTGGCTTCTAACCTCTACGGCTAGATCCCTTCATCCCGTTTTTTTTGCCGTTGGTTCTACTCCAAGCAAGAGCATGTCAGTTCAGTTCTTGTAGTAGGATCCTTTTCTGTCCTTCGTGAAAGCCCCCGTTTTTCTCACTTCGCGGAATTACTCGGTTTTCCCAAAAGATACTATGTTGATAGCGTTTTGAATCACCTGGTTCTTTTTGCGCGGGCTTATTTTTTAAGTAGGCTCTTTTACAGTAGCTTTGGTCATTCTTTTAGCCACATAATTGGTTTCGGTGAGGTCTTGCTCTCTTACTTTTCCTTTATTTCGCGTAGAAGGTTCCTCCCACGGTCAATTGTCTTCTTGATGTGCACCACACGCGGCCTCTGCTCCTAAGGATTCCCTTGAGAAAGGGTGTCTTTTTTTTTTGGTGTTTTTCTCCTTTTTTTTTTTTTTAAAGATGTCTGCGGTGTTCTTCTTTACCGGTCTGATCGCTATCTTCACTTTTTTTATAGGGACGCGCTGAGTAGAGTCAGCGGCTGACAGATCAGAAACTGGTTCGAGAGCCAGGATTCTTTTCTCGCCGCGGTTTTATGTCTTACTTCGACGATATAACAAGTATGATGTTTTCTTTTTGAGTCGCGGAGTAGAGACTCTTCTTTGGCTCTTGCAGTGAAGGGGAGTTCTTTCCCCCACTGGGTTTCTTTTTGTTTCAGTCCGTTCTTTAACTCGGATTTTCATCACCATCTCATTACTTTGTCTTTCGAATGCGTCCTTTTTCCCGTTAACCCCCCAAAGAAAATTTTCCTTTTTTCCTTTGTTTTTCTTTTTCATTGTCATTTTAGCAAAATTGGGTGCCAATTTTTAACCCTGTCCATGAAGTGATTACTACCTCCTATTAACCCTGTCCAAAAAACCGGTCCCTTCCCCCCCCCTGAGTTTAACTTATGGTATCTTGTCCATGAATGTAGACCGATCGCTACTTTGGTTACTGTCTTTCTCGTTTGCTTTCGTTAGGATCTTGCTCTCTGGTTTTTGTTTTTCGAGAACATTCATTTTTATCTTTTTCCCCGTTCTGGTTTTTACTTTTCACTGTTTGGAATTTAGAGCCAGCTCTTTTCGCTGCCTTCTATCTAGTGACTCTGATCGGGGTCATGACTCCGACTATTTTTCTGGGCCCGAGAGAAATCTCGGTGCTGACACCTTTCTCTGGCTCTGGGCTGATGGATGAAGGGCTTGTCCTCCACGTCCACTCTATGCCGATGTCTTCGCCAGTGAGACTTGCTTTTCCTCGTTTCTCAGACTTTGGTTTCTTCGTGGCCCGAGGCGGCGGGTTCTGCTGACGGTATACGTTCCTCTTTTTTTTTTTCGCTCGGCCTGATGGGGACCTTCATCTCTCTGTCCCCGCTTTGAAGACGAGCGGGGCTCTCTTCGCGAGATTAATCAACGCAAGTTTAGAAGACCTGATGGAGTCCTTTGGCTCATCTCCTTCCTTACGGTATTTTTGATTAGTCTGTGAAGCCGATTATGACCCTGAGGGGTTCCGGCGTTTTAGGCGACAAGAAGGCTGATTTCTGAGAACTTTTTCCTCTTATGAGCTGAGTTCTCCTCAGTCTTCCTGCTTTTTTTGTTTCCCGGTGCATTGGATGGATGTGGTTGTGTCATCCCTAATCTTCTTTTCCTCCGATCGTTGTGTTTGTTGTCTTTATTATTAAAACAACATCCTCCCCTGCCGTCCCCCCCCAGCAGTTCGATCCGAGGCGAACTACAGCAATCGATGAAACCTTTTTTCCTTACTCGCGCATATTATTTGTCGCCCTCCCCTTGCATATTAAGGCGCGTGGCCAACCCCTGTCAGATAACAAAACCGCATTAAGGATCCTGACTTCTATCGCCAAGGTCGCCAGCCCACGGTCTTCTAACTCATGTGTTTCTGCTTACTACTGACGATAGGTCCCGTCTCCGCGCTTAAGAATTAAGTCGTACTGCGATTTTTTCCCCCCTCCGTGACGTGAATCTCCAAAACTTTCTTTGTACTTGCCTCACCCGCCGTCTCGGGAACCATTCCTCCCCCTTTCATCAACCCCTACGATCCTGAACACGCCCGCACCGATTTCCCTGTCGTTCGTCAACTTTTCTTCCTTCCCCTCCGTGGCGTTCTCTTCCTAAATAAGTCCCCTTCGACGCTCCTCTTTAATATGTCCTTCCTGAAAAAACCTCTCTGTCCGATGGAACTCTCCCCCCTCAGCCTGTCAGCTCTCACGCTCCGATAAGCCTCCCTCTTTCTTCTCTCCTCACAGTGACCTCTTACACTTAACTCTTATGAATGTCGCCCAAACACCCCGGCCCCGCTATGCCGCTAACGCCTACAAGTACGCGACGCATCCCCCCATTGATCGCCGCTTCAATTCCTGACAGCCCCCCCTAAGTTCCCACTCTGAAAGGAACCATTTTTTTTCCCTCTCGGTGCCTTTGTGGTTAAGACACAATTCATTTTCTTCTTGTCAGCCAGACCATTGTTTAATGTCCAACGAAAAGCACACATTTACCCACCTCCTTTCTTGGTACTCACCATGCCAGCGAAATTCGACCCCACCCCCTTAGTTTTGCTCTAACTATTATCCACGTACGTAACCCCGACACAAGACACCCCCCATTTTCTTGCCGTAATAAACGGCAACGGCTCGCCCCAGCCTCTCTCTACTCCTGCGACTACAAGGTGCCCACCGCCAAGTTCATACGTTCTCCTTTCTCTCTTCTTACGCCGAATCCTTCACAAGTTGAGAGATAAGCCTCCTTCCCATTCCTGATTTCGAAAGGTCAGCACGTTCTTGCACCGCTAGTTAACTCCCGCTTCTCTACACAATTCTTGGCTTTAGTCGTCTTTTTTTATTTGAAACCGGAACTCTCCCCCCTCTAAGGCCCTTCTTCCCCCCCCTACCCCGTTCTATTCGTTTCTCCCTGGCGACTGCGTTGCCTAGTGTCCAAACATAACGAACCCAAATAATTTCCGATTGTTCACCGCGAAAAGAGTTCATTCCCCATTTTCTCCACGAATTCCTCACCGCCGACTTGACTCCTTTTTCTCCCAAGGATGTACCCAACAGATCCTGAGAACCTCCCTTACGACGGCAACGAAATTTTTTTTTTCCGCGACACTGTTGATATTTTCTTCTCCTCACACCCCGGAAATCTCTTGTTTCCCTGGCGTGAATTAATCTCAATATCGTCCCTTTTTTGGTTAATCTTCCACTCCCGCTGTATTCCTTCAGCTCTTCTTTAGGACCAACGTCAACACGCTGATCCACCCACACTGGACCATTCCTGTCATTCCGTCCCTACCTCCACCCCCCTCACGAGCCTTTCGTACCCAAACCCCGAAAAAAACTTCCTTGCCTTCGCGTTAATGTCCTCCGCCCCCCCCCATCTTTCCGTTTCAAACCACCGGCCAGACCCCTCTCCACACTCCTAGCGGACCTTCCATCCCAGGAGAACCCCCCTTCACTTACAGACTCCCTGATCAATTATTTTGCAGCGGCGTGTGTTTTCCGAGCCCAGATACATGATTCTCCGTCACCTCCATTTTTTTAGATACTATTCACCTTATATGCCGACTTTATTATCGTTTTGACAGTCTTCTTCCCACCTTGTCCGGAGACCAGCATAATTTTTTTTTAAAGAACAAGAACTCATCCACGTAATGATTCTTTACCTCGGAAAATAAAGGATCCTTTTCATTTACCATCCCTTTTTCATGGGAGTTCACCGAGCGCGTCAATCAACGCGCCGCTGTTTCTTCTATTTCATGACAGCACGAGCGTCCCTCGAGTTTTTTAGTAAATCTTTCCTTTCAGTACTATGTTTTTTCTGCCGTAATCGGTTTTGAATCCCTTGACTATCTAAGAGTACACCTGAAGATCCCGTCCTTACACTCCAGGAGCCTCCCCTTTCACTTCTTCTTCAAATCTTCTCGATCCTCCTTAAGGAAATCTACGCTGATACCGCGTGGAATGTTTTCACTCCTCCCTGCTTTCAAGCCCCTAAACTCCTTTTGACGCTCTTCTGACTCCTCTCGCTGGTCACCGCTCACCCCCCGAGATCTTTTTCTTTTTCTTCTCGACTGAAAATTGGCGGCTTAGACTTCCCCCGGCCAGTCGGCTCGTGCTGTTCACCTTTCCTCTGCCGACCCTCACTTACTCCCAACGAAATGATTAACTCCACCGCTCGGAAAACAAGCTCCGCCCCTCCCCTTCGCGAACTTTGGTCCTTACTATTTCTAAGTATAACATCTCGGACTTTCCTTCTTTTTCGCCGTCCGGGGACTTTTCACCTTCCCCGCTTCCACAAATTTCACAACATTCCCCATCTCTCCTTTCCCCCCTTTTTCTCTCCCCTCTTTTTCCCAGCGGCCTCGAAACCGTCTAGATCCTTTTCCTCGCACATTCCCGAGAAGACTCGATCCAGACTTTTATGGCGGATTCTGATTCAACAATTCAGCGCCCCCAATCCTGAGATCTAAATTTCCTAACCCCCCCACCCGGTCCTCTCCTGACTCTCGTGCCTCGTTACCTTTACCTAAGAAGAAGATATCTCCCCTTTTGGCCACCCAAAAAGTGAAGGCAAGGTTACCAAAAAATGGAGTTTCATAAGGTCTTCCACCTTCACTCTCCCTCCTCAACGTCTGAAGATTCTCCTCAGTTCTAGAGACTATTCTGTACGTGTGACTGCTCTTCGACGTTCTCCCCCCCCACGACATCTCCTCGTTAATAGCTTTCCTTCCTTCTTTCTCCCTCTGTCCAATTAGCCCTCCCTTTTTCCGTTTTAGTGCAGTTTACGGACATAGTTCTATACTTTCCTCCCCTCCGACTAGAACCGCCCGAGCCCCTTCAGACGCTGCACAGTGAACGTTTAGTCTCCGCTTTCTTTCCTCTACGTTGTTTTTCTAGTCTTCCTTTCCTCCGAAGAAGGTCTCAAATCGTTCTTACCGACTTGACTACTTTCTTCTTGTGATTCTTGGATGAAGTACCAGATTGAAGTCTGTTCCAGTTTGTCTCCTCTTTTCGTTCTGCCCGAAGGGGTGATGCTCGGCGAATGGTTCTTTTTGAACGAAGTTTCGGGGTGGCGTATACTGATCATCTTCACGGACGCGATCTCGCTTCTCCCCCTCTTCCTATTCGCCTCTTCTTTGAGACGTGATTGAAGACCTTTAACCCTTCGCCGTCCTCTCTGACGTTTCCCCCCCTTTCTCTTCGGAGTTATTAGGAACCTTTGTTCTCTCTGTTGCGATTTCTGGACTGGCGACGTTACGTTCGGCAGTGGGTTTAGGCTTTCCTCATTTTCTTTGTAACCGGACTCTTTTGTCTCGTCGCTTCCTCTCCTCGAGAGTCTTCCCTTTCTTCGTTGGAGAATTTGAGTTCTTCTTTTTCTCGACGGGTTTGGAGATTTTGAGGCTCTTTTTTTTTAGGCGGTGGTGAAATCTTCCTTTTTGTCTGTTTTGTGTTGTTGGCTCGTTTGAATTGCGCGACGTTCCGACTCGCCTCCTTGCTTCTTCATTTTTTTTATGATCGTTCCCCCTCCAGTTTCTGCTTAGCAAGTGGATCTTTTGCGTAGATGGTTCGACTTTTTTATTATCTTTACAGCCTCCTTTCAGTTCAGAGGGCCTTGTCCTCCCTCACTCGTATGTCTTAGTTTCCTTTTTCCCTACGAGCGATTTTTTTTCTTTCACCTGAGCGGATGCGACGGCGTCTGCGTTTTTTCTTGAAGTATGTGAGAAGCTTTCCCTTTTTTATTGCCGCGATCTCTGTTTAATCCTTCTTAACCTTTTAGCGATATCTTTCGCATCTTATGGAGGCAAGGAATTCTTTCCCCTCTTCATATGCATGTGTTCTGTAAGCTCTTTCGAAGTCCAGTAAGATTATCGGAATAATCACTCTCTCCTTCAAATTCGCGCAACATTATTCCGAAACCGTTCCCTCTTCTCTTAATGCTTTTTGAGGATAAGCATCCCCCCCTTCTCTTCTCTTAGACAGTTCTTTTTGGCCGCCCACTGATGGAAAAAATGACCCTCTTCTCCTTCCGCTCTTCTGACTGCAGTTTCTTTTTTGGGTTTCTCCTGAGTCACCTCCTTTTCTGTCTCCCTTTTCCCCGGTGATCTAGAAGGCACAAGGTATCTCCTCTCCGTTGATAGTAGCAGACTGAAGGACCACATCCCTCCCTTCATCGACAAGTACGTAGGTGATTTTTCCTCCTTCCTTGCCCTCTAAGTTATTCCGATCTGTCTTTGTGATCTTCGTATGGCTTTAATTTGATGTTCCCTCAGTGGCCTCTTTTAGGGGGAGTCGGTTCGTTGAATTCCCTTGGTGGACGGACGAGTTGGCCGTGGACTTCTCCCTTCTTTGCATGCCCATCCTATTTTTTTCTTTTTTGTGCTTCCCCTGTTTTTTTTTGGATTTTTGCTTGCCGACGGTTCTGTTAATTTTTCCCTTTTGATTCCTCTTTTTACCGTTGGAAGAGTCTTTTCCTTTTCCTTCTGGGGCGCACGTCGTCCTTCGTTCCCTCCCCCCAAACGTTTCGCTGCGATTCACTTCGCGAACCTCCCTTCCCTCAAAAGACTTCGTTTTTGGGTGTTTTGGGTTGTGTTGTGTTTCGCGTTGACTCCCACGTTCTCTTTTCGGGAGTGGCCCAGTTTCTCTTTCCTTTTATTTTTAAGGAGATTAGGTCCCCTCCACCAATTAATTTCCTTCTTTTTATTTTTTTTTTGAACTGTGCCTTGCCCCGCTATTTTAGTCTTACGCTTCATCTAAATTACTTTTTTGTTATTAGTTGAACACGCGGCCCTCTGCTCCTCAGAAGTTATGAATTACAGAAAGCTGGTCTTTGAGATTTTATTATCGTCTTGTGTGGACTTTTTCTGACTCTTTTTTAGTAACAACAACAAAACAAACAAACAAAATAAATAAAACACACAAAAAAAACCAAAAAACACAACAACCCCAAAAAACACAATATCCTGTTTTTTTTGGTTCGACGATGTTCTTCTGAATGTTGATTAACTCCATCCCCCCGCTGTTCGCGTTTTTTCGTTATGTCTCATCTCGATTTGAAGGAGGTTGGTTCTTTTGCGTCCAACATCCTCCCCCTTCTTGTACGATGAAGGATTGGCGGTCTTTTTTTTCGCCGTCCTTTCTTCCCCCCCCTCCTTTGTGAGTATTTCCTTCTTTTTTGTTGGCTCCTCTCCATGGGGTGGCTTTTTTTTCTCCATTCTTTGAAAGTAGTTGAGTCCGTTTCAAAACGAGTCCTGAGTTTGCTTTGCTTTTCTTTTGACGTCCCCCCCTAAACTCGATGTTCCTTTCTTTTATTTCTTCTTTGTCCTTCTTGAACTTCCCCTTGATTCATTTACCCTCCACAAAGTCCGATAGGACAAAAAACATTTGTCCTTGGTCCAAAGGCACTTAGGGTGAGAGTGCACATTGCACTCTTCTTCTCTCTCCGTGTTACTTCCGTTTGAGGCTTTTCGCGCGGATAGCGGGCGTTTTTTGTTTGCGAAAGCCCGATTTTTGCGGCTCGTTTTGGTGTAAAGGTTTCTTCGACTTTCTCTTTACGTTTCAGATTCTTTAGTCTTTCGTGCGCTGGCCTGCTGACTCTTGTTAGGGAAGAGACGACGTCTTTTGATCCACTTTCTCTCTTTAGGATTAGGGAGATGCTGCCCAACTTCCACCCTCCCCCTTATAGACTCTTTCTGCGTTCGTTGGACCTTCCATTGTTTATTTCACGCCTTGGGGGGGGCTTTGATCCGAAGATTGGTGAGTCCTCTTCTTCCTTGTGAAAACCCCCCCCTTCCTTCCTTAAGGGTGGCCGCCGCCGGGACCCTATTCTCTATCATCCAAATCTTCTCTAATTTGGCGTGCGCCCTTATGCGAAATCGACGGTACGCTTGATTCCTTCTCTTTTTCCCTTCGGGATTGCAGAAGACGACGGTCAGATTTTGTTGAGGGCTCCCCCCCTTTATCGTTGCTCAAGTAGTTCTTTTTCTTTTCTTTCAAGAGCCGGGCGAGAGATTTTTCTTGTTTTGGATGGAGTGGTTTTAACCCCCTCCGTTGTTGTTTTTCCTCTTTCTTTGATTATGCCACAAAGATACCTGCTTCCTCCGCGTGACCTCAGAAGCCCTCTTCGACAAAATCTCATAATCCCGGCCTTCAGTTGACTCCCAACGTAAACCCTTTTCCTTTTTTTTCTTGCCCACCCTTCAGATAAAAATTTAAGAAGTAAGCTCCCTTCGTCTTATTCGAAGGCTGTCCGCAAGAAATTCTTGCATCCCCTTTTTTTTGCCGTTTCTTAATCGATCGTTTTTAGATTCGAGTTACCGCCTTAACTTTTTCATTCGGCACCAGCTACGCCCAGAGAACCCCTCCCAATATAGCTGATCTTAGTCTTCCCCCTGAAGACAGGGCCCCTTTTTTCTCCCCTTTCGATCCATAAGATTTTCCCCCTCTTCCCAATGGAGTCCACTTTATCAGTTCTTTTCCTTCTTCGTTGACGTCCCTATTCACCTTCAGTCAAAGATCGATTTTCGAATTTGATAAGCCCGGACTCTGGCTTTCCTCCCAACACTATTCGGTGGACACCCTTTAGACGCCCCCTTTCCTCTCTCTCTCCCCCTTATTTTCTGTGTATCGACCCCAGTGACCCCGCGTCAAAGCGCCTCCCCCATCCTTCGTGTAACTTCTCTCCACAAATCAACGTCCGCTTTTCCCTCCGCCCTCCCCTGAATACCTGACGCTCCAAGCCAAGAAAAAATTCTCGATAATGCAGCACTGCCTTTCCTCTCAACAAGACGTTAACACCTTTTTGGACCTGACAAACTTTTTTTTGCACTTTAATACCGTGGACTTGGTAAGTTTCAATTTTTATTAACTCATTGTTTCAAGGCCCCTTTCGTCAATAATTTCGGAACTTTCCCCCAATGTCACCATCCAACACCTTAAAATAGAATTTTATGTTCCGTCCCCCCCTTCAGAGCAATTTCCCTCATTCTCGTTTGGCTTCCTCTTGCCCCGTCCCTTCTGACAAGAACAATCAACCACTGGGGCCGGCCCTTCCCTGCAACGGGCCCTTACCATGCCCCTCTTTTCTATCCCTCCCCGTTTAAGCCAAGCCTCCTGCCCCTTATTTTCCTTCCCAGAAGGTCGAGCTGATTCGTTGTTAACCCGACCCTAACCCCGGCAAAGGACTAGATCAGCTATCCTCTCGAAAGGGATGTCTTCTCACCACC
>Ga0179591_1268303_pt1 | contig 10871 bp, 21 predicted proteins | sample CZOMad2_1_08_16f_FD_182891 | JGI IMG/M metagenome (GOLD analysis project Ga0179591, IMG submission 182891) | Vadose zone soil fungal communities from Angelo Coast Range Reserve, California, USA - CZOMad2_1_08_16fungal (PacBio error correction) | ecosystem: Environmental > Terrestrial > Soil >... | reverse complement strand
CCCTGTGTGTTCCTCCCGACGACGCCCTTTTTATTGAATTAGTGCCATTGACTACCTTTTCGGGCGGTCCTACCATGTAGGGTTTAGTTCTTCTCCCTGTTCTTGCGATCTGCGAGTTGTTGGATTTAGTCACCTAGTTCCACTTAAAAACTTTCTTCCTTGGTAGGATGCTCCAACCCCCCCCCTTTTACTCAGCCCCCCTCCCAGAAGTAGTTTGCCCTTCCTCCCCTTGTCCATGGATTCCCTCCCCGATTCAATTTCTCATATTTTTGTGCAGCCCTCCTTTGAAAGCTTGCATCTGACGTTTCTCCCCCCCCCCACAGGCCCCCTCCCCCCGGGAGTTTTTGAATGGCCCTCCCGTCTCCAAGCGTCTGCCCTGCAGACTTCGGTTCCGAGAAGTTCTTCCCTCCCGGTTCGGCTTGTTCTTCTTCCGCCGCTGGCATTACGAGTAGTTTTCCTTCCGTCACCTCGTTTCCCTCCTGAATGCTCCCAATGTTTTGTTGCTTTTCTTTCCAAGGCGGAACTGACCCGGCTGTTCTTCTCTCGCCTGCCCCCCAAAAACATAGTGGTTCTTTTTTCGTTTGTTTTCCTTTTATTGTGCCCCAATAGGTTGTCCGTCGAGAGACGCTCCCTGGTAACACCCCGTCCTCTGCCGTAAGCTTGTGAGCCCCTTTGCACGTTAGGATGATAAGTGCATGGTGTATCCCCTTCTTCTTTCCTCCTCCGATGAAGCGCACCTCCGGGTTGAGTTGTTAACGCGCCCGACTCTTTAACATGGAAGAGAACCTATCTCTCCTTCCCGCCGGGCTTTTTTAAGCGACTGGTGAACTGCCTTTTCATATGCCCGCGAATCCTTTCACTTTCCTAGATATCTGCTTCATTGGTGGCGCTCCTTTTTTCCACGAATTGCACCCCTGTCGGGCTTCAGGTCTACGCTTGTCGCTTTCACCAGGGAGAATTCCTTGCCGGCAGTCTCCCCTCTGCTCTCCAAATCCCTTCCCGTGAATAGGCTCGTGCTTTCGTAACTGAACTCCATTGTAGAATGAAACCGCCGGCTCACTTTTTCCATTTCGGAGGATCTACCTCCTCTTCTCTAAATGCATAGGACTTCCCTCCCCCTCCTCCAGGTTCCCAGCGCAACTACGTGGAATTCTACATTCTTTCGCGTTTCCCTCCCTCTCGGAAGTTCGATACCCCAACCATTACCCGCTGCCTGGACCACTTTTTGATTACCCACAGCGGAAGTCCAACGCCCCTCGGGTGAAGTTTGCGGAATCCGCGATCTTTGCTTACGTCTAAGAGACCCGTCGTCCAGCCTGTCTCCGTTTTTTCTACGGCGTCCTTCGGCAGGGCTAGGAAAAGAGGCTGGCCCCGGATCCCTGAGCGGAGTTGGACGTTTTCTTGCGTCAGCCGTTTAAATTGACCACGAATTCTTTTCAATATCATCCGACATTGTCTGCCGCTCCTCTCTTTCTTGGTTGCATGGCAGAGCGTGTTTTGTTCCCTTTTCCCCTTATACCTGTCATCCGTTGGTCATTGTCCCGACACCAGGATTCGCGTCCCTTGGCGCCGTTCCCGCAGCCTTTTTTCCTCCTTTTCCTGCTTGAACCTTTTTTCCTCCCTCCCTTCTTAGGGTGAATTCCTTTCCCGCCCTCCCCCATTCTCCTCCATGCGGTTATGAAAGAACCTATTTCCCACCTTCCTCCTCATCTTTCGAAGGCCCAAAAGTTCCCCTTGACCATATTCTTGTGCTTTTTCCCCTGTCCCGCATTCTGACAGTGCCGTAAAATACCGAGACCGACCACTCCCCCTTGTGGTTTTGTCTTGACCCTTGGCTTGCAACGCTAGGACGCGCTAATCGGTCGTGTTAACTGGTGTTTTACTTTAAATTTACAAGCTTTGGCGCCGACAACGTCCCTTTGCGCGAACCGGCCATCGCTCCCCCCCACCGGCAAGATGTCCGCCCTCATTATTTCTTCGCCACCTCAAGGGCCACTCCTCCGTTTTTTCCCGGATCTTTCTCTTCTTAACGGAGGGATTTCCAAAACACGGCTGCGGCGGGCTTTGTTACGACCCCCTTTTCTTCTAGGAGGACGATTTTTTTTTCCAGTCTTACCTTCCCCCCCCCACAAGGACACGCTTTTGGGTCGGCTTTAATCCATCTCCTGGAACCCCATCACACAGAATTAGGTCCCCAGGCAGCGTGACCTTTTTACTCAAAGACCCGTGTGGCCTTAATACCGTTTCCCCTGTTGGCGCTATGAGGTCATTTCTTTTTGCGCCTCGTAAAGGATCTCTCTACGATTCCCCCCCATCCCCCCCAACAGGATCTCCGGTTCCACCCTGTTGAATTCTGGTGTCAGTTTTTGTGGACCGGAACATTTCCCCCCCCACCTGATAGATATTTCCTCTTCTAAGGGGGGTGTAGATGTTTCCTGGAACAAAAGATAAAAGCCCCCATAATTTAGCGGAGGTGGTAGATCACTGTTGTTTTCGTTCCCCCTCTGGCGTTACTATCTCGTACTTTAAAAACGGCGGGGAACATACTTAGACCTCGGAGGTATAACCTTGGCCCCGAGCCCCGGGTACCTTTCTTAAGCCAGGGTACCTTCTGGGGACGTTCCCTTTGTCTTTCTTTTTGCCAGGTCGTTCGAGTGCACCAAATCCTCCCATGCACTTTTTTCTTGGTCGCGAGGACCCTTCTCCCCCCTTTTCAAAGAATAGTATACTTTCCTGGCTTCCCGGTTGAAGGCCCCCCTGACCAGTCACTAGTGGGGGGGGCCTCGGTCATTCCAGAGTTCTCTCTCTTGCCCACCCCCCTCTCAGTTTCAGGTTGTCGCTCAACCGAGATCGCTCTTTTCTAAAGTCCTCCCGGTTTGTTTTGCCCTTCTTTTTATGGCCTTGTCGCGTCCATTCTTTTTTTAACGATATCAAAAATCCTTTTACTTTCAAGTTTTTCACCCCTCTCCCCCTCCCGATGTATCTCCCTGGCCCCGGTTTTTTTTTTGCCATGTCTTCAGACTCCCCCACACGATCTTTTTGTCCCCGTCTTTTTTCTTGTAACCATGCACTTGTGCCAGGAGGCAAAAAGTGGTAAGCCTCCCGAGCTGGGCAAGTCCACTTTTCCCCCCATCGAACTGATTTCTGCTTACCTTTTTTCCCTTCCGTCCTCATGTAGCTTTGTAGCCCGGCGGTGTTTGCTGGACTACGAAGGTTTTTCCCCTTCCCAGTTTGTGACATCAAGCGCTTCCCCCCACAAGGATGCCTTTCATGGATCCGACAATGTTTTCCGCGTTCGGTTTTCCTTTTTCCCACGATCTTAGAACTTCAATAGCAAGGCATTACTTCAGGCCCCCCCCCCCAAACCCGCGTTTTCCCCGCCCTTTTTTCGATTATCTTGCCCTGATCTTCGTTTTCCTCACGGGACGTTCTGACCCACCCCTCCCAAGCCCCGGCCGCTCTCGTTTAATAGGGTCTGCAAGACGCTTTGATCTTTGCTTCCCCTTTCTCCCAGTTCGTTCCCCTCTACCCTTTTTGCCCGAGTCCTGTTCTGACATTCCTCCCCTCCCAAGGTAAGAAGGCCTGCCTCCGCCTCTTACATCCCCTTTTGGGTACAGTCACGCTCGTCGCAAGGATCCAGGCCATTTTTCAATGTTTTTTTTCTTCGCCGATTCAAACTCGCGGTCAATTCTCCGAGCCTGTTTTATTACTGAATCCTCAGGTTTCTCCTTTCTCAGGTGGATGGAGTGGAGAGCCCTACCTCTTCTCTTCCAATTTTCCTCTCTCTCCTTTTTAGATCCTCTTCTGTCTTCTCTTGCGATCTGTCACAGATCTGGATTTCGCCACATTCCGCAAGCCCCGGTCGCAGCACCGGATTTGGGTTTCCTTTAAACGCAGACCCTTGTGGTTCTCCCCCCCCCCATTGACTCGGACAGGCCCTGATGTTTCCACCCGGATCCCGCCGGTTTCTGGTTAACGCCAATCTTCCTACGGTTACTTCCTTCCGTTAGTATTCCTCTTTACCTTAGCTTTCCCAAGTACCCTCTTCCCATCTCTTTCCGAGTGTGTGAAGAGTAATTTTCGGGTCTGCCTTTGTCCGCATTATTGGCGCCCCCCGGGCTTCCCCCCAAGGAGTCCTGCTACATCGGTTTTTTTTCCTCCCTCGATCGAGCTTCTACGAACCTTTCCCCTTTCATCCTATGCCCGTTCTTCCAACCGCGCGTTTTTTCTCTGTTTGCCTACAAGGGATATCGTCGTTTCCGCAACATTCTTGGTGCGCATCATAAGCCGGACCAAACGACTTCAAAGCCAGACCAACCCCGATGGTCATTTTGTCCTTTCATTCCCTTTTTTTTTCGCTTTCGATTCGGTTCCGGGCAAAGCACCCGCACATTGTGCCCATTACTCTTATTCCCTTAAAGGATCTTCGATTAGAATTTCCGCTTTTCAAAGCATCCCGTTACACGTTTCCCCCCGTGTTGTATAAGTGGTTTCAATTTCCACAAAACTTCTCGCAGAATCCTTGTATACGACGGCCGCTTCCATTTAAAGCGTCGCGTGAATTCTCCTTCGACACAGTAGCCTCCAATTCTGAGAATATTCCGTGGACCACGGAAAACTGGTGATCTGATTTCCCCCCGAAGTGGTCCTTTTTCCGCACGTTGATTACATTTGGTTAAATCCATATGCAGTCTCAACGCTCCGCATGCCCTTTACCTATCTTGTCCTCAACCCTTCCCCCCCCTCGGTCTCGTCCCGGTCGATATTCCCTCCCTTCCCTCTTTTATGACCGTTCCCCCCCTCTATCTCACTTGATCCCAAAACCACCGCCTTTCCATTTACCTCCTTTTTCTCTTCGTAAGTCGAGTGTTTTTTTTTTTCCCCACACGTTTCTCTCTCCTTACTCCCTGTTGTTGATAGAGATACTGCGTGTTCCTCCGAAAAGCTTTACCTGCAGCCGGTTTTTTGCGATAAGGCTCGGTCAAATAGTTCTGTCGGGTCCTCTCCCGCGCTCGAATCTTCTAGGTCTTTTTCCTTTTTCTTCACACTCTAGTATAAAAGATCAGTGGCCTTGTTTTTTGTCTCTGATTCGCCATCTGTCCCCCCTCTCAAACCAATAACTAGTAGGTGCCCATTGCCTTCCTTTCCGATTAACCGGATGTTCCCCCCCCTCTTCTAAGCGGTGACAGGACCTGTGGGAGTTAAGTGGCCGCTGCCCCGTCAGCCGGGCCCTGGTCTGCCCCGATACACTGATGCCACTGCTCAGTTTCCCTCTTCTCTTTCTTTCTCCCGAGTTCGGCGTATTTCTTTCCTTTGCATCTACTCCGCATTTTTTTTTTTCTTTCCTTCCTTGACTTGATGGAATTGACGGTACCCTTGTGTGTGTTTCTTGCCTTCGCACGCGGACTGCCCCACCCTGTCTTTCCTCAAGGGACCGAATGAAACCACCGTTGTGTGGTCTCGTTTTTCTTTTGCTACCCATCGGTTGAGAGAGACTTCAACTTTTCTTCCTCCACGCATGCCAGCTGGAGTCCGGTAGAAGTGCTCTTTTGGCGTATGCCCCTCGCTCAGGCGAAGCCGATGTACGTTCCCTATCCTTGGGAGCTCCCCCAGGTTCACGTCATTCGGCCCTACCTCCCTTAGCGCCCCTCGATCCTTCAGTTTTTTAACGTCCCACCTCCTCTGACTCCCTAACTGGCCTCCTCCGGCTCCAAAGTCAGGGGGTGAGAATCCTTACCTTTTCGTACTCTCTTTCACAGAGAGGTCTCCTTCATTGTTGCCCCCTGGGCGAATATCGCGGCCTTTCATAAAAGATCCCTTAGAATGTTTTCCTCCGGGCTTGCGGCCGAAGCAAAGGAATTTCCCCCTTTGTATTCAGATATAAATAGGAGGTTCTTTTCTTTAAAGTCCTATACCCGGGATTTTTTCAGGAGCTTCCTGAAATTTGGCATGCCAATTACCTGGACGGAAAACCGCGCTGTATGAAATAATAGTTTTTTTTACAGTTAGCTACTAACCAAAATAAATGAAAGTCCTTTTAGGATAAGAGAGATTCATTTTCTGGGGTTGGGTTGGGGGGGGGGGTGTTGTTTGTGGTTTGGGGGTTGGGGGGGGGGGGACGGGGGGGGTGGTTTGTTTTCTTGGGTACGGGGCTGTGGGGGGGGGGTGGGTTTTTTGGGGGGGTTTGGTTTTTTTGGGGTGGGCTGGGGGTTTTTTTTTGGGTTGTTGTGGTTGTTTTTTTTTGTCCTTGTTGGGGGGGGGGGGGGTTGATGTGTTGGGGGGTTGGGCGTGGGGGGGGTTTTGTTGTGGGGTTGGGGGGGGGGGGGTTTTGGGGGGGTGGGTTTGGTTGGGTTTGTACTCCCGCCCTGCGGGTGAAGCTTGGAGCCCCCCAGAAGACGACTAACGTTCTTTTCGGCTTACTTTCTATACTCGCCCCCAGCCAATGGTGGACCAACCTTACGGCATCATTCTGGCCTGCTCGGCCAAGCGTGGCGACCCTCGACTCCTCGATTGTTCTGTGAGTTCTGGCACCGTCGTCACCATACACGAATTTTTCTCCCTCTATAACCTTTTTCTCGACGTCCATTTTTTTGGGGAAGGGTGGTATTTGTTGATGGCAGTCTCCCGGTCAGATGTTGACCCCCTTTCCCCCGTACTCAAGCGCGGCCTCTACGTTTCTTATTTACCCTGATCGGTTTTTTCCCTCTTTGGTGGGACAAAATTTTCTGCCGCCTCTCTCTGCTCCCCCTCCCCTCGACGGACCCAAATCTCCTCCCAAGCACCCCCTGCTTTTAGCCTCAGAGTCCCCTGCAGGCAAGTGTCCAGCCCTTTTCTCTTTTTCCTGGGGGACCATTCTTTTTTTCACCCCTTTGAGGCCAACGCGAGAAAAGTCCCGGTTTGTTTCTATGCCCCCCCTTTGTTTTCCCCCGCGCCCTGCTGTACATTTCGTTTTCCCGATTGTGGTTTCCCCCTTCCCTCTTACAACATAGTTTGCTTCTTCCCCCTGCACCCTATCTTTCTCCTTCCCCTTTAAACTTAAGTATCCGCGGTCTACGATTTCGCCTCTCTCCGTTTTCCCCTCCAACCTCAAGGCCACTGATCGGTTGTCCCCCCCTCTCGGGCACGCTGTCTTCAGGAGGCCGATCCCCCCCTATTTTCCCGGTGTTTTTCTTTTTTGGCCCACAGATACTCGAAGGCGATTCTGCCCCGTTTGCACCTCTCGTGCATTAAAACCTTGCACCTTTCTTGGGGCTGATTTTTTTTTTTCAATTTATGAACGACTTAATCCTCACAGAATCAGCTTCAGAGCTGACCCTCTTCCCCAAGCCCCTTTGGAGCTTCCTTAATTGACATACAAGGGCACTTTGCCTCTATGCACAGATTTTGGAGTAATCTTACTCTTAAGACTCCCCTAAAAAAAACAGGGAAATTTTCAATTATTCGTCGGGGATCCTGTCCTGTCAAATGCAAATATAATTATTGTCTAATCTTTTGTTGTTTTTTATAGAGAATTCTTTCCCCACCCATGATACCCTCCAAATTAGATGGTTGCCCCTCCTCCTTTTTGTCTATGGTTAGAGGATCCTTTCATTATTTCCCACCCTAGATTTTCCAATATATCGCACAAGGCAACCCCGGTAGTTAGTCGCCCTCACTTACAGGGGTTCACCTTTTCAAGCTCTTCTGTGGAAGTGAACGTCTGCATTCTTGTTCCAGTGTTAGTTTCATGGACGAAAAAACTCCACGCGCCCCTCGTGTGATTCCTTACTTCACGTCTCCTCTTCCTCAATCGTTTGACCCAGGGTTTTTTTTTCTAGTCGTCCCACTCCGCCAACTCGTGTTTCCCGGCATCGTCAGACAGCGTGCCCGCTCTCGTGCCCCCACAACCACAGACGTTCCCCTTTTTTTCGGCTGTCTCCTCGCTCTCTAGCACGCCTGCATCTCGTTTTTCCTGGCCACGTTTTTTTCCCCTATTAGGTGGTCCCCCTCACCCCCTTTAGGTTGTTTACACAATTTAACCCCGAGAATTTTCCAGCTGGGGAGAGAGTCGTTTTCCATCCCCCGCTTTGTTTTCTTAAGAAAGAAACCCCCCACAGGTTGTCGGGTTCCCTTTCTTGAGTTGATCCCTCCTTGCCGTCCCTGTTCCCCCCAGACCAAGTCTTTCCGGCCCACCTGAGAGCGCTCTTGCATAGGGATTCCTCCTTGTGTCGGAATTGTCGGCGTTTTAATTAAAATTCAGTTTCCGTGGGGTTAAAGTTTGTCCCTTCCCCAGCCGCACGTAACCAGTGACTTGCATGTTTTCCTCGTCAACTGCTGCCCGCGCCCTGGTTCCTCCCCCCAGATTAGACGTTTGTTCATAAGCCCCGGCCATACCCATTAGTTTCCCAAAAACCATTAGGCTTGGATAGCGCCCCTTTTTCGTTTGATTGAACTCCCCCGTTTAAAGGGCTGTTTCTTCCCCCCCAGAGACGTACCGTCCTATTCCTCCCTAATCTGAATAGACCTTTTGAAGTAATTTCTTCCAGTACTTTTCTTTTTCCCCCCTAGACGAGGTTAGTCCTCCTCCTTTCCATCAAGATAGTCTTGACTTTGATCCCCTCCATATCAAAGCCGGCGGGTTTTTTACCCCCTTTCGTCATTGCGCTCAGATCCAGCCAGGCGTCCTTTCTATTGTGGTCGCGTTCGCCTTTCATCCGTTTGAACTTAGCAGGACCGAGATTTTGTCTTATCCCCGAAATTTTTTTTCCTTCCTGCCGGAGGATGGCGGGGTCTCCCATCAAGGTAATGCCCTTTCTATCGAGAGGACTTTTGAGATCCCTGATTATTCTGTCCGCCGTAACAGGTAATTATCAGGGATTTCTCAAACACTTCTTTGTTTTTTGCCGCTCCGCCTCTCCGGCGATGGGGTCTCGGAATATTGTTCTCTAGCCAATTCGGAAAAGTCCCCTTTATCAGGATTTCCTTTTTCCGCAGTCCACCGCTTCCCTTTGGATTGTTTTCCAGGCTTTACCTTCGGTTCTTCCATTCTCTTCCTTTCATATTCTATGGTTGCCCCTCCAATCGTATCCGGGGAGAGTTCCCTTTGATCGTTTATGTTTTTTCGCGTCGCTATTTTGCGCATTCACCACGGGTCTCGCCCCAGTAAGGTTTTCGTACGGTTTCCCGTCTTTTTTTCCTTTCCGCGGCCCCCCCCCCCCCCCCCCCCCCCCCCCCCCCCCCCCCCCCCCCCCCCCCATCGCCCCGCCCCCTTTCTCCTTCGTTTCACGTTTAAGCCTTTCGTGTCTAGCTTCGGGGTTCTCTCCCAGGGGGATTCGGCGCCCCAACCATCTGGGATCCAATCAGGATCACCCCCAGCCTCCCCGATTTTTGGTTCTTCTCCTTGTCTAGACTTTCCTTTGTAGTCGCCCCCTTGCGTTTACTGCAATCCACCAAAACAGTTTCCCCCCAGCCATTCCTGCGAGTTCCGGAAATTCAAAACATCGTTTGCACGAGTCAGCTGGGAGTTACAAAAGGCTCACTGTACTCTTTCTGGCGTGCCTGCTACTGAGGTGTTGAAAACAATTTTAGTGGACTTGGCCTTGGCCGATCCCCTTAAAACGACTTTAGCGTCCCTTCCGCAACTACTACAGTCTCTTTCCCCCCTCGTTGAGATTTTTTCTTCTTTTCTCCCCCGGTAGTCCGAACCTGTGATGGCCCCTCGCTTCCTTTTTGTCCGTCTTAGACATCGGGCTTTTCCCCTCCTCCCTCCACGTCTTGATTTCCTTGACTAGCGGGCACCTCCCAAACTCGGACTTCTTTTTTGTGACCCTCCCCTCCATCGGTATTCGCCCTAACCCAGCCTAGTCCCCTTCCCTAAACACAGCGTCCTTTTTTTTTTTTTTCGCAGTCCTGACCTCTTCTCCTCCTCCATCTCTGTTCGATTGGTTTTCATTCACACACTTCCACGGGGTTTAATTGATTTTTTTCCTTAATTCCTTGTTCTTCCTTCAGAGCTTCTTTGTCGCCTGCTGACTCTGACTCGACTTTCCTCTTTTTCTCCGATTTGCGTTGTCTAAAACTCCCCTTCTTCGGTGGCCTGCTAACCCAAAAATACCCCTCTGTCATCACGTTCCCCCGCCCCAGTCGGGGCGAAATCAGCTGTTTTAGAGGACTTCTGTCCCTTACTTCTTTTCCCCCTTGACTGACTAGGCGTGTCTCGCGCCTTACAGATTCACGAAACGTCACCTTCTCGGCTACGACTGCAAGTGGTCCTGAGAGTCCGGACGCTGCCCTCCCCTCGTTCTGTTCCTGGTATTCTTCCGCGCGGATGACTCCTCCTCACCTTCCTTTAAAAGCGTAGTACCCATTTTGCTTTTTCCCCTTCTTTCTTCAAAATGAGATTATGTATCCCAACGGCCTCCCCCCCAATCGTGGGATTGGCTCGTTTTTTTTTTGTTCTTGCCAACTTTCCGTAGAGCTACGGAATCTCTTGTTGCCCCGCTCATTCCCCCTTAATTTGATTTTAGACGTGCCTGGATCGAAGTGTGCTCTTTTCTCCCCCCCCCGCGATCGCGGCATCTGTACTAGCCCCTTTCTTGTTCCGCTCCCCCTGTTTCCAATAGTAGCCCTTCCTATCCCCTTCCCCATAAATTGTCCCCCTTGCTTGGGGAAGGTCCCGTTCCCCACTATCGCTCCTTTGGTTCTTGTAGCGGATCACCGCCGGCATCAAGTTGCGGTCCCCCTGTAAGGCCTTTTTTCACCGAGAGGCCTCTGTTGATTCCGAGTAGGACACCGTTAGATGAGGAAGGACTGTAATTTAAACAGTCTTCCAGACCCCAATTAGACTTAGTGTAGGACTCTTTGCATCCCTTCTCCCTTCCCCCCGGAGCGTC
>Ga0179591_1156278_pt1 | contig 10871 bp, 10 predicted proteins | sample CZOMad2_1_08_16f_FD_182891 | JGI IMG/M metagenome (GOLD analysis project Ga0179591, IMG submission 182891) | Vadose zone soil fungal communities from Angelo Coast Range Reserve, California, USA - CZOMad2_1_08_16fungal (PacBio error correction) | ecosystem: Environmental > Terrestrial > Soil >... | reverse complement strand
TTCCCTCTCTCCGGAAGGTAATCCCCTTTTTTTTGACGCTCCCCCTTCCTGCCTGTGATTTCTCCTTGTGCTTTTGCAGCGGTGAAAGGTTTCGATCCGCCTTCAGTTCCGACGTTCCAAAGTGGGCGCTCCGTCCTGCTGGTTATTCCATGCCACAAACTGGGCACTTTTTTGGTTATCTATCGGCAGCGTACAAGACGTGAACTGCGCGCTGCGCGTTGATGACTCCCCCTCGTTCTCCTTTTTATGGCTCCTCTTTTCCTGTCAACCCTTCTCCGTCACCTTCGGTCGGGTCGTGATCTGCGAGTTTAGGCTATCGGTTGTTCTTCGAACAACTGCGAGTCTCGCTCGTGTTGTCATTCGCATCTCGGTCTGCCCCCCCCCCATGGGCTCGTGGTTCCACCTGCATTTTTAATCTTTGGTCCGAGGATTAGAGAAGAATCAAAATAGCCTTATAATAAACCTTCCGGCCCAGTTTGCAGGCTTCCGGAGGCTTGGAGGATGAACCCTCCCTGCTTTTCTCCGAAGTGTGATCAACTCCCTGACCATTCGGGGCAAAAACGCTCATCTTTCTATTATGATCTTGATGATCGCCAAGGGCTCTTTCCCCAATCAACCCCCCGGCGCCTCGTGCCGATCGTTTGGTTCTGTTTCTTTTCGCCATCTTATAGCCTGTTCCGTTGATTGTTCAGTTCACTCAAATCTCTTTCTAGGCACTCGTTTCTGCCCTGATCTGTGAGGTTTCCCTTTCCCTCCTTTATTGTGCCATCCTCCCCCTCCAGCTTATTTGGTGGAACATCTGTTCAAGAGGGATTTTCTACCGAGATAACTTCTATGACTCGCTATGAGTCTGAGGAGTTCGTGTTCCTTCCGTAAAACAGCATCGTCATTTCTCCCATCTTTCCAAGACTTCCGCGAGAGTTTTGGACACATCAGTTATTCAATTCTTTTAAGTTGTTAAAGTTCCGATTTGAATCATCTCTTCCTACTCCTTTCATTTTTTCTATAGATCTTGCTTAGAATATCGGCCTTTTACACTCTTTTTCACCACTCCTACGTGCATCTTCTTCCCGAGGGTCTTCCCCCAGCTTACTATAGTCGGGTGTTAACTCCGGAATCAGATGACTTCCGGCAATGCGGAAGCCTCCTCAGAATTTGTTTCCGGCCTCCAGTCGGTTTTTTTCTCAGAGGGATATTATCCTAGCCTGGGTGTGTGGTGCCCACGGTATTGAAACAAGGACCCCCCCCCCAAGGTCGAGTGAACGGCCGGGAACCAGACCTAGTACATACCTGTCAAAAAGGTCTCGGGAAAGGGTTTGATTTCAACCGGAGACTATGGTCCGGCTGTGCAACTCCATCTACTTTACCATCCAGCCTGTTCACGGCCTCTCGACTGCACCTTCCCATCTTGACCCCTCTTAGGCACTCGGCAGGGTTGTTCTTTCGCCCGCCCATTTGCTCATCCGTTTGCCTCAGTTCCCGCGGACCACCGCTTTTTTGCGATGTGATCCCGGCCTGTCCTTGTAGTTTATCGATCCCTCGGCGCATTGCGGGTTTGTAACTTCTGACCCTTTGGATTTTAATTAAAAGCTACCCCCAGGCCCTTCTCCCATTGATTTTACTGTTCAGGCGCTGTTCTTCATTCTCCGAGATCCCCAAGTTCTATTTTTGAACCAACTAAGGGCCCATGTTGTTTTGCAGCGCCGGAGATGAGATCCACCTTGAGCGTCGTTCTTTGGATGAAGATTGTTTTTTCCCGCCTCGAGGTTTTTCTCTGCATTTCTTTTTTTACTTTCAAGACTCTTGACCATAATCGGTTGCTTCCTTCATAGATCCATCACCGGACGACGATCTCAAACTCGCCTGCCCCGTGGCCTTTTTACTTGTCTGGGTCATAGTTACAACGTTCAGGCGTCTTTATCTTAATATGTGCGGCCCCCCCCCTTTTTTCTGGGAAGTTTAGATCAAGCAGTCTCGATAGGAGATACTTCTTCTCGGTTCCGTACTGCGGATCGAACTTGCCTGCCCCCGTGCGTGTCTCTTAGACTCACGTCCCCATAGTCTATTTGTCGTCGGTCCGCGCTCGCGGGGAAAGTATCCGTAGTGACTTTACATCTTTTTATTTTTCCCCCGCAGCATCCCCCAGATTCCCCCTCTACCAACCTTCGTTCCTGATCTGTTACGACATATTTGCCCAAGCCCATAACTTATGCTACGCCTTCCCCTTTGTCGATTTGAAGGCCACAGACCCCCGTTCCCCTCTTTTGGCCTTGCCTCTCCCACCTTCCCCCCCCGATTTCATTACTCCCTGTACCCTCGTCTGCTCTATGAATTTGAATTCTAGAACGCAGCTATTACTACGACTACGGTTCTCCCCTCACCAAACCGATGCCCCTTTCCAGTTAGCATGTTTTCATTGTTTGTTCTACTCTATCACTACTTTGAGTGTTGCCAGTTTCGCAACGTGTTCACCTCTCCCCAGCCTCACGTATGACCACGTTTGAGCGGTCTCTTCGTACTTGTAGTTTTCTCTAGGTGACTGATCACTCAGCTGGTTTATTTCGTCCCCGGCGATTGAAATCCCGATTCCCCCCCTCTTCCCAATTCCCTAAATTTCATTTCCAGACACCCAATGTCCCGATTTCGGCGCTTAGACGTAACCCTCACTGGAAGCTGTTCCCCAAGTTCTTGGAGGCCTTGCCTTCGCCGCGCAGAAATATTCCTTTTGCTTTCCTACGTTATCTTTCCAGGCCTGTGTCCGTAGCTCCCTCTGCGAACTCTTTCTGATACCTTAACGTCTCTTCGTATGAGACGGTGTTTTCGCTTCCGTTCAATGGCGAGGCTCTTTTATTCCAAGCATCGACCTCTCTTTTTGTCCTTTCCATGCTTCCCGATGGTATCTTTTTAGCAAGGCCCTTGAAGCCAATGCCCTGATTCCTCACTTTGGGTCTGTTTCTGCAATACTTCCCCCACTTATTTCCGGGTTGTTTGTTCGTTCTTTTGGGTTCTCGAAGGGCTTACGTCAGTACTTCCCCCCCCATTGTATTCCCCCCCGGCGTCCCATCATGGCCAACATCTGTCCGCGTTTTTTCTGGAATTCTGCCGATTAGGAACCTCCCTCCGTCTTCGCGTGCTCGTGCCCCATGAGAAGTGCTAAGCATCTCCCCCGTCGTTTCTATCAGATCCCTTTCTCTTTCCGCTGACTTTCCTCTCCAGAGCTTTAGTCGCGCACTTCCTTGCTCTACTTGACTTTCGTCTTCCTCGGCCCCCTTGGTCCCGTTCCGCCCCCATCGCACTCATGCACTGTCATCCCAATTTCCCCCCATGTTTTACATCTGCTTTATGTACTTTTGTCCCAATCTGAAGTCGATAGTTATTCCCTTCGGTCCCCCACAAGAATTTTGCCCGGCATTTTCCGATGCTGTCCTCCTTTGATGGCCCCTTCTTTAGTTTCGTACGTCGCCCCCCCACGACATTCTGTTTGTGTTCTTTAACACAAACTTTGTAAGGTCGCCCACTACCCGGATCTTTCTTTTCTCTCTAATCTCGCGTTGATACGCCTCGTCCCCCCCAGGTTAGCTTCAATATCTCATACATTTCTGTGTCCGCTTTGTTCTTTCTTTCCCCAGCGGAATTTCCCTCTTCTTTCCCTTTCGTGTGAGAGAAGAGAGTTTATTCATGAATGGAGTTACCCGCCAGGCCATTTTGAACTGAGTCCTAAAGGCTTGACATCACTTCTGGTTCTCTCCAGAACTGCGTTCTTTTCTATCAGTTTTGTCCCTTAGAGTAGGTCTACTATCATCATCCCTTTCGAGCGTGATATGTCCTTCTCAGACGTTCAATAAGCAGAATGCCTTGTCCACCTGAGTGATTTCCATATTGTCTGCTTCTACCCCCCGCGACACGCTTTATCAGTGCTCGGCCGTAGAACAGTCCCTTTCTTTCCGCCTCAATCGTCTCCTTTTAGTTTACATTCTTCCCACGTCACGTTTCTTACCTTTTATTTCATTGCGATGCTTCTGCAGCGGCCACTCGCTAGCACGCTCTAATGGCCATCCCTTCGTTGGGTGTTTCTTTTTTTCGTACCACGAATGTTTTTTCCCGGTGTCTCCCGTTTCCTCGCTTCATGACAACCCGCAGCTTCTATACCGCCGTTTACTTTCAGAGTGGAGATTTTCCGACGGCATTCCCCCACCTTCATTCCCCAACTCTTCCGTGGCTATTGTTAGTGTGTAACATTAATATACCATCTTCCCCCTTCTGGCCTATTTTCCTTCTCTGCTTCCCGCTTCCCCCGTTCCGCGGTTGTTATTGGCTGCCATACCCCTTTTTCTCGTACCTAATACAGGTTATCTGCGATCCTACCCTCACCTGACGACCTTCCCGCATGCCTCCTTCTTAGCAGGTTGCCCTCCATCCCCCCGCGTCTTTTTCTTCTCGGGCCGTACAATTTTTTCGTCTGGACATTCCACGGTACGTGTTTTCGGTACCCCTTCCTCCCGTTCCCTTTTCCCTTTACCTCTTCGCGGTCCCCGTGCCTTCCGCTTCGCTTCTTTGTGAGAGAGCCCCCGCCGTGTGCGAATTTTTTTTATATGAAGTTCCCGATCTTGCTTTTGCGTATCTGCAGTCCTTTGAAGATAACGGTCATTTCTGCCTCCTTTCTCAGCCTGCTTTTCCTTCACCCTTCCCTCCCTCTTCACTAATTCCTTCCAAGTGTCCCCGACCCCCCACGTTCCCCAATGCTTTAGTGTGTTTCGTACCGTCCCCCCTTCCAGGTTTTTAGACCCCATCCCCCTTTTCCCTAGCCCTCTTCAAAGTTTGTTCCCTCCCTCGCCATTTAGCTCCCCTTCTTTGACTGCATGATGGCCTTTTCGCTTTGTACCTTGCTTCCATGCTCCTTTTTCTCTCCTTTTTTTTTTTCTAGCTATAAGAGAATTTTAGCCAAGCTCCCACCAAATTTTCTCTTAAAAGGATTTTCCTTTTCCCCAGGATCTTCCGCAGCACTGTTTTTTTTTCTCCTTTTGTGCTACGGGTTTTATTTTCCCTGCGCTTCATCTAGTTCGGGACGCTGCTCCCTGGAGCTTTTCAGATGGTATGTTCGTTAGTGTTTTTTTTGTAGACTTGCTGATCGGGTCCTTTTGATTGTTTGCCATTCTTCGGCTTTTTTGTTTTCTGTTCGAAGGCGTCATGATCGTAATGCATATCGAATATTTCGGTCCTCCATGTTCCTCCTCATTTAAGACTCTTTAAACCCCCGATTCCTCTCTTCTTCTTTCCTCGCCTGACCCTTTCCGCAACTCGTCCATACAACCCGTGAACCCTCCACAGAAGAAGTACTGATGCTCTCATTTGCGTCAGGTCTACCCATGCCGAGTGGCTTCCTTTTTCCTCGTTGTCCGTGACCGTACCCCCATGGAAACCCCCTCTCGAAGAAATAAACCCTGAGTTGGGAGTCGTACTTTTCTTTCCTGCCGGGCCGCTTGTCAGCCCCCCCTTCTGGTTTTTCTTTTTTTTTTGATTATCGAATCTCCTCCGTTGATCCCGATTAACGTCCCCTGGCTTCGGGCTTAGCCAATCCACAGGTATGAGGTCCGACGATTATGTCTTGCCCCTTTTTTTTCTGGATATTGTTTCTTCCCTTTTTCACCTTTCCCGACTCTCCCCTTACGAACGATTGGGGATATTCTTGCCCTTGCAAGTTACTCGATCTTTCCGTTTTTCCCCTAGCCCATCTTCACCTGGAGTATCTCCGAATCTGGTGTGTCATGAAAGTCTTGTGTTACCCCCTCCCTTTTTTTGCCACTGATCTAGTCTTCTTTTGTCTCCGCGGTCGAATTAACCGCTTTATGCTTCCGCTCCTTGGATTCCTTTGGTTCTTGAGGACGGCGCATGCCCCCCTTTAAACTGTCAGCGGCCGTGCGGTTTTTGGCCTCTTTCCCCTTCCGAAACTCCTACGCGGCCGACTCGAGATATTTTAAGCGCCAGAAAGTTTTCGTTTCTGCGAGCCACTTCACAGTCAGTCTTTTTTTTTTTTGCTCTTCTCGCCGCCCCCCGACCGCGGTTTGCAGCTGCTGTTTGTAATGCTTTTGAGGTATGCTTCCTCGCTTTCCCTTTCGCCAGCCGTTGCTGATTTCTTTTCTGTAAGGCTGGGCACTATGACTGATCGACTGTCGTGACGCATCAAATGGAGTCTACCGACGTTCCTTTTGCTTTTCCGCTGTTTAGCTTACCAGTGCCAGGCCCTCAGTGCTCTCTTTAGCTCCCCGTAGTCTGACACTCCGACCTGACCCCCCCCCCTTTTCGATGAATTGAGGCGCTTTTGAACGTAACCTAACCCCCCTCCCTCCACCTCACTTGAGTAAGAGAGGGCAGATGCTACTTACCCTTCCAGAGCGGAGTCGGACGTCCTAGACGCCTATCGGTATTGTTTCGCGCTTCCCCACGACTTTTTATGTTATTTTCTTGAGACAGTATCCACCTTCTTTGTGCCCCTCTCAAGGCCTCCGAGCCATTTTTTTAACCATATATTTCCGCATTTTACACTGCCTTTGCATCGTTCTGTTGTGCCGTCGTTGTTTTTGCGCCTTTGCTACGCCGATTTTTTAGCCAACGTAATTCCTGAAGATGTCTGCGATTGGCTTCTTTTTGTTGGTGAGTTCCCCTTCCGTTCTGCCCCTGTAACTGCCCCTGATGCTCCGCACGAAACCCGATTGTCCAATTAGCGTTGAGCGTACCGTTTGTTTCCCTTAGTCGTCAGTTTTCCCCAGACCTTCGCGGTGATCTGCCTCCCCATCGCTGTGGGATGTTGAGATATATTGTAGAGTTGAGAGGCCGGTATTTCCCTTCTTATCCACTGACACCGCGCGCGCATTCGCTACCCCTCCTGCGGGCCCTCTCCTTCACATATTTTGGGTGCAAGCGGAAGCGGCCTGCCCTTGCGGCGACTGGATGCAAGGGTTTCCCTATCTTCGTCCAGGCCCCCCATCCCGATACCCACCAGGTCCCCCCCAAACCACACAGCGAGATGAATCTTTCTGGCTTTGAATGTTATTTCTGACACCCGCCAGCTCCCAGGTCTCATCTTTTTGGCGCAACTGAGGTGATTGTCTTGCGTTAGACCTTGTTCCAGACAATCGTGTAGGAAATTGCTCTTCTCTGCCCCAGCGCTGTTGCGGATTGGACACCCGGCTGATCGCCCATGGAACGGCCGCCCGTCCACATCTCCCACGAATTTAGAGCCCTCTCGGTTTGGCCATTAGTCATTGCTTCTCACTTCTCGAGGACTTTCAAACTTTCCCCCTTACATGCTGCACTGACTGAATAATCAACTTCTTGCTCTCTGGCTTAATTGAGATACTTTTAAGGCTGTAGCCTCTCCCAAAGAGCCAAGTCGGTTTTTGTAAGTCGAGTCTGCGCGCGCACCCCTCGTCTTGTGGCTGTCGTTCCTCGTCGCTTCGTTGTGGGCCCCCACGCGTTCTTGTTTCGGCCTTTGGGGACGACACTTCAGCGCGCGTTTCTTCTCCGACGACGCCCAGAACGATGACCCTGACCCCGCGTTACATTTGTTTTCCGTTGTTTCCTTTGTTGTGAGCCCTTTTCGGTCCGCTTGCCCCCCCCACACATCGCTAGTGTCTCCGGTAGTAGGGCTGGTTTTTATCGTTTTTGTGAGCCTATTTTTTATGCTCGTTGCTTTTTTCTTATGAATTGTTTTTATACTGACTCTGCTTTTATGAATGAGTTCTACCCCTAAAATGTGATCGTATGCCTTAAGAACGTCTACTGATCTGTTCCTTCATGCCAGTTACGGCTGCCGTGTGACTGGGATCATTTCCTCTCCAAGATGTCGTACAACCTCTCCCCCTGCCGCCTCCGATGTGTGCTAGCGCACCTGTGCGGCCTTGCCTCCTGATTCCCTCGTATACCGTTAACCCGCCATGTCGCGACTGGATTTGATGTGGTCGCTCATTGATCGGTTGCAGCGATTCCAGTTTTTTCTAATCCTCCCCACACAGATCTTTCCTGCTGGGTGACAGACTGTGTTCTCGTCCCCCCCTCACCGGTTGCCGTCACATTTCTTTCTCTTTAAAGAAAACTATTCCCGTGTTATCCCCTTTCAAGTTTCCCTCGTTTCTTAACTGCCGCTGCTCTTTTTCTTCTTTTTCCTTGTCTTGCTCTATTACTTCCTCAATCGGATGGTCCAACTTAGTCATTGGTATTCTTTGGCGCGCTCTCTCCACCTTTAGATCTCTGCAACTAACATCTCGCATTCCCTATCTTTCTGCTTAGTTTCCTTTTTTCCTTTTCCGGGTTGCACCCCTTGGGAGCGTGTGCATAAATCGAGCTTTTTTCCCCTTCGCGGATGTGTTTCCTTTTACTACACTCGCGTCACACCTCACACCTTCCCAAAACAGCCTTGCGCCTTTTGGCCCTCCAAGGCCGGCTTTGCTTTTTTAATTGAAACCTATTGACGCCGCACCTTTCTCTATATACTTCCCTCCCTGCAGTCCTCACGTCCTCTCCCCGCTTACGGTCGTTCCCGATCGACTGCCCTTCGACCGGATGTCCCCTGGCGACAATCACCACCTGGTTAGTGAGATTGATTTCTTGTGCCTTGCTCTCTCTCCTGTCTCTTATTTTTCATTGCGTTTTCCCCCCCTCCCCCCCCGGATTCCCTCTGTTCCGCAACCTCCTGCTTCTCTGGGACCGAGTCGTGACGACTGTTCTCATCTTAAGCGTGATGGTTAACTTTGGACAAGATTCGCCCTTTCCTTTTTCCTCCCCGCTCCCTCTTCCGACTGTCGGCATAGCATGAGTCTGGAGGATTTCGTCTTTCCTTACAAACGTTCTTTCAAATGATATGTTTCAGGTTTGAGCCTTTCTTTCCCTTATATTTTCCCCGCTTTTCATTTTTCGGACCTCACGCTCTTTCTCATTTTTTTTCCTCCCTCCGTTGTTTGTTTTTTGATATCTCTGCTCTCACGACCCGTCCTTGTTGAAAGTTCGTCCTATCAGTTATTGCAGAGGGTTCTTCACTCCCCCCCCTTCCTTTTTGGTTTTCGGGGGTCGACGAACCTCTTCCGGTTTTCCCCCTCCCTGGACCATCCATACAGAATTTTTTGCCTCCTCTATAGGTTTTTTTGGTATCATTCTCCCTCTCTCGGTCTTGCCAACTTGTTCCCCTCACCGTCCTTCTTTGCGTGAACAGGCCATTTGCCCAATCCCGCTGTTTCGATCACCAGTTCCTTCCCTTTCGTTGCTAAAAATTTCTGGTTTTTTTCAACCGCACATAACGCGATTTGCTTACCGCTGTCCTACCACGAACCCCCCTTTCTCACGCTTTTCTCAGGTTTTTCTTTCGCAAGACTTTGAGATCACTGGTGAGCTCTTCGATCAGAAAGACTTTCGCTTGAGAGGTGACTGTGCTCCCGTGTCTTGAGTTTCCTAACTTTTCCCGCACACCAGTTGTCCCACCTCTCCCCCTTGACTTTGCCGTCACATCTGACGCACCTTCAGGTTTCATGAATACTTGAGTTGGTTTTTTATATCCACTTTCAGTCGGAATCTTCTAATTCTTTTTTTTACAAATCAGCACATGTGGTGGCGAGCGGTTTGCTTCGCTTTCTTTCTCTCCGCGATGAGCGAGATGTGGAGTTGGAGATCGCATGTTCGCATCTCGCCTATCCTTTTCGGCCGTCCGCGAGTGGTTTTGTCACGTAGCCATCATGGACTACGCCCCGCTTGCGCGCGGTCCGTTTCCTCTGCTTTTCTTTCGCGCCGTGCTCGTTGCGTTGGATAGACCGTCCTATGTGCTGTCCCCTTTCTGGTTCAGTTATCCGTTTTGCGCCGCGCATTCCAGTCTCGGTTCGTTTCTTCCTGATCTTCCCTGCCCCCTCTACGAAGTGATCGTCACTCCTTACCATTATCGTTTTTTTTGGCAGTCTTGTTGTGCTTACATACCTTATATCTTCCTTACCCCCGGCCTGAACCCGCCTTTATTGCCTGCTCCCACATCAGGCTTGCGGCGTGCTTTTTGTACTCTTTGGCTAACATCTCCTCCTCCTCTCTCTTCTTCTTCCTTTCCCCATTAAAGTACGTTTTGGCCTTGCTGAATCCGATCACATCGATTATTCTCATTTGCGCTTCGTCTCCCGTCTGACATCCCTTTCTCGCCCCCTAATCCCTTTCCCCCAAAACCTCTTCCCTCCGTTTGTCCTTTTCTCCTCCAGGCCGAACTAGTGTGATTTTTTCATTTTCTAAAATACTCCAACTCCCTTCCCCTTCCTCCGTTTTTTTTACTCTTGTCTTCTCTTTCTTGTCTTCTCTGTTTCCCCCTCTCTCCTAGCTGGCGTTTTTACAAAGTCTCGAAATCACTCGCCTTGCACCACCAAATCTCATTTCCCTACCTTCTCCTATAGCCCATTCGTTTCTTTGGGCGTTTCGTCGTACCTTCAGGCACTCTTTCTTCCCCATGTCGATGAGAGCAGTAAAGAGGGACTGGGAGTTTTATGCGTTCTGTTTTTTTTTTTCCTCGCGCTCGAGTTTGCCTTTTTCTAATTCACCAGCCTCTCTGATCTTCTTTTTTTTTGTCAATGCTTATTTTTCATATTTCCAAGAAGAGCAAATCGCCTGGTTGCAGCTTCATCATGCTCAGAGGTTTCCCTCCCCTGCAATTACCGCCATCGGTGGCGTCCCGATCTTCGCCCTTCTCCTTCTTTTCGAATCAATTCACCATGATTTTATTTCGTTATGTGTTGGACCCTCGTCTTAACTTCCACAGTAGGGCTGCCAAATTAAAACTTTAATCCCTCGAAGATTGGTCGCTCCGCTTTTTGGAGGAAAGCGGGTCGTCCTTTATGGAAGGCTCAAGATCA
>Ga0179591_1382626_pt1 | contig 10872 bp, 6 predicted proteins | sample CZOMad2_1_08_16f_FD_182891 | JGI IMG/M metagenome (GOLD analysis project Ga0179591, IMG submission 182891) | Vadose zone soil fungal communities from Angelo Coast Range Reserve, California, USA - CZOMad2_1_08_16fungal (PacBio error correction) | ecosystem: Environmental > Terrestrial > Soil >... | reverse complement strand
CGTCTTCCCCCTTTTTCAATTTTTTTCCATGGCTTTTCTCCCCCCCGCTTTTCGCACTCCCGATCGGATTCTGATTAGGTTAAATGGACAGCTTCCACTATCGTTGCGCATCGCTTTCTTCCCCCCGATCTCTACTTCTCTGTTCGTTCTCTACGACCTCCTTCTCTCTTTTAAGGTTCTTCACATGGCCACATGCCACCCCGCTTTTTTTCTTTCCATTCCCGGTTTTTAAGATCACTGAATCAAACTGGTTCCAGCGTTGCCTCTCCGATTCATGTACGCTCTAACAGGCGAACTCCATTCCTTGTTCACTCATTTTCAAACTACCCGACCAGCCATCCCTGCTTGCCGATCGCCTGGGTCATGCGCATGCCCGGCGATTCTTTTCTAGCCTTCCCCGGCAAACCCCTTTCCCTGAGGCCGGTTTTACGCGTCAATTATGTTAGTTTATTTCTTTTTTTTTCAGCTCCCCGTGTTGTGGAATGAACGCTTTGGCTCTTTTTCATCGTGAGCGAATGGTTTAACGAACCTTCATCGGCCCAACGCTTCCCATTCCCACCGATCAATTCAAGAATCGCCTTCTACCCCTTCCCTTATTTTTTTTCCCCCTATCGTTGTTTAGGATTTTTTGTTTTTTCTCCGTGGGTAGCAACTTCCTGCATATATCAAATGCCTTGCTGTCCCTTCCGTCCTTGGCAAGGAACTGCTGATGTCGGCGTTTAAAGAGAATGCCCTCTTTGGTACCCCCTTGCTTCTGAGTAGTCTTCAGTCCCAATTTCGGCAATTCGTTGACAAAGACTGAGCACCTGTTCCCATATTTGGTTTTTTTCGTCCAGCAGTTTAATGCTTTTTTTATCACCTTTAATAGCCTCTCCTTTTGCTTTTCTTGCCCCCGTAAGGCTCCTGAACTCGGTTTCTGCTCCTTTGCTCGCAATGGTTTCGTTCCTTTTTTGCCCCCCTTTTGGGTGACCAACTTTAAGAGACCTCGTTCTCATCCGAGTCTTCGGATTTCCTCTCGCCCTTAGCCGCCTTCACCTTCTTCGTTGGGCTGAGTTTTTCATTTATTGTTTTTTTTTTTCTTTTTTTAGGGTTTTCTCTGCTTCATTCTTTTTAATGAACTTTCCGACCCTGATCACCCTTTTCCGAGCCGATTGCTCCTGAGACATTCGGTCGCATAGGGCACTTTAGTTCCCCCCCCCTCGTATCGGGTCCCCACATGAGGAGCCTTTAGTTTCGCGCATTCCGGCATTTTTCGTTCCCCCGCCATTTGACCCAGACGCTTTTGCCTCCGGGGCTGCTGGTTTTCATTTTGACAGGACAAGCTCCTTTCCCCCCGTGGCATTTCCCACTCCCCAAAGATCCCGATGAGCGAGTGATTTTAAGTTTGACTGAAAAAGATCGTCTTCCGTTTTTGGTTTTTGCGACTTCCATTGATCGCAGCGGTTCTTCGCTCATGGGTTTCAGCCCTTCTTCCGTAATTGAGCGTGACGGAGTGTAGCCTCGTAGGACTTCCCTCTTGCCAATTCTTGGTCATAATGTTGGTTTTTGTACTTGTTACGCTGCTTTTTTCTTCCATAGTTTCACTCCCTTTTTTCGCGGAATTTTATCGCCATTTTTTTTAGACGACCTTCCTCTGCCTGTCCAAGTCCTTGGCCTGTTCCATGCACTAGGGACCATTCCTGTCCGGGAATGGCCCGTCTTTTACTAATACGCTCTATTAAACGGTTTCTGACTACCGTTCCCGGGGTCCATGACCGGAATGTTCCACCTTATCTCTTTTTTTTTTTTTGGTCCTGTTGCGTGCCACCCGCTGTCGTCTCCAATGGTTTAGTCCTCCGAAGTTTGAGGCCATACCCTCTAACAGGGGTTTCACTAAAACGTATAGCTATTCGCCGGCCCCCCCCTGACCCCCTGGCGCTTTCCAATCGGAGATTGGCTCCGGCTTTGCCGTCTTTTTACCAGATGACGCAGCGTGGTAGTTTGTTCTGTCAGGTTTGGAAACTTTTTGCATTCTTGCAAAATATCCTTTTGTTCCCCTAAACCTGTTTGTCCCCTTGAGGAGTATAGAACTCCCTGGCAAACACACCCCGCTTCGTTTTTGACCTTTCCATGGCATAGCTAACCTTCCCCCGCTTTCTGGATTTTTCTCGGCCGTGCAAATAGCATGTCTTCCTGACGAACTAGCTCGTTTTTTACGGGACTGTTTTCCCTGTTATCGCTCTAATGTCTTCTGGACCTTGGAAAACACCCCTTCCTGCACTCAGCCTCCCCTCCTCAGGCTTTGCCTCAAAGGATTACACACCAACTCTGCGCCGCCCTACATTACGCCCACCCCACCACCGAAAGATGACCTCGTTCCGTCCGGCCTTTTTTGCCGCCCGACTCGCTTTTCTCCACGTCCCCCCCCCTTCTGCTGGCCTCTTGAAAATGCACCGGTCTTGCTCTTCGTTTTGGCTTTTGGCCCCCATTTTGTCATCGATCTATTCCATGGAGAAGAAGCGAAGTCGTTGCTCTTTATCTCCCGTTTTCCTTTTTTTTTTTTAACGACCAGTTTTGCAAGGAAGCTTGAACACGTCCTCTGAGCCGTGCATTCCTTTCACCTCAAGCGAAGCTTTACGGAGCTCTCAGTCTTTTCCCGTCTATTTCTTTTTCATCACTCCCCTCACTTGTTTTTTTGATCTCATGGCATCTTCTTCAGCGTATACGTTTGCCTCTTTGCTGGTGATTTTTTTTAAGTCAGGGTGCACGTGTTCTTATCTTTTTTTTCTGAATTTTGCCCCCCCCCCCGGGTCGTGCAAAACTGTGACGCCCACTTCTGGCCCCTTTTCTATCGCTCTCGCAATTTCGCATTTCGCTGCCCCCTCCCCCAACATGGAACGCCGAAGAAAACCCCTCGAGGTCTTTTTGTTACTTTTTCTCTTTTGGCGGTTCCAGTTTGGACGTCCGAGACGATAGAGCCTTTTTTGGAAAAACGATGCCCCTCCTGCCCCCCATTTTTCTTTCATCTTTTGGGGTTGGGTGGGTGGAATGGGAATTTTTCAGCGTCCGGCGCCCTTTTTTGTCATTATTTGCGCCCCCCTGCACAGCTTGCTATGAATCGAGGTTTGTCCTGTGTTCGCACTCCTTCGCCTCTCCTCTGATCCACCCTTTAACGTTCCCACTTTCTTTTTTCCGATTTCGTTCACGCATGCTCTTTTCCGCGGCCGAAGCTTAATACGTTTTAGAACTTGCGGCTGGACCCTTTTTCTGGCTACTCTCCCCTGAACTTGTTTCTATTCAATCCTCTGACCTTGTGTTTTTACGGTTCCTCCCTTTTTCTTAAGCGCACCCAAGGGCCCCCACAGGTTTTCTTTTTCTGGCCCAACCCGAGGATTTGCCAGCCTTACATCTATGTCCCCCCACCCTGCTTCAATTGACTAAGTCCCCCAAGCCTCTTCTCCCCCTCTGGAAGTCGCTTACATTGACCTTCCCCTTCTCCCCCCCTCCCGTTTTTTGTCAGCCCTGTGCCTGCTCTTTATTCTTTTTGTATTACCGAGTTATTTAGAGTGATGTTCCTAATCTGGCTTCCGACTTCAATGGTGTCGCCTTTCTGTTTCCTCCCGAACATTTTGGCAAGATTTTTTAGAATATTTCCTTCAAGAGGGGAGGTCTCATTTCGGCCCCCCTCCCCGCCTCCCCCAACCGGTCTCCTATGTTGTTCCGTAATTACCTCCCTTCCACTTGCAAGTTTGTTTGAAATTCTAAGAGTTTTTTTCCCCTTTAATTCAATTGGTCCTTCCCAGAAGTCGAGAGTCCTTCAAAAATGGCCGACCTTCCAAAGCGTTTTTTTAATGAAGTCGCCCTTTCTCCTTCGCTCCTGGGACATTTCCTCACCTCCGCCAGGATGACGCAAGGTTCTCTTTCCCTCCTCCTCCCGCTTCTTTTCTACACAACTGTTTGCTTTTTTTCCGTCAACCGTTGCGGTCCCTAGGCCGATGCATACCGCTGGGTGCTTACTTCGTAGTTTACTTCTGAAGCTTTCCCCCTCCCCGACCGACTCTTTTTTTGCCTGGCACCCCCTTCCCCGATACTCATCCCTGTTCCATGGAGTCTCATTGGCTGTTTTGTCCTTGCCACTTTTTCTTTCTTCAGACGCCTCCAAATCTTCCTGGCGCTGATGGACTTTCCCTCAAATTTAATGTCTATCGCCCCTCGACAACGAGCGCCCTCCTATTTGACCACGAACTGAGTCACGGTGACAATTTCCCTGACGACCCACCCCCAGTTCCCTGACTCCGATCGATCGCAAACTTTGATGTTTCGTAATTTGAAACCTTATGTCCCCCCCCCTTACATTCAAGCGAACCTTTGACAACAATTGTCCCAACTAGCGGCAAGCGCAAGAAGTTCATTGAGAGAGAGCGTCATACGACTCGGATTTCCTGGATCTCCCTTTCGTACAAAGGTTGAACCCTTTTTCCTTTGCTGTCCCCTCAGACGAGCCATTTTCTCCCCATGATTCGAGTTATAGTTCATTTTTCGCCCCCCTTACGCAAGCAAGCCAGCCCGTCCCGAAAGTCGATTGCACTTTTTTCGTCAGAGAACTTTGATCCAAGAAAGCAATGGACTCTCTGTTAGTAACCCTGCGTCGATTTTCAAGCCTAGTTGGATCAACGGAATTGCTCTTTTCCTCTTCATTTCTTCCTCCTTAGGGTTCTGCTACTTCCCCTTTCGCCCGCAATCACTCTTCCATTGACGCGATTCAGTTACAGGCAAGGCCTTTTATTTTATATGCGACACGGGTGTTGCTTACCTTAAAGGATACCCCCCCAATGTTTCCTCTCATTTTATCCGACTACTTTGAGTAAGTGAGATTTTTGAAGCGTTGGATCGTTTTTTTTTTCCGTTTTTTCCCTATGACTGTTCGTCTCCCCCGATGAAAGCCCCCCCTGAACAGCGACTTCCCAACGGTGCTCCCTTTCCCCTCCACACTGTGTGCCCTTTCTGCCGCTGACTATTACTCCCCCTTTTCTGAGTTCGTAAGGATCGCCCCTTTCCAGTATGCCCCGCCTTTCTTCGATCGGCAAGACGTGCTGTCGGTTCTTTTTTTCCTCAGATTTATTTTCCCCCCTCATCGATTCCGCTTTTTTCCTACGTTAATCGAACTTTTTGCCCTTGATTTGGAACCAGTTCTTTTTCTTTTTTGATTATTCGTTGGAAAGCCGGGGGGTCTTGGCCCGTTCTTCTTGCTGGCCTTCCTTGCTGCGTAGACCCAAATCGTGAGCTTGATGACTACGTTTTTCTCATTTTTTCTGGTAAATTCTTCATTTTCCCCCCGTCCCGTCCCACGATCAGAGGAAGTACCACAACCTCTTAATTTAGGAGAGGAATTAGTCCCCGTCAATGGCCCTTGATTGTGTCATGATCGTATCTCTCTCTGTCCACCGGTTTTTGTTGTGAGTGTCTCCTTTGCCCTTCCCCACTTTCAACCAGTCCTATTGAACCTTTCTCCTCTCCTATTACTTGTGCTCCGAACGCGTCCTTTTCCGAAGGTTTTACCTGCCCGACCTATCTTGTTTTTTTCTTCTCCCTGAAGCCGGAGGCACAGTCCGCTTTTGATTTTATCTACTCCCTTTTTTGAAGCCAGCCACCTGGAAGGCCCTTTCCACGGCCCACCCCCGGTCTTTGCCTTTAAGATCACACTGCTTCACTGGTTACAGCCCTTTCGCCCTCTATCTTCTTTTGACCTTGCTTCAACAGCCGAAGATATTGAACGCTCCAAAAGCTGAGTTCGTCACTGCCCCCCGCAGCTGTTCCTCCTCTCGCAGTGCGGCGGGGTTCTTCGCACGGCGATCCTTCCTTATCCGGAGACCCCGTGGTCTCGCCTCTGAAGGGACCGCCCTTTACGGTTTTCATTTTTTTTTAGTGGTTTCCCTTCTCCCCCGTTTTTTTGGCCTTCCCGAGTTTCTCGTTGAGTGAACTCTATTCCCCTGAACAGTTCCGGCCAAATTTATTTTTTCACGACCCAACGATCCCAGCTTAATCACAATCCTACATCTTGTCTGTTTTTTTTTTGAGGATTTTGTTTTCCCGTGCCCTGGTGAAACGCCTTGCAACCCAAGTTTTCCGGATGACGGGCAAGGGCCTGCTGTGGACTTAAAGCTTGAAGGTTAGAGAATACCTTTTTTCCTTTTACGTCTTCCCGACACCAGCAAGTCAGTGCCCATGAGTTGATCCACCTCGATCTGCTTTCAAGTTTGGCCACTTGGGGACACTCAAAGTGTCTTTTCCCCCCCTATTTTCTGCATCTCCTTTCGACCTGGCTTGTTGCCTTTATTCCGCCTCGTTTAGGTTCTTGATACTGTTTTTCGCAATTCATTTCCTTTTTTCTCCTACCACGTTGACTTGTTCCCACCTTTAACGGTCGCCTATTTGCCCGACTTTAGATTAGCTCCGTAAGTCCTTATCCCTGCATGCCTGCTCTTTTCTTTAATGTTTTATCGCCTTTTAGGTACTTTTGCTAAGTTCCAGTCCGTGACAGACAAAGTTGTTCATAGATCGGCTAATTAGACTTTTCTGCCGATTTGGAAACGCCCTCAAAGGTAGAGTCCACCCCCCTATTCTCCTCTTCTCACAGTCCTCAAGTGACAGTAAGGTCTTGCGTCCCTCCCTGTCCCAGTACTATTGGGAATAGGGGCTGTCTTTCTCCCATTCCCAAGACCTCCGTACTACACGTGTGCCCCTTGCCCCCTCCAATGGAAAATGAGAGAGGGTTCCTTTTACAGCAGGTGTGTCCATTCCCAAAGAGAGTCTTATGGTGTTTTTTATCGGCTCTTCTCAACGCCTTTTCTGCCTCTACCAAGTGTCTTCGGTTCTGACTGTTCCGCACCTTCTTTGAGTTCCTTTTTCTGACCGTTTGTTTCCCCAATCCGGAGGTTGTCCAGTCCCCTCCTTTCCCATTCCTCGTACATCTGAGGAGGAGTTATGTATTCCTCTTTTTCCTCCCCTAGTTTCTACTTCCTTAGATCCGATCTTTGAGTTCATTAGTGATTGGACGCTATCTCTCAAAGTGTTGCCTTGCCCTTAAACCTATTCTTCCCCATGTGCACAGGGCCGTTTCATGTTTTGATTTCTGAAGTCCCACCTTTTGCGAGATTTAGACCTTTATCTCTACTCCCCTTTGTGTCAAGCCCCAAACATATGGTTAATCGCCTTATAGATTTTAGGCGGCCTTTCCCTTGCTTTCACACAGAGTGACGACCCATTGTCGTGCATCCCGATCTGGAGGACACAAAACTCCCTACTTGTCTCCCATTTCTCTCTTGCAGTTCGCAACTCCTTCGGACCCAAGGACGCGTTAAGATCTCGTTCCGAATTTCCCTTCCCTGTGCCAGGTGATTTTTTCTTGACGAAAGATGTTCGGTGCGGGACGCTTTTTGGACCCTCTCTTCCTTGAAGTCTGGAAAAATATGTGTTGTCTTCCTGTTTTTCCCTTTGTTGTCTCCCCCTAACTCTTCACCGAACACCCCCTGCCCTTTTTTTTTAGATTGCTCCCCAGGGCAGGGCGCTAGCCCGACTTTCCTGCCGTAATTTTAGGAGTTCCGAGCGGCCAGGCACCGTTTCTTCCTGGGCTGCGCTATCGAAAATGACGACCCCTTGTTATTTAAATTTTTTGCATCTCCTTCTCCCCTGAGACTCCCAGACACCCCAAAAAACCTTTCCCCAAGGCTTGCAATTCCAGACCGAGAAGAGGATTTGAGACAGGACTAACAAAAAATTGGACGAACTTCCATGAGATAATTCCGCAACCAAAAAACTTCCCACTACACCATTGGGAGTCAGGTTTCGTTAACATTGAGCTGATCGACTTGAGTAGCCTACCCCAGTAGACCTGACATCTTCCCCATGAACCGAATGGATGCAGTATGTTTGATTAATTTTTTCTGCCGGTTGTCTTGTGCCCCCCCCCCCCACAACCGACCCACACCGCCTCTCTATCGCCCATTGCTCCGAAGGAGTTCTTTGAAATTCCTTGACGGACTGATCCCCCTTTTAAGCCAAGTTGTAAAACTTCTGCCCCCTTGTAGAACTGAATTTACTGCCCCACTCCCCCCTGAGCGGTATCGATCCTCCTTCCCCCCCCATCTTTTTTTTCTTACTACTATGTTTTGTTGTTCTAGGATTGTATTCTCTGTTCTTTTCGCATGCAGAGCTCTAGTTTGTTGGCCCCCTTAGTGGTTCAAGTAAAGTCCGTGGCCAAGATGCTTTGCCCAACTTTTTTTCCCCCAAAAAGGTCAAGCAGTCCGCTTAATACTCTATCTTTGCCGGCGCTAAGGATTAGACACCTTGCTTAGCCCCCACACGGTTCCACATTCGACTGCACGAGTCGCAGGTGAATTTTGAGCACAGAATCCCCTGTTACGTGTGTGTTCTTTCCCTCCGCCCTCCCTTGTAGAGACTGCGACCAATTGCTGCCTTCCGCACCTAGGTAAGTCCGTGGGACTTGGTTCGAAGACTATGTTTTCCCTGACTTCCGGCTAACCACGTCGTTTTTCCCGTTCAAGTAGTTTTCTCATATCTCCCCCACGTAATTGCCGTCCTGCGCACCTTTCTTTGGGGTCCTGGTCGCATCCGATGCCCGATCCACTTCAAAAACTGTCCGGTAACCCTTAGAAGTTTTCTATGATCCCTCTCTTGGCTGGCCGTGCTTCCGTTTTCTCTAGAACGTTGCTGGAAAGTCTACGGCACTGTCGCCAAGATTCGATGTTCTGTTTTCCTTTGTCCTTCTTTTTCCCGAGACGCCCTTAAAGGGGTCTATGGCCCCCCCGAGGCCTTTTGCCCGCATTAAAGGCCGTTCTGTTCCAAACCTCTTCAGGCCGACACCTCTACAAAGCATATGTTCGTAATCGGCCGATCCTGCCTGCCTGCCAGGGAGATCTCTTTCACTTTTCTGTTCTTGTCTCCGATTTGCCGCAAGCTAGCAGTTTTTTTGCTTAACCCCCCTGATTTAGATGATTGTCTGTCATACAGAATCTTGCTTAGTGACGTGCCCCTTTCATGCCGTCCTTGGTTTCGCCCGCCAGCTTCCCCGTTCCCACGGAGGTCAACATTTGCGTGCCATTCCTGTTTTCTTGTACCTACCCCGATCTCTCCACCACAGGTCTCTCGCTGTATTTGATTAAGTCCTTTCCCGAGTCCATTCCCCCCCGGCAAACTGTTTGGAAAGGCCTCCTATGCTTGAACCCCGGTGTTTTCCGGCAGAGTCGTCGCGTTTTCGCCAAACTGGCAAGTTCAATTGCAAATTCACGTCCTGAGTCTAACCCTTTTGAATCCCGTCATATTAGGGAAATGACTTTTCCGCCCTCCCTTCTGCCCTCCCCCATCTTTTCCGCTCTTGACTTCCTCCGCCGAGATGGAACTTTTTCTGTTCCTGCTCAAAAGTGCTGACGCCTGCCCTCCATGTAAGAAAGCTTTCTGTCGCGCCCTTGACGCTTTCATGACCTTTCCACTTTCCCCCCCCAACCTTGAAGAATTATTTGGAATGGCCACACCCCTTCGATACCTCCCTCTCTTTGTATCCTTGCCTTTGCCAGGGTTTTACTTGTCTTTCCCTTCCCAGTCTTCCCCTTACTGTTTAGTTTCTTGATGGAATTGCAGACGCACTTACTGTATTGCTTTGTGAAACAGGTCCTCTGGGCATTGTTTCCCCCCGTTAATTTTCAGGAAGGTGGCAGACTGTTTTTGCGACCCCTTAAGCTTAGTTTGCAAGAAGCACGATCTCTCCCCCTTTGCCGGGAGGCAGTGGGCTGGCCCACCACAGTGCCGACCCCCGCTTGTTCCCCTCCAGACTTCAACCCTTGCCCAACGAGCCGTCCCCCTGCCGAATTTTCCGGCCGGATAAGCGACTTATTCCTCACTCGGATGCGACGCTCTTTCGTCAAACTTGGTCCAACTAACGTGTTTTTTTATCGAAGCCATTGCGTCCGTCCGCGACGAGATGCATTAATTGCCCTGTTATTTGCAAGCCCAGCCCAGGCCTCGGCTTCCCGATTCCCTCCAATTAGTGACAGTTTGAAAGCCATGTTCTCGTACCCCCCCTTTCTTCCACTTTTCCAAGAGGGCGAAGAGTTGATCCAAGTGATTTTTTTGACTTCATGCACCTGTTTCCAAGCCACGAGGGCTATTCTCTTTCGCCGATACCCTAGTCCCCAGTTACAGTCCCAATTGGCCTGTGAGTCTATGCTCGACCTTTCCGTTGCGAAAATCACTTCTCCGGTAAACCAATCGCAAGCCCCCGAATCGTTTCTCCGAGCCTGAGTAAGTAGCTCTGTCGTTCCCCCTGTGGTCGTTGTCTGTCCGTTTGCCGATGATGTGACTATTCGCTTACGAGAAATCCCCCCCCTGTCTTCCCCCCAAAACCGGTGAAGTCAAGAAAAATAGGAAGCGAAATTTCCCCCTTTCCCCTGTCGTTCCCCCCTTTGCAAGTTGAAGACGTTGCCCCTTCTTAGGCTCGACCAGTTTTCCCCTTCCCCATGACCCGCCTCTATTCGAATCGGCATCCCCAGTTTTCTGTGTTTTCCTTTTTTTGCGGTGGCAGACTAAGAGTTGTGTCTGGTTCCAAATTCATGGCGGTCTTGCTTTAACGGTACTTACGAACCTAGGTACTTGTTAAAGAAGAATAGTCTTCTCTTCCAGGTGCCGGGGTACTCAAGCCCGGGTTGGCCGTGGACCTATTCCCACTTGTCCCTCCGCGGCCGTAGACATCGAACAGTTTGAATGATATCTCTTCCTGCGTCATGATTCTGGCGGCTCTTTAACGCAGACCCTGAGTCGCGTTCTCTAACAAAAGCGGGTTGAAGTCCAGTTCTGTCTGTGATGCTTGGGAGGAACCCG
>Ga0179591_1314524_pt1 | contig 10873 bp, 9 predicted proteins | sample CZOMad2_1_08_16f_FD_182891 | JGI IMG/M metagenome (GOLD analysis project Ga0179591, IMG submission 182891) | Vadose zone soil fungal communities from Angelo Coast Range Reserve, California, USA - CZOMad2_1_08_16fungal (PacBio error correction) | ecosystem: Environmental > Terrestrial > Soil >... | reverse complement strand
CTTTTGGTTACTTCCCTGGTATCGAACCATCCGTCACCTCCTTTTTCTTTTCCCTCCCTCCCACCAGCAGGTAGTCTCACCTTAGCCGAAAGTATCTTTTTTTCGTTTGTAGCCCTTGGTTTTTGAGTTGTAGAAATCCTGGTCGAACCTCTGTTTGGGGTTTTTTTGTAGAATCTAGCTGAGGCTTTCATTGAATCGACGATCCCCTTCTAAATTCCCTTGTGATTCCTTGTAATGGACTTTCTATGAGGTCGAAGAGGTTAAGAGGCTGGAGCGGTTTTTTATTAATGTGCTGATTGCTTCCCCTCTTCCCAAGTCACAATACTGATTGCGCCTGTCAAAGTCCAGGCCATTTGATCATATAATTATTTCCCTTTTGGGGGGCCCTGAGCCCTCCCTTAAAATTTCCTATTTGTTGTTGAGGGCGTTCTGAGCCACCCCCCATCGAACCTTTTCTATTTTTCCCCCCCATTCTCACCTAACCGGTATCCGCAGGGACGTTTTATAATCCTTGTGATTACCGAAGACACCCCCCTCATACACTCCCACGGTCCCCTCATCTTCTGCTCTTCTCACCTTGGCTCCCATCTGAAGCATAAGCGGTGGGTGACCTGATTGCTCGACCCGATAATTTTTTCCCTTCCGTCAACAATCCCGCGGCATGGAACCCCTTTGACAATTGTTTTACACGTCCCCTCCCCCCCGGCCTCCTCGTGTTCCCCCCGCCACCCCGAGAAAATGTTCGGCTCTATGTTCGATAGAATGTGTTTATGTCGTTTCCGCAAACGCTCTCTTTATTCACCTGCTTTGTTTTTTTCAAGTTGGAAGGTGAAAAGGGTGCACCTTCTAGCCCTGACACCTTCAACGTTTTGTGGTTTCCCCCCCAATTAGACTTGGCCTCCGTACCTACTCTGTGCATTTATGCTCTTCTAGCCGGTCTCCCAACCCCCTTGACACCCCCCCCCCCCTTCGATACCGGTCACCAAACAGTCCCCCAAACTCGGATTGGGGGTCCACGTGACTTTTTGAGGTCATCCACTGGTTTACGGATTTATAATAACCTACCCGTGTGACCCCCGGCCAGTGAGGGGATCGGGTTTTTTTAGAGTTCCCCCCCCTTACTTCTGTTCCGTTTCCCAGCTCATGAAAGATGCGATCGACTCACCCGCGTCTGTTTGTAATGTCTGCCAGTGTCGTCACTTCCTGCGTTAGCGTCTTGGACTAAAATCCTCGGGCTCTTAGGTATCTGTAATCTCCCCCCGGTTCGGCGCCCCCCTTCAATTTAAATCTTCTGGTCCCAAGTTCTTTTTTAAACGCCTTGCCTTTTTTCGAAGACTTGATCCCATTCTCCCGGTGCCCGTAGAGACGTTTCAAAGGAATGCTTTCTGTCGTCACTTCCCCCGGTCGAAGACGGATCAGTTTTAACCTCCTCCTTTTCCCGCTAGCCACTCCCAGATTCTATACTGTTGCTAGTTAGAACGACCGCACTCAGGTTAATCCCCAAAGGATCGAACATTTTTTTACTTTCCCACCGTACCGCCCCGTTTTCATTAGGACCTAGAACCACCTTCTGGCCTTGCATCGTACCAGCCCCCCCCGCAACGCAGGCTTTGTGGACTAGGCCCCCCACCCTTGTTCCCAATTTTCTTTTATCCCTGCTTATAGATATTTTTGACGTGAGGCCGACCCATTCGTCCCACCATCCCACTGGCGCCCTTGATTATTCTCTTGTCCCAACTGGGGTCCTCACCGATCAGGGCACAGTTCCCTTTTTTGCTGCTACGAGTCTGCTACCATAATCCGAATTATTCTACACGCGCCCCCGCAAATACCATTTTTTTTCATTCTGTTCCTTTTATGCGAACTTGTTCACCCTCCTTTTGACCCCCACGTTCTTGATCTGAGTCCGTCTTGACCACCCAGCGCCACCGCCTCCACTTTCCGAAACCCCGAATCCCTGGGTTTCGACATGTTAGGCTTTACGCCCTCCCCCTCCTCCTAATTACCGCTTCGGCCCACTTATAGGTCATCTTGTCCCCCCGTCACTGCACCCCGTATCGCCTTCTCCCTTCCTTTTATGTCTCCCCTCTACACTCCCCTCCCCTGCTAGATATACCTTCTTCACTTATCGCCTCCATGGGCTTTGCCTGGGGTTCGGAAAGGATACGCCTTCTCCCCTTTGCTTTCGCGCCCCCCCTTTCCGTTTCCATCGCAATTGCGCCTTCACGTTTTCGCCCAATTCCGGACCCATCAGCACTGATTCCGTTTTTTTTCTGCTGTGGTTTCCGGGGTTCCTCTTGATTTCCGCGCCCGTTTTCTTTTAACGTGTTTTTTTCTAAGCGTATTTTTTTTTAACCGTCGCTGTGCGGCTCGACTTTTTTTTCTTCTTTTCTGTTTTTCAAAGGTTACATGTTCCCTCCCCCTTCTTTCCCCAGCACTGCTTTTCCCCACTTCCAACAATCCTTCATCCCTCATGGTTTGAGATTATTTAGATGGTTTTATGCTGGGGTCATCGTGCTTCCTTCTCCCCCCTCCCTGTCTCATTTTTCGCGCTGACGTCACACTGTGCCTAGGAGAGTCAGGTTAGGCCACCAAAAATCCTATACTCTGGAGACTTTGCGCCCGCACAAGGTCCGGTCCCCTTTCCCCCCACTGGACGTTCTCGTGGATCGTTCACATCTGCGCGATCCCATCAACTGGTCTTCAACAAAAGGCATGTTTCTCCCTGCCCCAACCCCCCCTCCCTCGAACTTCTTCACGGTGTCCCCCCGCATGGCGCCGAGTTCTTTTCAGTAGATTCTCGACCTATGGACCTCGAGTTGGGGATCAGGGTCAGACGTCGGAGCTGCTCCGCGACTTCTTTTTTTTCGGGCCGTGCAATCTTAGCAATTACCTGTCAGGGTGATCGGCAGCCGCGGTGTTGTTTCTTAATGCAGCGTTCTGGAGGTATTGGTTTCCGTCGACTAGAAGCCTGGTTATGGTTGATCCACAACCTTTTCCTAGCAACCCCTTCACCCCCTTGTCCGTATTCTTGCCCGTTTGCACTCCTTCCCCCCAGGATATCGATGGAATTGTTTTTGTTTGTCTGAAGAACCGTAGGCGCCAAACTGGTGTTCGTTAATACCCTATCCCGCTAACGCCCCCCCCCTAACCTTTTTGGACCGGATTTTCCCCTTTTCTGACCCACCCAGCTCACTACCAAGAGTTGTGCCAGTCGATAGGAAACCTTTGGCGCCCCTCAGATTAGAGCGTTTCCACGTCTTTTTCTAATGGTCCCTGTCCCTTCTTTTTCTTCCACAGATTCTTTTTGAGGTTGACAGTGAAGAACCCCTCAGTGCCAATTGACATTTGGTGGTCATAGTCATCTTCCTTTTCCTTGTGAAGTGTCTCGTAAGTTCTTTCCCCCCCCCTTTTTCTATCCTTTTAGCTTTAACTTTTACGCGCTGTAAAACACACAAACTATCTAAGAACTCTGTGTCTGGCGCCCTTGGAAGATCGAAAGGTCGAAAATTTCCTTTTCCTCCCTGGTTTTTTGATTGCCTGTTAAAGGGCCGAGTCGGATTTCACCGTTGTGTTCCTTTTTCTCTCTTTTTTGGAGAACGCTTTTCGTATTGAAATTGTCTAAGGTTTTTTTTTTCCCCCTTCGTTCTTTACTGCCCATCTTTTGCAACTGTTTCTTTCCCAAGTTCCTTGTTGAGCTCGACTTAGTTTGCCGTCAAGGGAGTTTGGAATGAATTCTCGAGACCAACGCACTCCCCCCCCTTACGGCCCCGGTTGTAATATCCCTTATTGTTTATAATTTCTTGGATTCCTAAAATCCCCACGGGCCTGATTTGCCTACTTTTCCCCCACCACCCCTCCGTTGTTTTTGGTCGATCTTTGATGCCTCCGTCATTTTTTTTTAATTGTTTGAGGGGAGGAGCCTCAACTTAAATGGGAAAACACCCTCCCTTTGCCCTCCCCCGTGCTGTTTGTTTAAAGTGTGCCCGACAGGCTGAGACCGATTTCTAGGCTTTCGCAGGTAGCGCAGTTTGGACCTACCCACCCCGTTTTTTACGTTGCTCCCGTGGTTTTTCATTCCACTCTTAAGTTCCCCCATTCAGTTACCCTTCTCTGTTTTCATTTTCCCCATCCACAGAATGTCGTCTTCTCGACCGACCCTTTTCTTCCCTCGGATGCTTTCCCGTCTTCCCTTTTTAGGCTGCTAATGTATTTTTCAGAAAGCGTACCGGTCCTGGTTTCGAATACTTGCCGGACGTGCCTGACTCCCCCTCGCCGCCCTTCTCTTTCACCTGTCCCTTTATGTTTCTGCTTTCTAACGACTTGAGGAAGCGATCAGGACGATTTTCTGGGTCCGCTGTTTTCTTTTTTTTGCGGGTCCCATTAATGTTCCCACTACGGCCCTTTTTTTTTTTGATTCCGGAACGCTTTTGATATGATTCGGTGAGACCCCCCTGGGGGAAGCGGGATAGACATAAGACCTTAGCTATCCCCAGCCGACGTTTGGGGTGAGACGTCTGATTTTGCGGTTCGCCTCCCCCCATCGGAGTAGCCCTTGAGATGTGAGGACTCGGTCATTGCCTTAGAGACCGGGACGTAGTCTATTTTTTCTCCCCCTCATAGCTTGTCCTTAGAACCCAAGCCAATAGGCAGAACCAATCCCAGCGTCTTATATCGCCCAACTCCTGGCGTCTTCCCGAGGCCTACGAACTATGACATCCCCTAGTCTTTTGTTACGATACGCTGCCGGTGTTTCCTCACTTGATAGAGTTTCGACCATTCCACCTTCCCCCGTTCACTCTGGTTCTTCAAACCCCACAAAGTTTTCCCCCCCGCATGACTCTTTTTAATAGTTACACGCCCTCTTTTCACCGGTGTCCTCCTTTTTTTTTCCTTTCCGTAACTGATTGTTCTGTCTGACCCCTCGTTTTTACCCCCACTGAGTGTGACCGAGAAAGTTGGATTCACTCCCGGTTCCCCCTCCCCTCCCCCCTCAAACCCCTTGTTATCCAACCAGCCACTATGACGGCCGCCGGTGGGAAGACTCCTCCTTCGAGCGGTTGTCACCCCATTTTGCAAAACCCCCCCCTTCTCTCCTGATTTTTTTCCCCCCCCAACACACAAGATGGGGTTTGAGGTGCGGCAGCCGACCCCCCTTTTTTGAGAACTTCGTATGGACGGCGAGCCCTTTAGTTCCGTGGAACGCCACACTTTTGTTTGAGAGGTGTTTGGCCGAATGCCACCCCCTTCATCTCGTTTCATGCGTCCATTTTTTATGGAAACATCCGGGGGGTGTCACGCCCTAACCTCCCGCGTGAGTGGAGGACATTTTTTGCGGATTTCTCCCCGCGCCTTTTCTTCCCAACTACTTCGGCGCCTTTTTCAGTTCAAAAAATTTTTATTCCCTCTTTTGCGGCCCCTTCTCGTGGCCCTCCTTCGTGGAATACCTTTAAGGATTGTTTTCCAAGACCCTGAGCTACCCAAATTCTCCCTTTTGTTTCAGCGTTTCTCCCCCCTGAAATCTGAAGGCGGTCGCCCCAGGGAGGTTTGTCGCCGTTTCATAATTACGCTCCCCCCTTCCCCCGCGTTCGGAGTTGGTACCCTTTTGCCGAACGCCGTTGACTGAACTCTCCCATTCAGATCCTATACTTTTTTTCAGGCCCGTACCATGTTCTCAGTGGGGGGGGGTCGGGTTGTTTTGTGGGGGGGCTTGGGTGGGGGGGGGGGGGTGGGGGGGGGGTTTTGGGGGGGGGGCCAAAAAAAAAAAAAAAAAACCCCCCCAAAAAACTCCCCCTCCAAAAAGATGGGTGCATCAGAATGACACGGCCGGCGGTCCTCTGTTCCTAGACCCTTCATTCCTTCCCCATCTTCTGTACTAAATCGGCTCTAGTTAGCTCGACACACCGTTCTGGATCCCCCCTGGAAACCTAGATGGTATTTTACCTCCGTCTGGGTTTTTCCTTCCCCCTACCGTTTTTTTTTCCAACGGTGGACTGGCTGTCGAGTTTATTATTACACCGTTGCGTACCGACGACTATTCCCCGCGAAACGCACGGCCCTCTATCTTTTCTCCCTTTCTCCCTCATCTAGTTCACCTTCTCCTTTTCCCAAAGGACCCTTTTCCTGCTTTTTTACCTGATTTCTGATCAAAATCGCTTCTAGCCACTTCCCTTTTTCAGACTCCCCACGGTCACTATACGCGCGGCAGAATATTTTCAGAGCCCCTAAACTGAACCTTGTTTTTTTGATCTTCCCCCCCCGTCCCCCCGCGTCCCCCTCCCTCCTGAGCTAGCCGTCCTCTACCTCGCTGTCGGCCTCCTCCCTTGCGTTTTAACGGGTTTCCTTGCCCATTTTCTTGCTCTGACCTTTTACTGCCTGGGTGGATTTTGGTGCATCCTTTTCATGAGTCCCTAACCTTTCGCCCTCCCCCCTCTACCGCCCATGGATATAGCACTCCGTTCACTTGAGGCGCTCGAAGTTCGATACACTTCTACTTATGGTGGGGGCGTTCTGATCGACCTCCTCCCTCCTACTTTGCCGGGGATTTTTTAGCAGCCGGCGTTGTTTTGTATAGCGTTATGGGACCATCCTTTTGATTCCCCCCCTCCCCCTCGACCGACGTCCCCCATCATCTCTTTTTGTTGTTTTAGAGTCGATGCTTTTTTTCGCTTTTTTTGCAGTTTTTTTTGGTGATTTTTTCCCCCTTGTAGCCTCGCCACTCGGGCCAGCTGCAGGCCATGTTCCGAGGATTTTCTTAGGGTTGTCTCCCCCTTTGGATTTTCGCCCCGTCATCACCGCCGCCCCTCGAACTTCCGCGTGTTATTCTTGGCTTGTTTAGTTTGACATTTCTTTGGCAATCTTCCCCTTTTCTTTGCCACGTTCCCTTTTCCAATGTACCGGCTTCTTGCCGTTCCTGGAAACGGAGTCCTCACTTGCAGCTAGAGTTCCGCCAGGTCGGCTTCTCGCTTAGGGCGTTTAGCTCGTTGTTTGAGTGCATCTTTTTCCGGTGCAGATTTCTAGGCCTCTTTTCTTCGGGTGGTTGAGGGGACCGTTTGGATATGGTCCTACCCCCCGTTCTTTTGCGGTTTTGGAAGCACTCTTTTTGTACCTTGTATTTATCGTCCCTCGAACCTGTGCCCCACTTTTATCCGTTGTTCGGGCGGATTGTTCCCTCACGACTCTGCTTTGTGCGTTTTTCTATGTAGCGAGACTGAACGGTACCCCGTTTACGTGTGATGTACTCGCTTGTTTCCCCTCCCCGATTTTTTTGCCCTGGGGCTCCCGTCAGTTTTCCTTTCACTGGCGTGTAGAATCCCTTTGTAGCCTCCCTGTTTTTCTTAAGAATCGTCGTCCCATGAAATTGTGAACGGATTTTTTCTCCCTTTCTCTTTCCCCCACCGCGTGGTGGCAGCCTTCGCGTTTTCCCTGATGATCCGCTGGTGGTCTGATAAGAGGAGGGCTTCTCTTTTCTGTGCGATCTTTTCCCAGCTTGCAAGATGGTTTCCCATTCGGAAAGCAGGGTTGAGGTCTGTCCAGGGTTGACAGACGAACTAGAAATCTTTCCCTTTTGTGGCCTAGCCCCTTCCCCCTTTTTCCGTGAGAGTATCTTTGTATGAACAAAATGGTATAAAGTACTTACAGACCCTGTTTCCTTTTTAAGTCGGCGGCAACAGTCCCTGAAGTTCTTTTTAGATTAATTGAGAAACTGGTCTTCCCACAAGCTTCTTCCCTGAGACCTTTCCCCTCTCCTCTTGGGCAGGTGAGATGGCTGAGACCTTTGGGCCACTTTTTCTCTATTGTTTTTTTTCCGGTAAAGCCTTCTAGTTTCCAGAAGGGTCTTTCCCTGGTTAGTATTTGGAAATGCTTTTCGCTTTTTCCTGGTTCTGTAAGGCTTTTTGAACTGCGCCTCAATTTTTTGCAGTGCGCCCCCAAGGAGCGGTGTTTTCGCGGGCTTCAAAGTTCTGTTTCCCCTTTAGACATACTCCCCGACGCGTGTGCCTCCCCTACAAATGTCCAAGGTGAATCGCAAGTAAACCTGAGAATTCTTTCTTTCTCACCACCACTCGATTTCTAAATGCGTTGCTAAGTCGCTTTAATTTGTTCTGTTTGGGAGTCCTTTCACCCTCCACTGTTACCTTTGAATTTTTGAGTGTTCCCGCGTGATCTTTTTTTCAAATGGTGGCCCTTGGCTTCCCTAGCGCCTCCATCAGTCCTCTCTTCCTGGAGGTCGCAGGTTAACACCTTTGTTTGTTTTTTTAAGGAACTTCTGATCACCGTGTGGGCCTTTTCAATCCTCTCTCCTTCCCACCCTTCGTTTGCTAATTGTGACATCCACCGTTTTTCCCTCGCCGAACCAGTTGCGCTCTGTTTACTTCCCCCGTGGTTTCACTGGTTTTTTTTCCCCCCCGTGGTTTTTTAGAAGCGCGTGCCTTTTCCTGGTTTTTCTAATCGAGCCTTCTGCTTCTTATAGGATTCCAAAACGTCCTCGTTCAACCGTCTGTGCGTCCGGTCCTTGATTTGAGCCGGCTTTTTTTGAGAAGTGGTCCTTCCGAGGATTTTTCTTGATTCTTCCTTTGATGGTCCCCTGGAGTTTGCACGGTCGCGGGTTGTCAAGGGAATCTTCGTGTCTCTTCATTGTTTGAGGGTCACTAATCCCTCTTTTTACTATAGGTTGTTGTTGTATTGAGCTTTTTGGATCCTACCCCTCTTTACCGTATAACAATCTTCTCCCTCTCCCCGCTTTCTTCCTATTTTTTTTTTTTGGATTTACCTTAGAGGGATTACTCAGAAACAAAATTCCTCCACTTCAGCTTCCCCTACCAGTAATGACTTCTCCCCCCCTTCCCCCCCCTTTGACCTGAACACCCCCACCCCCCCCCCCCCCAAAGCGCACCGTGCCTTTACCCCCCCAGCCGGAAGGGTGCCCAGTCTGCGGGATTGACCCCGTATTAAGGGAGAATCCTCTTCTTTTTTTCCCCCTCCCCAAACCGTCCACGGTACGCTCGCTTCACAACCTAGCACCCGGAACTAGACATTCGGGTCCAAAGACCCAAGCCCATCTCCCCTCCTCTTCGTTCTGCGCTTTGCCTGCCCTCCCCCTTTTTGTGGTTCCCATTTTTTAATGATCGTCGCTTCTAAGGTGGGACTCCTTGAGAAGGTTCCTTGAAACCGGAAAAGGGGAGGGGAGACGAAATTAATAATCCCCCCCTTTCCCCCCCAAGGTTTGGACCCACCGTCGCGAACCCCCATTCTCACTGCCTCCCTGGCGTTGATTGCTATGCTCAAACATTGAACCCCCCCCCATGCTCCTTCCCGGAGGTCCCCACCTTGTGCAATCGATGATTGGTTCCCCAGTTGCCGTTTTACGTTTCACCTCCCCCGCCGAACCACCATTACCTTTATGGGAGGGTTGACTCTTATTATGAACCCGCCCGTGCGGGATACCCGGTTTTGGTTCTCCGCTCCCCCCGTCACCCTTTTTTCGGGAGCTTCCTCCGAGTATTTAAGACCAGAAGGTGTTTACCTAACAAACGCTTTTTTAAATGGCAGGGTCGTGCCTTTTTATAACCGCGCACCCACACCTTCAGCTTACTCCCCTGAAATACTGTCTTTTGAAAGGCCTTAAGAGGAACAATCTGAGTCTTTTCCCTTTCCCTCCTGAGTACAGACTCTTATTTTTATTATTTTTGAGAATCATAAAGTATTACAAGGTGGAAATCGAGCGTCTTCACAAGATTTTTCCAATCTCGGAAGCCGTGGGTCGAATGTTATCCCCCATCTCTTTAAACCCCCTGAGTCAAAATGAAAAGATGAGGCGATCCGGGTTACAGTGTCTTAGAGGAAGGCCAATCGGTGATTTGACCACATTTCCCTTATAGGAACAGAGTTTTTTTACTGACCCTCTCACTTGCCCGCAATTGTGACAGATTCCAGATCAACAACCCCCCCGTCCCCATATGTGGTATGCTTTAGTTCAAGAATTAACTCACACCCCAACGCCTTGCTGGACCGGGGAAGAGAAAACTCGAGTAACCACCTCCAGATCCTTCTCAGTCAGCCCTCCTCGGAGTCACACCCAAAAATAGTTACGCGCAATCACCCCTGGAAAATATTCCTTTCCGGTCCCTGTTTCCACTAAGGTCTGGGGTAGGGAATAAGATAACGTCCCTAAAAAGTGTAATGGGGAGACTCTCGAGAGCTATTATCCCAATTTGCCTTTTTCCCTCCTACGCACAAGAGTCAATCCTTCCCTCAAAGGTTCCGAGCTGACTCACTAGAAGGAACAATTCCCAGGCTCACCCTTTCTTCTTCCTACAGTTATAAAACCTCCCGTCAACTATTATAGGAAAGGTCCATTCCCCTAAACCGATTAATTGTGCGTCATCCCGCACTGCTTCTTCTCAGGAGAAGGTCCCCAGCTGGTGAATGACCTAACCTTACTTGGATTTTCGTGAGAATGACCCCCGGCCTAGACCCCCTCCTATCTAGAATGAAATTCACCGTTAGCACACGTTATTAAAGATAGACCTTTTACCCCATGTGGACCCTTCTCCTCCCGAGCGCTGCATGGTTTCCATGAAGAAATCCGGGACCTTGTAGCGCTTCTGTGCTCTGATGCCTCTCCGTGACATCAAATTATAATTGATCAGCTCCCGTGTAGTTCCCTTCTTTCCTCCCAGGAACTAGAACCTTTCCCCGTGGTGACGGTTACCGTGGATGAACTTTGTAGAAATCATGGCTGTGTTGGGCCGACAATAAGTTCAATTGTCACTGGATCCTTCACGTGCACGTTGTCCTTCCGGTGTGGTGGACGAAGGGACATGTCCCAGCAAGAGATTGAAACCCTCCATTTCCCCCGTCTTACTCCCCCCAC
>Ga0179591_1315494_pt1 | contig 10874 bp, 12 predicted proteins | sample CZOMad2_1_08_16f_FD_182891 | JGI IMG/M metagenome (GOLD analysis project Ga0179591, IMG submission 182891) | Vadose zone soil fungal communities from Angelo Coast Range Reserve, California, USA - CZOMad2_1_08_16fungal (PacBio error correction) | ecosystem: Environmental > Terrestrial > Soil >... | reverse complement strand
ACAAAGGGGTAGCTCTGAGGGAAGGGTTTCTTTCTCGCCCTCATCCCCCTCTTTTGAGATATTTCTTTCCCCTCAGGATCCTTGCGACATAGCCGTTCCCTCTGAAAGTCCCCCCTGGATTCTCCTCTTGTTGTGTTGACCCCTCCCCGGATAGTGCAATTGCAACCCCTTGACTTACGATCCAGTTGCCTTCTTGTTTCACAATCCTACGGGTACCGCTTTTTTCGATCGACCGGGCAAACCCCTTGAGAACGTAAGGACATTTGGCTTCGATTATTGCTTTTTCTTTTCTTCCAGGTACATGTCGGATCTCTCCTTACTGACCCACCCCCGTGTTATTTCCCCTGCGTCGCGGTCTATTGAGGTGACAGTTTGATTGCTCGCTCACTCCTCCTCTCGCCGGAGGAAATTGGACTCCGTCTGACCCTCCCCCTATCCTTTCCCTTTATTTTCCTCTTTCAGACACGCGGTCTGCTCCCCGAATCTTCCCCCCCCTAATTATTTCAGGAGATTTTTTCCCTCCTCATTGACCTCCCACCCGCACTGCTCTTGGCGAAACAGGGGCGGCTCTTAGTTTTCCCGCCCTCATCCCTTAGGGACCCGTTCTATGAAAGAGGAGTTCTGTTAACATGACAGCAGGTTAACCTTTTCCCCCCCGCCGCTCAATTTTTATCCTGACAAGAGGAGCAGTCGGTTCGACAGCACCCTGACGTGTCCCCTGTTGTCCCCTCCCTGGTTGGTCAACTTATGGTTGTGTCGCGCACAAATGAGCTTGTTCCGCTGCATGGCTTGCTTGTATCAGTTTTTTTCCCCCCGAGGACCCCCAAATGTATTAAACGCATACCCCCCCCAGTGTTAGTTTTTTAGCAGATGCCCCCTCTCATTTTTCTTTTTTTGGTCTGCTCTGTTACGGAGAGCAGCCCAAGAATCACAATCCCACTTTCCGTCTGTCACACTTTGTCTAGGTTCTTATACCTAACCGCCTGCCGTGAAGGAAGAGCCCCCCTCGTACTCCCCCCCGTTTCAACTTAGTAGTGGTTACATGCTCTTGATGTTTTTCGGCTGGAGACACTACCACAAGGGACTTCCCCGTGCGGCCCCCACTCTTCTCTTGTAGAAGTCCACTGTCACGACGATGGCGCCCCTCGACGCACGACCCCCGTTTCTTCTACTCTTTTTCAGGGTTCCTCTTTTTAGGCCTGTGTGGCTCGAGAGTTTAGTAGCCTGAGCCTCCTCATTGGGTGGCGAATTAGCCCCCAACCTGCGGAAAATGTGACTACACCTCGAGTCCCCTTCCAACAAAGCAGGGGTCCTTTCCTACGTTACGTTCCGCCTGATCTAACAAGTAAAAAGACCCATGTAAACCTAATCCTCATCCGTTTGGTCTCAGAATAAAGCCCTCGCATTCCTTGGGCCCATCCGACCCGCCCATTGAATGGTTAAGTGACGATTTTGCCCCCTCTACACTGGAATCCTCCCTTTCCGGCCCTTCTAATCGCCCCCCCCGGGATTTTCACTGCGCCTGGGTCTGTTTTGCTGTGGTAAGTAGCCTGATTCCGATTACCGTTCCCCCCGCCCGAGTTCCACAAGAGTATTGTTCTTTTTTCCCCCCTGCGGTTCTACTATTTCTCATATCGGAACGTTTGCGCTGCCAACTGCGTCTTTCATCTTGGCATTTTGGCCCCCTCACCCCCATGAAAGTAGAGAGGACACGCCCCCCCCTCTTCCATCCGTGACTCTTCTTTGGTTCGGCAAAAATGGATGTATTTCGCTCCTACTCTTTTGCCCAGCCCCCCAAATTAACCATTCCCTGACATCCCCTGATGCGTTCCAGAACAAGTTATTCCATTATGGGCACCCCTTTTGGAACCCGTTGCTTTTCCCTGATGGTCTTTCTCTTGTGGGTACTTTTGGGTTGCTTGTGCTTCCTTTATCTCGTGCCCAAAAAACTTACTCAATTCTTTCCACATTGGGAAGACCCGGAAGTACCTGCCTCCCACCACCTCCTTGAACCAGGTGTTTTTCCCCTTTTTTCTCCTTTCGGTGTCTCTCCCCCTCCCCCCCACTTGGACACGCAACTATCTGCACTTTGCTGTTTTCCGTTCCCCCTGCACCAATGGATTCGAGGTCTCCCCTTCGTATCACCCTTCCCTCCCCCCCTTGACTGCACGGCCGGGCTCAAGGAGGAAGGCAGACATGTCCATGCCTTCGACACTCCTGCGGAACGTGAACAAAAATACCCTCTGCCTGTTGAATGCCCATTTTCGCAAGTTTTTACACCTCTCCCCCGACTCCCGATACTAGTAAAATGTCCCGAAATAATGTTTGTAGTACGGACAGTGGCTGTTTCCTCTCAGCAGCGCGTGGGCGAACTGGGCCAATTCCTTCGATAACCTTTGTTTATAGAATTCCCTCCAGCCTGTCCTCCTCTGCGGCTGGCAGCGGAGAAAACGTAGATATCTACAAGTCCTCGCAGAGTCTCCTTCTCAAGAATTTTTTATTTTCTCTTCTTCCCGTGGATTTTGCCCATTTTTTTGACGAGTTTTTCAGTTCCAGTTTGCCATCCACGAGTTAGGGGAACCCAGAGCAGTTCCTCAGGTGTTACTCAGACCCGGTCCTTTTTCCCCCCCATGGCCCTTTTCCATCCCGGCTTCTATCCGTCGTCGAACCCCCCCCCCCCTGCGTTTGTACAAGACGCCATTGATATTCTATTTGACCCTTGTGGCAGCCCCACCTGCGTGTATCGGTCTGCTCTTAGTAAAACCACTTTTTTTACGAAGGTATCTTCTTTTCCCTAATTTTTGGATATAATTCCCTCCTTCTTGGTTAGTTGTGCCGCCTCCTAAAAGATGCCTCCGCTGGCCCCAACGTGCAAAATGAGCGCCCGTTCTGGATCACACGCTATATGTGTTTTCTCTCTGATCGGTTTAGCGGTTTATTCCCCCCCCCCCCCCCCCCTTTTTTGTACTTTTCTATCCTTGCGACATGAATTAGATGCGTTAACCCAGTAAATCGTGTTCTTTTTCACTTCGTTAATATTCTTAAAATGAAGGCAAATTTGCACCTCCCCGAATAGAAGCCGCCCTGATGGAGCTTGGTCTACTTCCGCCAGAAGCTTGGAGGTTTTATATGAACTACGCCACTTTTTGTTTTTCCGGATGCGCAACATCCTCGCCTGACTACTTCTTGACAGGCTGGAATAATCTACCCTCCTGAGATGTTATACTTTCCCAGTGCCTAAAAGAAGGACTTTCTTCTAGTTCAAACTGTTCCTTAACCTTTTCTCCCAAATACGAGGCGCGTTGACTCCATTCTCCCATATGACGGGCAACTTCCTAATAGATAAGGCGTGTTTTCCTCCTTTTTTCTTGCGGGCGAATAATTTCCCATTCTTCCAGCATATGCCCCTCCTTGCGTCTCTTCATGTCAAGTGGTGACGGCCTGTAGACACACTTGGTTCTCCCATGCCCCTAGTCCCCTGGCTATAGTTGTGTCACCAAAATGTGTTTTTTTTTTTGTGGTGTTACCTTTCTTCGACTCCTTCCCTCCAACAGGGTTGTCATGGCGGTTGTCTTCTGTTTCCGGCGTGTCCCCCAAAAATGTGGACTCGGAGAATCCGGCGGGGCTCCCCGACCCTCTTACGAATTCCCGCCCCCCAGACCTTTCCCCCCAAATCCAGCGTGAGCAGACAATTCCCCCCAACCCATGGTGGAAAGAGAAGTCTCTCCTTCCTGTGCTTTCCGCCAGCCTTGTTTTGCGGGCAATTACGTTATTTGTTGGGGAGAGTTGGGCTTTGAAGATAGTCCTTAGACCCAGCCGATGGTCGAACACATAACCCCGCGGCGGATGCTTTTCTTGGATAGGACTTCAGGGTGGTGTGCTTAGGGCCGATGGCCATTTTTCAGGAGCGTTTCTCAGCGCCCCTAATGAGAGATTTCTCAGCCAAGTTACCCCAATGAGTCCCCTGTGTCACCTCAGGCTGGTCTCCATGCCCTGAGTTCGCATTCCATTAAAACCCCGCCACCACATTCCCGTGAGACTTCCCCTCCTTTTTCTTGACAAATTTTTTTTTCCCCTACCAGGCACCAGGACATGGCCCCTTCCAGGGTGTTTGAGAACCGTGTTCGACCAGATGTTGGGCGTTTTTTCCTTTCCTGTGAATATCTCGGCCTGTCGGTTGAGCTTTTTCCTTACGGTTCGAAATGGGTTATGTGGGCTCTCCCTTCCAGTCCGTTCCCGTCCCTTGCGTGCCGTCCACCTTTGCTTTTTTTCGCCCCTTTGGATTCCAACTTTTTCTGCTTACATCTTTTTTCGCGCCAGTGTGGATAATGGAGAAACATTCCTAGGGCCCCCTTCCGTACTCAAATTATTTCCTCCCTTTCCCCACCAACCCCAATAACAAAGATTGCCGCACCCCCCGATGTCTTTACAGAAAGGCTTCGTTGTCCCCCCTTGCGTCCAGCTTTAATTGAGAAGCCACTCAATGAGTGTTCCTTCTTTGCCTGCAATGAGAGTTTTCTTCTTTCAACGTGTTTTCTTTGAACCAGGCAGCCGGACTGCCCGACACAATCTTTTCCCCCTGGCCACAATCCGTAGGGCAGGTTCTTTCTTCGCTTCCCGGGCTTTCTCCTTAAGCTTTGTGGAACCTTCCCCATCGGGGGCTGTTTTGTTCTTCTTCCCGGAGTAGAGAAAGCAATCACCGAACAGTCTTCTCTCCCTATTTTCTTACCACTACGTCTTTCTGTGAGCGTTCCCTGTCCCCCTAGGGAAATCGTACACGCAACCTACCCCCCCCTTCCACTTCCCCCCCTCTCCCCTTTTGTTTTCCCCCCGAGGGAGCAATCTGTGCCCCTCCTGACCCCGTCATGTTGTAGAAAAACAGCCTCCCGTTCGTGAATTTCCTTTAAGTCAAGGCGTGGAAAAGTTTTTTAACTCTACCCCGGCCCCCCTTTCCTGTACAAGAGTCCGTTAATATTACCTTTCCCCCCCGTGTCTTATTTCGTGTTTGGCCACTAATACGGACCACTTGAGTCCCCCAGCAGGTTTTTATGTCACAAGAGTGTTGACCTGAGAGCATATATCTCTACCCTCAAGTTTCATGGGTGAACCCCCCCGTAGGGAGCCCGCGGTGTCTGCAGATAAAAATGAAGGGAGTCACGTTTCGGTCATTGTCCCAACAGTGCACCGAGACTTGAACTGATATTTTATTTTCAAGTACTCAAGATTCTGTGGAATTGCTCGATCTCTCCTTCTTTAAGATCAGCTGCCTCAGGATAGGACGTTGTTATTACTTCAAGCAGTCCCTCCTCCAACGCGTATCCCTTGGAAAGGTCTTACCTTTTTCCCCCCGGGTTCCTCTCCCCCACCTCCTTTACTTGGACCTTAGAAGGATTGTTCCCCCCCCGACCCCGCCATGGATAGTAGAAAGTGACTTGGCCCCTCATCTACGTTGTTCCTCCACCAAAACAGTAGAAGTATTCTTTAGTTTTCCTCCCGCCGCTATCTCCTTCACTCATGAATTGCACTCCACTCCTATATATCTCCGATTTTGAGGTATATATATATTCCCCGCCTGGCGACCCCCCCCTTTGTATATCTTTCTTATCTCCTCATTTTCTAGTCATAAAAAATGGGTTCCTCCTTCGTCCCTCTGGCTGGTTCCTTTGAGAGCTCCCCTTTTCGGATTATAGGCTTTTCTTCCCATCAGGAGTGTCATGCCAACGCTCGGTAGTTTAATCACGTCAGATTGTGGTGGATTCGACCACGTTAGCTTCTTTACCTCCACTAGTGACGACTATCGTGTGTTTTTTTCCCCCCGTCACAATTCTTTTTTCCGGGTCGATCCCCGCCCCCGCACCGTGCCAACCTTGTTCCTTAGAGGTAAGGAAGTGGCGGTAGCCGCCTGCGTCGGGCCTATGTCAAACTGTATTGGACGTCAATTAAGACCGCTTCTATTCCTCGGTCGGTCTTTCTGGCGGCCATGCCCTTGGACAAGGTCGTGCTGTTTTCTCAACTCCTACCCTTCGTATCGGAGTGAACTGGAATCCTCATTCCCGTGCAACTCTCTCCTTCCAGTTTCTTTTAGTTTCTCACTCCCCTTTTTTTTCCGACGTGGCCTTTCCCCCCCCCCCACCTGCACCTTCGGTATCGAGGAGCTCCTCATCTCCTTTTTTTCAACCCTGCTTCTTGGACAGTGGGGACGGCGAGGAGACCCCCTGAACCGCACTCTGGACCGAATATGAACGATGGGCGGCAACATGTTTAACTTTCTTCGCGTGTTACCCAAACTTCCCACGCGTGCTCCCCTTGTTCCCTTCATTCCCTTCCTTGTTGCAGTCCGCGGTTTCTTTCGAAAAATTCTAGGGACCCCCCTGCATGGATTTTATTGGGTTGAATCGTCCCCAAAGGGATTGTTTGCTCTGAATTATTTTCTCCAGGATTTTTTCCCCTCACAGAGGCTGACCTCTTTCCTCCCGCCCTTATTACAATAGTTGCCCTCGACAGAAATGTCCTTTCTTCTTGGCTGTTCTTTCCGTATCGTAATCCCCCCCCCCCCCATATGTGACTTGTTCTGCTTCCGAATTCCTTTCTCCTCCCTCAACTGGACGGCCCATCGTTATTTCCTCAGTTGCCACATTCCTTCCGGTAAAGGAGATGCTTCTTGTCTCTCCTGTTCGACACCTGACACACTCCCCTCCTCCTATTTGGACTTCTGCCACCTCCTTGAGCGTGTCTTTCCCTGTAAAAGATGGCCGCGGGCTCAGAGACTCCGGTCTTATCCGCCTCCTTCTGAGTGGTCTTTTATGCCTGTGGGAATTCATACAGACTTTGTCGTAGCCGATGTTTTCTCGACTGGTTGCCCTTAGCCCCCCCCCCTCCTTAAACAGGTCTGCTAGCCCCCCCCCCTTCTAACTCTCTGCATCCACCCCGGAAGACAAACAGCCGTTTTTTCGTGCTGACGTTACCCCCTGGCGCAGGTCCTAATCCACAGTTCACCCATGCTCCCCCCTACGCCAGATTTTCTCACAATGACTCCTCACAGGCGTCTCTCCCTCCCCAATTTGGTCCCCTGAAGGATGCATCACAATGGCCTTGCCGCAGTGCGCCAATGTACGGAATCTCCCCTTTTTAAGGTTTGCCTCCGAGTCCATTTGTTTTTAGAGAAGATGTGATTAATTTGGGTCCCACACTCGGTCACACGAGCTAGAAGATCAGGTCAATCTTATATCTTCATATTAGGTCTCTTTGATCTTCTCCTTTTTCTCTTGACATGCTCAAACCATAAGGTTCTCTCCCGAGGACAAGTCCCGATTCCACGTCAGCTCTTTTTTCGACCCCATTCCCTCTTTTCTGATGCTCCTCTTTAAGTCTGGACGCACCCTTCCCCCCCCCCATCAGGACCTCGCGCGTCCCAACCCATATTTTTTCCCGCCCGTTATCTCCCCTCCCTTCTTCCCCCACCCAATTTTGAAGATGATCGCAGGCTGGGACACGGCGATTTTTTTTTTCATTTTTGGTGGCGTGCCTAGTTATTCGTGAGAACCCCTTCCCCTTCTAACCCCTTCCAAAATGTTGCAGAGCCCTTCCCCCCCGTGAAATCCCTTGACAACCCCTTTGCTGGTTTTCTGACCCATAAGGTGTTGATACCCCCATCCCCACACCCCTTTTGCCCCAGGACTAGCCCCCTTTTTTCTCGGGTGGTCATTTTTTTGTGTTGGCTCAGACCAACATGTCTCCGGTTTACCCGGGCCCCACTTCACATGAGACTTGAGAGAACGTCGCTCAAGCTCCCTCTCGTTTAATGTACTTTCCGCCAGCGCCATTCTCCTCGGCACACATAATTATTCCCGCACCTTAGAAGTGAGTATCCTCGACCCTATTCCTATCCTGTTCCCTTTTCCCCCACTTAGAGAGTGTGACTAATTCGGACTTCCCATGGTCGCTCTCCCCTGAGTTTTTTTAGCTTGCAGGACACATGAGGACTTCCAAGATTGACTTTCTCTATTCTCCAGCCGAAGACGAGAGGCGCTCATCTTTTTATCTGAAATGGTCTTTCAGCTACCATCGACAAGCTTTCCCGCCGGTAGAAGCAGTACTATTTTGTGTTGCTGCTGATCGGGACCCCTCCTCTTTTCCCGCCTTCTTCCTCATCCCCCCTCTTTAGCGCGGTTCAGCATGGGCCTCCCTTTTCGCGGTATCGCAGCATAGATTGCCACGGCGTCCTCCTTGTACAAATTCGGAGTGTGATCCAGACGCTCTCGGAATATTTCCTCAGGCCCCCTTCTATTTCCGCTATTCCTTTCTTGGGCGACGCCCTAACTAAGTAGGGTAAGTATCCTCTTCCATTTTTCCCCCCCCCCCTCCTTTCCCTTCACGTGGGTGGGCTATTCTAGATCTAACTCGTACACGCTTCGTGGTACGAGTTGCGCCTCCTCCTCCCCAAGATCTTTTCGCTGCTCCCCACTTTTTCTTCCCCTCATTTGCGAGCGGTTCTTCTCCCGCCACGTTGTAGGAAGAGGGGTGTCTTCGATGGTCTGAGTCGGGCAGATCGGGATAACTGATTATCCCTTTGCTTTCTCGAGAAATTTTCTCTGAAGCTCCTAGTTTACTTCAAATGGGCTGGACTCCACAGAATGCAGCGCCCAATTAACCAAAAGTTGGCGCTGAGCCCTTTCCCCCTCCATTGTAGGTTTTCGACGCCACTAAAGAGCTCTGATCACCCCATGCTGAAGAATCCCTTGCGTAGGAATTTCGACGATTTCTCAGTTTATTTAGAGTAATTCTTATTGCTCCCACACCTGCTTTAGGATAGCACCTCCGGCCCCCCCATGCGACCTGATCTTGCTTCTTTCACGTCGCTTTTTTTTTGCGCTCTTTGGCGGTCTCCAGAATTTCTGTCCCCGGGGGCCTAGTGAGTTTTTGTCCCCCCCCTTGCTTTCTGTGCTTTGACAACGCGCTTGTCTCTAACGCCTGCGTTCCCCCTCTTTTTCCGTGTGATTCCGATTATAGACCCCCCCCTTCTCTCCATTGTTTTTGGCTTTCCTGCATTTCCCCACCATTGCGAGTCCTTGTCAAATGTTTGTGGTAGCCTACCGTAGGGAGACTCCCAGCACCGGTTTTTCCCTTGCTGTGCTTTCTTTTTTACGGCCTTTCCACACATGTGTGGATTTGTGAAGACAGGTCACGTTGTTAACGAGAGGCGCAGCACACCCCCCACCCCCCCCAGCCCTCCCACCTGCTGAATGGCCCAGTCTCTTTTTGAGCAGCGGTCAAAATGACGCCCTTCGGTGCGAATCCCCCCCGTGTGTGCTGGAAACGCAATCATTTGGTCGCTTTCTCTGTCGGTGTTGCTGTTGGTGGATTTTTCTTGCCGTATTAGGAGAATCCACAACCAGACGCCTTTCTTTCTGGTCCCTTTCCTTGTCCTCGTCACTACCGCTTCCTTTGTGTTTGAGGTTTGGATGCAAAGTTGGCCTAACTTGTTTTCTCGAATCGTGAGCTCTCTCTTTTCCGCAACTCCTTTCCCAATTTTGAGCGTCCTTTCTGTGTGCACCTATTCCGGTGTGTTACCCCCCTTAAGAGGACATCTTTCTTCGCGTGGTTGAAAACCCTCCACATTCCCCCCCTGCGAATCTTCTATACCATCTTCTATACCAGTTCCCCCCCCTGCCGGCAGGCCAGGTGAATCCTCGACCATCTGGGAGTCGGACCTATGTTTCCGTTATTCCCCTAAAAGGGCGGTGTCGGCCTGTGCATTTTAGAATAGCTTCTACCTTCTTTTTAGACTTTGTTCCTTTTACCCTTCTGAGAGAAATTTCAGGCTGTTCCCCCGGGTCACCGTAGCTGTACATTTGAGCCGTTTGATTCAACTTAGTTTAGTGGGCCCCCATTCTGGCTCGGTGTTTTTTCCAGCAACACCACAAGTCGCAATCTACGCAACACAGTATGATAGCTTCGAAGGGCCCAATCCCAAGAGACTACCCCCCACCCCCTTGCGGTCCGGATTCCATCCCTGTTCGGTGGCTGTTTCCGTCTTCCGCCTGCTCCAGCGTTTCCACTGTCCTTTCTTACACGCAGAATGCGGGGGACTCCACTATTCCCCGTGACTGAGATGTTCGGAGTTCCTTTTGTTTCTTGTTCGAAGACTTCCTTCCCATCGTCCATCCTTTCATTGTCCCCAGCGACCCTCCTTTTCTTTTCCCTGAGTTCCAGTCGGAGTTGCTATTTCCTCCTGCCCCCTGGCTTTGTACCCCTTTTCGACAGCGGTTCTTCCTTGTCTCCAAATGATGTCTTTTTTTTCGCAGAGGCTAGACCTGAACAGCAAAGTCCGCTCTGGCGTTACTAAGGCTTTGGTCGGCTTTTTTCTTCAAGGTGTTCCGTAAGGTACCCTGTACTTCCCCAAGAAGCCAAGGACAGAGCACCCTCTCACTTTTTTTCTCTCTGTCCCCCCCCCCTCTTTCGACGTGCCCTAACTTGGTTGTCCCCAACGCACGACCCGTGGACCTTTTCCTCCCCCCGCATTGCTCCGTTATAGGTTGCGCACCGTTTAACATTTTTTTTCACCTCCTCATGAACCCCCTTTCCCTCAAGACTTATTCCACCCCCCCCTCTCTGGCGATTTTCTTTGGGTAATTCCTTTCACATGAGTCAAGCCAGTTTTTGTTTTTATGTACCCATGCTGATGGCAGAGCATCTTACTTCCCTATACCGATAGGCTATTGGACAAAGTCAATTAGGAGAGATTTTTCTGCCGCTCATACATTCCTGGGAAGGAATTCCGTTTCACTCTCGGTCTTTTCAAATTTTTTTTTTCAGACTATCTGATCTTTGACTGGTCAAGAACGAAATTCTCTTTCTGTGTGAGTCCTCACCCC
>Ga0179591_1307741_pt1 | contig 10874 bp, 9 predicted proteins | sample CZOMad2_1_08_16f_FD_182891 | JGI IMG/M metagenome (GOLD analysis project Ga0179591, IMG submission 182891) | Vadose zone soil fungal communities from Angelo Coast Range Reserve, California, USA - CZOMad2_1_08_16fungal (PacBio error correction) | ecosystem: Environmental > Terrestrial > Soil >... | reverse complement strand
TCCTTTTCCCTTCTCCCCTCTATCTCGTCCTTCTCTTTGATTCCTCGTCCCGGAGTTAATTTCCAAACTCATCCTGAATAAAGTTCATTTATTTTTTCACTTTTCGCAACAGTCGGATTCTATAGTCTGATCCCCGTCCCCCCCGATGCGGCTAGATCAAAACGGACAGCTTGGATACCTGGATGAACCCAGGAGCATGTCCCAACTGCGTTTTCAGTTGTTGAAGACCCACGCTTTATGTAACCAATCGGCCTGGCCGTGATCGCGCTGGACCGCCATGACCCCTTTTTGTCCTGCATTCTTTCCTACCGGTTGGTCTCCCCTTTCTTATACTTTTATATGTTGAATGGAACCTCCCCCTCCCTTCCCCCTTGAGGGATCCCTTTGAAAATAAGGAGTTCCCTCTGCTCCTTATGTCAACTTGGTCAAGGTGGATCTTTTCCCTCAGGGCGCGGCCCCCACGGCGCTTCACCTCTTGGACTTTTCCTCTTTCCCACACGTTTTCCCAGCCATTCAGTCGTCCCGATCCTATCAAGCACGTGATCATCCTTAAGGACAACCCCTCTTTCACCATCTGCGGTGAATCTTTGCCACTGAATCATCTTTCCACTTTGATTCCAGGGCCATGATCGCCATTTCCTCCCGGCGCTTTTCCCCCAGTTTACATATTTATTCCTATGTCAGCGGCAAAGGCTGGAACTGGAGCTTCCCTTCTTCCCACCGGAAGGAACGTCCCCCTTCCCCCCTCCGAACTGTCATTCCTTAGATCTTCCTTTCTGAATTCCCTTTGGTTTCGCCGCCTCGTGCGAAAGGATTTTACTACCCGTTTTATCCGTTACCAGGAAAGGATGAGTTCGGAGTCTTTTTTGGTACGGTATGAGAACGGAGCTGGCTTGTAGTTTCTTGTCATTCTTCAAGCCCTTTCTGGCTCGACAAACTTGGTCCCCCACTATTACTCCCCTTTCCTCTTTTTCCCACTGTTCGCGTTGAACTCGTCCAAGACTTTCCTCCCCCTTGCACCCTTGCAACCCATTCGTTTCACCCAAAATCTGACATTCGTATGCCGCTGAAGGACTACCTGTTGCTGCCTTCCTTTTTGCCCGGGGTGCATGATTATCCCCCTTCACATGAAACCGGAGCTGCTTTGCTTTTACATCCCAATTCTTACTTCGTGAATCCGGTAGACTCACCACTTTTTTCGGAAAAATCCTGCGATCGGGAATGGTCGACGGACCCCGGATCAAGCATAGCCCTCAGATCCTTCATCCGAGGACTCACTTTCTTTCTTTACCAGATTTCCGCGCCTCGCCGTCTTTCCTCCTTTTGGACTTACGTCAATGCTTGGTCTCTCTCCCAAACTGGTTTCAATGTTGGGAACGTTCTGGGAATCAGCCCACAAGGTTTCCCCCCATGATGCAGGTACAACCGCCGGTTCCCCCCACCCGCCCCCCCCCCACCTGGACTTCTTCACTCCCGGAAATCCTGTTGCCCGCTTCATTCCCCAGGTTATGTGCGCTTCAAACCTTTTCCTCCGCCGTCCCGGACTACGCTAATTTGCTCGGAGTCAACCGCATGATCCATTGACGAAGACTATTGTGGATTCTCCGCTTCCACCCTCGGTTTGTTTTTCCCCTTCTCAAGGAACTCTTTCCTTCTTATCCAGTGTTTTTCTTCGCCTTACCCACGCAAACCGAAACAACTTATGGAACCCAAATTCCCCCACTCATTTTTTTTCAATGATTTTCAATCGTTTTTTTTGATATGAGATCTCTTTCACCTCCTCCTCGTTTATTTTTTTTCTATCCCCCAACTATTCCCACATTTTCCCGATCATGATGCAAGGACTGTTTCGATTTCAGACGTTTTTTCTTTTTGGTTCATGTGCAAGTTGCTTTTTTTCAATCAGGCCACATACTTTATATCCTTCAAGTAACACCTGACCGGAGAATAAATCCTTTCCTTTTCCAAAATCCACCCGCTTTCTGCCCCCCACATGCGTAGGTCCGGGGTGGTTCCTTGCTTCCCTTCTCGCATGTAGAAGCTTGGGTGGTCCGAAGGACCTTTTTTTTTACCGATAGTGTCCCAAATTTTTTGACCCCGTTCCCGCCGTATTTTTCATCGGCGGTGTCCTCTCTTTTTTTTATTCCCAGAATTCTTGACTTCGCCTTTCAAACGTTGTATAGATAGTTCCCCTTTTTTTTCCCTGTTACTTACTTGTCCAACAACGTAGCCTTCTGTCATCCCGTGGTTCTTTGTGTTCAGATACCAGGATTCGTATCGGCCATTCCTTTTTTGGGCGATTTTTTTCGGAGACTATGCGACTTGTTGCATCCGGCTCGGACTTCTCCCGCCCTTATTAAGCATTCTTGTTTTTTTTTCCCCCCCCAAATGATCGGGTCCTTCCTACGTAGGCAGCTCAAGGAACTTTTACTGTTGCGTATCAAAAATAAGTTCCAAATTTTTGTTTACGTAGTACAGGCCCCCTCTCACGCGTCCACCACAAACCCTTCCTTATTCTGTATGTTTCTTCCAGTTATGCCTTCGAGCTGCCAAGCCCCCCAATTCACGGAACGGTTGTTAAGTCATTTGCGGGCACTAGAGGCGAGATCACCTTCATGATCTTCTCCTAGAATATAAGTCTGACGCTCTTCCCGTGAGGTCAATCTTTAAGAAAGCCTTCCCTTTCCTTTTACCTGACAGTCCGGCGTCCCCACCACGACGTTCCTGTAACTTGTCCTCAGGGTTGGCCCCTCCCCCCTTTTTTTCAGGTTGCTGAGTGATCTCAACCATTTGCCGTTATTTCCACCCCCATCAAAGTCATAAGTCCCCTTCCCTTTTTTTCTTTCTTTATGGGGATGGTGCGTTCCTTTCCTCCCGTGTTCCTGGCCGTTTTCTCCCCCTCCCCCCTTTTCCGATGACCCCGGTGGACAAGCGCAGAAGACTTTTTTTTTTTTCTCCAGGGCCGGGTGAACAAATCAATTTTTTTTGACCTTCCTTTCCTTTCCCAAGCCCCCTGGTCATAGGTTCGTTCCTCATGTTTTCTATTGCTTGCGCCAACGCCTGGCTGGTCTTTTCAAAGTGGGTGAAAGAATGAGTGTTCCCCCCTTTTTTCCCTCTTCGGCGCTGTAAGACGCGCTGGGGACGCGCAACCGACAGTACCCCCTTTTAGTTCTTACTGTCTGAGTCGACGCATGGAAGTCTCCTTGTTGCCCCCTTCTGGTTGGGGGCGTTGCTTGCCATTCCCCCAGCTCCTTCTACCATAACCGCTGACTGAGTGGGCTAACTCCGGCTTCCCCCCCCACACGATGTCATCCCGGCCCCCGATCACTTGCCACGGAAATTTGTTGCTTTTCCTCGTTTTCTTTCAGGCGAAAGCGCCCTTCTGTTTTCCTGTAACTTTTTCCTCGCGGTTGGAAAAAGACGCTCTCCGGCGCTGTTTGATTTTTCCCTCTTTGGGTCGTTTCCAATTCGATAGAATCTTTCCACAAGCGAAGCTGTCGCTTTATGCACTTGTTCTTCACCTGATTTTGATCCGTCCCGGTGATTTTCGGCGCAGCACTCTATCTTCCTCCCTTTTTTCGCGCAGCTGGATACGTAGGATCTCTCCTCTCTTTCTCTATATAATAAGTCTCTCTGACCTCCTTTCGTCGCCTTTCCTTCTTTTTCTCCCCCAAACTTCCCTAGGACTTATCAAAAATCGGTGGCCATCTTTTTCCATCCCTCGTCTCTCTGTTTTTTTCCCCCCCTCCGCCCTGCCCCACCCCGACTCTTTTCATGTTGACACGCACCAACCGCCATTGGCCGGCGGCCAATCCTTTCTTTCCCTTTCCCAAGAAGGGACCCCAAAGAGCGCCACAGCCTCTCTTTCCTGATGGAAAAGCTTTGATGACCCCCCCCGCCCCCAATTCCGTCGTTTGATCGTCTGTCTGGCTAAGCCTGGATGTCCCGCCGTGTGTCGGCCTCTACCCGCTTTTCTTCTCCCCTTTAGTTCGCGTGGTTGACTTCCGTTGTCATTTTCAGAGCAACTGCCCCCCCCACCTTTTTCGGGTGCAGAATACTTGGCACTTCCCCTTCCCCTTATCGGTTGACTCAGCAGCCTGGTCCTTCCCCAGGTGTCATTCCTTTACTTTCCGTTGTCCAGCTGGTCCCGTCGTCCCTCTTTTTTTTTTTTCATTTTTCTTTCCCCCACATTTTTCCGACCAGTCGGCGCACGTTTTCTGTGCTCCCCTCTCTCAATCCTTTCGATTTTACGAACCTACGTGATGGGTTGTTGTCTGTTTCCTTCCCTTATCACCTCATCCCCAAATGGATTTGTTCCCCTCCCCCCCCCTTCCCAAAAATCATGAACTTAGACGGCCTTCCTTAAATTTTTCAATCTCGTGCGGTTCAGCAGGCAAACGATTTCCCTTTAGAAAAAGAGGCCCCGCTCCCCCCCCTTCCTGCAGCTTCTCAACTTCCATTCGCGGATGGTTATAGAAGTGGAAGGTTAATTAGCAGGAAACTTGGGTGCTCGCAGAGGACAGCGTTTTACGGTATCACGACACGGAGGGCTACCCTGTCCTCTTAAGTTGGGCGATTTGGGGGTGATGCCCGGAGCTGGTACCTATGGGACCTCCCTAAGGTTTTCTTCGCTTTCGCAAATATGGCTTATTCCTCCCCCCCCCTTAAAATATTCCGCCACTCCGACCCCCCTAGCGTTGACCCTTTCCGAGAGGGTCCGCATTTTCCATGAAAACCCACTGCTCAAGGCCCTTCTTCCACCATATCTCGTATCTTTTTTCCCCCATTGGCCCTACTGGCGGTTCAATGACCGAGAGTTTGATGATTTTTCAGTACCATCCCCCCTCCACCTTTCGCTGGCCTACTCTTCCTCGATACATTTGGCATTTCTAAGATGTGACTACTCTATCCCCCCCCGCTGGCGGACAAAGACTCTCTGCTGGTCGCGGAAAAATCTCCCGAAGAGCCACTTTTTTCCCCTTTCATCGATACAGCCCTGACCCCTTTTGATCTCCTTTTCCCCCTTTTCGTTGTGGGACATTACGGTTCAACAGGGCGCGGTTCCCTTCCGATCCAAACCCCGGATTTTGCGGACAATAGAAATTTTTTTTACTCACAAAAATGGGACTTTATGATTTCGTCCCCCCCCGCAGGCGGACGTCTAGTACCACCCACCCTGGTGCAGCGTATTTTCCCCCATCCTCCCAAAAGTTCCCTTCTGCCCGAAGACCACCGCCCCGTCTTCAGTTCCCCGGAACACAGATCTTCTACGGCGTACCCCTCCTTATTTGCTTTTTCTATGGAAGATAAGCGTTGCCGCTTTTCCTATGGTTTTCCCTTACACTTTCTAGAGCACTCAGTTGAGCGCAGCTGGCTTTCGCCGAATAAAACAACTTCTTCCCACTCACCCCAGTAAAGTTGCATGCAATGCATATCGTCTGAGTCTTCGATTCCCCCTATGGGGGTTTAGTCTTCTCTATCCAAGTCCCCCCTCTTTTTTTCTCTCAGTATGCCCGGATTTGCTGGTTTTTTTCCTCTTTTTCTGGTCTCTGAGCGGACATCGTACTTTCGCTGATCGCCATTGATTTTCTGTTCCCCCCCCCCCCCACCGATTGAAGGCGTGAATTCTTTTTTATGTAAAATTGTTTTCTGCCCATTAATCTTCGATTTCCTGTCTTTAGCTGGACATTGGGCTTGTTTTTCCTTTCTGCAAAATGGGGGAGAATTTTTTTCGCCTGGATTTCCCTTGCCCTAGGTCCCAGTGTTTTGGTTGACGCACCTCTTTCCGTATCTCGGTTTTTCCCGTTTTTGCTCATTAATCCAGGTGTCCAACTTTTTCCTATTCGACCCACCGTGGTGGCTCGGACCACCCCCCCCCTTTCCATGTTTTTACCGTTAATCCAAAGTAAGCATTTTTACCCATGGTCTGGGTCTTGTCCTATCCGCCGATGCCCCCTCACAGATTTTTTCTGTTGCGCTTTGCTGTGGGCCCTTCGCGACCATCCGCGCGCATCCACTGGGTCTTGCCCCGGTTTTGCACTTCAACCCTTTATTTTCCCGGTTTTCGTAGCAAGCTCTGTGGTTGGGCAGGTTGTCGTGTTCCCCCCACCCCCCTTTTTTCCCATGACTATTCTTCAAGCGTGTCACACTCCCTTTTTCGTATCTGTCGGGATGTCTTGTCAGCCGTGGGTGAGGCCAATTTGCCTGTACCGTCTGTGCACCCCTTTCCTTTTGGGCAAGGGATTTCTTTCTTTTTGACCAAGTTGTCCCCTCCTAACCTAGTTCCTCAGGAACCTATTCTTCTTAGTCACAATCCGGTGCCAGATCCGGCCCCACCTCCCGTACGGCGCACCGACGTGACTTGGCATTCTCCGGTCTTATCTTTCCCAGCAGACGGTCTGTTTTTCTCTCACCACGTTGATGCCGCGATAAATCCCCGTAAGACTAATACCGCGATAGTCTCTATGGGTCTTTGATTTTTGTACGGTTGGTATGTTGAATTTGTTCTGCTCGTTTCCGCGGACCGAAGCCTCTAGACGAGAGCCCGCCCAGTTCATGTCTGTGTTTCCTTGTTCCCGGGGAAAAAAGCCAGTTTTTTCCGCCCCATTGATTTTTTTTTTTCCAGACAGCCCCTTCTTTGGTTCCTCAATTGAGACTCTTTTTGACGCAAAGAAAAAGTAGTGGTTCCGATGGTCCCTGGGTGACAGTCAATGATTGTTCGACACCCTTCCTGGTTTTTTTTTGGGGGGAGCTTGAGTTTCTCTTGGACGGCTCTTCCCCAGCAGTTTTTTTCCCCCCCTTTCATGCCGAGTACAGATGGACCCGCATTCTTTTCCCCCCCCCTTTTCTGACCCTCCCGGGTTGGGGCTCTTTCCTTCTTAGCCATCCCACGCTGACTGACGGGACCCATTCCCAAACAGGCTGTCATACCGTGTTAGTCCCTCCTCCGTCCCGGTATTTATTTTTTTTCTTTTCCCGTTTTTTTTGGACCAGCGTCCTGCAAGAAGGGTTGGGATGCTCCCTTCCTACTCCTTTTTTTCCCTCGCTCGAAGGAGTTCGTTTGATATACAGAATTCTGCTTGTTTTTTTTCCCCCTGCTGTTGGCGAGGCTGGGCAAAACATCGGGCTGATCTCTCTAGTCTTTCCCTTTCTTCCCACCGATTTTTCTCCGCGGTTTCCTGCCCAACGAGTAATCTCCCCTACCCCCCCCCCGAATCGCCCTCTCAGTTTCTTTTTCAGATTTTCCCCTTTTCCGTTTGTTGGTGAGCGTGATATCCTTTGACCGCGAGTCGTCAGAGATTAAAGGTAGCCTGTCCCTTCCCCCCCTCCCTGGCTGGATCACATCGGTGGCCAGCCCGGCATCCCTCTTCCTTCCTAGTATACTCTTGTTTGCCGACCCGCTCACCCCCTTTAATGATTCGCACACCACCCCCGCGTTTTTTCCCAGCGCCGGGCGTTTCTTTCCAAACAGAAGCGTAGTCAAGGGTATGCCAACCTTCTCTTTCCTGACGATGAAAACGCTTCACCCCCCCCCCCCAGTTTGGCCAGTGATCGCGTCGCCCCCCGTTCTTTCGCTTTGTTTCCCTGGCCTTAGGTTAAGGTCCTTCAGCGTGGGGAATGCGTCTCTTTCCCTTCTTTGGTTTCCATACTCCCCACACGCCGGCCACAACCCGGGAGGTCCGGACCCTGACAGGCCCCGCGTACTGACAGCTCTTTTTAAACCTTTTCATGTCCCCGTCTTTCGCCTTTTTCCACCTCTGCGATCAATGAAGGTGTCTATTGGAACCCCCCTCCCCTTTTCCACCACGGTTTCCCGACCAGTCCGCAGCCCCCTTTCTTTCACCAGTTATCAAGCACGTGATCTACATTTTTGAACTAATGTTTTTTAAAAGGCATGGAGATCAACCCCCTTTTTTTCCCACGGCCATGTCGCCCCCCCAACCTCCTTCCCCTTTCTCACGCTGGATTATCGACGATCTCTTTTCTTTGAAATTCTTCTGGAGGCTCCCCCCTTTTCCCGCCCATCACCACAACTACCTATCTTCCTGTTATACTTATGACGTGGAGGGGCGTGAAAATCCCCTTTTTTTTCAAAGCGCGGACCGCGCGCATAGGTTGTAGTACCATTTTACGGAACGGGTTCTTCTTGCCTTACTTGGTTTTAAAGGCGCGGCTCTCTTTTCCCCTCGCTTTTCCTTGCTGGATGAGCGTTCGCAATGATTCTTTCCCCTCCCCCCCTATTCCACTCCGGCCCACTTTTTCCTAGCGCATTTCCCCCTCGTTGCCTTCTAACTTGACATCAAGGACACTCCTTCCCCTAGTTTTCCCTTCTTTTTCCTTACTTACTGGCTTCAGGTAATGGGCACGGTAGTTCTTTTCCCCCCCCCGACACACTGCCCTGCTGTTTCTTTCTATTTGCAATCCAAGTCGCTTTTAACCCTTTGAGCCCTATTTCGACCCCCCCCTCCACCTTTCTGGATTGTCGCGTGAAAAAGTCGCACCCCACAGCTCTTCACACGATACTCTCATCTTTCGTCTGACGTTCCATGACCCCCCTTGGGCGCACCTAATTTTTTTTTTCCTTAAGTAAACAAAGTGGCGCGGTTTCCCGAGCGATTACCCCCCCTGTCTCCCGTGCGGACCATCGAGGACTTTGTTCCCCCCCTCTTTCCTTTCTTCTTCTTTTCCCGTTTTGACGCTTTTCAGCAACCCCAAAAGTGGACCTTTTTCCCTGTTTCTGGAAATCATGCGGACCAAAAAGTCTCGCCCTGGTTTATGCGCGTATAACCAGTATGCCGTAAATGACCACGATTCATTATTACTGGGGAGGAGCAAACGTCTTTCTTTTTTCTTTTCATGTTTACCTCCGTGGATTCCTCGCCCTTTTGAAACGGACTCAGGTTTAGACCTCTCCTGCCCAGGAGCGATTCCTTTTGCCGTTTTCCTTAGGGCAAAAACTTCCTTCCATATTTCAAAAGTCCGGGAACATGATCTTCACCTTTTCTTGCGGCATAGAGTCTCTCTCTTTTCCCGTTTTTTTCACTCTCTCTCCCTTTCCAATCCCTTTTGAGAATTGAATGCCCGCATTTTTGCTGGATTTTCTCACGTGTTCCCGGTCCGCTGAGGTAGGTCTTTCCCCCCCTATCCTTTGATAATCTGTTACCTTGATCGTTCAGCACAGTGAAGTCGTTTTTTTTTAAGCAGCTTATCTTCCATGGATAAATTCAATAATTTTAGCGTTTTTACCTCCCCTCCTTAGGTCGGGCGGAAGCTGCTTCTTTTTTTTTCGCGCTAAAATTTGGTTCTTCTTTTTTGTCGACAGGATAAGGCTTTTATATCTTTTCCACTCGTTGTTGTGACCCTGAACAAGCTCCCGTTCGGTTGCCGTCGGCATACTCCCTTTGTTTTCCCAGAACCTTACGATGTCCCTCAACGTCAACCGTGGTTTTATCTTCAAACCGTCAATGGTTCGGAAGGTCCCCCCTAAGCACTTCCTTCCGATGCGCGTCCTTTTTTTTCCCGGTCCCCGTCTGGGCATCGTCCTCTTATGATCGAAGATGAGAGTATCGTGCCGGGCAGTTGGGCGACTTTTTTCTACTCCCGAAGAAATCTTTGTCCGCCATTTTTCTCGACCGTAAAAGCCATCTCATATAGTGCACATTGCCAAAACCCATTTGTATGCGGGGCAGGCGTATCTCTTTTTGAGGTTTACCCGGCATCACAAACCCCTTTTCATTCCTTGCAGTCGCGTAGTCTTCCCCCTTCATGTACCAAAAACTACGGAAGTAGATGTCCGTCTGTATACTTGGTCATGGCAACTTCGTTCAATATCCCGAGTGCCACTCTTACCTTTTTTCCGACTTTTTTTAGTGCGGAGCCTAGTGGGCCCCTTTGAGACTCAGCCCATTACAGCGACCTTCCCAATCTGAGGCGTCCATAGAGCTCCCTCCTTCCCTTTCAGTCGCCCCGACGTCAGTTCCTTTCAGGGGTTCCTTTTTTTCTGAGCCCTTTTTTTTGCGAGGGTCCGGTCCCGTGCGAACCAATTTTGATGTGATTTTTCCCCCCTCCCTCCATTTTAAGTACTACCCGCTTTCGGTCCAGTAGTTTTGTTCATATGTTTTTTTTGAGGTCCCCCCTTTTCCCATCCCGTGAGGTTTCCTCCCTTTATGTAGTCAAGCCGCGTGACAGCGCCGCGTTCAGGTTTTTTTTTTGGTGGGATGTTTTTTTTTGTGGGCTCATTTCCTTTTTTGCCCCTTTGGGTCCCGCCTGCCTTTTTCAATATCCCCCCTCCCTGAGTTATAGGTGCGGGTTTCCTTAGTCTGTTAGATAACTTCTTGATCCTCCCCCCAAGGTTTCAGTTTTAAAATTTGGGTGAAAGTTTGGCCGCTCCATCCCGTTTTTTTGCAGCTTTCGTAAGCCGCGCTTGCACGCTGCATCCCTACATTCCCCCCCCCTTTTTCCAGTTGCCATACAACTGCTGAGTCGCATGGCCTTTCTATGGTTAAAGTATTTCTGCCAACCCTCCGTGGGGAAGTTTTTCCTCCCAAGAAGGTCGCATCCTGCACTTGATTATTTGGATACCCCCCCCCGGATCGCGGCTGTAATGCCAGGTAGCTGTCCAGTCTCTCTCCCCCTTAAACGGAATTTGTTCGTTGGTTACATAATGCCGTCCAGCTGGGGCATGCTCATTTTTGATATTTTTTCAACGCTCTAAGGCGCTGTCGTTTTATCTCCACGCCATGCGTTTTGTGCGGTCCAATAATGGATAGATCGCCTTTTTTTTGGCCCCCCCTTGACCTGATTGATTCTGTGCTGGCCATTATTTTGATATACCCCTTTCTTCCCCCATACCTTCTTCCACGCAGTTTTACGCG
>Ga0179591_1136495_pt1 | contig 10874 bp, 15 predicted proteins | sample CZOMad2_1_08_16f_FD_182891 | JGI IMG/M metagenome (GOLD analysis project Ga0179591, IMG submission 182891) | Vadose zone soil fungal communities from Angelo Coast Range Reserve, California, USA - CZOMad2_1_08_16fungal (PacBio error correction) | ecosystem: Environmental > Terrestrial > Soil >... | reverse complement strand
GCTCACTTTTGTGGCGTTCGTACCACAATTTGCCCCTTATTTTTCCCCCGACATCTTACCCCCTTGATTTCCACGCCCACCCCATGCGAAGAAAGGACAAGCACCAAACCCCCCCTATTTCCAAAAGACCCGAAAACCTTTGATTTTTTTTTCCCCTGGCCCTTTTTTTCTCTCCTTTCTTCTTGTTCCTCGGGGGTTTTTCCATGAGACCCATCCAGGACTCCCCTCGCATTAGGACTTTTCCACGCCGTACCTTGCCCCCCCTTCTGCTTGTCAATCACCCCCGTCAACCCGGCCTTCCTTCCCCCAACCAAAAAACCCACCCCCCCCTTTTCCCTCGCCTTTCCCTATTCCCCCCCCTTTTTTTTTTTTTGTTTCTACCCCCGTCGGAAATGCCTATTCTCCCGGGGCCGCAGATCCCCTCCACGCAGCGACCCCCTTGTCACCAATATTTCCTCCTTGGGCCTGTGTTCAAAAACTTCCCCCCACCTCCAGGAATTCCCCGGCACTTTTCCCGTTTTCTCCCACAATCAGGGCGCCTGCGTCCTCTTACCGTATCAGTTCTGACGGTTGACCAGGGGTTCCGTTACTTCCTCCTTAACAATGGGACCAGTTTTTTGTCTTTCTGCATCTACTTTGTAATTTCACAGACCCCCAATTCACCGCCAACTCCCTTTCCCTTACCAAGTCACCCCAGAAAACCCCCGCTTCGTGATTATTCCCCCCCTCCAGGCGTGACCCAATCGCCCCAGTGGCCCGTCCTAGTGCTTGCGTTGTCAGTGTCCCAGGGTGCGTTTGGGAAAAGGAAACCCCCACACTGTAAAGTGTTTGAGTATTATCACTTCCCAACCCCCACGCCCCCCCCGCCCCGTCAGCACCGGAAATTTTTATGAAGGTACCCTTCACCCTCCGTCACCCCGATTTGAGGTTTTTTTTTCTTCAAAATTTCTCTCCCTCCCCCTTGCCTCTCCGATTGTGTTTTGAAAAAGGGAGGCGACTTTCGGAAGTGACTTTCCCCCCCCGATGGAGTTTCCGATTATAAGAAGCACGCTTTATTCCATCTTCCTCCTTACCCCCTTCCTTTATTTTTTTTTTTTTGAGGAGACTCCTCCTTCTTCGGTAGATCCTGTGTAAAAAAAAGCATTTTTTTTTTTTGAAATTCGCGCTCGTCCTTTTCTCTTGCGGCTATATGTTTGAAGACCCCCCCCCCGACACGACTTTTTTGGGATTGTAAATTTCCCTTCCCCCAACTTTCCTTTCTTTTCCTGGGGGGTCCGGGCTTTTTTTTTTTTTAATGCCTGATCGCATGACCCATTGGGCCTTTCCAAAGCATGTGACCTGTTTTTTTTTCCCCGTTTTATTTCAATAGCCGTCGTTCCTCTTGCTGTTCCCTTTCTTCCACTTCGTTTCTTTCTTTACCATATATTGAGTTCCCCATTTTCGGACCCCACGTTCCCGTCTTTCAATCAACTACGTAGCATTGGACCCTTTTTTTCACCCCTACTTTTTCCCTTTTTTTTTTCTGGCGGCCATTCTTGCCTTTCCTTGTTTTCATTTGGTTACTTTCATCCGGTGACCAAGTCGTCTTTTTTTTTCAACTGTTTTCCTTCTGCCTCTGGGGTTGGGGCTGCCTCATCGCATTGTGTCCTGATCCCCCCCTGTATCTTTGCTTTTGGTCGTGGTTCTTTTTCTTGTGGACGATTTTCGGTTAGTTTTTTGCTTGCTGCAGAAGCTTTTTTTCCCATTTTAAATCCGTCCCTCTTCCCCCCCCTCTAAATTCTCTTGGCTTCCCTAGTCGTCATTATGTTTTTTTCTTTGACACCCTTGGCGCCTTTTTTTATCATGGTGAATTTGACTCACTTTACTACGACACAAAGGGCTTTTATGTCAAAGGTTTTTAGTCTGTTGGTTTTATATTTTTGTGATTCTCTTTTAGCTTGTTTTGTCTTTGCGCAAGTTGAAGCCCTTTGAAGTAATTTGACACTTTTCCACCCCCCCAACCACCAACCTTGTCTCGTGTGGTTTTTCGGTTTGGACCAGGGCCGGGGGCCGCGTGAGGCTTGTTGGACGCCTTGAATTTTTAGTTGCCCTTTCGTGTTTTGTGGGTTGGACCCCCCCCTTGGGGCCATCATGGTCCCGTCCCCCCCCTGAAGGATTTCTCAAGGGCATTTTCTTTGATCTCCTCTTGTGCCCCAGACTTTTACTGCCTTTTGTGTGTCCTAGAGATGCGTAATTTGTGTGTTCTGTTGCTTTTCCCTCTTCTCCCCCCATTGTCTCTTCTCTATCCATTCGTGGCGGCGTCCCCCCTTTGTCCCTTATGTCTGTGGGTGGTCACTTGGAGATTTGGTTCCCCCCCCATGGTGGTTCATTCTGCATTTTTCCGCTTGCCTTCCCCCTGGGAACTTTTTTTGGTCAAAATCCCCGTTCCTAACTTTTCCGAGTAAAGTGTCCCCTTCATGCAGACCTTTTGGGCTTTGCTCTTTCCCCTGCTGGGGTCATTCCTCTCCCGGCACTTTTGTTCCTTTGTTCCATTACTGAGCACCCCCGACCTGATTTTGATTCTCAATCCCCCCTAAATGGGTAAATTGCCCCAGCCCCATAGCCCTTGGCCTTTCGCTCCCCCCTTTTCGTCTTTTGTTTTTTTTTGATTTGAAATTAATAGCCGGTAATTCGCTACCTCCCCAGGCTCGTATGATTAAGTTTTGGCGCAATTTTCCTCCCGTTTTTCCCCTCAACCCTTCCCTTCCCCCTTAGATTTTGTGTTTCCCTCTTTTTGCAACGTTGAAAGTTCATCTTGACACTCTTGCCCTGCGGTCTGGAATCGACCCCAAAGCCCGTTTAAGAGAGGCACATTTCTCTGCGCCCCAACTGACTCCCAAGTGTTCTTTTGGATTTATTTACAATCTGTTTTTTTGATCCCGCAGCCCGTTGACCCCCATTGGGGTGAACGGTGGTTTTTCCCTTGCTTGGATCTGGCCAACATCTCATTGTTCTTACCCTCTTGTGCCCCTCACACCCCGCTGAAAATGAGGACGGGCGGCTTTGCTGCACAAAACCCACAAAACCGAACACAATTAACTCACAAAAAGGAAAAAAAAATCCCGACAACAAAAAAAAAAAAAACACCAAAAAAAAAAAAAAAAAACAAAAAAAAAAACCAAAAACACAAAAAAAATATATAACAAAAAAAAAAAAAAACAAATCGTGTGTCAATGCCACATAATGACCAAAACCAATAGATTTCATCCCACCATTGGTTGAACACACGTCCACCACCCTCCACCCAATTGGTCCACCCCTTCCCCCTGGACGTGTTTTTTATTGCGAGGACTCCCTCTTTTCCCCTTACAACCCCCCCCCCGTGGTACCTGTGAATGGTTTTTCACACCTTCACTCTTTTTCTGAAAGCCCACCCCCCCCTCCCCTTGTGAGATTTACGCCCCCCAGGACACCCCCACGTCCACCCCGTAAACCAGCTTTACTTGTTGTCCCCGTGACGACCTATTTCTACCAGTTTACTCATATTGGCCCATTTATTGTGCGTGAGTTAAGTGGACACCCCCCCATTGAACCTATTCTTCTCCCCCTTTTTTGTTGACCCTTGTTTCTGAAGTCAAAACATTTCTCGTTAATTGGGAACAATTGTGTTTCCCATTGCTTAGGTTGCTTGTGTTCTGCGGTGAGAGGAGTCAAGTTGATCTCTCGGGTTTTTCCTTTTTTATTTCTTTTGTAAACCATTTTTTTCCCGTGTTTCTCCTCTTGCCGCAGGTGCGTCCCTACCCCAAGACGTGTTTTGTCGTCCTGTTTGGACGTGTTTGGTTTATCCTTAGTGCATGCCTTTTTTTCCAAGCTTTAGAACAGTTTTCCCTTGCTTTTATCAGAAACGGCGGCGCTTCCAAGACTTACCTTTTTTTTCCTTTCGTGCTCACAAACCTGTGGGGTTCTTTTTCCCATTGGCCGAGAGCCCCCCCACTCTCCCGGTGTGCTCCTCCTCCCGGGCCTTCGGAAAAGCGACCTATGTTTTTTTCAATCCTTTTTTTTAAAAAACCTGTGTTTTGCCGTGACCATTTTTGAGTCCTACGCCTTCCGCCCTCAGAGGTAGTGTTACAATACGGGCAAGGGCCCCACACCAATCACCCCCACCCCCAACCCCCCCCCCCAATGGACCTTTTTTCATTTCGACACAAGAAAAGGCCCCATTGTCTTTTCCCAATTCCCACGAATGAATCTGCCCAATCAAATTGTTCTCCCCAGAAGTTTTTCTTTTCCCCCTTTGTTTTGACAGTGAAAATCACCCCCCCCCCCCCCCTATTCCCCTTTAATTCGTGCGATGCTGGATTTTTTTTATACGGTATTCGCCGTGTTGAAATTTTTTTTTTAATTTGTTTCTCCTGATCATGGAGTGATATTTTCCCAACACGTTTCCTTCCCCCAAAATGATTTTTCAAAAGAGTTTTCCCAAGGCTTTCCCCCCGTCCCGTGATGCGACGGATTTTTCCCCCCCAACTGTAGATTTACTGCTTCGTGAAGAACCCCCTTCCCATCTCATCCGTCCCAAATTACCCTCGTTTTGGTTCCAACCGCATCCCGTTGCCCCTCATGAGGTTTTGTTCCGACACGCGTATCCCCCCCCCACCATCTTTTCACCTACTTGCGTTGGAGAACACCTTACCCACCATTCATCCCATCTGGAATTTGGTTTTTTTCACGTTTCCCTCAAAGAGTTTCTAAGCCAGCGACCCCGGATCCTCTCTTTTTTTTCATAATAATACCGTTGTTTTTTTTTGAGGATTTCGCGTTATCTTCCCTTGATTTCTTCTCTTCCCCCCCTCCCGTGGACAAGATTGCGTCTCTTGCTATGGTTTTGTAGACTTTGTTTATTACTTTACTCCCCGTGAATGGACCAATTGACAATTAAATATATTTGTCGTTCGGCGGTTCGGTTGTGAAACCCCCTTATGACTTTCGGTTCCTTCTGGTCGTTCTGGCTTTTTTTTTTTTATTTTTCTCCAAAAAAAGGTCTCTGTCGGACCACCAGTCACTTTATGGTTTTAGTACTTACCTCCCTGACCCCCCTCGAACTATGTTCCTCAACTTTTGGTGTTTCCATCGGCACTGGAAGAATTCTGGGCGGGGTCACCCAGGGACCTTTCCCTGAGAAGTTTCCTTTTTCATCGAATTTGTTTGTTTTCAGGCCTTGATTCTCCAATATCCGGCGACATTCACGTTTCGTCGGATTTCATGGATGGAAAACCCCGGGAGCTTTTTTTCCAAGCGTGTCCCCGTCCCGCGGGGGCCTATCTTTTTTCTCTTTTCCTTCTCCTTCTGGGTGCAGGCCCCATTTTCATGATACTTAAATGGTGAGTTTGCGTGTTCTGCTTTTTCCCTTTTCTTCTGAAGTTGTTTTCGGTTTTTTTTGGTTTGGTTGGTGTTTTGTTGAGTATTCGCCTTTTTTGTATTGACCCCCCAACAAAGTCCCTTTCCCCCTTTTTTTTTATAAACAACCAAAAACACACCAAAAAATTTGTTTTTTAAACCCCTTCTTCCCATTTTCCCGGGTTCCCGTGCTGGTCCTCAAAGTAAAAGCACTATACCACCCCATTATTCTTTGGTCCCAAAATACTACCCAACCCCCCCTCTTCTCCCTCCTGCATGGGAATTGAACCAAAGGCCTTTCGTCACACGTCTCTTCTGATTATACCCGGAACCTGGCCTTTTCAAGATCCCCAGGTTGTTTTGAGATTTAATAAAACCCAACTTTTCCCCCACTTCCTGTTATTCGTTGTTTCTCTCAGCTTCGGAAACTTTATCACCCCCCCCTTACAAACCTTTTGTGTTTGTTCTCCCCATGAGGTCAGCTTTGTCTGCTGTTACCATCACCCTCCAAAAAAACCCCCCACTTCCTTTTGCCGCTCAACTTACTTTCCGAATAACGCCACCACCCAAACTTTCCTTTTTTTCAAGCTTTTTGGTCCAGAAAAAGGTTTTACCGCAACCGTGACTAATTTCCCTTTTCCAAGGCCCTTCCCAGATTTGGGGTCCCCCTCTTCTTACTTTTCTTCCCCCACAGTCTGTGCGGTTGGGAAACGTGTTCCCCTTTTTTTTTATTTCTTTCCATTCAAGATCCTTTTATCCTTTTCTTTTTTCTACTTGCTCCTGTGTACAAAAGTTACAACTTACCCACCTGTTTTTCGACCCCCTCAGATTTTGTGCTGTTCGAATTGTGCGCACACGTCTTTATTTACCCCACCTGTTTGCCAATTTATCCATCCGAGTTCGTTCCAACATTCCCCCTCTGTTCCCCTCAAGTGCCTTTTGATCCCTAAGTCATTCCCCTTCTTTTTTTTTAGGTCCCAATTTTCCCCCGCTCTGCCGGGTTTTTAGACTTTGTTTCGTACCCCCAGCCACGGGCAATCCAATTTGGTTTTGCTTTTTTACCGTTTATACCCCTTTTCATCCCCCACCCTCGTTTTTGGACTTTTCTGCATGCTACAAATCACGAATGTTTCCTTAGTGGCGCTTTTGACTTTTCCCTGCGTACTTTTTTTTCGCCAGTTTCCTTTATCAAAGTCCGTCCCTCCCCTCCGTTTTGATTCCGCTTCCCCCTTTGCCACACCTTCGTTTCCCCCCCCCAGTCTTCTTTGATGTGCTTGGTTTGCGTTTTTATGGAACCAACCAAGGCCGGGCGTTGCCACGTTTTCTCCCCCTCCCTTCATCCCGTCGGGCTGCCCCCCGTAGGAGATCATATTATCCTGATTTTGATTCTTTTCCCTCCCCCAAATCGACTGTCTTTTCCTTAGACGGAAATGGTACCCCTTGGTTATCTGGCCCCTTTAACCTTGAGGCTTTTTTTTTTGATTCACCTTCTTACACCCCTTACTCGCTCTTTGCTTTCCTTTTGGACCACCCCAAAAGTGCCTCCCCCCCGGAGCTTCCCCCCTTCGGTACCGTAGACCGAAGTGGTCGGTCATCCTTGTGAATGGGTCTTCTTTTCAAAAGTTTTTGCCAACCGGCCCCCGGTTTTCATTTTTCCATCAGGTCAGTGTACCCTTTCCAATTCGTAATGTGAATTGAATTCCCAACCGGGCCTTCCCTCTACCATTTAACCTTACTATTATATGCCAGAGAGACCCCCCATTCCCACCCCCATAGACCCCCCCTTTTTTCCCCCGACTCCTGGCGTCCCCTTCCACGCGGCGCCCCCTCACCTAAAAAGATCGTCTGCACCCCTTCGGTTTCAGCTGAACCAATTTTCCCTTCTTTTTATCCATCCCATCCCCTTCCGGCCTTTTCGTAGGTCTGGAAGGTGTGAATTACCTTTTGACTTTTTCCCTCCCCCTTTGTCCACCCCCCCCCCACCCCCCTCACTTCTTTAATAGACTTCTAAACAATTCCCTGGCCACGTTTCCGTCCTTGTGCCCCCACCGATTTTTTGACCCCCCCTTCGCCACTTTGTTTGGTGAAAGTTTTCCCCTTTTCCCGTTTCCCCCAACTAACTATTCAAAAACAGTTTCCCCCCCCCCCCCCCCCCGGCACTCTTTCACAAGCAACCATCCCCAATTTATAAACCCCTCCACACGACCCCCGCTGGCACATACTTTCCCTAGTCCTCCGTTTATGATGCCTTTGGAAAATGATGGAAAACAACCCCGTCCCCTTTTCTCCTTCCTGCCTATCTCCTCAAGGCTTCGTTAAAATGAACACCCCCTGCTTTTGTCCTATCCAATTCCTTTAAACACCACCTCCTTTCCCGCGTCTTAAGATTCCCCACACGTGTGTTGAGACTTCTTTCATTAATTACGTTCTTTTTTTACTTCCCCCCCCCGCACTGGACCTCTTTCGGAAACATGCCGGCCGCTCCCCTTTTTGTTCAAAACATTCCCTTGGGACGGTATGTCCAATTTAACCCCAAAAAGCCCAATCCCGTCCCCCCTAAGGGGGTAGAAGAATGATTCTGTTTTTAGAACTCCCCCCGGTGCTTTCCTTTCCCTTCCTTGATTCAGCAGATCCGTTGGAGGCCCCCCGCAAATCCCCCCCTCCCCAAGAGGGAAGGACCCCCCAACAGAAAAAGAACTCCTGACAATTTTTCAGTTTTTCCGTGTCCCCCTTCCACCCATCTGTCCAAAAGTTCCCATTTAGACGAGGCCAGGGTTCACTTCGTTTTTTTTTGAAAGCCCCCCCCCAATTTGTCACAATGCCTATCCAGTGGATTCATCCCCCAACCCCGCCCTCCCCCCAAAAGTTCACTTCCACCTTTAACGTTTCAATTTATTAGGGATACTTCCCCCCTTTCCGTTTCCCATCTTCCGTTTTTTGTTCCTTCTTTTGGTAGGAAACACAGATGTCCCCGCCTCTTTGAAACAAGGACTTTACTTTTTCTCTATTTTCCCGGTATTTCTTTCTCTTCCCCTCAACCGGCGTTACTCCATCTTCTCTTTTCATAATAATAAGTTGTTGTTTGTGGTTGTTGTTTGTCTTTTCGGAAGTCAGGAGGTTCGGAGTGATCCTTGACCAACTCACTTCAACTAGCTTTCCTCCTTTTTAATAGGCGGATAGCCCAAACCATTCACCCTTCAGCGGTGACGTAGCATGGTCCATCCCCATTTTTCCCTTTTCTTTGCACCTTTTTTTTTGGTTTCCTTTTTGTTTTGTTTGCATTCTCTGTATAGAAGACCCTTTTTGGGGCAGTTTCCCAACCCTGCCTTTTTAAAACTTTCTTAAGGTCAAGGTTCTTTGCGTCTTTTCTGACCTCTTGATTGTAATCTGTTATTTTTTCTTTTACGACCCTATTCAACCCCTTTCGTACCACCTTCTCTTGTTACCCTTTTTTCCCTTTTCACGGTCTCCAGGGGAATGTTTTTTCCCTTTGGTAGTTGACCCCCCCCTTCTTTTTATGCCTTTCTTGTCTTTCTTTGGTTAACCCTTTTCATTTCCTTCCCCACAAAAGTATTCTTGGGTGTTGAACCCCCCTGGTTTCTTTGGCTGGGGGGAAGATTTGGTAGATCCTTCCCTCTTTTTCCTTCACCCCCCTTTTATCTTTTCTTATCCCCCTCGTTCCCCTTGCGGTTTTGTTTGCCTATTTCGTTTTTCCTTTTTTTTCTGTAAACCCCGAAGATGTTTTGTCCACGCCGTCCCTTCGCTATGGTCGTATTTTTCCGTTCGTATTCCTCCCTGTCTCCCCGATGCCAAATCACTTCCGTTCGGAGGTCAATTTCTTTTCTGAACCCCCCACATTTGTGTCTTCGGTCCCTTGTTTTCTTTTCCTTTTTTCTCCTTTGTTTTTTTTGGAAAGTTTTCCAGCTTGCCCTTCCTCCTGCAAAACTCCCCCCAACCCCCCACAATGTGATCTCTGATGTTTCTTTTCCCTTTTTTATCTTTTGGAAGATGAGGTTCCGCGTTCTTCTTGTTGCAGCAGTGGGGATTTGTTTTCTTCTATTACTTTTTGTGGGTTGGTGTTTCTCCCCTTCCTTATTCCACCCCCCCCCCCCCCCCCCCCCCCCCCCCCCCCCCCCCCATTCAATTGCCAAACCCATTCCTCTCAAAGGTATGATGGAGTGGATTATCTCGGTTTAAAAACCGTATGCGTTTTGCCAAGCCTTTGGTTAAATTTTCGTTTTCTCTGGCGTTTCATCTGAGTCCTGTCGGCTCCCCCCCATCTTCTCCCCATTTATGAGAGTGTAGGTTGATTTGTCCGGTGCATCCCCTATTCTGGTTTCACTTTTTTATTGTTACCCCCCCTGTTGTGCTTCCCCCCCCTGCATTCAGTCCTTTCCTACGGGAACCGTCCTGTTTAACGGTCCACCGTTTGTTCTTGTGGTTTGCCTTCCCCTTTTTTTTTTCATTTTCCTGCCGTCCCCCCCCCACCTTTCTTTATATTTTCTAACATCACTGTACTTTTTTTGCCTCCGTCCCTGTGTTTAACCGTCCCTGATCAAGTCCGGTTGTCTTTTTTTTTGTTCTTTTATCTCCTCCCATGTAAAGTTTGCCGAGAAACACTCTCCATTTCCATTTTTCTTTGCTTTTTCCCGCCAAAGTTAGCGGTTTTTGATTCAACCTCCCCTTCCCCGTACCCCGGCCTCTGGAATTTTCCCGTCAAGTTAAGGCTATTCTTATTTAACGTGGCACTTTTCGATTTTTTAAGAACCAACGAGTGCCCTTTTCGACATGGTTCTGTTTTTTTTTTCCCACCCTTTCAGCTTTTGATCAGTCCTATCTTTGCTCCGTTTTTGGAATATTGTGACATTTTCCGGCCTGCAGTGTCTTTCGTCCTTTACTCGACACCTTGTGTACCATGGCCGTACTGATTTCCTTTCTGCCCCCCCCCCCCGCGGTGTTTGATCTTAGAGTTTTTCCCTTCACTGGCCCTTTTCTTTATCCGGGAACAGGACTTTTACGGGGCGCCCCCACCCATTCTTGACCAACTGGACTGTCTTTTCCTTCTGGTCAGCGTGTTCAATTTTAAGTTCCCGCTGCCCCCCTGTTGAACCCCACCTTACTTGTGACGCCCCCCCTGCCGCTCCATCTTTTCCTAACCCTTTGTTCCCCTTGACCGTAAACTTAATCCAACGCTTTTTTTCCCCCTAAACGTCCCCCCACGACTTTTTTGACCGCTTTATTCCCAGGTTTCACTAAGTCGTTTCCATCGCCAAACCTGTATCCGGGGTTCTTGGTGTCTTTCCGATGACCGTTTCTTGGGGCTATTGTACTCTCCATGTGCTCCCCGGTTCCCCGTAGATGAGGTGGTTGTGTTGGATCACTACTACAGTTGACTCCCTGCTTCTCGTCCCTTTGGTGACCTTGCTTACCGGTTGGCCATTCTGTCACCCTCTATACCGTTCCCTTTTGTTTGCTTAGCACCCCCTTTCACAGACCCT
>Ga0179591_1441374_pt1 | contig 10875 bp, 12 predicted proteins | sample CZOMad2_1_08_16f_FD_182891 | JGI IMG/M metagenome (GOLD analysis project Ga0179591, IMG submission 182891) | Vadose zone soil fungal communities from Angelo Coast Range Reserve, California, USA - CZOMad2_1_08_16fungal (PacBio error correction) | ecosystem: Environmental > Terrestrial > Soil >... | reverse complement strand
AAGAGGGGGGATCCGGTTTTGTCGTAGTAAAAAGGGGCCGCTACCCGGTGGCTCGAAACCAGAATTTCGACGTGTTTTTCGCGGGGGTCGGCGCCTCGGGGAGGCCCCCCATCGTTCGAAGATCGGCCGGCCGAGCACCTTGGCGGGTAGATCGCAGGGCCCTGGGCCGGGGGGATTTTTTTTATTTTTCTCGACGTCCTCGATGCCCGGCGGTTGGTTAGGCGGGGGGGGGGGGGGACGGTAGGAAAACTTCCTTTTGGTTCTTTCCTCGGCCGGCCCCCCGTTTTGGTGTTGATCGGTTGGCGGGATTTGGGGCGACGGAAAACGGCGTGGGGGGAGGGGAAAAAGGGTTCTGCGGGGGCCAGGGCCCGTGGGGAGGGAACACCCCGGGGGCGCCCCACGGACGCCCGCAGGGGTCGGGGGGCCCAGGCCCCCCACACCCGGCCCGTCCCCGCCGGGGGGGGGGCAGTCGAGGGGTTTTGCGCGGCGGGTCTCGGCGGGATGAAAACCCCCCGGGGGAGAGGGGGGGGGGCGGGGTTCCGCGGGGGGGGGGGGAGTAGCGGGGGGGGCAGCGGGACAGGGTCCTAACCCGGGGCGCCTTCGGGGGGGCGGGGTCCCCCGGGCGTGGGGGGCTCGTTTTTCGGCAGCTTCGGGGGGGCGGGGGGAGGGTCGGAAGGGGTTCTTTTTGCCGCCGCCAGTTTTTTCCGGGATAATGCCGGGCCGCACCAGGGGGGGAGAGGGCGCGGCCCGCCGGGCCCAGGGGCGGGGGGGGGGCCGATGGGGGGGCCTCGGTTTTTTTTTTCGCGGGGACGCCCTGCCCGCGGGGCAGCCCACACGCCTGCCCGAGGTTTTCGCGAAGCCAAACCGGGGAACCGGGGGGCGTTCCAACCGGGGGGCAAAGGGGGGAAGGGCGCGGCGGGGACGGCCCCTCGGGAAGGAGTTTTGTTCGGACCGGGCTGGCGCCCCGGGGCCAGGCCCGGGCCCTGGCAACCCGCGCCCTCGGGGAAAAGGGGGGCCGACGGGGGACCGGCCCGGGCCCGGGTTCGATCGGAGATCGGGAGGGGGCAGGTTTCGGGGGGGGGGGGGGGGCGCCCAATCGGCCCGCCGCCTTCCGTGTGGAACAGGGGGCCGCGCCAGGGGGAACCGTGGGGCACGGCGGTTCGCCCGGGGTTGGCCGGCCGCGGCCGCCGTGGCGAAGGGGGCTTTTTCGTGGGCCGCGAGCTCGGAAACCGTCCGTTTGGACGGGTGGGCGGGGGGTGGGGGGGGGCGGGGAGTAGCGGACCTCCAGGGTCCAGGCCGATTTCGGGCGTCAACCGGCGTGGCCGGACGGGGGGCCGGGGGCGGGTTCCAGGGCAAGGCGGGGGCCAAACTGGGGCCGGGGGGGGGGGGGGGGGGCCGTGGCACGAGGGACGGACCCGGCCCGGGCGGGCCGTTCCCGCCCTCGGGGCACCGCCGCGAAAACGCGGGCGGGCGAAAGGGGGGGGCGGACGCGGGAAAAGGGAGGCGGGGCAGCCCCGGCCCGGCCTGGCTTCTCCTCAGGCCGAGCGGGGCGGAAAAAAAAAGGCGGTTTCGGGGCCGGGGCCAAGGGAAAACGGGGCGGGGGAAATCGACCCGCGAGGGGGCCTTCGCCGGGGGCCCAGGCGGACGCGGAAGCCGGACCGTGTTGTAGCCAGTTTTTTTTCGCTGGGGGGGGGGGGGGGGAGACACCGGCGCCGTTGGCTCGGGCGAAGGGGGGCTGCGGGCGAAAGGGAGGGGGGGGAGGGCGGCCGGGGCCGACGGCGGGAAGGGGGGCGGGAAGGAACCCGGGCTTGTCGTCCCCCGCCCCGGTTCGTTTCCGAAGGGGCCCGGCCAGGGCGGGGCGTTCGAGGTTTTTTTCCCATCGGCCCGAAGGGGGGGGGGGGAGGCCGCGTTTTCGAAGGGCACCGCGGCCGGGCGCTCGGGGGCCTCGTTCGGGGGGCGGGGGCGCCCGGACAGTTCGGCCCAGGGCAAAACCCCAGCGTCTCGAATTTCGAAAGGGGGTTTGCGCCGGGCGGGAGGGGGCGGGCGTATTTTGTCCGAAGCCGCCCCGGGCCGTTGGGCCCTTCGGGGGGCGGCGTCTCGGGGTCCCGCCCGGGGGGGGGGACCGGCACCACGGGCCGGAGTTACCGGGCCCGAGGGGTTTTGCGAGCCAGCATGGGGGCGGGCCGGGGGACGGGACCCCCGGGGGCCGCGGCCCGCGGCGGGGGAGGGCCCGGGAAGGGGCCGCTAGCGCTCCCTCGACGCCCGTCACGGGATTCCGCGGGGGGGGGGGGGGGGGTTTCCCCACGGGCCGGGGCCGGATCGCCCCGGCCGCGGGCGGATTCTTATGATCGGCCTTCGGGCCCCCAGTTCCGATTTTTTCTTTCCCCGGGGCCGCGGGGCCGGCGACCGTTGGCCCAGCCCCGCGGAGGGGGGGGGCGGGGGGCGGGGTAGGGGCCCACGCCCGGCGGTCCCGTTCACGCGGGAAGGTCTGTTTTAGAAAGGGCCGCCACGGGGGATGTTTCCGTTTTATTTTTCACGTTGGGGGGGTTTGGACGAGGATGGGGGGTTCCACCCCGGGGGGGCGCGGGCCAGGGTGAAGGGAGGGGGGCAGCCCGGGGTCGTTCCTGGTGCGGGGAAAGGCGGGCCGCCGCGCACCGACCATTTTTCGGGCGCCGCGAGAAGAAACGGGAACGGGGCCAAGCCCACGTTTCGCCCAAACCTTCACACGGGGGGGACCGGGTGCGAGGGCCCAGGGGGGGGCAGCAGGGGGGGGGGGGGGGGGGGGGGGGGGGGGTGGCAGCGACCGTCCTGCTTCGCGCGGGGGGTTGGCGGCGGGCGAAAAACCACGGGGGGGACGGGGCGTTAGGGCGGGTCGGGGGCCTTGGCCGTTGTCGGGGGGCGCAAAACATTTACCGTCGAGAACGACGGGGGCCCGCCCGGGTCGCGGGGGCCCAACGGGAAGCCTTCGTCAAACGGGGTCGTTTTTCGCCGCCAGGCCGACCCCCCCAAGCCTCCCTCCCTTGCGCCGGAAAGGGGGATTGGCCCGCGATTTTAACGAAGCGGGGGGGGGTGGCGCGCTGGGGGGGCGCCGGGGGCGGGGGCTCGGCCCCTTCGGCCGGGGGGGCGCGCTCGGGGGAAAGCTATGCGGAGAAAAAAAAGGGGGGCCCGGAAGCGGCCCCTCTTTCCCGAAACAAACGGGGCCCGACGACGACATTCAGGCGGGGCGGGGAAAGGAGGCCCAAGCCGAGGGGGGGCCCCGGCGCCCCGGTGCCGGGGGGGGTGGCGCCGCCCCCCGGGGGGGGGGGGTCCTCGTATCCGCCGGGCTGGTCGAAGGAAGGTTGGGTGACGCGCGGGGAGGTTTTTTTGGAAAAAAAACGTTTTTCCAGGGGCCTGCGGCGGGGCGGGGACCAGCGGGGGCGGACGGCTGCCGGGGGGGGGGCCGGGCCCCGGCGCGTTTCGCCAGGGGGAGGGGGGGGCCGGGGCTCGAGGGGGGGCGCCGCGCGGGGGGCGGGGGAAGGTCCGTTCTCGAGGGGGGGCCGGCGGGGAGAGCTCCGGCGAGGGGCGGCGGCGGGAAAACGTGCCCCCTTTTCGGGTGGGCCCGGGCCCATGGCGCCGAGTCGAGGGGGGGCCGGCGCCCCGCTGGCCGCCGGCGAGCTTGAGCCTTCGCAAAAAGGGCCACCGGGGGGGGGGGGGCAGGAGGTTACTCGCACCTCCGGCGGGGCGGTCGGGGGGACGGGGCTCCCCCGGGCGTCCGCCAGGCGGGGCCGGGGCCGGGGGGGGGGCCCGGGGAACGGGGGGGGGGGGGGGCAGGCAGGGGGGCCCGGGGCCGAGGGGGGGGGCCCGGCCGGGGGGCGGAACCGGGGGCCGGCCGGGGACCGGGGGGGGGGAGGGGACGCCGATGGGCCGGGACCGCGTTCCGCGGGGCGGGAACCACTCCGGGGTCGGGGGGCGAAGGCAATGGGGTGGGGGGCGGCGCGGCATTATAGCGCCACGGGAAAACGGGGCCCCCACCCGGAAGGGGGGGGCCCCCAAACCCCCAACCTCGAGAGGGCGGGGTTGGAGGGCGGAACCCGCGCTTCAGGCTGCCCGCCGGGGAAGACGAGCGCTTTTTTTTCAGGGGGGCGGTCGAAAAAAAAACAAAAAAAGTTTAAAAAAACACGCCGATGGGACGTTTTTTTTTTCGCGGGGAAGAGCGCATGGGGGGGGCGGGCGCCGGCCGGTTGGAAGGCCGCGTTATTGAACGGGTGGGGGCCCCCCGAAGGGATGGGGCCGAGCGCGCCCCTTTCGGCGGTTTTTTCTTCGGGGTCGACAAGCCTTCGACCGGTTTCGGGCGGGATGACGGAAAAAAACAACGGTTTTTTTTTCCGGTAAATTGTTGTTTCGGGGCGGCAGCGAAAAATTTCGGAACGGCGGCCTGGATGTGCTTGGCGCAGCTATGGGGAACGATTGCCAGTTTCGTTCTTCGGGGGACCGGGATGTGAACCGTTCTCGCCGCCGGTGGGCAAACACCGGGGGGTTTACGGTTAGTTGTCGAAAGGTAGCCCCGATTTGGGCAGGGCTCCTTCGGTCGGGGGACACTCGGGGGGTGGGGGGGGGGGGGGGTGGGTGGGGGTGGCCGGGGCCACGGGCTGGGATTCGGCCCCGGCCAGCATCCCCCACGACGGGGGGGGCCCACGGCGTTCGTGGGGCGATGGCGGTAGGAAAAAACCCAAGGGGCTGTGTGGCCGGAAACCTGGCGGAAAGTTCTCGCATTGAAAAGGGTTTGGGTTCCGAAAGGGGGGGGCTTGGCCGCCCAGATTCGAACCCCCGAAAGTTCCTCCTGGGGAAGGGACATTCTTACAATTGGCGGTCCGTTTCTTCGGTGGACGGCCCGGATTTGGCGAAAAGGGGGGGCCAAGTTCGAAAAGGAAACCTTGTCCCTCGTTTTTGCGGCCAACGGCAGGCTCAAATCAGGGAAAACAGACGGCAGATAAAAGGGGTTTCCTTGGTCAGCGCCCGGGGGGCGGGGGCGGCGCGATTGGAAGGCTCGTCCGGGTCGGGGGGGTTTTTTAGTTTCCGGCCCCGACCGGCGTTCGGGGGGGGCGGTTGGGGCCCAGCGCCCCGGGGCACATTCGGCCCCGGCAAAAACGGGGCGGGCCTTGGGGCAGTTCGGTTTTTGGTAGAAAGGGTTTTGTGTTTGTTGAAGGAACGGGGCATTCACTTCGGGGGACGGGTTTCCGGAATATCCCAGATTAAATCCACCACCGACCGGTAAGCGGACGGCAGGAAAAAAAACCTGGCTTCGGGGCCCCGCCCTTTAAAAGTCACATGCGGGGGGGCCCATTTCAGTGGGTTCCAAAGAAAACCTGTTTCGTCGGCCCGGGGCCACCGGTTGGTGTTTACGCCACGCCTCCGTGGGGGGGGGGGGGAAACGGCGGCACCGGGCCGGCGGTTTGGCTAACGGGGGGTCCGTGAACCCCGCCTTCGCGAATCTTCTGCCTTCATGTCGGAGGCACGGGGTCTTAACCCTCGTTTAAAGCTTCGTTCGAAACGGTCGAGAAAGGGGGGGGACCGGGCCCACCCGTTCAACAGGGCGGGCAAACCGGGGGCCCATGTTTTTCGCGTTCCCGGCCGGGGCCCTCCCCCCTTCGTGGGGCGGGCCCCGGGGGGCCCATTCCGCCAGGCAAGTCAGCTAGGGGGCCCCTGGTCTCGGCTTCGGCCGGGGGGGGGCGCGGGGCCGCGTAGGGGGGCTGGGGCCTGGGGCGGGGTTTTCGTTCGGGGGGGCGGGACGAGGGCGGCCGTGCTAATAGAAGGGCGGGCCCAGAAAAAATTCCGAGCCTTGAGGGCAAAGCGCTCCGATTTTACCGGTTTTAAATTTACCGCCGGGCGCGAAAAGGATTTCCGGAATGGTTGGTTGCCGGGGGGGGGCCCGGATCCCCTCCCAATGGCATCGTGGTTTTCCAGGGGTTTTTTCCGTGGGCGGGGAAAAAAACCATGGGGGGAAGAAGTTTTTGCCGCCGGGGGGGGCACTGGGAGGGGGGGGGTGGGGGCGAAACCATTGCGTCGAAGTAAAACATTGCGTCTTTTTTTAAAATTCATCACCGGAAAATCCCCATTTTGTTAAAATCCCCGATTCATTGTTTTTCAAGGGAGCCGCCGGTTTCAATTCGCCGGAAATAGAGGAAGCCCCAATCGTTTTCAGTCGGATTGGGGGAACGCGTTTGACCTTCGTTTTTTCAGATAAGTTTATTCGTGAGGGGGGTTGCGGAACAAGGATTTTGTGGGAGGCTCGATTCAGGATCGGGCCAGTTGTTCAAATCGTTTATTGTTGGTTGGGATTTGAAATTTAAAAACATTGGTAAATAGGAGTCGGGGTTTTTTGTTGGGCCTTCGGTTAGAAAGAGGTTTTTCCGCCTTCAGCCGGATCGAAAAGGGGAAAGTTGTCAGCGCCTTTTGCCGCCCCGTAAGAAGAATTTTCACGTTTCAAATCCGTTTTCGGGGACAAAAAAAATGATTTTGAGTTAAAATCGGCTGTCCTTGGGCTTCGACAGCCCACAAAAAGGGAAGGGGGCCGGGAATGTTTGCGGTTTTGGAGGGCCTTTGCCAGAGGGCAAAGGGATTAGTGGCTGTTGACACTCACCTGGCACTGGGCCTGGGCGAAAGGGCGGGGCCGGGGGGAGGGGGGGAAAACAACCGCCCGCCTTTGTTTAGAAAAACCAAGGAACGGGCTCCCGGCCGGGGGGGGGGGGGGGGAAAAAAACCCTGTGGCACATTGGGGCGATTGGGTATTGAAGGGCACCAGGGGCGCATTGGCACCGCACTTCCACCTAAAGGCACTTGGAAACCGTAAACGTTTGGGTAGTTATTTGGGGGGGGACCCCCGGGTGGCTTTGGGCGGGGGGGGGGGCTTCGTTGGCCGGGGGTTTCTGATACCCAACCGTGTTTTGAGTGGGGGGGGGAAAACGTCACGTGACTGGCCGGCAATCCCACGCTTGATGAAAAAAAATTAAGTTCATCTCCCGGGTCGCTCAAAGGGGGGCCATTCCGGGGAAGCCGTGTATTCCGAATGAATAATCGGAAAGGTTCGTCCGCACGTTTGAACTCCGGTCATGGAGGCAAGGGGGAGGGGTAACAAAAGGGCTGGAGGCCAGGGGAATGCTGTCGCCTTACAACTGGTAGAAGGACATGGTTTGGGCCGGGGACTGGGGGGAAGTTAGGACGTAAGGGGTTTAGGAAAAAAAAACCTGGGAAGGGGCGGGGGGTGCACAGCTTGCGGATGTTTTTCCCCTTCCAGGTCTTTTTTTCATACGCCGTTCAACGTCAGGGGAATCCACGAGGTCGCATTGCTTCGGCGGGGGGCGGGGCCGGGCCAGAAAAAAAAAACTTTAGCTCGAAAGAAGGCCCGTTTTTTCATTTGGCTGGGTCATTCGGACCGTTGCGCCGGGCCCATCATTTTTTCAAAAAGGGGCACTTGGGGGGGTGGGTTTGGGGCTGGAACGGGGGCTTGCCGCTCCATGCCCAACAACCGAGAGGAGAGGGAAGTTAGCTTGTTGATGCCGTTTCGTATTGTTTCGTCAATTAAAATTCGCGGGTGGGATCCCGCCGCCCCGGACCTCGCTAGGATTTTGGGGCAATTCAGCATGGAAAAAAAATGGGATTTCACTTCCAAGGGGGGGATTGAAGGGGGAGTATGTTGGTCCGCCAAACAGGGGTGAACAATTTGGGGGGGGGGGGGGGGGGGGGGGCCGCGCCCCGGGGGGGAAGTTTTGTGGGTGTACCTCAGCCCGTTTTGGGATGCTCGGGGGCAGGCCCAATTTGGCCAAATGGGTTATTTCGGGAGCGCGTGGGGTTTGATTGAGTTTCAAGGAATTTTCCGCGCCCAGGTTTCATGGGGTTGGAACAATTTTTTTCCAGCTCAGCATCCGGATGATTCGATCGAGGCAAAAACCTTGCCTGGCGGGGGGGGGGGGGGGTGGAAATAACGCTCCACAAATCCCCGGAACAAAACACAATAGAAAACTGGGAAGAGGTTTACAATTGCTAACGTCCACAAGCTTCTGTCAAAAACCTCGTTGCCCAAGGGGCGTTCCGGTCGCGGGGAGAGCGTGAACAATGGTTTCATTCGGTAGTTGCCGAGGATTCCCACCCAGGGGCCGCCTGGGGCCCAAGTTTCGGCGGGAAAAAGGGAAGGGGGATTCTTAAGGGGGGGGGGGGCGCGGGAAAGGGCTGCAGGGGGTTGGGCGGGAGGACAAAACCATGTATTGCCCTGTGCGAAAATGGGAAGGAACAAAGTTTTTTTTCGGGGGGGGGGGGAAACAAAGTATTAATTTCAACCCGCCCTCTGAAATTTGCCCATCCGGGTCCAAATTTGATTTTTGACCGCCTTTGGAGCACACGAAGCGGTGACAGGGGGGCATTCACTATGGCAAGTTTTTTTCGGGGGACTTTTGGGAAATTGGAGGCGTCGCACAGCAGGGGGGTTGGCTTCGGAATCGAAAATCATCCGGGGGGCGCTGGGGCAAAGCTGGGGAATTGCAACCCATTGACCCGGCGGGCGGGTAAAACGAGGAAGGCGGCGGGGAAAAAAATCCTGGAACTCATCAAACCCCCCGGCCCGGCCTTTTTGCCGGAAAATAAAAAACATTGGGGGCAGAATAGGGAAAATGCAAGAATCTGGGCCTTTTGGCGGAAGGCATCACGGGTTTGGAAGGCAACTTTCCCGGCGCCCGCACAATTTCTGGTTTGTGGGCGGGGGAACCAACATAAGCTCCCTTCAGTTCCTGGATGAAGGTGATGCATTTTTTTTTCCTGTGATTCCAAAATTTCAAAAGCGACGGGGTTTCCGTCGCACGGGGTTCCACAGGGGGGGGTACGCGATTAATTGACCGCAACATACGGAAAAAAACCGGGGGCCAACGCGATTTCTCCACAAGGCTTACTCCTAATTATCGTGTGGATTGGGGAAGCCGGGGGCAGGGCGTTTTTTTCAGCACACACCCCCATGCTTTTGATGATGGGGCGGGGGGGCCAGCAAATCGGGCGGATGGACAAGCAAATCAACGACGGATTCTTGAGGCAGTTTTTATGGCGAGGGCTTCCCCGGGGCGCGAACAATGCGATTTTCAGTGGGAATTTCTACGTGACGGGGCCCCGCCGTGGGGGGAGGACCTGGGAAGGAAAGGGGAACATTCCGCAGCTGGTGCCCCGAGCCAGTTTTCAAACCTTAACGGCTACATCAGTTTCGGGCAAAAAACCATGCTCTACCCCCAGGTTTCGTGAAGGCCGACAGCAACCCCAGCACCTTTACACCCACGGGCCTGCAGGGCCCCCTTGTTAACCTCGCTTTCATGAACGGGAGTTCAGGGGGAACGCGACGAAAACTCGTTTATTCTCGGGGAAATAGCTCCCGGGGGATGGCTTTTTGGAGGACGAGAGGGAAACAGCGGAGAAGGAATTTGGGGAAAACGTAAAAAAACAAAATAAACTTTACATCAGCCCGTGGAGGTGGGGGATTTCTGGGGGGGGGGCAGGGGGGGGCACGGGGGGGGCAGGTTTCAACCTTAAAACGGCCCGCGGTTGTTGGGGGGGGATTCAGGAAAAAAAAAACCCCCCGGCCCGCGGGCCAACGGGGGGGGAAAAAACACGCCGGGCAACCCCAGCCCCCGGGCAAAAATAACTTACCACGTTTTAAGGTTTTCCAAAAAGTGGACATGAAAGGTGGAAAAACAAAAAGGGGGGGGGGGGGGAGTTGCATGGGCCGGGGGGCTGGGGTTTTGGCTCAATTACGCCAACAATCCAGAAACCCCCTGGCAAAGGGGTCGCGGGAGGCGTTTTATTATTGTTCTACCAAAGGGGGGGGGGGCGGGGCGTTTTCCGGGCCCAGGGCCTTTCCGCCCCCAGGGGGAGCAAGTTTGGGGGGGACCAGGTGGAAGGGGGTCAAAGCCCACTTACATCTTGGGCTTTCTGGCAGGGGGGCTTCACACCGCCCAAATTTTCGGCTCCCTTTGTGGGATGTTCGAATTACCACAAAGACAGCACCCGAATGTTTACTACAAAAAAAAATCAATTTTTTCACGACGATTCGAAGGGGGGAATCTCAACTTACGCGGGCAAAAAAAAAAAAAAAAAAAACAAAAAAAAAAAACAAAAAAAAAAACAAAAACACAAAACAAAAAAAACAAAAAAAAGGGGGGCGGCTGACTCTTTCCTTCGAGCGCTGAAGGGGCGGGAACATCTTCTACCGCCCCCCTCTTTCTTACCGCAGGGCAAACCAAAATTTTCCGAACTCTAACTATACCATTGTTTATTCAATCAACCACCAAAGAGCGGATGGACCCAAAACTTGGGGCGGCCGATTTATTTTGATCACGGAGGCTTCAACCAGGAATCCTTTGCCGGGAAACCTTTTACAGAAAATAAAACTATTTTTTCTTGAAAACGAGGGTTTTTTTCAAAAAAAACGCGTCATAGGGACGTGGGGTGAACGGAAGTTTGGTCCGCTAGTTTTTCGCGCTAAAAACGGCGGCTTCTTGATTAACCCAAATTGGGCCTCGGGGATTACAATGGGCTGTGTCGGGTGAGTTTGATACTCCCATTGTTTTATCGCGGCATTGGGGTCGATGGGGAGGGCGCAACGCCTATGGGTTCCGGACCCCAAGGGGGAACCTGGGGGGAAAACAAACCGATCATTTGGGGGGAAGGGGGGGGATTCGGCCCCAGGCCACCAACACAAATTGTTGGCCGGAATTCTTTCGGGGCCGGGGGCGGAGGGTATTGTTTTTTACCGGTATCGGGAAGCAGCTTGCTCAAAAAAGGCGGGGGCGGAGTTTTTCTGACGGGCTTCTATTTAGGGGGGGGGACACGACGCCCGCAACGTTCAGAAGAAAAAAGACAGGA
>Ga0179591_1350824_pt1 | contig 10875 bp, 12 predicted proteins | sample CZOMad2_1_08_16f_FD_182891 | JGI IMG/M metagenome (GOLD analysis project Ga0179591, IMG submission 182891) | Vadose zone soil fungal communities from Angelo Coast Range Reserve, California, USA - CZOMad2_1_08_16fungal (PacBio error correction) | ecosystem: Environmental > Terrestrial > Soil >... | reverse complement strand
CTGAACTTTTTTGACTGGTTCGTGGTGGTTTGAGGCCCTTTCTTTTGGTTTTGATATTCCGCCTTTCCTGTTTTTCTCATCGGCGTCTTTGTGTCCGTTCGCTTCCTTGTGGCCCGCTTGTCGGTCGATTTTCCCCCAGGTGGCTTTTTTCCTCTTTTTTCTTGAATTTTTTTATTCGGGCTTGACGATACCGTTGCCCGATTGATTGGGAGTGCATCTTTTCATGACTCGACGGCCTGTCCCCTGACCCCCCTTTCCCCCCCATTCTCTTGTGATTCGGTCCATTTGCGGAGCGTCCGAGTTTATCGTTGACAAGCCCCCCAATCAGAACCTTCCCCTCCGCCTTTCATTCTGTATTTCTTTACTCGTTATCATTTAGATTAGAAAATCCGCCGTCTATAGCAAACACTATCTAAACGCCTTTCTTCCCCCTTTTCTCCGGTGTCTTTTTTTCTTCGGTTTTATTTTTGTATACCAATTGTCACATCCTCCCCTCGCCCTGCCTGCTTTTTCTCTTCAATCGGACGAGCGTTAGTAGATGAAGGGCGCTCTGGGGGTTTCCCCCCCTTTTCTGCCTGTCGCTGTTCGGGTTCCTGCTTCCCCACGTTTTTGTGCACACTTTGGCCGCCGCTAGTCTTCCTGGACCCGAGATACCCCAAAAGTGTCACGTCGTCTTTTTCGGGCTTTCCTTCTGACGCCGGCAGGTTTTTCTTTTTTTACTGCGTGTCTTCCTGCTCTTTTTAAGACCCCCCCTGTAGGCGCACTTGGGGTGCCCTTTGTGTTGGGAACAGAATCTTTTTAGTCCTTCTACCGCCTCCTTTTTTCTTCACCACCCTTATTCCTTCTGTTTCCTTAGTGTCAGACCACCGTTCTCTGATCCAGATGGGCTTTCGTCAGGCGTGCTTCTTCCCCCTCTTTTTCATATGGGTAGCCCTTTTCCCGATTTAGGACCCCCATGCCTCGGTCCGTTCTGTTCGGATCAATTTTGGAACCATTTTTCTTTCATGCTTCGCCGCATAAATCATCTCCTTGCTTTTTCTTCTCGTTTTGCTTCCCTTCGGATGTCCTTTGCCTTGCACCTGCTAAAAATACGGCAAATCTTCGCGTTTACTCACAACCTGTTTTTTGGCCTTCCTGATTCGCGCCCTGCCAATCCTCTTTTTTGGAGGGTTTGAGCCTACATACCGCCCTTGCATCCCCTACTTTTTTACTTTTTTGTTTAAGGTGGTATCCTTGCAGTCGCCCTTTCTCCATCTTTCACGACCGCTTTTCCTTAAAATTCCACCAGGACGCCCTCCATCTTCTGACCCTGTTGATGCGGCGGAGCCCACCCTTTTTTTTTTTACGTCTTCACATTCCCCGTCCATTGCTGGCCTTCTTCCCTCTCCTGCGCTCTTGGGCAAAGCGCAGTCTCGTTTTGAGCGTTCTACAAAACCAGCTTTTTTCACTTCCAGGTCCTTATCCTTTTTTTTTTATCCGCTTCTTTTTTTTCTCTAGGAAAATTCCACGTGTCATTTGACCTCCTCTTGCCACGTTGATCCCCTCCGCCCTTTTTCCCTTTTGTCCCCTCTTTTTCTATGTCACCCCCCCCCCCTGTGTCTTTGTTGCTTCGGCCCAAATCCGGTTCGCTTTGTGGGAGTCATTTTTTCCCAGGTTTCTGTCTATCTCCCCCACCCCCTCCCAGGTTCTTTTTCTCTCGTCGGCCCCTTAACTTTTGTTCCCCAGGGGATCACTCTTACGTTCATCGATCCCTTGATCCAGAGCTCCTTCCCTTGCACTGCGCAGTTCCCGTCCGTTGCTTACTATTCACAGTTCCAAGGTGAGGCACCTTCCGGTCCTCGGCCCCCGGTTGCAGCACCGCAACTCGTTTCAAACACGGTTCGCGGAGTTCCCTGCAGCCTCTTTTCCAACGTTCCCTGGTTTGCTTGGTCTGCGTATGAAGCCCACTCCGTATTGTCGATGCAGGCCGGGCCCATCCCTTTCAAATTTCGTTCGTTTCTTGTCAACGTTTCTTTTTCCCCCCCCTTTTTTTTTTTCTGAATGCTTGTGGGCAGACTCAAAGGTACCTTATAATCACCCTCGTGTTTGATAGATGGCCGACCTTCTTTGATTCCCTCTTTTCCTAGTGGACCCCCCCAAGAGCAAGCGTTTGCTGTCTGCTCGTCTTAGGGGAACCTCTCTTCTTATTAAGTTTTTTTTTGTGAGAATTTTCCGTCTTCTTTTCCGCCGTCGTCCCTTTTCTATTTCGCAGGGGTCCTTGTGCCCTTTTGGTTCGAATCAGACGTCGATCAACTTTTTTTTTTTTATCATACTTTTCCCAGGCTTTTTGTGAATCTTGCCTGCCCGTTCAGAAGATTGGTGGACCTTAGTCTTCCTTTATTCCTCACTTCGTACGGCTTGAGGTTTTTTTTTTACCGGCCTTGCTTTTCAGGGCATTTCAAAGCATGGGCTTTTTTTTGTTCATCTTGATGCGGTCTTTTCCCGATTTTTCTCTTTTCCGAAGCGCTCATCCTCTTCACTTCTTTCTTCTTGCTTTCTTTTGCGCAGCTGTGCCGTTGCCCCTCGTTCAGCGTCCACTCTGAATTAACTTCTTTAGGCATTCTTTTTGTGCCCCTATTGATGTCCCTCCCCGAAAATTTTCTTGTTTTCCCACCTGGCGTCGATTCTCGCGGCTGCCCCCGCTCCAGCGGACGTCCCTTGCCAAGGCGTTTTGGTGTCATAGTTTTCCCCCTTCTGCTATTCCCCGGCTAGTTTGGGAGAAGGTTTCGCCTATGTTCTTGAGCCGTTTTTCGAGCTTACACTGAATCCTACTTCCTCCCCCTTCACCTGGATTTTCACGTCTGTTTTTCCTCCTTCTTACGGGCTCCACTTTTCTCCGGCTTCTTTCTCTTTCAAGCGCTCCTCGCTGACGCCAGGCCTGTGGCTTTTCTTTCTGTCTGACGTCCGCTTATTGTCCCCCTCCTTCTTCATTGTATTCAGCGCCTTTTATTTGTTTTCCGCCTGTTGCGATTTCGTCTTTTTCGGTGGAGCTTTTGGCGGCTGACCTTTTCCATTTCTCCCCCCCCCAGCACGTTTAAGCAGCTTTCTTTTTGGATCCAGTTTTGAGTAAGGCATCAAGCTTCCCCCGGGCGTGATTCTTGAGTTTTTATGCCTTGTGGTGCCCTGTCCGCCACTCGAAATTTACTTTTTTTTTCCGTTACACCCGAAATGGAGTCCCCGGAGTCCCGCGGTTAATGTTTTTCTTTTTAACGCTGTTGTTATATGATGGGAGTTTTTTCTTTTGCTCTCTCTGAGGGTTGTGTGTTTCTTTTCTTTGGCCGTCTCCCTGATTTCTAGAGGGCTCGGCCTCCCTTTCTCTTACTCTCAATTTCGCTTGAGTTTCCGTGGGCGGCATAGAGGTTGCTGGCCGTCTCCAGTGTAAGTGGGGTTCACCCTCCGTCTTCTTTGTTTCGAACTATGCTTCCCCCCCCCGATTTTGCCAGGTCGATTTGTTGCACGACAGGCGGCGTTTCGCCCCGTCTCCTCCCCGCCCCCCTCTGTCTCCCCCCTCTGAGGGCCTTCCGCAGTCGTCAGGTGTTTTTTATATGTTTTTCTGACTTCGAGCCGAGGCAATTTTTGCCCTCTGGTCATAGGTTTACCTTCCTTTCATTCGAAGGTCAGGCCAACCGTTGTCCCTTCGGTGCCTTCTTTTCTTCTTCCTCTGTTTCACTGATACCAGCTTTCCTGCCGAAGGCGCTTGATGGAGGTGAGTCCCCCTCACCTACGCAGGCAGGTTACATCCCCTTTTTCCTCGCCCTGGCAACTTTGTGTCAACATTTCCTTAGATCTATCTCCTTTGTGGTGAATCTTTTGTCTTCCCTTGGTCAGCCAACGCATGCTCGGTATGGTTTGGTCCGAGTGCGGCTTTGGTCTTTGCTTAGCGGGCGGCTCTTCCTTACTTTCCCCATTTACCCGGACTGGGGGCCTTTTGTCGACGCCGTATTGAGTCAGGAATATTTTCATCCACCTCCATCCACTGACTCCGTCTTCGGATTCATCTTTCATCCGCATTGCAGAGGGTTCTATGGTTGTTTTTTTTCCGGTTCGATGTTTCTTGTCCCCCCCCCCCAGAAGCTCGGCCTCTATTTCCCTGGTTCAGCCGCCGAGTTCCCAAACCGCTGGGAGGAGATCCAGTCCCCACCGCAAACCCTTGCGCACTGCTTTTTCCAATCTCCCCCCCTTTTTTCCTTGTTTTTTGGGTTTGGAGAGTATCTTCTCCCCAATTTTACGGCGGATTGATTTTGGCGTCTGGGCTGGGACTCTCCTTTTACCCCATAGGTGTTTTGATGATAGGACGTTTTCAGTCCTCGTATTTATGCTTCAGAGTTGCCTTACACCATAGACTCAAAACCCCCCCCCTCCAACACGTCGTCCATTGAGAGGGTTTTCCAGAGCTTCGTCTTTGTTTACTAGCCCTGTGTTACGCGCGAGTTCTTGCGGGCGGGTACCCTCGGCCGATAAGATCACGGCCCGCTTTTACCCCTAATTTTCGGATTACCCGGGCTGTGCGCCCTTTTTCTTCCCTTCCCCCCCTGGCGCCCTTTGCTCGGACCAGCCCACAATCAGGCAACCAGCCGTAATCTTTAGGCTCTGTCTTCTCCTTTTCTCCCGTTCTCCTCGCCCCCCGTTCGCGCTATTCCCAATTCTCTCTCCTAAACTATCTTTTCCAGCTTTCCAGGGCCCACAACCTCCCTTTTTGTTCATGCTCCTTCGTTCTTTGGTGTTCCTTTTTGTGGAAACATCCAACTTTCGGTTGTTGGCGCTGGTTTTTTAACTCTTTCCCCGAGCGGAGTGTTTTGTTTTTTCACCTCCTTTTGGCCATTTGTTGGCCAGTCCTTTCCTCTATTTTCTCTTTTTCCGGAAGCTTGAACCTCTTTTCGCGGAACTTTCTTGCAGCTGTATCCCCAATCTTTTGAACCCCGTGGACGCCTTTTCCAGTTTCTCGTTTTGAATCTTGGACTTGCCTTGGATGACGGTTTCGGTACTCCCTCTTTGCCGACTGGCTTGCCCGCGGGTTGCTCTGTTGGGAAACGAATATTCGTTTCACTCTCGGCTGTACACATTAGCCTGGCGTTTTGCCGCATTCTTCTCGCGACATCCCAACCTCCCTTCCGATCCTTTTTTCATTTTTTTCAAGTTTTTTTCCGTCTGCTCGCTATGGTGGGGTCGGTCCAGGACACAGCCGCCTCCTCGATTTCAAAGCCAGTGTTTTTGACCCCCCAAGCCCCCCACTACCTTAATGTCGGCGTTTGTTTTTTTTTTCCCCCCCCCTTTCCAGTGCCTGTACCGGACGGTTCACCTACCAAATCGCTGCTGTTTTCTTTTTTTCCCTCCTCCCCCCACTGTCGCCTTTTCTGCTTTTTCCGTTCAGCCCCTCCGCCGGTGCGGATGAGCCTCTCTGTAATTACCTTTTGTAATTCGTTTTTCTTTCACCAGGTCATTTTTTTGCTTCCCGCCCCCTCCCCCTCCCGATCCGAATACTGCTACGCGCCCCTGGGGAGGATCCTGATTTGAATTGCTGGATCATACCAGCCTGCTCTTTTTTCTTCTCTCTCCGACCTTTTTTTGCGGTTGTCCATGCATAGCGCCCCGCACGAGTTAGCCGGGTTGTTATCGGACCCCCGCCGAGTTGTCCCTGACAGTTTTTTTTCACGTTCTTGTTCCGTTTTTTCCTCGTCCGGTCGTTGAAAAGATTGCAAATCCCCGCGGCATTTTTTTGGAAGGTATAATAGTGGTCACTTTGGAGTCTTTGGCTTGCATTTATTTTGTGTTCACTTTCCTATGCCCACGTTTTCGGCGGGTTGCGGCGAGTTTCGTGGCATTTCTTTTGCATTTGTGTCGGTTTTTTGAGCCGATTCCTTTGTTTTAGGTTTTTACACTTTCAAGGTGGTAACATTGCGGCGGGCTCCTCCTCTTTCATCCCTTCTCTTTTTTTCCTGGTTTGGCTCTCGCGCCGGGCACCACTTTAGGTTCGTATTAAGGATGATGCGGTGAGGCCAGCTGATGCCCTTCCCCCTCCCTCCGCACCTCAGCAAAAACTCTTTTTTTTACACACAGTTTTTTTTGAGGCCCCGGACGATATATTCTCAAACGCCTCCAGTGCGCAGGCGGCCCTGCCTCCAGTTTTTTTTTTTTGTTTCCTTTCATTCTACTCCAAACACTCCTTTTTTTTTATGCAGTTTTTCTTTCCGTTAAAATTTGCTCTTTTTCAAATCCTCTTTTTGATGGGTTTGGTGTTATGACAGGCCGTTAGACCCCTTCTACTTTTCGTCCCATGTTTTTTAGCTTTTTGTTAGGGCAACCCCCAGTGATGGAACGAGTATGTAGTTTGGGAGGGACGAGCTCACAGTTGAATTCTATATCTTCACTTCTCCCGTGTTTGTGGGTTTGAGTTTGGACATATTCGCTCGGCCGCTTTTTCCGCACTTTTTTCCTTGGGCCCATCTGGTTTCCTCTAATCTGCCTCTTGTCTTAATTTTTCGGATCGTATACCGAGGTTGTTTTTGGCATTGTGATTATTCTCCCGCATTTCAAGCCTTTTGACCTTTGCCTGTTCACCTTGGTACATACCGCCCTTTAGTCCTTTGTTTGTGTGTATGTTCGGCCCTCGCTTAACTGAGCTGGGTCTGTTTCATAACGCGATCTCCTGGTCTCGTTTTTTTTGCCTCATTTTTTTTATGGATGTCTGTTAGGTTTTCCTGTGGTGGTCTTGGCCTCAGTGTTATTTAGGTTCTTGTCCGATGCCTTTCATCTCCTGTCCTTCTGGCCTTTTTTGTGAGCAGGTTTCTTTTCCCGCGTCTGTCCCTGGCGCACACCATGACCTACGTCCAGGATTTGTGACGAGATGGAAATTTTTTCCGTTGCCCCTCTTGTATTTGCCGTGCCCCCCGTCCCTTCTCCTCTGGCCCGTTTCCCCCCTTTTTGGCATTTCTTCTGTGAACATGCATCCCTACTCCGTCCGGAATGTGCGTTTTTTTGGTGCCCCCCCCATAGGAGTTCCAATGCGGCGGCGGTCCGTTTTTTTATTTTTTTGCACGTTTGGCGCACCTTATTTTAAAGCAGGGTCGGCTTGTCCTTTTTGTCGGTTTTAGCGCCCAAACGCCGTCCCTTCCTGCTTTTTTTCGTCCAGGACACTTTGAGGTTTCAACAGCCCGTTTCGGGTTTTGGTGGTCGACTTCTGCATCACGAACTCTCTCTGCGTTTCTTTGGCCCCCCCCCCCCCACGCGGTCTATTTACCCCGTTCTGTGCCGGTGCGGGTTATTGAATGAATTCCGTTTCCCCAGGTTTTCTCCTCGTTTCTTTCGCTCTTTCGGCGCTTGACTTTTATTTCTTTTCCTCTTTTTATTGTTTGTGAGCCTTGGATCCCATGCCTGGTACCTTTAGTTTGACACTTTTTTGCACATTTTATTGCCCTCTTTCCAGGGATCAGGGGTGGTTAAGAAGGTTTCGCTCGCAAAATTCGGTCTCTTTCCGGACGCGCCGCCTTTTTTTTAATTGCGGCTAAGGGTTTCTTACTTTGTACGTGGCCCAACAAAAAAACCCAGATTGCCTTGCGTGCCTGTAAATCAACGAGGTGAGCCGGCCCCCGCCGATCGTTACCCTATTCAGTTAAGCCTTGTTCCTTTTCCATTTCTTTTGGTTCCCATGGTTTTATGAACCGCTGGCGATTGTTTCAAATCGTTTTTGTCCCTTTTTCACAAGCCTCAGTATCCTCTCGTCCTTCTTTGCCTCTGACATCTTTCTTTTGTTGTTTCGTCTTGTTTTTTTTCCCTAGATGGGATTCTTTTTCCCCTCCCTTCTGCTAGCTCCTGTGTGTCAGCCCTGTAGTAGGTCCTTCCATCTTTTTCTTCCGTTTTTTCCCCCCCCAACTAGGGTCCTTGTCGCGGGCGAAACTTTATTGATGAAGCGTATTTTTCCACCCGTTGCACGTTCGTGCCGCGCCCCTTTCGCTCTTCCCCCCCTATCTCCTTTGCCTTCCTGGTATCGTCACCCCTTTGTACTTTGAGCGGCTAGATTGGATTACACTTTGGCACGACGCGGTCCTGCTTCACCACGGTCCCCAGCGCTCCTCCTTTTCTTGTAGCCCCCGGCTTTGGTCCAACCTTCCTCTTTATGTGGGTTTCCTTCCGCCCTTCCCCGTCTCTTCTGCACTCTTTGTATTTCCCCCAGTCCCTCAGCCTTTTTGGATGTTCACAGACTCCCATCCCGAGGCAGGACTTGCCCTCTTTGCTCTTTCTCATTTCCGCGGATGACACTACGAATTTTCGGTGATTCTCGTGGCGAGTTCTTTATTCTCTTGTGGTTCTTCTTTTTTTCTTTTCTGAAGACGTTGTTAAGTATTTTTTCCTCTGCCCTTTTTTGGCTTGATTTTTTCTTTTTTTCGTCTCGCATTGGGGCAGGCGTAGGTACTACTTCCCCATTCCCTTTTTTTCACCATCAGGGGACCTTTTTTTCCTTCCTTTTCCAGATGATTTCTTCCATCTTGTCAATTGACAGTCCATCCTCGCGGCATTTCCTCGCTCTTCCATGCTTTCCTCCGCGACCTTTCACGCGGGTTGTGTTTTTTCTTTTAATGTCATTGGTGGAGAACAACGTCGCGCGGCCAGCGACGCGACCCTGTTCCCCCCTCCTCCCGACCGGACCCCCCAGGATTTGCCTTCTCCCTCCCCCCTCCATCCGCTGCGAGGTTCCTTTACCGTTGTGGTCCCTCTTACCTATCCTGCTTTTTGGCATTTCTTTTAGGTTTGCTTCCCGCACTCCTTTTTGACCTCCTTTGCTTTCCAGTTTTCTTTGGTCTTTGTCGGTTTTTGGTTTTTTTTTCACCACTCGCAAAACACCCGACCATTTCCCCCCCCCCCTTTTCGCCTTCCCTTTAAGACTGTCTCGCGTCTTCTCCCCAGTTCAGGCGACCCTCTTTTCTGATTTGTCACTTGCCCAATGCGTGTGCCCCGCTTCCTGAATATGATTCGTCTGTTTTTGTGTTGTGCTTTTTGGATTGACTGCTAGTGCCAACTTTCCCTCTTGTCTTTTGACCTTCTTTTTGGTTAGTAGATCTTCGGTAGCCTCCTATTCCTTTTAGTTCCAATAGGCCCCCTTGGCCCTAGCCCGCCTTTCCTGGGGCCTTCGGGGAGGCCTACCTATTTACAGGAAAATCCGCAATTTTTTCGGCTTCCCTGTTCTCCGCTTAAGGCTTTTTTTCCAGTTTTCCTATCCTTGTATCTTTTCGGTCTTTTAGACAAACTCTCTTGGCGGGCTATGGTTCTTTCTTCCCTTCCCGATCGGAGATTTTTTTGGCATCTTTGGCCCGTCTCCACGCGCCTTGATTAGAGTCTTTTCGACCTGAAAGCGTTTCCCACTTTTTTTGCTTCAGCCTTGCTTACCCGTGATAACACTTTCGCCCTTTTTGCTCTCGATTGCCGTGCGATGTGCGGAGGGGATGTGCTCCCGCCCGCACCTTTCGGATTGCGTGCTTTCCTTTTTCTTTTCCTTCTGTTGGGCCCCTTTTCCGGCCATTCCCTGGGACCCCCTTAAGCCTTGGTTTCCGATCTCGCGCACTTCTCCCACCCCTTTTTTCTCTGATCACTGGAAAATCGTATGGTAGAGCGCGTAGGCCCCTCTAATTGTCTTCTTTTTTTTCCAGACAATTCTTGCCTTTCTCGATTTTTCCAGCGAAGTGGACACAATGATCAACAGTCTTTTCCACACCGACGGTTGTCGTTGTCGTCTGCTTAAATTGATTGTGTTGTTCTGGTTTTCCCTTTCGATTTGGCGGCGTCCCTTTAATCCACCTTCATTTGCCGAACCAGTTTTTTCTATGTTTCCGCGGTGCGTTTCTCTTATTCCGTTCCCTCCTACTTTCTGTCTTTTCCAAAGGGGGTCTGTACCTTTCAACCACCTCTCTCACGGACTGTCTACGTTTTGCGCAAGTGGAAGACGTCTGACCCTCCCTTCTTTTTTCTCTCTCTGCCCCCCCCACAGAAAAATGATGGTTTCGCGAGTTCAGGGCTCCACTGCCTCGAACTGTTTTATACTTTCTTGGACCCAAAAAAGCCGGTTTGAATTAACTTTTCCGTGTCTCCTTGGCTGTTTTGTGTCTTTGACCGCCTCCCCACCCCGCGGCGACCCGGTCATCCTCGGAGGTTTCCGCTCTGGTAATTGGACCACTTCTCTTTCACCCCTTCCTTTGTTACGCTTTCTTCCCTTCTTGAGTTCGCTAGAGTTGTTGGTAGCTTCCCCCGCAGTCTGACATTTCTTTCCCACCTTCTTCTTTCCCCTGTTCTCTTCTTCCTTTCATCTCCAGTTTTAGGGCGCGAGACTTCTTGGTCACTTCTCTTGCCCTCCAGTCTTTTTTTTTTTTTTTCGTTCTGTTCGTTGGTCCCCCCTTATTTACGTCGTAAGCAAACATCGCCACAACACGGGGAGTGCAGCATTTCTATATTGCCTGCCACCTCCCCCCCTCCCTGCGCCTTTGCCGTCTCTTTTTCCCCTCCCAGCAAGTCCCATTCTTTAGCGTTTGCAACCGGGTTAAGCAGTCCTGTGAGGCGAAACGGCATTAGGTCTTCCAGAGGCCCCGAGGTGTCCCTCTTCCCACACCACCTTTCTCCACCCCCCCCCTCTCCCTACCTCCTTCTTTCCTCACAACTTCTCCACGATCGGCTCCCTCCCCTTTCACCTTACCTCTAAATTCCCCCTACGTCTCGCCACCTTTTCCCTCCCCCTCCACCCCCGTCCACCGCCCCAGCCCACCGCCCTAACTCCCCCTCCCTTGCTTTCCGCCCTCCCTCTCTCCCTCCACCACCCTCACCTAACTATGCCCTCACACCTTGCCTCCCCTC
>Ga0179591_1268070_pt1 | contig 10875 bp, 9 predicted proteins | sample CZOMad2_1_08_16f_FD_182891 | JGI IMG/M metagenome (GOLD analysis project Ga0179591, IMG submission 182891) | Vadose zone soil fungal communities from Angelo Coast Range Reserve, California, USA - CZOMad2_1_08_16fungal (PacBio error correction) | ecosystem: Environmental > Terrestrial > Soil >... | reverse complement strand
GGTTTGGATACTATTCCTAGTGTTTCTTTCCCCGGTAATTCATTTCTCCTTTTTTTCCAATGATCCGGCTCAAAAGACGATCGATCCTGCGCTACCCTTCTTCTACTCTCTAGTTTCGACGTCTTGGAGTCTTTTTTGTTGGGCCAGTGTCTTTTCTTTCCCCCTGATTCATGATCCACTCCTTGACTTTAGAATCGGTCTTGGGTGGAGATTGCACGACCCGGGCCTCTAGTCAATCGTCTCCCGTAGTTGCCCTTTTTCCCCCCCCCTTAATTTCGACAAGACTTTCCTTTACAGTCCCTCTTTTCCTCTCCCCCCCGCCAAAAAAGTAGTGGGTTCGTTTTTTGAGTGGGTCTTCGCCACCATCCCTTAGCTTCCCCCTTCCCCTCCGGCGCCCTTTCCCCCAAGAAGAAACTTCTTCATCATTTGTCCCCTTCTCCTTTAACGGACGAGATTTGAAGTATTTCGATTCCCATCCTGCATCGGATGTCTCCCTCCTCCTTAAGACTACTGAACCAGCAACTCCTTCTCTTTGAAATGGGGCCTTTTCGAACTTTTTTCCCTTTTCCCCTTTGAATAGTTTTCAAAACTGCTTTCAGAGAGTAGATTTTTTCCTCACGATTGCGTCCTTTTCTCTCCAGTCCCCTCGTGCCTCCCACCATAGTTAAGCCTTCTATCAGTGCTACAGGTCCTTGAACTTTTCTTAAGCTCCTTTCGACTCGTTCCACCTTCCCGGCTCCCCCCCTGAAACTTTGCCTTTCTCCCTCCGCTATCCAGCTTCCTTCGCGACCCCCCTCTCTTTCGGATGTCCCCACGATCATTTTTCTCGGGGCTAGGTGCTTACCTCTGAACGACGATATGCTTTTTTCTCTCAAAGTTCGTGATTCTTATTGATTCCCCTCTGAATTGCCATGTAGAGCTTCTTCCCTGGACCGAGTTTTTCTTCTGCCCGCTTCATAGAGAGAGCACCTGCCCTTCCCCCTTTCCCCTAACGTATTGCTAGGAACCGCTTTGTTAATTTCCTTGTCGTAGATCTATCTCTTCAGCAGAGAAGTTTTTGTTTACGGCCTTCAGTTTTTGTGTCGCCCCCCCCTTCCCACCTCTTGTGTTTGTTACGCGGGAGGTCCCGGTTCCGCGCCGGCACCCCTTCGTCCCGCCTCGACCCTTCCCCTCCAATTCCGTGCCTGCTGCTTCTGCCCCCTCACCGCCCGGGACCTGCTTCCCGAGTCTCCCGTTCGTCGCTGGTTATCCTTTTCGTCGTTTCGTCAGCCCCCCCCCTAGATCCAAGTCACGGCGTGCACCCTTCCCTCCCTTTTTTGAGTCCCCGTACCTCCCTGTCCCGCTTTCCTGATCTGTGATACCCCCGTTTCTGCGCTGGAGTGGGAACCCTTCCTACGAGTCCCCTCGCAGTTCGCGCCCCATTCTTTATCTTTCCCCCTTTAGGTGGGACGTTTGACTCCAGGCGCTCAGACGAAGTCCTTACACCCCACCAAGATTTCTATCGCATTCCCCATTATAATGAACTAACAGGCAAGAGGCCTGCCTCCCTATACAGCAATGTCCCCCTATTAATCCTTCTAATCGGCTCTCTCCTCCATGTTTCTTATTCTTTTCTCTTAGCCGATTGATTTACTCTTTTCATGAACCCTAACCCTTCATGTCCTACTGAGCCCCCATAGGAGGATACCCTCCCTTGACCTTGGTAAATTAAGATCCCTGAGCCCCTCACATAAACCCCGACCACGGACCCGCCCTCGGGTCACGATTGCTATGTGGGGTGTTCCACCGAGTAACTTCGAACCTTTATAACACTAGATTTCAGTCGTGCCCCTTCTTTAGTTTAGACACCCGTCCCTTTTTTTTTCGTTCCCCCCTCAGTTAAGATTGGGTTGGAACTTTCGAAATTCACTACTTCCATAATCCCCCTTTAGCCCCGGGGAGTCTTCCTGCCCTTCAATTTGTAGAATTTTGAGCCTCATCCCCCGAATTTCCCTAAGGATTTAGCATTTCTCGTAGTATTCGCTTTTGTTTTTTTTTTTTTTTTCCCCATACTCTTCCCCCTTCAGACAAACCCCCATAAACAAGTTCCCCCCTTTTTAGCTGCCCTCCAAGCTTTTCCATTGCCGGCACTCTCACCACACCCCCCTTCCCCCCCTTTACTATCTTAAGAATATACGCCTTGAAACAAAGAAGCCGCGTCGTCCCAGTTTCAATCCGACCGTGTGACACTTCCTTTACGTCTTCGTAGTACAGGTATAGTTTTTTCCGTGGAGCACAAAGGACTCCAGTTTTTAGATCTCCCGTCCCACATTCTCCCCTGTCTTCAAGGCCGCAGCTTTAATCCTACCCTTTTTGTCCAGTCCTAGAGGTAAGTCTCAATCATAATCCCCCTCTCTTCATCCCAGAGTCTTCCCTCCGGTTTTCCTTTCTTCCAGCTCCAGAAGCTTGCGAGAGAAGATCCACCTTCTTCTCCTCTAGTGTCCTCTTGTTTCCTCTATTTGTCTCGACTCGTAGTCCAGTAGAAGTGAGCTCCACTCCCTCATACTCTAGTGAACCCCCCCTCCTTTTCCCGAAGATCTTCCCCCTTCAACTCCTCCTTCCGTCAGCTGGTTAACTAGAGCATAGAGCAGCGGTGACCTCCCTCTCGACCAATGACCTTTCGGTCCTTCCACCCCGCTCCGCTGAAGTTTTCCCAGGTCATCTTCTGTCAGGTGACCCTCGAATGAGTATCGATTTCTACTTATTTTTCCTCTTTCATTTTAGGTTCCCTTAACCAATTTTCCAAGGTGTTTTCTTCTTCTAAATGTCCTCTCCCCCCCTGAGGTAGTAGGCGAACCTTGATGTGGTCCCTCCCTCCCCCACCGTCACCCTTCCCTGTTTTCCTTGTCGTCGAGACATCCCAATTTTTAGGCAGGTGGTGGATCTAGCACGGGACTTCCTTTCCTTTCGCAAGACCCTTTCCTCGTTCTCTCTCAATTCTTCCGAAGAAACCCACTCTGCCCTTACCTCCTTCCTGCTATATTAAAAGGGGTGAGTACCTTACAAGACCCCCCCCCCACACTTTAATTCGCAACCTAGATCCCCCTTGACCAACAGTTTTTTCTCGTCTCTCTTCCCCATCCCCTTTTTCCAATGGGGATGGCTCCCAGGTTGAAAAGCGTGAGCAAGATTCCCGTTTCCCCCTTGCCGGAAGCACGAGTTCGTTACTTTCTTCTTTCCCCCAACTCGGCCACCTCCCTTTTTTTAGATCTTTCAGTTTTTTTCCCTATAATTTTTTCCAAATAGTGATGGAAGTTCCTTTCCTACAAGTTTTCATATGAATTGCACCGTATTTAGTAACACAGTGAGCTCTAAAATCCCCCGTTTCCCCTTTTTTCCCATGGCCCCCTGCCAAAATGTCCTTCATCATTTAGTGTGGGGAGGTTGGGTTGTGGGGTTTTGTGCCCTTTCGGGTTTCCTTTTTTTTGGTTTTTGGGGGGGGTGTTACCCCCCTCAGTTCTGTTAAGCGGTGATCAAGGACTTGAATATACCCTGTATCTCCTTCCCGGAACGGGTTTTTGTGATAGGATTTTAAATAGTAACCCTCTGGTGAAGGCCCTACTTCCTTTCCTATCTAACTTAACGATGGACTCCCTTAGTTTTCTTCCCTTTTCTAGAAATTAAACCTGAAAGGGGGAATGTGGTATTCCCCCCTTCACTGATTTTCTCCCTCCAGACTCTGTGCAACTTTCCACCCCCAGTCTGATATCCTTTTCCCCCCCCGGATTGGACACCGCTGAGAGATCTCCTCCTCTCTTCTTCATGATCCCCTCTTTTGATTCCTTACACGATTCCTGAATTGTCCTTCCCTCCCCCCTCTCTTCGTTCCGGAGATGATAAAGGAAGTGTATATGCCCCCCTTACCTTCGCCATAGTGAAACCCCTGCCGCAGCTAGTTATGGACCATGTCCCAGATTTATTTTTCCTCCCTAAATCCCGGAATTATAGTCACATAGATAGTGTTCAATCCTCATACCGATTTTTCCGCCCCTGACTCTCCTAGAGCCACTCCTCACTTGCCTCCTCTCCGCTATTGAAGCGGGACGAGCACGTCTCCCCCGGATTCCCCTTTCTTCCTTACCAAGCGAGTTTTCCAAATCTCCCCGCTTCAAATCCTTTTTAGTTCATTCTGACCTAAGGATGATACTGGCGGAACCTCCAATTTATCTATGTATTTCTCGGAGAGGTCCCGTCCTCGATTTAATGTCGCGGTGGGAGGATCCCGAGGGCCCCTCTCACCAGCCCCGACCTCCTTTTTTAACCTTCATAAAAAGGATTCGGACGTTTAAGAGTTGCGAAATGCTTTTATTCCTTCCTTTAGTTCGTTTCTCTCCCTTCTAAGCCTCTTTGTTTTTCTTGCGTTTTCTTTCATAGACTTTCTTTGTTTTCTTCGCCCGGAAAAATTCTAGGGAGGCGTCGTCGGGTCAACTGTGTCCCCCCCTCACGTCACTTACCCCCCCCTTAACCCGAACCCTTTTTTTACCCTTGGAAGCCTTCTTTTCTTCTCCTCCCCCCCCCTTCGCCAATTAGAGCGATCCGAGCCCGATAGTTCCTTTTCTCTGTAGTTGCAAGTGACCCCTTCTTCCAGACCCCTACTTTTGTTCCCTCAGATGAAACTTATTAAGAGGAGCACGCAGAATGAGCCCCCCCCTTCCCGAAATCTTTAACGTTTCTCCAGGTTTCTTTTTAAGTGAGTTACCATCCTCCTATCCACCGACTTTGACACTTTAATTGCCTTTTTTCCTTGTACTTTCCCCTCCCTTTTTCCGAAGCCTTGAACGACTCCCCCCTGAGAGCGGCCGACGCTATTATGATCATTGAACAGGCCCCTCCTGAAAGACCCATTTATTCAGCCCCTTTCCTCTTTAGGGTGGTGTTGATCTCTCCTTTTTAGTCTCTTTGAGTATCGATAAATGTTACCTTCACTTAGAAGACGATTAATTTGCTTCATAATTATTTTTTTCTTAGTTCATTGAGGCCCTTCCCTCTATAATGATCCGAAATTACCCCCCATGTAACCAGATTTTAGCCCGCTTTTCGCTCTGTTTTAGGTTTTCCAGTTTACCCCTCTCCCCAATTTCCAAAGGTGGTCCTGTTATCAGTCCCTTTTTGTTCCCCTTCCTCATCAGGTGTCTTTTTACAGTTAATTTTTGGGTGGTCTTGTGAACCCGTTTTTAAGTTCTCCGATCTCCCACTCCGACGCGAGCTTTGGTCTCCCTCGTCCCCAAATTTTTGGTGGGTCCTCACAACAGTGTCTATCGCGGTCAGAGCCTTGGAATCGGGGTGACGGCCTCTTACATTCCCCTCAGCCCCCCCAGTGCCCTCCCCCATGGGGTGCAGTTTCCTCCAAGAAGTTTAGTAGCCCAGGCCCCCCTCAACACCTCTCTTGTTATATTTTTCCTTGCATTCCACCACCCAGTAATCCCTCTTCAGCCTGATCCCTTCTCCATGCAAGAAGACGTCCGTGAAGTAGGAATTAAGGGATATCCCCTCGTCGGGATATTCACCCTTTTTGTCTGAATACCTTCTCTTCCATTCCTCACCTTTCTCTTCCACTTCTCATGAGCTTAAGATCGTCTGTAACGTGGCTGTAGAATCTCCATCAGTTCGATTTCCCCGAATACTCCCCCTCTTCTTTTCCCTCTTGTCACAAGCGCTAGTCCTCTTAGAGCCCCTGATCGTAAGTATTGTTTTCCCCCCTTTCCTCGCACTTTTTTCTATCTCCCACGATGTGTTTCCCTTCGTCAGACCTAGTAGTGTGTACGGCGCGCTTATACTCCGACTTTCTTTCAATGTATCCCCCCTGATTCCCTGATTTAAGTTTATAATCGATAGCATACTCTATATGAAATATTTACTCCCCTTTCCTGTGCTCGAGTGTTTTCATCGGTAAAGCATCCTCCCGGTCACTCCCTTCTCCCCCTGAGGAGTTATTTCCCCCCCTAGAGAAGCCGAAGATAGAGTTCCCTTTACTCCGGGATGGCTGGAATTCACTTTTCGATTCTTTTCACCTCATCTCCATCGCTCTAATTCCAGGAGATATTCGATATAGTAACCGGTTGTCTAGAGCCCCCTCACCACCCATCTCACGTCAGTGTTAGGAAAGTTGCCGTAGACCTGTTCCTTATTTCTTCAACTCCTTTTCGCCTCCCCCCCCCTTCCCCAGGTCGAGGTGGACTTAGTCCTTTTCCTCTCCCCCCGTAATATTCGGACTCGGCAGTATTTTTTTTTTTCACTTTTCCCAGATTAACTTTTTTTGAAGTTCTCCCCCTCCACTTTGACTCAAGGTTTTTTTTTTTCTCTTTAGAAAACCCCCCCCCGTCGAAAATTTGTGAAACCGGGGTGAGTAACCGTACCCACAGACACCCCCCCTCTTTCTCGATAAACGATCTTTTTTCTAAACCTTTTCCCTCCTCCTTCGGAACCCTTTAACAATGGTTTCGGAGACCTCCGTTTCCAGAAGTGAATTAGATTCCCGTTTCCGGTGTATCTTTTTTAGAACGTTTCTCTCTTACCCCCAACCCCCCTCGTTCCCTATCCTCAATAGTTGTGTTTTTCTAGCTTATCACCGTTCTCTTTCTTCCATCGTCCCTGTGTCGAGACGCCAATTTGTACCTCCATTCTATTCACCTTCTTCTCCCCCCGAAAGGACAGCGATGTTAAGCTTGCGCTCCCTGTTCTTCCAGTCTATTTCTTCTTTGCGCTAGGTTTTAGTTACGACCCCCCCATTCCTAATCTCTCTCAGGAGGAATAGGTCTGTGGATTTCTGCCCCCCCCCTCCCTTGTATTACCATTAGCTACGTAGTTCTGGCACCTTTTTTTTTCCCCCCCACCCCCCCCCCCATTTCCTCCCCTTGATCCTTCCTCAGAACTTTTTTGTTATGACTATTCTACCACCCTCGACTAGGGATTTTCGACCATCCCTTTTTTTCTCTTCCCTCCAAATCCCAAGCCCCCTTAGACGTTACCCGGCCTCCCCCCCTCACCACCTCCAGTGTTTTCCTCCCCCCTCTTAACGATCTCTCTAGAGACTTCCATCCCTTCATGGAGAATCGTCTCTCTTTGTTAATCCCACCCCTTCCCCCCGCTCAATTTTTGAGCCCCTTTTTTTTCTTTTTGAATCTTCTTTCCTGTCCTCCCGGACCGGTATAGAAGTTCTTCGATTGTATCGGGAGTGCACCCCCTTTCCTCGAATTTGCGTTAATCTCTGATTCGTCCGACAAATGGCCCCGTTCCTAGCTCTATCTAGGACCGTTGTGTAAGAAGCTACTATTCATGTAAACTAAGAGCGCTCCGATTACCAGAGAAAGTCTGTTAAGTTTAGTGCTCTGATCCTCCCTCTTCCTGAGCCGTCCGGAGCTAATTCTTCGAGAACCCTCGTGCGCTCTGTATAACCCCTCTCTCTATTTCATTTGACCATACTTTTCCCCCTTTCCTTTTGTTTTATAGTTCTCCCCTCAGTATGAGTGTGTGCGCTGGCCGGAGAACGGACACGTGCACGCTAGCGCCTCACCGGTGTCATTGTAGCTTTGTCGTCCTCGGTGATGCAGCTGGTTTCGCTATGTTGCGATGTTGGCTTGAAGACCGCTTGTCCCTCTTTTTCTCCTCAAGAGAAGGGAAACAGAAACCTCATAAGGAGTCACTCGTCCCAGTATCGTCTCTGGTCCCCCGCACTGAACGACGCGTTTCTGTAATCCCGCATCGGACGTAGTGTTTCCCTAGCTATACCAGAGGTTAATTTTTTCTTCCCTTTTTTTATCTTTGTTTCTCTTTTGCAAATACGCAAAGCAAGAGACTGCCACTTCGGTGTTGTGCTTGTACTTCAGACGATCATACGGAGATGCAGGACCCTTCTTGTATTTTTTCAGGTGTCGCGCCCTGTACCATAACGTTTTCCCCCCTCCGTGTACAGAGATATCAGACCACTGTTAGAGCTTACTCCCATGCCTGTCGACTCCCTCTTCCCTTCGTGTTAGGAGAAAAGAGGATCAGGCCGATGATTTAGAGACATAGCGGACGTTCCCAGAGATTTATCAGTACCACTCTCCTGTCCAGGTTCACCCCTTCAACTTACTCTTCGGTCGGCAAGCTGACGTACCGCCAGGGGACTTTCTCTCGGTGGTCGGTCGCGTCGCCGGCTGGCTATTTTAGTTAGAATCGATAGCTAATAAAGTGGTCAGTCTAAATGCGCACAGAACGCATTAACTTGCGATGACGCCCCCCAGTCCCCCGTCCTCTGGAATGGCCGGAAATCATCTACGTTTGGCGTCCTTTTCCCACCCCCCTTACGTTATGGTACATGATTATTGCGGATGTCGGCCATTTAGTCGTCTGCGAATCCTTGTCGTTGAAAATTTTTGTTGCCTTCTTCGAAACCTGAACCCCAAACGGGCGCGACACCCTTTTCTTTGTACATTGCCCCCCCCCTCCGAATGTGCGACAAATGTTCCTAGTTGAGAGTGGACGGTGGGTATGGAGGAAACGGAGTGTACTTCTCTCCATCTGGCACTTTTATTCTGAACTAGATTTCTGCCCCTCATCTCTCGTCACACTACTCCTCTCCGTTTTGTTGCCCTTTTTTTTTTACACCCCGAGAGTACGTCTTATGAATGTTGTCACGCTCTGTGACTTTGACCAGCTCGTACAGGTTTCACATTTTTCAGGCGGTTGTGTTTGGGGACTTCTTTCGATACTGGCCTGAGCGCTCACCCCGAGGCCGCACTGGGACTTCGTATTCGCCTAGTCGCATAATCCCCCGAAACCACTCCCCCCCCCCCTAGTTCCGCTCGTTACTAATTCCCGTCGCGATCAGTCCTGGCTTGTTTATCCCCTCGTTCCTATCCGAGAATTTTCACTTCCGCACAGTGCTCCTTCACAAGGAAACTTCCAATTACTCATTGCCCCCCCCACCCTGATATCCGACAATGTCCGCTAATACTTGTACGTGACCGGGGTATTGTTTCACCTGGCGCTTCATCTGTTCCACACCTAACCCATCCCTCGCGCCCGTCCCTTGGGGCTGGCTACGATCGCGCTTTTTTTTTCTTGCGGGCCATCTGGTTTTAACTTGGCCAATCGGAACTTGTTTCAGGGTTTCAATTTTGACCCGCGCTGCCGTCTTGAGCTCTTGTTCTTTTGTTGAAGAGATTTTGCTGCGTCCTTATTTCGCTCCCCTTGATGCCGTTCTTCAATTATATTTTCTAAGTGCAATTCAACACTCCCCCTTCAGCCAGTGTTACGCCCCCCCGTAAACCAAGGCGTTCCACTCCCTCTCTTTTTACTCAGTTACTGAGACCATTTTGCCGCCTGTTAGAGCTGACTTTTGTGTGTTATACTCACATCCCTCACGGGGAGAGCCTTACCTTTTTTACCCACACCTCTCGAATTTGTGTTCCCGTGCGACCTATTGCGTGTCCGAGGCGGCTTACAATTCCGTTTTGTTACGACTCCTCATTAAGATAATTACTGTCCTCGGCCTTGTTAGTGTGCTACGATCTCTGTCGACTTCTATCCCTTTTTTCTGTGTGTTGTGGGGTCTGGCGCACGCGTTCGGTATCGCCTCGGAAGAGCGTTGTCGCCGCCCCCCTTTCCTGCCTCTAGGCAATCCTTTTACTCCCCCTTTTTTCCTAACTACTCGAGATTTGTTTTTTCTTTTGCGATGGTGTCTTTTTCAACTCATCTGAGATCACGATCCACGGAAACCCTTTTCGAATCGAGCCCCCATCCCCTTTTTGATGATTGTGCTATTTCTCGTTTTCGCCCGACTATTACGCGGTCCCGGTGCCGTACGCTCCCTAGCAGCAACGAAGTTTTTCCATCACATCCCCTTTACGATCGTAAAATGGTGACGATCAAGAACTGTATTCATCTGTGTCAAAACACCCCTTCTTATTTCTACACCCCTAGCCTTTGCTAGCTCCCACTAACTTTTCCCATTTCTCTTGCCTAGGGGATCCAAGACCCCCTCAGCCCCTTCCCCCCCTTCTCTTCTCCCTTGCTCTCCCCTGTTGAGTTTCCTCGCTGTGGGTTCGACTTCGCCCTTGAGTCTGTCTTTCGTGCCTGTCTGAGGCCCACAATGTGTCTTTTCTTCATCTACACTTCCCCTTCCTTTATCTACAGGGTGTCTGCATTTGATTGAGTCGCCCCCTCTGACCGCGATCCTCCATTTAAACGGCCGTTTTTTTTTTGCGTCCCAGTTATCTTTTTTTTGCTGTCCACACGTCACGTCTCACTTTATGCCTAAAGTCTGGTTAAATCTTGATTCCCATTTATCACGTGGCTCTTGCGTGTTTGAACGCCCCGATAAGCCTTATTCATAAGGTTCCTTCATTCGTACCCCCTGGGGTTCTGACGCGATCAGGTCGATATGCCAACCGTTCCCCACATAGATACTGCTTTTCCTATATTTTTTTCTACCATCACGATACCTGCCTTCATCTCGATCAGTACGTCCCGGCCCGTCACAGCGCGCTTTTTTTTCTGACATGGATCCCGACGGTTTTTTTTAGAGTTTTTTATCTTAGCCTCGCCCTCGTCTTTTTGCCGAGGTGGCCTTGGTATTTTTGTGTTTAAGCGACGGGTTCATGTCGTCGTTATAACTGCCTCCCTTTCTAATCCCCAAGAGCTTTTTTTCTTCCTCTTTCCACTCCACCAGTCTAGCTTAATTGGCAGCTTAATCCTTCTACCCTCCCTTTTTCGTTTCCCTTACCTCTGATGAGATTGCTCCTTGTGTGTTTCCCTCGATGGTCATCTACCGGCACCTTACTCCGTGAAGATACAGCCGTTCAAGCCACCTCTTGTACCGTTCCCTGCAGTCCGTTCCCCCCTTCGTCTCCG
>Ga0179591_1360191_pt1 | contig 10876 bp, 9 predicted proteins | sample CZOMad2_1_08_16f_FD_182891 | JGI IMG/M metagenome (GOLD analysis project Ga0179591, IMG submission 182891) | Vadose zone soil fungal communities from Angelo Coast Range Reserve, California, USA - CZOMad2_1_08_16fungal (PacBio error correction) | ecosystem: Environmental > Terrestrial > Soil >... | reverse complement strand
AGGAAGACAGCTTTTTCTTTTCCCCCCCCCGACGAACGGAAACCTCTACTTTCCCTCTGCTTTGTAGAGGGCAGCGTGACTTCGAACGTTTTCCCGCCTTCTGCGATGAGATTATGTGCCAGACCTTTCTTCTCCCTTCTCTACTGCTCGAAGACTTCCCTTTCCTTTCCCCCCTCAATGGAAGCGAGCGAGGCTCTCCTCGGGACAGGTTGCCCTTCTAGCGCAAATGATTCGGAGATTCGAGTCCCTCAAACTAAAAAATGAAGGGCCTACCCCCCCTTCCCTTTTCCCCCTTTTCTTCTTCGTCCTAATCCTTTTCGCCGAGGAGCTTTTTCGGCCTTACGAGTCCGACGGAGGACAACTCTTTTCCCGTTCACTCCCGGAGAACAATCTGTGCCTTTTTTCTCTCTGATCGGCCGGAAAGCGATGACTGGGCTATTTCCCTTCGCTTCCTCCTTTCACTTGCCTGAACAAGAAGGTCCCTTCCCCTTCCCCCGTGGATAGTAATGAGATTACACCCCTTTCCCAGTCCGCCTTTCCCCGGATATAATTATGAGAATGAATTTCCACCTTGTGGGTCATAGACGTGCCTTCCTCCCCCTTCCCCAATTAAGTCTTAGAGCCGGAGACCTGCCTTCCCCCCCCCCCCCATTCTTTTTCGCAGCTTTTTTTCAGGAGATGCAGAGGCTACCAAACGTTTTTTCTTGACATGTCGGCATCGTGAATACTGTACTCTTCATTTTTTTGGGGCGGCCGACCTTTTTTCCGCTTATCCTTTTTTTTCGCGCTCGGAGAGGCGTGTTTTGCACATCGGGTCAAAAGAAGTTCTCTACGTTTCTCCCTTTTTTTTTTCCCCTTTTTTCGGGGAATCACGGCGAGCCCCTTTTTTTTCCTTGTTGTACCGGGCTTGGATCGATTACATTCCCGCTTTAGGTGCCGTTGGCCTTCGCGTCCTTGATGCGGGTTGTCATTTTCGGCGTCGCATTACCGAAGGAAAGAAACTCGACATCCACTACATCGATATGGCCTGTTTTTTTCTCCCTCCCCGTAATGGCCTCTTTTACCTTTCGGCCCGGTTTCTTGTGTTTTCGTTTTGATTGAGTAACGAGGACCCTAAGAGGGCAGCCCCTCCTTTCCTTTTTTCGTCTAGGAACGCCCCCTTTATTTTTTTAGCAAAGAAGGTCCGTGCGAATTGAGCTTTTTCTCCCTTCCTCGGTCGGAGGCATGCGTACTGGCAATGCCAGAGCTATCTTTTAATCTTTCTTTTAGATTGCATTGCCCTTTTACCCCTCCACTTTACGCATGCGCCTCTGCCGTTACAATCAGTTTCCCCTGGGCCACTCCCGACTGCTTTTCTTCCAGAATCCCGTTGCGGCCTCGTAAGAGCGCGCCGTATCGTTTCTTTTCGCAAGTTATCCCTTTTTTTTTTTCCAGCCGACTCGCATAAAAGGGCCCCGTTAGGAAAGCTCTCTCTTCCGTGCTTATCGGCTCCGTGTTTTTCCCCCTCCCCCCCGTATTATTGATCAGATGACGCCGTTCTCTTTCGTGCCCTTCCTTTATAGGTGTCGGTCCGTCAACTCCCCCTTTACAACAACGACAATCGCTTTTGTTTTTTTCCCCGCGTTCGCGGGTGTATCTATTTCCCCCCCCCCTTCAAGATTAGGAGTATTGGAAGCGGTCCCTTTTTTCAAGCATATGTTGAGGTTGGACTCTCCCGTAGAGAAAGTAGTTTTTCCCCGGCTTCCCTTCCCCCTCTTCTTCCTGAAACCGAAGCCGAAGAGGGCCTTTCCCCCCCCAAATTCTTATATAGAGAAAGAACTTTCTTTTCATTAACGATGCCTACATTTTCATTCATCCTTTCCTCTCCTGGTTTTTGCCGCGAATTCGCCTGCAAAACTTCTTTTGTCGGGTTTCTCTATTTGAAGGAAGTCTGACGCCGTCATTTCCCCGTATTTATGCTGATGCGATAGAATTCCTATGTCCTCTTTCCTCACACCAAAGAGGGAACAAGCTCTCCGTGGTTAGAGGAGGGAAAACCCCTCTCCTCCCTATTTTTTTTTTGTGTATCTAATCACGATCCTTCCTTTTTTTTTTTTCCCACGTACTTGGAACCTCTCTCAGTAAGTAAGTGGTCCCCCTTCCTCCCCTTCCTTTCCCTTCAGGGACTATCCTCTCTTCCTCCCCCCTTGGGTCTTTTTCTTTCTTTTCACGGTTAACCAGTTAGAATGGATTCATCCCTTCCGAATGCAAAGACGATGCTCCTCGCGTTCTCCTTCTCTTCACTCTCCTTCTGATCGCAGGGTGCGGAGGCGTTTTTCCTCATTTTTCCTTCGCCAAAGCCTCCTCTGCTTCCTTTTCATCAGCGTAGCATTCGTCATGTCACACTTCTCCTTTTCCCTCCCTCCCGCTCGTACCCCAAGGTTAGGGGGAGGCCCCGTTTCTGGGAGGGGTAATACTAACGAAGTCTTGCCCCACTCCCCTCCCCTCGAAGAAGGAGGGCGTGCACTTTCGGAACAAGTTTTATGAACTCGAAAAGTCCCTTTTTTCCTGTCCACAGTAGAGTTTAAGTTCCTTTCGTTTTTTTTCTCCTTGTTTTTTCTCTTCCTCCCTCTCTCTTTATACTCCTACGTTGTGTTTGTGATTTCTTTCCCCTCCATATACCCACCACCTCTAAACCTACGTGACAAGGTCTGCTTGCTTGTAGATCTGTTCCGCCTGGAAGGCTTGCGACTTCTCCTTTTCCTTTCCTTTTTTTCCCCCGTCTTGCGCTTATGTGCCCGACGGCCTTTATTACTTCCTAATTATCGCCCAGGCCCCCTACAAAAGTGTTCCCTGGCCCCCCTTCTGAGCCGTGATAGGCGAACCGTTCCTTTGTTTCCTGTTGGTCCTCCCCATGAAGCCTAGCCAAAATTCTTCTGGCGCATTTTAAAATGATCCTCCCCACAATTCGGGCATCATACGAACCCACCCTTTCTTTCTCCTCTGCTCCTGACTGGCTGTGAATAGGCAGGACTGGCGTATCCTTCTAATGGGTTCCGTTTCATCACGGATAAACCCTATGTGCAGGTACTCTTCCCTTTTTCCCTTCCGGAAGCGTTTTTCTTCCGTTTCCCCCAGGTAAGAGAGACATCTGTCCTCTAAACGTTCCATTGGCATGACCTCTTATTTATCCCCTTTTCTCATGAGTTTTTCCCAAAAATCATGACGGGGCTTGTTGGTCCACGGACGCTAACCCCCCTTCTTTTCTTCCCTTTTTTTTCGGTCCGCTTTCCACTTTTCGAGAAGTAGATCTTTTCCCCCATGACGTATTCGAGCGTTTCCCTTTTCCCCCCTCACCCTCCCACAAATTCTTCGCAAGATCGCTCCCTTTTTTTCCCTTCTTCTTCGAGTCCCTCTGAGATTGCATTGGAGGCATGTGATAAACGGGAGAATTCTATTGCCAGAGGAGCGACCTTTTTTCCTCTCATCTTTCGCGGGGAAGGCCTCGGCTGTCGTCCGTTTTTTTTTCTCCCTCTGAAATTCTGATAGACGAGGCGACGGGTTGCGTTCTCTTGGTCGGGGCATACCCCCCCCCTCCTTCCTCTCCCCCGTACTACGAAGCTTTGCCTCTTTTTCTCCCCGCCCTTCCCTCTCGTCCCGAAGATAGACCGCTTCCTGAGCGCCCAGACTCCTCTTGTTGTCAGATCGTCTTGCCTTGCCCTTAAAGGCACCGCCAAATAGAAAATCTTCTGCATCTGCTCCCCTACATAGATATTTTCCTGGTCCTTCTCTCTCCGCCCGAATGGGGAGGACTTTTTGGCGGCCCGTGTATGAGGGATTCCTTTTTTTATCCGGCTGCTAAGAGGCCTCTTTTTTTCTCTGCACTGATTTTTTTTGAACCCAAAGGGGCACGACGTGGCGGCCGGCTCCCTGGTGCGCTTGGACAAGTGATTGTGCTTCTGCATGTGGACCGGTGGCATCCGAGCGCGCGGGGAAGAAGAAGAGCGTTTGTGTTGTTGTTTTTCCTCCCTGCCATCGAAAACCTCTCAGGCCGCCCCCTTCACTTACCGATTTTTAACAATAAGGGGAGCCTCTTCAAGACAGATAGGCCAAGAAATTCCAGACAACCCCTTCCGGTCGAGTCCGCCCTCGTACGGGCTGCTTCTATGCTTCTCCTCGGTGAGAAAGCCGTCCCCTTCCTCCTTTTTTTCGAATCCACTGTCCGCCAATGACGGGCTTCTTTCCGTCCCTGCCCCCCCCATATCGATTTTCTCTTTCCGCCGGAGGCGGATTTTGATTTTTTTTTCTTCGCAAAAGCCCCCCCGCCCTTCTTTTTTTTTTCTCTCCTGCCAACGGCCCTCCCTTTTCCGGTTCTTTTCGAATACCCCTTTAAAAAGCTACGTACTTTCGTGGATTGCCACGACCAATCTTTTCTTTCTCCCTCCTTCCACTCGTAGGCAAAGTAGTTTCTTTCCTTTTCCCCCCGGATGTGCGACCCTCCGCCGATTAGGAACCAGCGACGATGCAACTTCCCCGCAAAGAACGATGCGAGAATATTTTCCCTTTCTCCCCATTGTCACTTTTTCATCCTAGACCAATGCTCTATCGTTTGGATCTTCTCTTCCTCTCCTCTTTCTTGCCTCCTCCTTTTTTTGGGTGATGAGGGACGGCATTTCCCCCATGGTTCTTCTTCCCCGATCGTACTTCCTCCCACCCGGGACGCGGGAAGGCCCCCCACCGCGGAACCCTTTTTTTCTTTCTTGTGTTGAGACGTCTTTCGATGGTCCAGGTCAATTTGAGTTTTGGAATCTCATTCTTCGGGGCATTTAGTGTCATACTTTCCTTTTTTCCTCCCTCCTCCGGGTACACGGTAGCCAGGTCAATAGCTTCTCTCCCAAAGGTGTCGTATGCCCCCTTTTTCTTGAACGGTCACCCTTCTTTTTTTCTTTTTTCCCTTCCAGATCGCCTCCCCCCAATGCAAAAGAGAGCGACCTCTTTTTCCCGAACGCGATCATGATAGAATGTTTTTCGTGCCACGGCAGTTTTAGTTGCGTACTTCTTCCTCCTGATGCAGCCATTGAAGTCTCAGCGTCGATTCTACTGAGCAGGCAAAAAACTTCCGTCCTACTTCCCTTTTTCCCGCTCTTCGTTCCAGTTTCGGTTGTATGGCCTTTTTTTTTCCCGTGGCGTTTTTTCAGCGCCGGGAAAATAAGCGCATAGTCAGCCTTTTTTTTTCAAGCATTCCAGGCGGTACACACTTCTCTCCCCCTCCCCTCCCGCAGAACTTGTCACAGTTAGTTTTTCTTTTATTCCATTCTTTTCTCATCTTCCCTTTTAATCAGCCGAAGTGGTTGTTGTTTGATTTTTCCCCCGACAGATCAAACAGACGAAAACTTTTTTCCCCCTTTCCCTTTCCTTTCCTCTTTCCCAGCGTGACCTTGTCCGCTGGCAGGGCCTTTCTTTTTTTTCTTGACCGCCGTCTGCACGATTCGGCCCGGCGAGGGAGGATCCCCCCCTTCTCTTTCTTTTCTTTTCCCCCTGGGCCATACACCATAACCCTTGAATCGTGAGCCTCCCCTTTTTTTTTCTCCTCGTGTAATTTACTAAGAGACGATGAGCCACCTTTTTAATCTTTCCCCTTCTTTCCTCTTCCCACGCGTCCGCAACATAAAAATGACGGGACCTCTCCGCCCTTTCCAGTTGACTCGTTATCCATAAGTTAGAAGAGGAGCGCATCTTTTCCTGACTTGGAAACCTCGTCCTTTCCCCTTTTCTTTCTTTCCCCCATTAACCTTCCTACCCCTCGGAGTCCTATGGTCACTGAAGAGATGAAAGGGGACGATTGACGTACGGCGAGCGAGGAATATTCCCTCCCCCAACTACCAGAAAAGGATGAGCAAAGTGTTGATCAAAACTAATGACTTTTCCCTTTTTTTCACAGAAGTCTAAACACGTGAATTATGTTCATTTAATGTTGTTAGAGTGGGTGTGGTAGTCCCCTGGGGTCATATACCTTCCTCTCGAAGCCCTAATAGGCAAACAAAGTGAGTCTTTTTCCCGGATGTACCCAGAAGCAACCCACCAAAACTTCCCTTTTCTTCCTCTTTCGGTAATGGTTCTGCGACTTGCGAGGCTCCCCCTCGATTAGATTTTTTTCTCTTTGAATGGAGGCATCGTTCCCCTTTTCTCTTTTTCCGGCGTCTGGTGCAATCTGAATTCTTGGCCGTGGAATCCGGTTTCCCCTTTCGGTTTTTTTCCCCCCCGTGGTCGCACCCGTGCCAAAATGGAGCACTCTACCTACGTTTTTTTCCTCCGTGGTGTGGAGTCCCCCCAGATTTATTTGACTCCAAGGACGATGCGTTCCCCTCGAAGTCTTTTCCGTGTTGATTCGAATCGCTACCCTTGCCGCTCCGATAGTTCCGTGGCAGGAGCGCCCCTTATCTTTTGTTGTCAGATCGTAGTTTCTTTCCCTATTTAAAGGAAGGCCCTCCTTTTTTGCATCTCACTAAAGAGCTATGCAGGGCTTCCTCCCAGTCATGGAGAGAAAGGTGATTTTTTCCCCTCCCTTTTTTTTTGCCCGGTATGCAGGTGCGTAGGATTTCTCACTCTCTTTTCCTCGTCCGAGACTGGAAATGGGTGTTAGAACGTGTATGAAAAGGGTGGCCCTACGCCCCCTTTCTTCTTGAGATTGTCCTTTATTTAAAGAATCGGCTGCATGCCTGCGTGTTCAGATGGCCTGGCCTTCCCTCTTTCCTTTTTTTGTGAAGATTAATTGAAATCCGGTCCTCCTTCCTTCCCCCCCTCGTAGAGTCCACTTTCTCTGAGAGGAAGATTGCCAGACTCCCTTTCCAGGACAACCGGAGGTCCTTTCCACCCTTTCCCCTCTCGTGGATGCCCTCCTTTTTTCCTTTCTCAGTTGAGAAAGCCGACGAACCTCTCGGTGAGGAAAGAACCCCCTTTCTTCTCGCTACTTTCTTCAATATCGATGTAGTGTCTTCCCGGCGAGTTTAAGTTATTTTCTTTTTTCTGGACGCAGCCCCTTCTCTCATGACAACCCCTTGTTGGGTCTGCTTCCCTAAAGCGGGCGATAATGAGACGCTTTCTCCTCTCGAACTTCCCCCCCCCCACTTTCCCCCGTCAGATTAGGCATCGGACGTGGATGCCCTTTCCCCCTTTTGGCCTCCTCCACAACGTCGCCTCGTGTTTTTCTTCTTTTTCCTTCACCCGGATTTTTGCAAGTGATGCAAGAGTGTGCGAAACCGCCAGCGCTTCCTCCGCTCTACGGCCAATTCGCTCATCTTGCCTTTTTCCTGAATAAGTGCAGAGATATCTCCCTTAGGCACGATGCCTCCTCTGTTGGCCACTCGAATTCTTCCTTTTTTCCCCTTCCGCTGGCAAACTTTTAAACTCCTTGGGGTGCGATCTTCTGAGGGAGGGGGAAGGTTTCACGAGAAGGAAAGTGGGGCTTTCGATGATTATGCCCGGCGAAGGAGAACCCTTTCCCTTCGGAACCAGGATTACCCTTTTTGGGCTGCGTCTGGACCCCCCTTCTCTTTCCTTTAATTCCTCCTTGGATCATCCGGGTCGGGCCTTCCCTTTTTCACGTGGAAGATGACCCCTCCTCGTACGTCCGTGGACACGGCCTGCAGGGGTTTTCTTTTCTCCCTTTTCCCCCTCGATTAGGGCTCCTCGTCCCAACGTATTCTTTTCTTGAACGGTAACAGTTCGGACGAGGTGTTCCTTTTTTTCCCCTTCCCCCCTTTCCTCCCAAAGCCGATGCGCGCGCGAACGATGAGGACGACTTTTGCTGAGGCCCGGCATTTTTAGTTGCGTCCCTTTTTTTTCCCGATTGCGCCAAAAGAAGTTTCTTTCCTCCCTTTCTTTTTTCAACCTTCCCAGATGCAAACCAATCCTGCTCGCGTTACAGTTTCCGTTTTCTTTCCCCCCTTATGCTATACGTAGAGACGGGAGGTTTTCTTTTTCCCATAAGCGCATCGCCTCTGCTGCACAACGTCGGAGGCTCCCTTCCAGCGGAACACGTTCCTTCCGCAGGACCTTGTAACAGTTAGCTTTCTTTTTCTTTTTTTTTCTTCTTTAGGGTACATGTCTGACCGATTACCCCTTGTTGTTGTTGAAAGAGACTTTTTTCTTTGCCTCACCCGAAAGATCAAACCTCCTTTTTTTTCCCCCGATACCTTTCAAGGTCTTTCACTTGGCTCTGTTGTTCCGCCTGGAAGGGGCTTTTCCTGTTTTGCACGCCCGACGTCTTTATTCTTTTTCCGACGGCGTCGGAGGGATTTAACCCTCACTTGCCGGCCATAACACCAGAAATGGGATTTTCTTCCTGGCACCTTACTGGTTTGCTTTAGTGGAATTTTTCCTTTCTTTTTCCCTCTTCTTTTATGTGTCTCACTTCAGCTTTGCGAAGGACCCTCAAATGACGGGCCTCCTAAGCACACATTCTCTTCGTTCGTTCCTCATCGTTCAGCCGCGGAGCGCCTCTTCCCCCCTTTTCCTTCTGGCGAAGCTTCCTGCCTTTTACACCTCGTCCTGCTCTTTGATAACCAATGTGCAGGACGTCCCCTTTTTTTTTTCCCGTCCTCCGAGACCTGGGCGATGCAGCCCTCTTCCCCTCTTCCGCTCGGGACATCTCCACTTCGACCAGGATAGCAGTGGATTTTTCCCCCCTTCTTCCGGGATCCAATCGGTGGTTCCCCCCTACTCTTTCCCCTCTTCTCTGCAATATTTTCGGGTTGTGGTTGCCCCCCTTTGAATGAGGAGATCGCTCATCGGCCAAAACCCCCTTCCCTTTTTTCCTTTCGGGCGAGAACTGCCGGAAGAAACCCCCCCTAACATTATTTAGACTCGGAATTTGTAGGAGAAATGAGTTCCCCACGATGATCCTTCCTTCTGTATTGACTGGGAGCGGAATTTGTCAATAACGTCCTAGGGCAGTCGTTTTCTTCCTCTTAGAGAATTGTCCCTTTTTCCCCCCTTTCTCGGTGTGAATCGGAGGAGGCGGTTCTGGGCGCACAATAGGTTCACAGACCTTCTTTCTCCTTGGTGGAGGAGTCACCTAACAGATTTTTTCCCCCCCCTTCCCCTTTACACAAGAATCCGATTGAGGGTTGGAAAGGGTTTGATTCTTCGCAGATAGAACGCTTCTTTTGCAGGCGCGGCACCCGAAGCTCGCTTTTTTTTTTTAGTAGACACATCCAAGAAGGAACGAACTAGACATTCGCTTTTCTCTGATCAACTAAATCGTCTTTCTTTCCTTAGCCGAGAGAAACCCTTTTCTCCGGAAAGGTGATTATGTCCCCCCTTTCACGTGTATGATTTGATGCGTCTTCCCCCCCTCTTCGGAGAAGGGAGCAACGAGTGACCTCCCGATTTTTTTTTTTTTTTCTTCCTTCCAATGGGGTCGCAGCAGGTTGTTTTCCCCCGGGGAGTATGGCATCCCTGCCTCCCCTATTTCCTGAGGCCATGTTTTGTAAGCATCGCGGGTAGGCTGGCATGCGTACCGTGTGTTCCGATCCTTCTCTCCTTTCCCTTACTCTTGTTTAGAGAGTTCCAAACGGTTACAGCATTCTCCTGATGCGTCCCCCCCCCCCCTTCCCCCCCAGAATTGGAGACTCCGATTATGAAAGAATACAGTGGGGCCTTTCCTTTTTAGAGCCTCCCCCACTTTATAGGATGAATTCTTTTCCCCCGGTGAGCCAGAAAGTCCCCTATCCCCCTGGCGACCCTGGTAGGAAAGAAGCACCTGTCCGCCCGGGCTCCGTGAAGTCCATGCCCCTTTAATCAGATGCCGCCAGGCAGGCGATTCTTTTTTCCTTAATTTATCTTTAAAGGCCAAAGCCCGATTTTTCCCTATTCGGGGACGCTTTCCTCCCCCCCCTTTTTCTCTTGCGCGCAGGGCGATAGCGCCTTTCCCACACGTAAAGCCTTAGTATTGACAGCTTACGTGGATGCCCCCTCCAATTTCCTGTTAGGTTGGTCCTCCCCTCCCTTTTTAGAGCACGTTCTTGAACACGATGTGCGCTCCCCTGTGCGAAACCGCTTCTGTTCCCACCGCGAAGATTCCTTTTCTTCCCTCGGCTTCCCAGTCAGAAAAGACATTCTACCGTTAATTCCTCTTCCCTTTTTTCAAGATAAGCCTCTTCCCCTCGAATCTATAGTTTGGAGAATCGAAATTAGCTTTCTTGCGAAAGAATTTTGTAAGGTGCTTTTCCCCTTCTTTTCCAGAGAAGATCTAACGATTCTTTTCCCCGATTCTTCCCCCCTATTGCCTTCCCAGGACCACACAAACGCCTTCCCTTCATTTCTCAGAATGCTTCATCCTTTTCTCCTTTCTTTACCACAACTGAAGTAACGGCCGATGCCAACTTTTTTCGGCCTTCGTGTTCATGACAAGTGCTTTTACTTGCACTCGCCAAGTAAGTCCGTTTTTGTTCTTCTAGCTTACGGGAAGCTCTTTGTATCGTCATTCACCTATTTTTTCTTCTCCCCCCCGTTAGCCAGTTAGGGGTACTAGTTTCTCCTCTGGCCCCCCCTCCGTCTTCGATCAGCGTCTTTGTAGGGACGGAAACGAGCTTCCCGTTCATTTTTAGTTGCGTAATCTCTTTCCTCCCGCCGAAGTTGGCTCAGCGTCGCATTCGTCCTTTGCTCCTTCAAACCCCAAGTCGTCGCCGATCCTGGAGTTGCTCGCGTCCTTCCAATTTATGCGAGAAGTAGACTTTTTTTAATCCTCCCCTCTTCCTCGGGAACATAAGCGTGCTTTTTACGTCGGGGTGCAACCCTTCTGGGCCTTTAAGCCCAGGCGGAACCCGGGTCCTTTCCCCAGCAAGCAGAAATTCCCTTTTTCTTCGGTTTGATCTTAGGTTTCTTCCCTCCTTTC